>Ga0335069_10000710_pt1 | contig 54385 bp, 47 predicted proteins | sample Lox_Sample_11_FD_206714 | JGI IMG/M metagenome (GOLD analysis project Ga0335069, IMG submission 206714) | Soil microbial communities from Loxahatchee National Wildlife Refuge, Florida, United States - Lox_Sample_1.1 | ecosystem: Environmental > Terrestrial > Soil > Wetlands | place: USA... | reverse complement strand
TAATCCAACGTTACCTCCGCTACGTTCCTCCGCACAGCCGTAAGGCCCTCCGTGGCGCTATGATGTTGGGTTGCCATGTCCAACATAAAATGCATAGGAATCTGCACTGGGGGCGGGGACGCTCCGGGGCTCAACGCCGTTATTCGCGCTGCGGTTAAAGCTGCCATCCTTAAATACAAATGGAAGGTGATCGGCATTCCCGATGGCTTCGATGGGCTGATCTGGCCGGAGCGCTCGCACGAGATCACGCTCAAAGATGTGAGCGGAATTCTGCCACGCGGCGGGACCATTCTTGGCACTACGAACCGCGGCAATCCGTTTCAATACAAGACGGTTGAGAACGGACAGGAGATCGTTCGCGATATCTCGGACGAGGTGCTTGCCAATGCGGGCAAGCTGGGCATTGACGCCGTGATCTCGATTGGCGGCGATGGCTCGATGAAGATTGCGCATGAACTTTTTCTTAAGGGCATGAAGATTGTCGGCGTGCCGAAGACGATCGACAACGATCTCTCGGTCACCGAGGTGACGTTTGGCTTCGACACCGCGCTCCATACCGCGACCGATGCGGTGGACAAAATTCACACTACCGCCGAGGCGCATCACCGGGTGATGGTGGTCGAGGTGATGGGACGCGACGCGGGATGGATCGCGCTTGAGGCGGGAATTGCCGGTGGGGCGCACATCATCCTTATTCCGGAAATTCCGTTCTCGATCCAGAAGCTTTGCGAGCATCTGGAGATGCGGGAGCGCTATGGGAAGCGGTTCACGATTGTCGTGGTTGCGGAGGGCGTGAAGCTTCCGCCGGAGATGCAGCACATGGCGCGGAGCATGGCTGTGGGGAACATGGTGGGAGACGCGATCGCGCTGATGGCGAGGAAAGATGTGCGGGTCAGCATTCTTGGGCACATTCAGCGGGGAGGGTCGCCGTCGCCGTATGACCGGGTGCTGGCCACGCGTTTTGGCGTCGCGGCGGTTGAACTGATTGCGTCCGGTGGGTTCGGGAAGATGGTCTGCCTGCAGCAGGAGGCGATCCGGGCGGTCAATATTATCGAGGCGGCGGGGAAGATGAAGATGGTCGATCCGAACGGCGAGATTGTGCGGGCGGCGCGGGCGATTGGGATCGCGTTTGGAGACTGAGGTTATTGAGTCATTGATATTGATTCATTGATTCATTCAGGTATTGATTCATTCGGGTATTGATTCATTGATTCATTCAGGTATTGATTCATTGAGAAGCCTTAGTTTGCGGAATTTGATCATTTTGCACTGTCTTCTGATGGCTTAAGGTTTCAATGAATCAATACCTCAATACCTCAATTCCTCAATACCTCAATACCTCAATTCCTCAATACCTCAATACCTCAATACCTCAATTCCTCAATACCTCAATACCTCAATTCCTCAATTCCTCAATACCTCAATACCTCAATTCCTCAATACCTCAATACCTCAATTCCTCAATACCTCAATACCTCAATTCCTCAATACCTCAATACCTCAATTCCTCAATGACTCGCTGACTCCATCCCTTGGTCTCTCTGCCGTTAATCCCTCAGCGTTCATCCCGCGTTATATTGAAAAGTTGCCGTGACCCTTCGCCGCATATTCTTCGTAGTCCTGCTTACGCTCGTGAGCTTTCCCGCCTGCAAGCACTCCGGGGGACACGTTCTCGAAATCGCTTACGTCTCCGGAGTGCAGGTCAACCTGCGCGACCGGGTGGCGCAGGCCTACGAAAAAGTCGGATTGGTGAAGAATGGCGACCGCGTGGAGGTGCTGGATCACGACCGCCGCTTTGTCAAAGTGCGCAGCGCCAGCGGACAGATGGGCTGGATGGAACAGCGCTATCTGGTGGGCCAGCAGGTTTACGATCAGCTCCAGAAGTTGACGACGGACAGCGCCAATGACCCGGTGCAGGCGACGGGCGTAACGCGCAACGAGACCAATCTCCACGTCGAACCGGGGCGCGAGACCGAACATCTTTATCAGATCTCTGCCGGGGAAAAGCTGGCAATTCTGAAGCGGGGAACTGCCGACAAGAACGCGGCTCCGCCACCGGTTCGCATAGCGGCGCCGGCGAAGCTGGCGGAGAAACCGGCGGCAAAAGAGGAGGCTCTGGCCGCGCCACCGCCGCTGCCGCAACCCGCGCTGAAGCCGCCGGCGATCGCCTACGAAAAGACCAATCCGGAAGTTCTAGAGGCGGTGACTAAGGAGGCCGGAAAAACCGCGGCGGCCGCGGCTCCGGGCAGGCGTGGGGGTCCGGCTCCGGCAATCGAAGACTGGTGGTTGGTGAGAGACACTCACGGGCGGGTCGGGTGGGTGCTGGCGCGGATGGTCGATCTGGATGTGCCGCTGGATGTGGCGCAATACGCCGAAGGGCAGCGCATCGTCGCGTTTTTTGTGCTGAACGAAGTAGAGGATCGGGAAGCCCAGACGAAAGACAAGCGGGTAGCGCAATATCTCATGGTGCTGAGCGAGCCGAAGGATGGCCTGCCATTTGACTTCAATCAGATTCGCGTCTTCACGTGGAACGTGCGGCGGCACCGCTACGAAACCGCGTATCGCGAGCGCTTTGAGGGGGTGTTGCCGGTGACGGTGGGGAAAGAAGACTTCGGCAAGGAAGGTGTGCTGCCGACGTTCACGGTGCGCGTGCTCGGGGAGAACGGGCAAGCGATCGAGCAGAAATACAAGCTCAACACGCCGATCGTGCGGCGAGTGCTGGCGGCGGGAGAAGAGCCGGTGAAGCATATCCGGAGAGAGGCGAAGAAAACGGCGGGCAAAAAGCGCCGGAGGTGACCGGGGCGCGAATCAGGAATAGAAATTGGCGATGGCGGCGACGACGCTCTCCAGTTCCGCCGCGGTCAATTCCGCGAACATCGGCAGTGCGAGGACTTGTTGCGCGGCCTGCTCGGCAACGGGCAGAGAGCCTTCGCTCAATCCGAGATAGGAGAAGACGGGCTGCAGGTGCAGCGGAAGAGGATAGTAAATCTCGGAGCCGATTTTCCGATCGGCGAGAAAGGCACGAAGGTCGTCGCGGCGGCTGGCGCGGATTACATATTGATGGAAGACGTGTGTGGCTTCGGGCCTGCGCGCAAGGACCTGCACGGGAGAGTTGGTGGAGTTCGAGGTCAATCCGGCATTCGCCAGCAGGCGATCGTAGGTGGCGGCGTGCTCCTGGCGCTTGCGATTCCAATCCGCGAGATGCCCCAGCTTCACGCGCAGCACCGCGGCCTGGATCGCGTCCATGCGTCCGTTCCAGCCGAATTCGTCGTGGTAGTAGCGACGCGGGCTGCCATGATTCCGCAAGCGGCGCATGTGCTCAGCCATGCCCAAGTCGGTGGTTGTGACGATTCCCGCATCGCCATAGGCGCTGAGATTCTTCGTTGGATAGAAGCTGAAAGCGGCGGCGACACCCAGCGATCCCGCACCGCGTCCGCGCCATGAGGCACCGATGGCCTGCGCTGCGTCTTCGACGATGGCGAGGTTGAATTCCTGGCCGATGGCGCTGAAAGCGTCCATGTCGGCGCACTGGCCGTAAAGATGAACCGGGAGGATCGCGCGCAGTTTCGCGGGGCGATTTGAGACGATGCGCTTGCGCACAGCTTCGGGATCGAGGTTCAGAGTCGAGGGATCGACGTCCATGAGAACCGGAGTGGCGCCGGCGCGCACAATCGCGCTAGCCGAAGCGAAGAAGCTGAATGCGGTAGTGATGACGGAGTCGCCCGGCTCGACGCCGGCGGCGACCAGGGCCAGCCAGAGCGCCTCGGTTCCGGAAGCGCAACCAACTGCGGCGACCGCGCCCATCAGAGTGGAGATCTCGCGCTCCAGCGCCTCGACCTCGGGGCCGAGAACGAAGCCTTGCGAATCGCAGACTCGGGCGATGGCGGAGAGGACGTCCTGGCGGATGGAATTGTACTGACGGCGCAGGTCTAGCAGGGGAACGGGCGTCGAAGTGGTGAGGAGATCAATCGGAGTTGAGATCGACGGTTTCACTTCTCCGAAATTTTATCAGGCTTTTGCAGGTGAAAGGCGTTTCCCTAATTGCTGCAATGATATACGGGATTTCATATAAGGGCGCGGGTCAACCATCCCAAAAAATGGAAGCGCGTCCTTGTCGATGCTCTAGGGTGCTCATTATTAAAGGTTTAACGCCAGGGCACTTTTGGAACGGGGATTGCACTGGTATGGGCAAGCAATTTTCCGATACATCGCTGAACAATGAGCTTTGGTGTTTCGCTTCCCCCGCGACTCACCATAACCGTGGGTAGAATTCAAACCAAGTTTGATGGCTAAGTTTTCCAAGAATTACAAGGAGAGATCAATGGAATCTGCTTTCCGTTGCATGTGGACTCGCTTCCTGTTGGCATTCCTGGTTCTGGCGCTTTGCGTAGGAGCATGGGCGCAAGGCGGGAGCGGCGAATTGACGGGTCTGGTGACTGACCCGACGGGCGCTATTGTTGCCGGGGTGGAAGTCAAGTTGACCAACAGTGCGACTGGCGTGGTTCGTACAGCTACCACGACCGCTGGGGGGGTTTACAGCTTCCCGGCGCTGCCAATCGTTGGCGGTTACACGTTAGAGATCACGGCCAAGGGTTTCAAGTCGGTCAAGGTGGAAAACATCATCGTTAGTGTGGGTACGATCACGTCACGCGATGTGAAGCTTGAAGTCGGTGCGGGCACCGAACAGGTGACCGTCGAAGCCGGGGCGCAGATCATTCAGACGGAAGACGCCGCGCTCTCGCAACTGGTTGATCGTCGCGTGTGGGAGAACATGCCTCTTGAAGCGCGCAACGCGAACGACTTCGTGAATCTGGTTGCCGGCGCAGTTCCTGAGCAACAGGCCGGTGGCACGTTCCGCGGTGCTGCTGTGAACGGAACGCGAACGGGTTCAGGCAACTTCCAGATCGAGGGTGTGGACAACAACGAACAAGGACAAGGTGGCGTTGCTATCTGCGGCAATGCCTGCGGTCAGGGCGGGGCCAATACGTCAATCTCGCCGGACGCGATCGAAGAATACCGCGTTATCACCCACGATTTTGCCGCTGAGTATGGCAAGGCCGGTGGATTCGTAACCGACACAGTGTTAAAGAGCGGCACGAACCAGTGGCATGGCTCGTTGTTCGAATACAACCGCATACAGGCCCTGGCCGCGAATGACTGGTTCTCAAACCAGGCTGGGGTGCAAGATCACCTGGTGCGCAATCAGTTTGGTGGCTCGGTCGGCGGCCCCATCTTCAAAGATAAGACCTTCTTTTACCTGACCGCAGAAATCCACCGTCTCCGTGAATCCGGTCCGGTCACCGGCACGGCGATGACGCAGCAGTTTTATGACTTTGTAAACTCCGGGGGATTGGCTGATTTCTTTGGGGTTGAGGGACTTCCAACAACCGCTGGGCCAATCTTCCAATCGCAGTTGGCTGCCTTCCCGCTGGCTATGCCGCTGGCGAATCCCGCGAACGACTGCGGTGATGGCGATTTTGCGCGCCACGGCCAATTGCGGCCCGGACGCCGTGCCAGGGCGAATGGGACGGTCGTCACTGATCCGAACTGCTTCTCGGAAGGGTTGTTTACTTCCGGAATCAACTATGGCTTCCCGATCTACGGCACCGCCACGGAAGAAGACATAACCCCGATCGACCAATATCGCGTGAGCGTAAAATTCGATCACCGGCTCACTTCGAAAGATCAGCTGAACGTGACCTATCTTTTCGAAAATGTACACTTCCAATGCAACCTCTGCGATACGGACAGCTTCTGGGGAGTGCCGGAAGACAATCCGAATCGCGCCCAAACCCTGGGCATCGTGTGGACACACACATTCTCACCGACGGTCCTGAATCAATTCAAGGCGGGGTATGTACGCCACACGGCTAACTTTTTTGGACCAGGCTCCGAAGGGATTCCAGAGTTGCTCGGCATCGATGCCAACTCGGGGCAGTTCGGCGGGTCGACAGCTATTCCTCAGTTGTTCACCGAGAATCAGTTCCAGTACAAGGATGACATCTCGATTACCAAGGGCAAGCACCAGTTGAAGTTCGGTGGTGAGTATCGCCGAACACGAAACGGCTCGCAGTTTAAGGCTGATGTCTACGGCCACTTCTATAGCTGGAGTGTTGAAGATCTGGTTACGGACTCGGTATTTTCCGACGTCCTTTCCCAATACTTCGGCTACCAGGCTTACTACGGTGGCTGGTATCAGGCAGGTGCTGCGATCAATCCGACGAACGCTCAATTGCCCGATTTCTACCGCGGATACCGCGCGAACGAAGTTGCGATGTACGGCCAGGACGACTGGCGCATCACTCCTCGCCTGACCATCAATGCTGGCCTGCGCTGGGAGTACTTTGGGCCTCCGCACAACTACCTTGGGAACATTGACTCCAACTACTATTTCGGCAATCCGGTCACCCCGATTGCCACGACGACCAACAACCCGTTCTTCCCGTCTACCAGCGTCTGGTATGCCTATGAGGCGACGGCGACACCCCAGGTGCGCAATACGAGCATCTGGAACAAGGACCTGAACAATTTTGGTCCGCGTCTCGGTTTCGCATGGGATACGCTTGGGAACCAGAAGTTTGTTGCACGCGGCGGTTTCGGAGTCTTCTATGACCGCATGTACAACAACATCTTCGAGAACATTCGCTTCAATCCGCCGTTTTATGCGGATGAGAATGTCGGATACCTGAGCCATCAAGGTGTTGGACCTACTCTAGATCCCGGGTTGCTGTCGATACCGATGACGGTAGCCAATAACGCGCAATTCCTGAATTCGGAGATATTCCCGATTCTTCCAAAGCCGACTCCACGGCACATGGACCAGAACCTGGTGACTCCGTACTACATGCAGTGGAGCTTCGGTCTGCAGTATCAACTGGCGAAGGACTTCGCTCTCGAGGCGAGCTACGTTGGAACGGCTGGCCGCAAGCTGCTAGGAATTCTCAACCGCAACACGTTCGATGGCCGTGGCGCCTGTCCCGGAGGGCAAGATCCGGATTCTCCGTGCGCGCTTGCCGGCTTCCCGAATGGGTTTAGCGGCGGTCGCCCGAATCTTCTGTTCAACAGCGACAACGCCCGCGGCAACTACTACAGCTCAAACTACAACGCCTTTGACCTGACGTTGCGCAAGCGCTTCTCCAGAGGCCTTTCATTCAACGCCAACTACACTTACTCCAAAGCCTTGGATGAACTCAGCGACGTGTTCCGCGGCCACAATGCCATCATCTCGGCCACGGATGTTGAGAACATCAAGGCAGACTACGGTCCGTCGGACTTCGATCTCCGTCACCGTATCGTCGTCAGCCTGAACTATGACCTCCCGGTCTTCAAGGGAAACAATTGGCTTGGTGGTTGGACAGTCAATACGATCACGTCGTGGAGTACCGGTTCACCGCTTGGTCTCCTGGATGCTCCGTCGAACGGCGAGCAGGATGGCAATCAGGATGGCCTCCTGACAGATCGTCCGGCTTATGTTGGTCCCGGGGGCCCGAAGGGCGGAATCCTCGACAAGAAAGTGGCGGAAAACGGTCTGCTCCAATATCAGTACCTCAATCCGGCCGACTTTGACCGCGTGATCACTCAAAATCAGGCATTCAATGGTGATACGAGTGCCTTCGTCTGCCCCGTAACCGCCGGTACTCTTGGCGGATTGTGGTGCAATGGCAATCTGAGCCGTGGTGCTATTCCTGGGCCGCATTTTGCGAATGTGGACTTTGGCATCAGCAAGAACTTCAAAATCACGGAGAGGATGAAGATGAGATTCGACGCTAACTTCTTCGACCTCTTCAATCACCCCAACTTCGCCGGCACGAGTATCCAAGGGAATATCTTCAATCCGGGAACCTACGGGCAGCTGCAGTCAACCTTTGGAGATACGGGCGGACACCGCGTCAGCCAGCTGGCGCTGCGGTTCGACTTCTAAGTTAGAGCTCCAAACCTAGATGGAAGGGCCAGCTGAAAGGCTGGCCCTTTCTTTTTCTCGAGATGGATTGACGAACCGATGCTTGGCGCCATCGAAAATGAGGCGATCCGCGTGTGCTAGACTTTTTTCGTCCTATGCAAGTATTCAGGAATATTGCAGCGCTTCTTGCGATTTCGTGTGTCGCATTTTCAGCGGAGAAAAAACAGGCGCCGCGTCCGCGGCCCACGGAAAGCCGCTCTCCCAACGTCATCCTCATTACTCTTGATACGACCCGGGCAGACCGTATGGGCTTCCTCGGCTCAGACCGAGGGCTGACTCCCAATCTGGACCAATTGGCATCGCAGGGCGTTGTATTCACGCACGCCTACGCGCAGGTCCCGCTGACAACCCCTTCGCACGCGGCTCTTTTGACTGGCACCTATCCACAGTTCAATCAGGTCGAGGACCTGGGTGCGCAATTATTGCCCGACGTGCCGTATCTGCCCGATCTCTTGCACAAGCGCGGCTACCACACGGCAGCCTTTGTGGGAGCCTATATTCTCGATCCGCGAGGTGCAGCGCCGGGTTTCGATCGTGGCTTTGACTTTTACAACGCTGACTTTCACGCGCGCAAGCCGGGCGAAGACCGCTACAAAACCGTCGAGCGGCGGGCCGAGGACGTTGCTAACCGCGCTCTCGGATGGATCAGCAGACATCCACAAGGGCCGTTCTTTGTCTGGATGCATTTCTATGACGCGCACGATCCGTACGATCCGCCTCCGCCCTTCAAGGATAAGTATGCGCAGGCTCCTTACGACGGCGAGATCGCGTATACCGATTCTGTGGTCGGCAGTTTCATCGAAGTCCTCAAGCGGCATGACCTGTATCGGAACACCGTGATCGCGGTCGCCGCCGACCACGGGGAAGCTTTTGGCGAGCACGGTGAGGAACGCCATGGGATGTTTTTGTACGACGAGACGATCCATGTCCCGCTGCTTATGAAACTCCCTAGCGGACGATTTGCCGGCGAACGCATCGATGCCCGCGTTGCGATTGCTGACATCGCTCCGTCTCTCCTTGAAGCCGCCGGTGGTACTCCACCAAAACAGATGCAGGCAAAGTCGCTGCTGCCTCTGATGGACCCGGCAAAGAAGCCGGCGCAGAGCAAGGCGGCGGAGCAGCAGGTCTACTCCGAGACCAACTATCCGAATCGAGCATTTGGATGGAGCGAATTGCGCAGCTGGCGGGCCGGAAAATACCTGTACGTGCAGGCACCGAAGCGTGAGTTATACGATCAGGCAGCCGATCCAGGAGAAGTTCAGAACCTCGCGCCGTCCACGCAGGCGATCACGGACACGCTCGACTCACAGCTCTCCCAGTTTTACGTCAAAACAAGGAGTGCCCAAACTGAGCATGCGGGGATTGATCCGGCGCAAGCGGAGAGCCTGCGCGCTCTCGGTTATCTGGCTTCGGATTCGCCGGCGCAAAAAGATAAGTCGAAAGCGGTCGTCGATCCGAAAGACAAAATTGCAATCGCAAATGAGATGCACCGGGCGCTGGTGGATATTGAAGAGGACCGTTACGACGAGGCAATCGCCGGATTGCAGGATGTGGTCCGAAAAGAACCGGATGCGGCCACCGGGTATCTGGAGCTCGGCCGGGCCCTGGTTCATCAGCGGCGCTTCGATGACGCGTTGCCCGCATTGCGCGCCGCAGCTGAGCGAACGCCCGACTCGGGAATGGCCCACTACGAGTTGGCGCTTGCTCTAATCAAAACGGGTCAATGGGATGCGGCGCTCCCAGAGTTGCAGGCCGCGGTTGTATGCACGCCCAAGTCGGCCCAGATGCATTTTTACCTGGCAGCCGTTCATCTTCGATTGAAGCATTTCCCGGAAGCCACCGCCGAATTTGACAAAGCCCTGGAGCTCGACTCCGATCACTTCCTGGCAAATCTGAAGTATGGAGAAATGCTTCTTCTGGAAGGAAAGGCCGACGCGGCCTTACCCAAACTGAACAAGGCGGTGAAACTTGAGCCGAAGTCGGCGGAGGCGCATGCCTTTCTGAGTCGCGCGTTTGAGGAACTTGGGCAAAAACAAAACGCGGAACGGGAGCGGGCGATCGCCGCTGGCCTTAAGCCTTCGACCACGGAATAGCGATAAACGGAGTTCCACCTGCCGGAGTGCGACGCGGTGAGGTCAAGCGCTCCGAGCCATGGGACTCGGCCATCGGGCTTCGTGGCTTAGCGGCGAGCTTATTTCTCCCCCGCCTTTGTCCGCTCTTTCTTTGCGTCGTCTGCGCGCCCCAGCTTCTCGTACGCTTGCGCCAGTGCCGCATGCGCCGGGGCGAAAGCTGGCAGACGCGTCGTGGCTATCTCCAGATGCACTGCGGCTGTTTTGAAGTCTCCTGTTTTTAGCAACGTGGCGCCGGTTTCGTAGTGGGCCCAGCCGGAGTCGGGTTGCAGTCCTACTGCTTTGTGCAGGTGCTTCGCTGCATCGGCGTACTGGCCTTTTTGCGCCATCGCGACGCCTAGCGTGTACTCCGCCAGATAAAGATTGCCATCCGCAGCCGTTACAGGGCCGAGCACCGTTGCCGCGGTTTTCGACGGGACCATCAGTGATGATGTGACGTCGATGACTTTATTTGCCGTTGCAATCTTGTCCTTGGGGTCTGTTCCCGAAACCGTCGTGACCGCGCCTGAGGAGGTCTGCAGGCCGACATAGCCCAACGATGCGAGCTTTTGCATTTCCGTGGAACTGAGTTCGGAGGCTGATTTGCCGCCTTGGCCGCTGAACTTGCGGTCGAAGCTGTCCAGCTGCGAGGCCATTGTGTCCATGGTGGCCTTTGAGCTTTGCGCCAGGTTGTGGGCTGCGGCGGGATCGGCTGTCATGTCATAGAGTTCGGGCTTTGGGGCGCGGATGTAGAGATATTTACCGGCGCGCCACGATTCCAGGATGCTCCAGCCGAAGCCGCGCTGCGAGAGGTCGCTGCGCGAGTAGACAGGCTGGTCGGAACCGCCTCCCGACTTCGCGACGCGCAATAATGACTGGCCCTGCATCTGCGAGGGAACCGGGACGCTGGCGATCTCGAGGATCGTGGGAGCCACATCCACGAGGCGGACTTTGGCTGTGACTTTCTTCGCGCCGGTCTGGGCTTCCGGAAGCTTGATTAGCAGCGGTACGTGGATCGCATCGTCATAGAGGAAGATGCCGTGAGTATCTTCTCCGTGCGCGCCCAGGCTCTGGCCGTGGTCGGCGAGGAGGACGATTGCCGTGTTGGTATCCGCTTTTTGTGTTTTGAGAGCGGCCAGGAATTTGCCTACCGCTGCATCCTCCGCGGCGATAGCTGCGTTGTAGGAGGCGGCGCGGGCAGCGCTGGCATCGTTGAGGTGGACCCAGATGAAGAATGGGCCTGGCGCGTTCTTGCCCAGCCATGCGGCCGCATGCGCGACCACTTCGGCGCCCGAGTGTCCGGTAACTGTCGGCTTAGCGTCTCCTGGAATGACGGGCCGAAAGCCCGCGTCGTAGCTTTGGAAGCCGCGGTCGAGGCCCTGGGCGATGCCGTTCCAGGGATCGAGCTCGATGGAGCCGACGAACGCCGCCGTTTTGTAGCCCTGATTCTTCAGCAGGTCGGGCAGGGAAGGCAGCGACGGACTGAGCGCACCGCCGATTTCGCTGAGACCGGTATTCTGGGGATAGGCGCCGGTCAGGATGGTGGCGTGTGAAACCACCGTCCCTGGCGCCTGGGCGTAGGCGTGGTCGAAGACGATGCTCTCTTCCGCCAGATGATTGAGGTTGGGAGTTGCCGCTCCCTTGCCGCCAAGGAAGGTGAGGCGGTCGGCGCGGACCGAATCGAGGGTGATCAAGACGAGGTTGGGTTTTGAAGCCGCAGTTGCCGCAGCCGACAGGACGAAAGTGCAGAAGAGCGCCAGACTGACGCTGAAAGGGGTTCGACGAATCATGTCTGCAAGTTTAAAGGCTGGAGGCGCGTTCGCCAAAGTTCTCAGTGGGGCACAAGCCGGGCGAGGGCAGCGCGCAATTCGCCGGACTTGAAGCCAAACGGTCCAGGCATGCTCTTGTAGGCGACGCGGACGTTTTCGTCGATAAGGTAGAGGCGGTCGGGCCAGCCGGTGTAACCTTGCCCGGTGGAATTGCCGAACTGGTCGAGCACGGCCGGGGGGCTTGATGCCCAGCCCTCTCCGGGCGAATGGCCAGACAAACGGCCCCAGTGACCTTCAGGCAACAATCATTCAATTCTGTGCCGCTGGCTGGGGTTTACTGTTAAGATAGTTCATCTCCTGGCACCAGTCGCAGCCGCTGGCTTGCAGCCAGACTTCGCGAATTGCCCTAAGATAATTGACTGTGTTGATCAAGAAATATTTCTGGATCGTGTGCCTGCTCGCCGCCTGTGCGGCGGGCCTGTTTACCCTCATTTCATGCGAGCGGGCGCGTGGCGCGTCTGCCTCGCCGAAGATGATCGTGATCGGCGTTGATGGTCTTGACCCCGATCTGCTGACGAAGTTCATAGCGGACGGCAAGATGCCGAACTTTGAACGGCTGGCGCAGCAGGGGTCGTTCAAGCGGCTAACTACGGCCATTCCGCCGCAGAGCCCGGTTGCGTGGTCGAATCTTATTACCGGCATGAACGCAGGCGGGCACGGGATTTTCGACTTCATCCACCGCGATCCGAAGACCTTCCAGCCTTATTTTTCGACTTCGAAAGTTGAAGGTCCGGCGCACACCTTCAGTATCGGCAAATGGGTTATTCCATTGGGCAGCGGTTCGGCGGAGCAGTTGCGCAAGGGCGCGGCGTTCTGGGAGATCCTCGACCAGAATCACATTCACAATTACGTTTACCGCATTCCGGCGAATTTTCCGCCGATTGATGCCAAGGGCAAGACACTGTCGGGCATGGGAACGCCCGACCTTCGCGGCACCTACGGGACGTTTACCTTCTATACCGACGATGCGACGGCTGCGGTGGGCGCAGTGGAAGGCGGAGAAATTATTCAGGTTGAGGTGAAGAACAACCGGGTCAGTTCCAACCTGCTTGGGCCGAATAATACTTTTTTGAAAGACGCGCCGCCGGCGACCGAACCTTTTACTGTGGATATCGATCCACTTGAGCCTGTGGCGCGGGTCAGCTTCCAAGGGCAGAAATTTGTTCTTAAGGAAGGCGAGTGGACGGGCTGGCTGCCGGTGGAATTTCAGCTCATGCCCATCATCGGCGACGTGAAGGGCATCTGCCGCTTTTATCTGAAGCAGACGCATCCACGATTTCAGCTTTACGTTTCGCCGATCAACATCGATCCGGAAAATCCGGCGCTGCCGATTTCGACGCCGTCGAGCTATTCGCGCGATCTTGCGCGGCAGATTGGCGAGTACCACACGCAGGGCATCGCCGAAGATACCAAGGCTCGCATGGTATCGGTGCTCGACGATAAGGAATATCTCGAGCAGGCGCACACCGTGCTTGCGGAACATCGCCGTGCGTTCGATGCCGAATTCCCCAAGTTTCATGAGGGATTTTTCTTTTTCTACTTCTCCAGCCTCGATCTCAACGCACATATGATGTGGCGGCTCACCGATCCGCAGAGTCCGTTGTATGACGCCGCGGCTGCGGCACAATATGGCGGCGCGCTGGAGGAGTTTTATGAGCAGATCGATCAAGTCATTGGCGAGATTCTGCCCAAGCTGGACGAGAACACTACGCTGCTTGTCCTCTCCGACCATGGATTTGCGCCGTACCGGCGTTCGTTCAATCTCAATACATGGCTCGTGAACAACGGCTATATCGTGCGCAATGGCGGCGCCGGCGACGAGCCGTTTGCCGGTGTGGACTGGAGCAAGACCCGCGCCTACGGGATGGGGCTTAATGGCCTTTACGTGAACATGAAGGGGCGCGAGAAGAACGGCATTGTCGATCCCGCGCAAGGCGACGCGCTCATGCGGGAGATTCGCGACAAACTGCTGCAGATCCGCGATCCACAGGTAAAGGATCCGAAGATCGATGCGCAGGTCATCTCGCGGGTCGATCTGGCGAGCGACGTTTACCAGGGACCGTATGCGCACAGCGGGCCCGATGCGTTGGTTGGCTATAACCGTGGATACCGCGCCGGATGGACGACGATCCTTGGGCAGTTTCCGGCGGATGAACTTGAAGACAATATGAATCCGTGGAGCGGGGATCACTGCATGGATTACACGAAGGTTCCGGGAGTGCTGCTCAGCAATCGGAAGATTGCGCTGGAGGCTCCCGCGTTGACGGATATCGCGCCGACGATTCTGGCGCAGTACGGGATTACCAAGCCGAAAGAGATGCGAGGGCAGTCGGTGTTTCAGGCAAGATGACACAGGGGAAATTATGTTCGGTTCACACAAGGTAAAGATCGAAGGCGAACTGCTGGACAAGGTGAAGCAGTGCTCGGATGCAGCCGGATACGAATCGCTCGACGAATTCGTTATCCACGTGCTCGAAAAAGAGACCAACAAAATCATTCCGCCGGACGAGAGCAACACGTCGAAGGAAGACATTCAGAAGCGGCTACGCGGTTTGGGGTATATCGAGTAACCTTGGGCATCCTCGCACAACTCTCATCGAAGGCCGCGCCGGGAGCGGCTTTTGGGCCGGCGCATCCGGCCGCATTTATAGCGTCGTGGGTGATGAGCCCGCTCTTGATCGTCGTCGTGCTTTCGATCGTGATCGGGTTGCTGATGATCGTGCTCTTCGGATACACCTCCGATCAGAAGGCGATCGGCATCGCGAAAGACCGGCTCAAAGCGCACCTGCTTGCGGTGCGTCTGTATCGCGATCAGCTGCACGTTGTGATGGGCTCGTATGGAAAGGTGCTGGGCGGCACCGGGCGTTATCTCAAGTTGGCTTTTAAGCCGCTCCTCTACGTGATCATTCCGATCACGCTCATGATTGTCTGGCTAGACCGCTCGCTTGGACTGACTGCGATCCAGACGAACACGCCATTTTTGATGACGGCGCACGTCAACGATCCACAGGCGCTCGAGAACGTGACGATTGACCTGCCGCCGGGGATCGAGGCCAGCGCGCCGCCCGTGCACGTCTCCGCTGAGAACGAAGTTGTGTGGCGGCTGGTGGCTACGCAGGAAGGCTCGTACGACGTGAAGATCGCGGCCGGCGGCCAGACCGTGACGAAGAGCGTTCGCGTTACGCCGGAGCTGGCGCAGGTCTCGCCGGAGCGCTGGCGCGATCATTTCTGGCAGAGAATGTTTTCATCCGGCGAATCGGCGCTGCCGCAGAATAGCGCTGTCGAGTCGATCATCGTCGATTATCCCGAGCGCAACATTCCGCTTGGGGTCGCCGGGTATGAGATGAACTGGATCTGGCTTTTCTTTATTCTCTCGATGATTGCCGGATTTATTTTCAAAGAGCTGTTGGGGATCAAGATTTAGGGTGGTGGAGGGCGGGCTCCCTTGCCCGCCAGTGGGGGCAAATCGGATGTGTAGGTCGAACAATCTCGCAGGACGCAAGGGAATCCGGGCCGCAAGCTTCTTCATGCTGCTGGCTATATTGCTGGCTCCGCCGGCGGCACACGCGTACGCGGGCCCGGGCGCTGGTTTCGCGGTGCTGTCGTCTTTCTGGGCGATCTTTGTCGCTTTCCTCTATTCGTTCTACGCGCTGGCTACCTGGCCCGTGCGCCAACTTTTCCGATTCTTCCGCCGCCGGAACGCCTACGGCAAAGCGGTGTTTGATCGCGCGGTGATTCTTGGATTTGACGGCATGGATCCTGAGCTTGCCGAACGCTTTATGAATGAGGGCCGGCTGCCGAACCTCGCTAAACTGCGCGATCGCGGAACGTTCAACAAGCTGCGCACCACGTTTCCGGCGATCTCGCCGGTTGCATGGTCGACCTTCATGACTGGCGTCAATCCCGGCAAGCACAACATTTACGACTTTCTTGCCTGCGACCGCAATCACTATCTGCCATTTCTCTCGTCGGCGGAGATCAAAGGTCCGAAGCGCCAGATCAAGATCGGCAAATACTCCATTCCCTTCGGAAAAACTGAAATCAAGGCGATGCGAAAAGGCACGCCTTTCTGGCACTGGCTCGGGAAGGCCGGCATCTTCAGTTCTGTCATCCGCGTCCCGGTGACTTTTCCGCCGGAGAAATTTCAGGGCGTGCTGCTCTCGGGTATGTGCGTGCCGGATTTGAAAGGCAGCCAGGGGACATTCTGTCTCTGCACCACGCGCGCGCAGGGCGACAAGTTTCGCGAGGGTGGCGTGCGCGCGCCTATCGAGCGCAAGAATGGCGTGTATCACGCTTACGTTCCCGGTCCCGACAATCCACTGGCCGAGACTGCCGGACATGAGATGCGGGTTGACTACGAGATTCGCCCCAACGTTGCCGACAAGACCGCAAAGCTCAAAGTCGGTTCCGAAGAATTCACGTTGAAAGTTGGCGAATATTCCGAGTGGACACCGATCGAGTTCAAGGCTGGGCTCGGTTTCAACGCGCACGGCATCTGCCGCTTCTACTTGAAAGAAGTTTCGCCAGAGGTTGAAGTTTACGTCACGCCGGTTAATATCGACCCGGGCCATCCCGACCTGCCGATCTCGCACCCGGTTACCTATTCGATTTATCTCGCGAAGCTATATGGCGCATATGCCACGCTCGGATTGGCGGAAGACACTTGGGCGCTGAATGAGCACGTGCTTGACGACGACGCCTTCCTCGCGCAGGCTTACGGCAATCACGAAGACCGCGAGAAGATGCTCTTCGATGCGCTCGACAAAACGCAGCAGGGCCTCTGCACTTGCGTCTTCGATACCACCGACCGCATTCAGCACATGTTCTGGCGGTATCTCGAAGAGGACCATCCGGCCGCGCGTGACGTGCCGAAAAGTGAGCGTAAGGAAGTCATCCAGGATCTCTATCAGCGCATGGATAAATTGATTGGGCGCGTGATGGAGAAGATTGACGACGACACGCTGCTGATGGTGATCTCGGACCACGGCTTCAAGTCGTTCGCGCGCTGCATGAATCTCAATGCGTGGCTGCATCAGAACGGGTATCTTGCGCTCAAAGAGGGAAAGACGGAGAGCGGCGACTGGTTCGAAGATGTTGACTGGTCGAAGACTCGGGCGTACACGATGGGGCTCAATGGTCTCTATCTGAATTTGAAGGGACGGGAGAAGCAGGGAACTGTCGATCCTGCAGATGCCGAAGCGCTAAAAGCGGAGATTAAAGAAAAGCTCACGGGCCTCAAGGATCCCGACTCGGGGGCGGTGGGAATTACCGGCGTGTTTATTACCGGCAATGTCTATCGCGGGCCATATTCTGAAAATGCGCCTGACATTCTTGTCGGCTATGGTGCTGGGTATCGTGCATCGTGGGATTCGGTGATGGGCAAGGTGACGGAAAAGATTTTCGAAGACAACCTCAAGGCCTGGAGCGGCGATCACTGCATCGATCCGCGGCTGGTGCCGGGCGTGCTCTTCTCGAGCCACAAGTTTACGGAAGAGAAACCGGCCATTGTCGACGTCGCGCCGACTATGCTGAAGCTGTTTGGGCTGCCGCTGCCCTCGCACTTTGACGGGAAGCCTTGGGATCTTCATCCGCAAGCGCTGGCGAAGACGCCAGTGCCTGTACCCGCTACCTAGCTAGTTGGATTCTGCCGGTAAAGGGTTGTGGTACCCACCCTAAAATCGCAAAAGGCGCGATTTTAGGATGGGGCACCCTCAGCGTTGGTAGTGCTTACACCATTTTGAGGGGCCGAGGAGCAAGCGGATTTATTTTGCGAGTTAGGCTTTGGCTCTTAAGCGTGTTGCCAGCCAGGTCACACACCCCAGCATGCCGCACCAGCCGAGAATCCTGACCGCCGCGGCGATCGTTGTGTCATAGTCCAGCACGCCGAGGCTGGAAAAAATGGCGTGCCAGTCGTGTTCGGCAAACTCTGGATCGCCTACCGTTACGAGCGGCAACACCATTGCTCGGGCGTCCGCCATGTAGGTCGCGGTGTAGAGCCAATTCTCGAAGAAGAAGAACAGACAGAAAACGAACGCGGCCGTTTGGCGCTGATAGAAGAAATATGACGCCAGCAGGAAGGGAACCGCCCACTGCAGAATCGTTCCGCCCCAGAGGCAGAGCGTCGGGCCACACCAGCTGAAGAGAAGATGCCCGCCCTCGTGGACCACTAAATTCGCCGAGTCGATGAAGAGGTAGCCGCCGTGCGCGCGGAAGGCGTAGATCAGGAAGAGCGCATAAAACGCCAGCCACGCGCCGACGGACCACTGCGACATTGGACGCCATTCTTCGCGCGCGCCTGACAGTTCGGCCAGCGATTCCACCAGCTCCGACATGCTTCAATTTTAGGGAGAGCCTGGTGGCGAGGCGAGATTACGTCGGTGCTTGTGTCGCTATTAGTTATGTGGCGCGCGGGCATCCGCTTGATAAGCTCAGTTTCCCCCCGGCGGAGCCGGTCAGAAACCCGCGCGGGCAAGAATGCCCGCGCCACACGTTAACGTTACTTCTTGTTCGCCGCTTCTTCTTTTAGATACGAGGGCGACAGCGTACCTTTTTTCGTCGCGATATCGAGCAGCGTCGGATAGAACTGCACAAACGTCGTATCGATTGCCGCATGCTGCTCGTGGCACGAGTAGCAGACCGCCTGCTTCGGGAATGTCTTTCCAGTGTTGCTGTCGCCGAATCCGACGAACGCCCAACCTCCATGAGCCGAGTCCTTGATGTGGATCGAGCGCGCCATGATGTCGCTGGTCTGGTAGTGGCCCTTCTGGTTGATGGAGCCTTTGCTCCCGGCCTCGCGTCCTTCGAGAACGAGAATCGTTTTGTCGGGCCATGTTCCGGTGGCGACAAACGCCTTGTAGGCTTCTGGATTAACGAAGATGTTGTCGAACATGGAGTGGTCCATAGTTTGGAGTTCAGGGTTGTAGTCCATGTCGATGCCGGTGGTTAGATAAATCCATTCGCGATAATTCTCCGGGAAGATCAGGTGGCCGTCGGCAGTGTATTTGGGTTCATTCGAAGAATTCGCGCCTCCAGCGGCGTTTATGGAAGCGGGAGCGATCAACAGCGCGCACACGCACAGCAGGCAGAACACACGCATAACTATCCTTTCCCCACACACAATGTTTCGACGACGAAACCGAGGCGAGGTTAGCCCCGGTGTTGCCGAAGATACGGACCAAAGCAGAGAGAAGTTCAATTCTCAGTGTGCCTCTAGCAGGTTGCTGAAAAACTCATTTGGAGAGTTAACAATAACCACGGGGGCTGAAGCCCCAATTGATGGGAGCTGACCTACGCGGCCCTAAAAAGGGCCGCTCTTCCACGGTCGATTCGACAATAGCGACTCCCCAAACTGCCAACTGAACATTCACTATCAAAAGTAGGACTTTACTTCCCAAACATCGGGTAATGGCTGGCTGCTCCCATCAGGAAAAGCAGCGGTAAAGACAGCCATGCATTCGCCCGCGACACGAGGAATGCCTGTCGCGCCATGCCTTTGGCCTTGTCTGGCATGGTGGTGCCGTTTTTGGCGTTGTCGGCGGTCCACTGAATGAGCCGTTTCTGGATGCGCCAGATTACTCCCCAGACGTTCAGCATCATCATCCAACCGATCCCGCCACCGATTCCGATGGCCAGCAGGCGATTGCTTTCCCATCCGTGATCGTTGAAGTGCAGGAAAGTCCAAGCCGCAGCCAGCACGATCACGATATAGATCACCGCCAGTACCGGACCCTTGTCGAGCGCGCCTTTTCCGGGAATCACGCATGCATACATCAACGCCCAGGAGGCAGTCCAAATTCCAAAAAACGAGCCAAATACCGCACCTGCCGATCCGCCTCCATTGTGCGCATCCGTGCCCACGATATTGCCGAAATACGCCAGGCCCATCAGGACCGTCACCACCGATGCCCAGCGGAACCACCACAAGGCGCGCGACATCAGGTCAGGAAGGATTTTGCCTTTGGTTGCCGCGTCCAAGCCCTTCATGAAGGGTACGTTCACCAGATTGAAGAAGTACAGCAGGCCGATCCACGTGATACCCGCCACAAAATGCACCCAACGAAACAGCATGAGCAGGTTTGTATTCGCATCGCTTGGCAAGTTGATGTTCAAAGAAGGCTCCTGTTCTGACGGCTGGCCGGAATTCGCAATTCAGAAAAACCGATGATTTTGGGAAACTGTGAGCAAAATGATAGCCGATTCGGGGCCTTGTTCGCTTTTCGTAAACCGCTTTAATTTAGTTGCCATGGCGGTTGAAAAGCGACCCCGGAGGCCGTATTGTAGGAGCCAATAAAACGGACGCCGCCGTGAATTGCCCTTCCCCGGCTCAACGACGGCGACGTCACGAATAAAGGAGATCGGCTATGGAAGCTAAGCCGGCGCAACAGAATATCCAAGATTCCTTCCTCAACACAGCACGCAAGGAGAGGCACAACATCACGATCTATCTGGTCAGCGGAGTGAAGCTGACGGGCCGGATACGATCGTTCGACAAGTACTCGGTTGTGCTCGAAACCAGCAACCAGGAGCAGCTCATCTTCAAACATGCGATCTCGACGGTCGTGATTGCGCGTGGGGCGCACGCACACGGCGAGGGAAAGCCCGCTTCGGTTGCGACGATTGGAGAGGCCACACCGGTACAAGGGTCCGGCACGCAAGGATAAGTGCAGATAGAATGAGTATGCTTGCCGGAAGAGACCTCGAGACTTCGTACCCGGGGCCGGGCTGAAACCAAGGCGGTCCTGAACCCATCGGAGCGGCGCGAGCGCGCGTTCCTTGTCGGAGTTGAATTCCGCACGCGCGGGCGCGCCGGAAAGACGGAGGCCTCGACTCTCACAGCGGGCGCGCAAGCCGCACGTGATCACGCCACCAGCATTGCGCCCGGCCGCCGGGCCGATTCCACTGACTTCAGCTCCGAAGAATCGCTGGATGAATTGCGTTCTCTGGCCACGAGCGCCGGAGCGGAAATCGCCGGCGAATTCATGCAGCGTCGCGACCGTCCCGATCCAGCAACGCTTATCGGCAAAGGCAAGCTCGAAGAAATCGCCGGAGCATCGGCTTCGGTTTCGGCGGACGTCATCCTCTTTGATCACGATCTTTCGCCTTCGCAGCAGCGCAACATCGAACGAGTTGTCGACACGCGCGTGATCGACCGAACGCAATTGATTCTCGATATCTTCGCGAAGCACGCGCGCACGCGAGAGGGCCAGTTGCAGGTGGAGTTGGCACAGCTTGAATACATGTTGCCGCGGCTGGCTGGGCGCGGCATCGAGATGTCGCAGCTTGGCGGCGGCATCGGCACCCGCGGACCGGGCGAGACACAACTTGAAACCGACCGGCGAAAAATCTACCGCCGCATCCGGCACGTAAAACAGCAGATCGAAAACGTGCGCCGGATTCGCGCCCAGCAGCGGCAGCGGCGCGAGTCTGTTCCGGTCGCGACGGTTGCTTTGGTCGGCTATACCAATGCGGGCAAATCGACGCTGTTTAATGCGCTCACTAACGCCAACGTGCTTTCTTCGCCGCGCATGTTTGCCACGCTTGATCCGACGCTGCGCAGCGCCGAACTTCCCTCGAAACGCAAAATTGTTCTCTCCGACACCGTCGGTTTTATCCGGCACTTGCCGCACACGCTCGTTTCCGCCTTCCGGGCGACGCTTGAAGAAGTGCAGCGCGCGACGCTTGTTTTGCAAGTCTCCGACGCCAGCAGTCCGATCTCATCCGAGCAAGATGCGCAAGTGGAAAGTGTCTTAAAGGAACTTGAAGCAGACAAGAAGCCGCGCCTGCGCGTGATGAACAAGATCGATCTGATGCCGACGAAGCAGCGGGAATCGCTGCGTGATGATCATGAGAGTATCCATGTCTCAGCGATGAAGGGCATCGGCCTGACCACGCTTCTTGAACGGATTGATGCCGCGCTTGAAGAAGACCGGCCAAACCGAGTTCGCTTACGCATTCCGCAGAAAGAAGGGAAGACACTGGCCATGCTGGAGGCGCGGGCGCGCATTTATTCGCGGCAATATCAGGATGGGTCGGTCGAGTTGGAAGCGGATGCGCCGGAGTCGCTGCTGCGACGCATGCGGGAGTGGGTGGTGGAATAGCAGGATGAATATTCATCAACCTTTCGGAGCAAAATCCGAATTTTTCGACGATTCCGGCGGACAGCGAGCCCGACATCGAGCACTCTTAGAATCGTGAGCGTGGCGTTGCCGACGGTCTTAGTAACTCCCTGATTCTCTTATTGACCGCCAGTGGCGATTGGGGTACATTCCCCCCGAACAACGCAGCTATCGCCGTCTGGCGAGATCTCGGCCGGCGGGATGGAGTGCGGTTGTTACAAGGTTTTTGCCGGTGAGAGGCGCGGCTGCAAGAAACTCACCTTGAGCAAAATATTAAGGCCAGGGAGGTAGATATGAAGTTCGGACGGAAAGCGGCGTGTGCGGTTCTTGGAGCGTGGTTTATTTTCTTTTCCGTCGGCGCGGCCTTTGCCCAAACCACGAGCGCAAGCGGGGTCGTGTTTGCGGACCTTTCGGGGACACAATCAGGCGTCTGCACAAATGCGCAGCAGGGTGCGGGACCTATAAAGGCAAAGTGTGGGGGCGATTGGATCGTCCTGGGTGCGGGCGGAGGAGGGACTTTTGCTGGGGCCTCCAAGTACGGGATGCTTACAAGCAAGACAAACCTGAGCACGACTGTTTTTTCTGAAACGCAACTGACGGCGGGCGGAGTCCAAACTGAGAGCGCGGTCACTTCGGCCTTCAGCGATGTGCTCGGGTTTCCGAACCTGCCGGATGGGACATCCGCCGTTTTGACGGCGACGATCAGCCTCACTGGCAATGCCACTGGACTCGCGAATGTGATGGCCGAGGTTTCGTTGGGCGGGCAGCTATCAAATTGCCAGGTTCAGGCTATCGGAACTTGTACTGCCACCGTATCGTTTACGGGTGGAACAGGTCCGTTGAATCTCAGTTCAGAAATAGTTGTGAACTCGTCGGCTAGCGTTGCCGCTGGCGTGATCGGGAGTTCCAGTGCGTCGAACAAGTATGTTGCGAAGATAACGGCGTTGAACGTAACGCTTGCCAGTGGCGCGAAATGCCGAGGTGACGAATGCGCTATTGTCACGGCTTCAGGCCATAAATATCCAAAATAGAAACTGGCATGTAACGGTGAGCCTTGCGTAGACGGTGCGCTGTTTTTTTCGTCTCCCGTTGAGGCTTACAGGCGTGTTCCACTTCCAACCGCCCGGTCGGGTCACCTGCCTCGGGTGACCGCAGTCACAGTCTACAGTCTTCGCATCACCGCGCAGCTTTCGATCGCACATGTACACTCAATTAACGGGAGACCATATCAATGTCAACACCCTGGACTTCTCGTTACGCGCAGCGGGTCAAAGGCGTTCATAGTTCGGCGATCCGCGAACTGCTGAAGATTACCCAAAAACCTGAAATCATCTCCTTCGCCGGCGGATTGCCTGCGCCCGACGTTTTCCCGATCGAGCGGTTCCGCGAGGCATGCGCCAAGGTTCTGGGGGAGAATGGACGCATGGCGCTGCAATACGGCGCGACCGAAGGCTATGAGCCGCTTCGCGAGATGATCGCTCGCCATACTGCGCGCTATGGCGTGAAAGCCAAGCCTGAGAACGTCCTTATTACCTCGGGCTCGCAGCAGGCGCTTGATCTGATCGGCAAGCTGCTTATCAATCCCGGCGACCGTGTGTTGGTCGAGGCTCCGACTTATCTCGGCGCGTTGCAGGCCTTCAATGTTTACGGCGCGGAGTATCTTTGCGTGCCTAGCGACAACGATGGCGTTCGCACCGATCTGCTGGAAGAACCGCTCCGCCAGGGGCCGAAGTTCATGTATATCCTTCCGAACTTCCAGAACCCCGCTGGCACGACTCTGTCGGAAGGCCGTCGGCATGAACTTGTGCTGCTCGCGGAGCGCTACGGAATTCCTATCGTCGAAGACGATCCCTATGGCCAGCTTCGCTACGAGGGCGAACATTTGCCGTCTCTTGTGGTGCTCGACCGCGAAAACCTGCGCCGCGATCGCGGATACGAGATTGGGAACGTTATCTATCTGAGCACGTTCTCTAAGACGCTGGCTCCTGGGCTGCGCATGGCGTGGATTGTTGCGCCGCCGGAGGTGATCAAGAAACTCGTGCATCTCAAGCAGGGCGCGGATCTGCACACTTCGACCTTCGGGCAGATGGTTGCTTATGAGGTCGCGCGCGACAACTTCCTTGACGAGCACATCAAGTTGATTCGCCGCGTCTATGGCGAGCGCCGCAATGTCATGCTGGAAGCGCTTAAGGAGCATTTCCCGTCCGAGGCGACATGGACTCATCCGATGGGCGGACTGTTCCTGTGGGTGACGCTGCCTGAGGGAATGGATTCGCACCGGCTCTTTGAAGCTGCGCTGAAGGAGAATGTCGCGTTCGTGCCGGGCGACTCGTTCTACTCCGGCAACGGATTCGCGGAGGAAGGTTCGCGGCACTTCCGGCTGAACTTCTCGAACGCGCAGCCTGAGCAGATTCGCGAAGGCATTCGCCGGCTGTCGGTTGCGATCAAGAGCCAACTGGCCGGATTGAAGCCCGAGCCAGTAGCTCGCTAACGGCGCATTGGACAATGCCTTGCCGCATGTGGAATGCGGATGAGATTGTAGGGCTCCTTCGACTCCGCTGAGCCGTTCGCTTCGCGAACGGCTCGCTCCGCTCAGGATGACATCTCGTAGGTCCTGGAATATTTTCCCGCCTTTCCAGTTATACAAATGATGGACGCAAACGCGGCTGCCTTCAGGCGAGGTAAACTGTTCGCCTGTGGGTGAGCGTTCTGGCGATTTCGGGTCGTTTGAAGAACTGGCGATGCCGCTCTTCGCCCGCTTGTATAACTTCGCTCACTGGCTGACGCAGGACCGCGCTTCCGCCGAGGATCTGGTGCAGGAAACTTACATGAAGGCGCTTCGTGGGTTCTCGTCGTTTCAGCAGGGGACGAACTTCCGCGCGTGGATTTATAAGATCCTCCGCAATACATTTCTGACGACGCAAGCCGGGTTGAAGGCTGCGTCGCCAGTCTCGCTCGACGATGACGAGGAGAAGATCGCCGAACCGGCGGCGAAAGAAACGCCGGAATCGGTTCTACTCGCACGTGTGGAGCAGGAGACGATTCAGCAGGCTCTCGAAGAACTGCCGCTGAGGTTCCGCGAAATTATTCTCCTGTGCGATACGGAAGAGATGAGCTATCAGGAAATCGCGGATACTCTGGCGATTCCGATTGGAACTGTGATGTCGCGTCTTTCCCGTGCGCGAAGAGCGATGCGCGAATTGTTGATCCGGAAACTGCAGGGGGCTTCGCGATGAACTGCGACTCGATTCGCGCGAAACTCGATTGGTATGCCGATGGCGAAGGTTCGCCGAACGAACTTGCGGATTTCGAGGCTCATCTGCGCACGTGTCCTGCATGCGCGGCGGATGCGATCGGCCGCCTGCAAATGAAGCGTGTGACGCGCGCTGCTGCCGCTCGCTATACGCCTTCGGCCGAGTTCCGGGCGCGGCTTGAAAAAAGCATTCAGCCGAAACGCGCGCCCAGATGGACTTTTGGCTGGATGCCTCGATTTGCCGTGGCCGCCGTTTTTATCTTGCTGGTGGCTCTTGGCCTCACGATTTGGCTTCGACATTCCACCCGCGAGGAGGCTTTCGCCGAACTGGTCGATCTGCATGTCGCTACTCTGGCGAGTTCGAATCCCGTGGATGTTGTCTCCACCGATCGCCACACGGTGAAGCCGTGGTTTCAAGGCAAGCTGCCTTTCACGTTCAATCTGCCGGAGCTGCAGAATTCTTCGTTTAAGCTCATCGGCGGCCGCGTGGCATATTTCGAGCAGAGTCCTGCCGCTCAGCTTTTATTTCAGATTCGCAATCACGATCTATCTGTCTTCATCCTGCAGGATCGTTCGGGAATGTTCCCCATCGGCATGGGCAGCACGGCCCGCGAACTCGCCTTCAATATGGAAACCTGGACCGATGGCGGATTGCGCTACATCGTGGTGAGCGATGTCGCGCCCGCGGACATCCATGCGCTACGAGAGCTCTTGCAGGGAGCGCGCTGACCCCCGCCATTCTTGAACCTTCGCTGTTTACTATTTCTATAAGGGGGTACCCCCCCCCTAGAGCTGTCCTATGAAAACAAATGACTTAGGTATAAGTCTGACGCTAAAATCTTCAAAAGATTAGGCTTGAACTTATGGTTAATATTTTGTTTATTTTCATAAGTATAGGCTCAGTTTTCGGATGATTCCTCTCAAAATCTTCAATCTTAAGGACTTGCATGTATAATATTCAAAATAATGATCTTAACACCGCTCTTTCTGGAAATACGCTATATAGAATTACCTTCTGGCCGCCCCGAGTAAGACGCGAAGTTTTCTCTCTTCGTTTACAAGAAGGTTACTATCAGTTGAGAGCTGGGTTTCGCCCAAGTCAAGGGAAATGTGCGGACATCTGCGGGGCGCGTTCTAACGTTTCCCAAAAGGGTCTTCCAAGGAAGGACTCTGCGGGGTGAATAGTTCGGCTCCGTTTTCCAGAATGTGCATGTCGTCTTCGAGACGAACACCGAACTCGCCGCGAATGTAAATTCCAGGCTCATCGCTGAAGGTCATGTTGGGCTGGAGCTTTGTCGGGTTGCCGCGCACCAGATAGGGCCACTCGTGGCCGTCCATGCCCATGCCGTGACCTACGCGGTGGGTGAAGTATTTGTAGTCGGGACCGTATCCGGCGTCGGTGATCACTTTGCGCGCGGCGGCGTCGACTGCGCCGGCTTCAATTCCTGGCTTCGCTGTTGCCAGGGCCGCGCTCTGGGCGCGGTGGACGATTTCGAAAACCTGTCTCATTTTGTCGCTGGCTTTGCCGAGAACGTAGGTACGCGAAATATCCGAGGCATAACCCTCGACCGAGCATCCTCCGTCCATGAGCACGATTGTTCCTTCGCGGATCTCCTGCGGCGCGATCGAGCCGTGCGGAAAGGCGGAATATTCTCCGACCTGGACGTCGGCGCCGCCTTCGAAGCCTTGCTGCCGGTGGGCAGCGTCTACCATGTTTGCGACGTCTTTTTGCGTCATGCCCGGTTTCAGGGAACGATAGGTCGCTTCGTAGGCGGCGAGCGTTACCTTCGCCGCGAGGCGCATTAATTCGATCTCGTGGACGCTTTTGATCATGCGGCAACCCGCGGTGACCGGAGTTGCGCTGGTGAAGGTTGCGCTGGCTGCGGCTTTTTGGATGTTGCCGGTGAAGACGAATTTCATGGTCTCTTCGAAGCCGATTGTGCCGCCGGCGATGCCGCGATCTGTCAGGCCTTGCGACACTCGCTGGGAGGGACTTTCATCCTCCTGCCAGACGCGGACGTCGGGACTCTTGCCATTTGGGCCGAGCGCGATTTGCTCGCGGGCGCGGCCTTCTTCGAAGGCAGGCGCGACGTAGAAGGCGTCGCCTTTGGCGGGGAGCACCATCGCAAACAGGCGCTCGCCGCCCCACCACTGAATGCCGGTGAAATAGACGAGCGATGTGCCCTGCGTGAGGATGATGGCGGAGAGATTGTTGTCGCGCATCAGCTGGCGGGCTTTTTCCTGGCGCTCGGCGCGCTCTTCGATGGTGATCGGTTTTGCTTCCTCGTGCCTTGACTTCAGCGCGGCGATCGCGGGGGGAGGAGAGGCTGAGGCTTCAGCTTCCGAAAGGCGCGATAGCAGTAACGGAGTGGTGGCGGCGATTGAGCTGTTTTTCAGGAAACGTCTGCGGGAGTAGGTCATACGGGCTCGCGGGAATTATCGGAGCATTATACGGAAAGGGCGATGTCGAGCCGGACGGGAATATTGATTGCCATAAGAAATGGTACATGCCATAATAAATGGCATGACGATAACCATCGATAAGGCGGGGCGGATTATTGTGCCCAAAGAGTTTCGCCGGCGTTTGGGTCTGCGCCCGAATACGGAACTTGAAATCGTCGATCATCCCGATGGATTATTGCTGCGCGTGCCCGAGTCGCGGCCATCTTTGGTCAAGGTAAATGGACTCCTCGTGCATCAGGGGCGGCTTGAGGATGGAGCAGACTTGGATCGTCTGCTGGACTCGGTTCGAGAAGAGCGTATCCAGGAAATCATTCGGGGCTGAGCGATGGTCGTGTTTTTCGACACCAGCGTCCTGGTTGCATCGGCAGCCTCCGTGCATGGTCACTTCGTTCAGGCTTCCGCGGCAGTGGGGCGTGTGATCGCGGGGAAAGACAAGGGTTTTATCAGCCAGCATTCGATCGCCGAGGCGTATACGGCGCTCACGCGAATGCCAGTTGTTCCGCGAATCCACCCGCTCGAAGCCGCGCGCATCATTCGCGACAACATACTCAGGAATTTCGAGACCGTCGTGGTCACGAAAGACGATTATCTGCGAGCGCTGGAATTGGTGTCGGAATCGGGATGGATCGGGGCAAAGATCTACGATGCGCTGCTTCTCCAATGCGCGGCGAAGTCTCGCGCGCAGAGGGTATACACTTTCAACGTAAAGGATTTTCAGCAACTCGCAACGGGCAGTATGCAGCAACTTATTTGTGCACCGTAAAGAGTTCGAGGAGAATTTATGGGCGCTTATCCTACCGGTACGGGTCGAATGGTCCCTCATAACATGGTAACGACGCAGTTCGAGTTGGATGGGTATCGGGTGGTTCGGACGCTGGGCGTTGTGCGCGGGATTACTGTGCGGTCGCGGTCGATTTTCGGAACGATTGGAGCGGGGCTGCAGACGCTGGTCGGCGGCAACATCACTTTGCTCACGAATCTTTGCGAGAAGACTCGGATTGAGGCGTTTGACCTGATGCTGCAGCATGCAGCGGAGTTGGGTGGGAACGCCGTTGTTGGCGCTCGTTATGATGCGACTGAGGTGATGCAGGGCGTGACTGAGGTGCTGGCTTACGGGACCGCGGTCCTCGTGGAGCCTGCGCGCTAGGGACAGAGGAGCTCGCGGCAAAAAGCTTTTAACCGCAGAGGGCGCGGAGAAAGGCCGCGGAGAGCGGGGAGAAGACCCGCAGAGGACGCGGAGAAAGGCCGCAGAGGGCGCAGAGAAAAGTCCTCGCGACTGTGGAGAGTTGACGAGGCGTTTTGCGGACTACTTTCTCTTCAATTCCATGCGGGCGAATGGTTGCAGTTTTCCCTTCTCTTCTCCATCCAGATTCCACTGCCATGTGTCGCTGGCGGCGTTGTAGACGAAGGTGTTGTGGAAGATGGTGGTGTCGCTCATTTTGAAGAGAAATGGAATCTTGTCGCCTTCGCGCTTGCCATGGCCCATTACCTGAGTGAAGAGCGCACCGCCGCTGGTGGTGTCCAGCCATTGACAGGCATATTCGCCTGACTTTGGATTCCACTCGATCAGGACGATCGCTTCGTACTGAGGCTGGCCTTTCGCGTCTTTCTCACGCGAGACTTCGTGGATCTGGATGTACTCGCGATGGAGGATCCACTCGGCGGTTACATCGTGGGTCGTTTCTTTCCCTTCGACGGTGCCGTGCAGGATCCATGTGCCGACCATGCGATCGAGCAATGGCTCGGGTGGTTGCTGCGCTAAGGCGAAGGAAGCGATCAGCAGGAAGAGAAGCGCAAGGCGAGCAGTCTTTCCTTTCGTATGAAGCGAGAAGATAACCATCTCAGTTCACCCTTCCTTCCCTCGGGGGCTGAAGCCCCTTCTTTGGAGTCCGCTAACGCGGCGCTAAAGCGCCGCTCTTCCACGGCGATGGATACACTTCTTCCACGGCGATGGATACACTTGTTCACGGCGATGGATACGCTTGTTCACGGCGACGGCTGCACCCCGTGCACGGCGATCGATCCACTCGCGCTCGCTTACTCCTTATACAGGAATCCAGCGGTCAGCGAGGCGAGAATTGCGCCTACCCATAGTTCGAGCATCCAGCCGAGAGGCATAATGCGCGGGATCGGCGACCATGTGGCTTGGGCGAAGTTGCTGGGGAAGCCGGCGCAGAATCCGACGAGAATGCCGATCCTGAGCGCGGTTTTCGGCCCGGCTCCGGAGGTGGCGCGGCTCCACGAATAGAGGTGAGCGATGATGATCGCCATTACGAAGATGAGCGCGATCCATTGTCCGACGAAAAAGGGATAGCGCGGCTGCTTGAGAAACAGGCCCTGACGCTGGATGAAGTCATAGAGCGGCGCCTGCCGCATGTTGATGAGGAAACTCCACACATTCCACACGACACCGCCGGCGATGCCGCCGAGCCACACACGTCCTGTGTTGGTTCTCATACGAGCCTCCTGAATTGTGTTTGGAATGCGGCACAAGTTTACCGCTCTTGTTCAGGACGGGGAAGAAACTAGCGCGGCACCTCAGAGGGCGCCGAGCAATTTTTCAATGGCGCGCTGGCGGTAGGCAAACGTGCGGCGCATCTGGGGAGCGATGAAGAGGGCATTGACGATCCAGCCGAGGGGTTCCGCGTCGAGTTCATATTCCACGCGATCGCGGAGGCGCGTGCCGGGAACTCCTCCGCGGTCTTCCGCCGAAAACTCGTGGCGGTGATGCCAGCTGCGGAACGGGCCTTTTTTTTGAGTGTCCGCGAAAAACTCGTTCATCCGGAAGCCGACGATTTCGGCTTCGGACCGGATTCGCATAGGCAGGAAGGGGACGGCGCGATAGGAGGCGAGGAACCTTGTGCCTACGCCGGCGAAACTCGGCGCGGCGGGCGAGGCGGGGACTATGGTCAGGTCTTCGAACCTGATCTGGAGCCAAGCCGGCATGATTCGCGGCAAGTTCCATGGGTCGGCGAAAAAGGCGAAGACCCTTTCCAGCGGTGCTGCGACCCAGTGTTCGAATTGCGCGTGGTAGGGCATGAGGAGAGATCGGAGCCGTTGTTATCCGCGTTATCCACAGCGGGTGTACTGCAACTCAATGACCGCAAAAGCGAATGTCTGGCGAAAGTCCGTGCGCTGAACCATTTTTCTAAACGCGATTAGTTGTGGTCATCTTTTTGGTTAACCACAAGATTTCGCGTTTTGCACCTTGAGTCCCTTTCGTGCGTCTCAACCTGAAACTTTGTTGTTGACAATAAACCACTTAGGCGTAAGATGTGGTCAAAAGTGGTTGAAAGTGGAGTAAACGAGAGAGTTCGGGGCGGAAAATGCAGTTGCGAGAGGCGCCAGTGGTATTTGAGACTGACACCCCCAAAACGAGCCCAAACGAACCCGATTCCACATGCATTGCGGCCGCTTCTACCTCCCTCGTGCTGTTGGCTGTGGTAGCAGCCAGAAGTAAACGGACCCCCGGAACCAGCAGGGCACATGTTTCGCGGAAATCACCCAACTCGCGTCGACGAAAAGGGACGGCTGAAAGTCCCCTCGGAATACAAGCGGGTGATCGACGAGAAATACGCCCAGAAATTTTACATAACCAGCGTGGATGGCATAAGTGCCCAGATATATCCCTTCGAGGAGTGGGAGCGGATCGAGCAGAAGCTGGCTTCGCTTTCGACGTTCAATCCCACGAAGAAGAAGTTTTTGACGCGCACGAACTATTACGGACAGGTCGTAGAGATGGACGGGCAGGGGCGTCTGCTGGTACCGCAGACACTGCGCGAGGCGGCGCAGATCCGCGGGGATGTGGCAGTGCTCGGCAATCTGACCTGGCTGGAGGTCCGGAACACGGAAGCGCTCGAGAAGGAGATCAAAGAGCCTTTCACGGATGAAGACACAAAGACGCTCGACGACCTGGGCATCTAGTGGTGGCGGATTTTGGACAAAACATCCCCGAGTGGGATGGGCGTGGTTCAACGGAAAAAGCTGCGGTTGGACACGTTCCGGTTCTTTTAAAAGAAGCGATCGATTTTTTAGCCGTAACGCGTGGCGGAACTTATCTGGATGCCACGGTGGGCCTGGGCGGGCACAGTTCAGAAATAGCAAAACGCCTCGGCGCACCGGGACATTTGATTGGCTTCGATAAGGATGCGGCGGCGCTGGAGAGGGCGGCCGTCAGCTGTCAGCCGTCAGTTGTCAGCGAACCCGGCGATTGGCCGACCGTGACTTTGATTCACGGGTCGTTTGCCGAGATTGGCGAGCGAGTGGAGGCTGCGAGCCTTGACGGACTGCTGGCCGACCTAGGCGTGAGCAGTTTGCAGCTTGGTGACCCGGCGCGCGGATTTAGTTTTCAGGCGGATGGGCCCCTGGATATGCGGATGAATCCGCAATCGGGGCGAACCGCCGAACAAGTGGTAAACCACCTCGACGAGCGCGAGCTTGCCGATGTGATTTACGAATTCGGTGAGGAAAGGAGGTCGCGGAGAATCGCCAGAGCCTTGGTTCGGGCGCGGCCGATTTTGACGACTAAGCAATTGGTGGACGTCATATCAGCCGCGGCCCGGCCCATGAACAAGGCTGAGCGGCGAATTCATCCGGCGACCAGGACCTTTCAGGCTCTCCGAATCTTCGTAAACCGTGAACTGGACGATCTGAAAGCACTGCTGGAGGCGGCGCCTCGCGTGCTGAAGCCGGGGGGAAGGCTGGTGGTGATCAGCTTTCACTCGCTCGAAGACAGGATCGTCAAGGATGCGATGCGCGATGGCGCGAAGCAGGGGCTGTACCGGCTGCTGACGAAAAAGCCGGTGACGGCGGCGGAAGAAGAGATTGAGAGGAATCCGCGGTCGCGCAGCGCGAAGATGCGGGCGGCAGAAAAAGTTTGAGTTGCTCCGGAGAAACTGCCGGACACCCCGGTGCGGTGATGGTAAGGCGTGCCGGGTAAAAGTTTGGGCAAGGAAAGCAGGGTTGTCCCAGGTTCTGTGGTGGAGTTATTTCGAAACGGCCAACAGAAATACAAACAAGGCCGGGTTCGAAAACGAAGGCGGAAACAAGAATTATGTTCACAGGCACCATGATCGAAGATTTGTTCGCGGCCGTCGAACGCGTGGAACAGACGATTGACGCGCACGAATTTGTCATCGCCGAATCGCTGATGGAGGACTCCTGGTTTGCATCCGTCCGGGAAAAGGCCGACTACGATTCGAAGCTGGAAGTGGCATAGAAGTACCCAGTTAAAAGACAGAGAAAAGAGAGTACTCATGAGCGCCGCCGTCGCAATGCACGCAATCTCCCCGAGCGGACGAAAGTCCTGCTGGCTGGGCACGCCGGAAATCTACTTCCGCAAAACCATCGACAATTCGCGCCTCGTGAAGGTGGAAGACCCGCGCCGCGAGCGCGAGATGCGCGTGTTCGGCGTGGTGCTCTGCTGCCTGTTCTTGCTCGTGATGGCTTACGCGCTGCAACATTTCCGCGCCATCGAGTACGGCTACAAGATTGAGGCTCTCCGCGCTCAGCGCGACGGGCTTGCCGGCATGAACCAGGCGCTGCGGCTCGAGGAAGCATCGCTGCGCGATCCGGACCGCATCGATGCGGTGGCGCGAAAGATGGGTCTGCAATCACCCGATCCGGGCCAGGTCATTCGCATGGATGCTGGCAGCGAACTTGGCTCGCCGGTGATGGCCAGCGTTACGCCGGTCTCGGTGATCTCGGCAAGATAGTAGAGACGGGGCTTGCCCCGTCTTGTCGGCGGTGAAGACGCGGCAAGCCGCGTCTCTACGATATGACGCGGCGGCTCTTCGGGGCCGCCGAGCTTTTCTAGGTTGGTCTGAGGTTGGAATGTCGGCAACCAACTCTTCTTCAAGCGCGCGTACCCGCCTTTACGCCCTCACCGCATTTCTGTGCTTCTGGCTGGTTGTCATCTGTGGGCGGCTCGTTTATTTGCAGATTTTCTGTTACGGCGACTTCGAGCGGCGGGCACAGCATCAGCAACAGCGCAGCTTCGATCTCTCGGCGAAGCGCGGGGTCATCTACGATCGCGCGGGGCACGAGCTTGCGATGTCGATCAACGTGGAGTCGGCCTTCCTCGTCCCCAGCGAAACCCCCGACCTGCCAAACGTAATCAGCCTCATCACTCGCATCACGGGAGACGATCCGCGAGTTCTGCTCGCCGATTGCCAGGCGCACAAGACATTCTGCTGGGTGGCGCGCAAGGCCGATGCTGAAACTGCCGATCGCATCCGCGCTCTGAATCTCAAAGGGATTCACTTTCAAAAAGAGCCGAAGCGGTTTTATCCGAAACGCGAGCTGGCCGCACAGGTGCTGGGTTACGTTGGGACCGAAGACCAAGGCCTGAGCGGACTCGAGCGCGAGTTTAATTCCGAGCTGCAGGGCGAGCCCGGCAAGATGATGATCTCGGTCGACGCGCGCAAGCGCTGGTTCGCGAGCGTGGAGCAGGATTCGAAGCCGGGCAACAATCTTGTTCTCACGATCGATGAAAACATTCAGGCGATCGCGGAGCGCGAACTTCAGCGGGGAATGGAGGAGACGAAGGCTATCTCCGGGACGGTCATTGTCGAGAATCCCCATACCGGCGAAATTCTGGCGCTGGTTAACCGGCCAACTTTCAATCCTAACAACCGAAAAGAGATTAAGTCCGACACCCTCAAAAACCACGCCGTCAGCGACGTTTTTGAACCTGGTTCCACATTCAAGGTGGTCACCGTTTCGGCCGGCCTGGAAGAGAAAGTCACTCGCCCAGACGAGATCTTCGATTGCCAGATGGGATCGATCGTAATCAACGGCACGCGCATTCACGACAGCAAGCCGCACGGACTGCTCTCGGTCTCGGACATTATTGCCGAGTCGAGCGATGTGGGGTCGATCAAAGTCGCGATGCGCCTCGGGAACGACCGTTTTTACAAATACATTCGCGCCTTTGGATTCGGGCAGCAAACGGGAATCGAGCTTCCCGGCGAAACTCGCGGGCTCGCGAAGCCTGTTGATCGTTGGTCGAAGATATCGTTCGCTTCGATTTCAATGGGGCAGGAGGTCGGCATCTCCGGCGTGCAACTCGCGGAGCTTATTTCGACCATTGCGAACGATGGAGTTCGGGTACCGCCGCGCATCGTGGCGGGCAAAGTCGCGCCGCAGAGCGCTCCACAGACCATTGCCTTCGAGCCCGCCACCGGAACGCGCGTGATTTCACCGCTTACCGCGGCGCAGATGAAGCAAATGTTGCAGGGCGTGGTTCTGCACGGGACGGGGCGCAAGGCGATTCTGGAAGGCTACAGTTCGGCTGGCAAAACCGGGACGGCGCAGAAATTCGATCCTGCTATCGGCAAATATTCGCACACAAAGTACTACGCTTCGTTTGCCGGTTTTGCTCCGATCAACAATCCACAGATCGCGGTGGTCGTAGTTCTCGACTCCGCGGTTGGATTGCACCAGGGCGGGCAGGTGTCGGCGCCGATTTTTCAGCGCGTCGTGCAGCAGGTGCTCGAGTATCAACATGTGCCGCACGATGTCGAACTGCCGCCAAGCCGGCAGCTTCTGCTTGCGCGCCGCAACGTGCCGGATGCCAGCCTAGACGAAAGCTCGCCGGATCATCTTGGCGGAAGCCTCGATCTCGCGGAGGCCGCGAGCGCGGCGGGGATTCCGGGTCAGACAAAGCCGGCGGCTACGGAGCAAGTGGCTACGGCAACGAAGCAGTCGGCTGGGGCGCAGGTAGTGGCGACGGCGCTAACACATGCGGAATCGGCCAATGCACCTTCTGCATCGCCGGCGATGCCCTCAGTTCCGCAACCGAAACCGTCCGGGGGGACGGTGGTGCTCGATGTCGAGGAGGGTGGAATTGAGGTTCCGTCATTCCTCGGAAAGAGCCTGCGGGCTGCCATGGAAGCTGCGCAGGATGCGGGGTTGGAAATTGATGCGTTGGGAAGCGGGATCGCTCGCGAGCAGATGCCACTACCGGGCACGAAGCTTGCCGCTGGATCGAGAGTGGTTGTGCGATTTGGAAGATAATCTCTTCGCCCCCAACGCGCCTATTTGTAACGGGAGGGACAAATGGGATATGCAGTCAGTTGGCTGGCCTTCCAGAATCAAGCAGAGGATGAAGTACTTGCCTTGCTTGGTCTTCAAAGGACTCGTGAGACACAGGAAGTCCCCGAAGGCGATTGGTGCATCGGCCGCATAGGCGCGTGGACGATCGTCTGGTCGAATGCGTACGAACCGAAGAGTTCTCGTGAGGTGATGTCGAGGTTTAAAGGCACATTTATCATTTGTGACATAGAAGAGCACGTGATGTTTGTCTCTACAGCCTGTTACGACAACGGCAACAGAAGCTGGCGGATAGTGCATGATGCACAAAAAAGTCCGGCTCATCTCGTGGCCGAAGGTGACCTCCCGGAATCGTTCGGCCGAATTAAGGGTGAAGAACTCGCCCGCGCTGGTGAGTCCCCCGATGTCGACTTCAATTTTGAAATTCCAGTTCGAGTAGCGGAAGAAATTATTGGTTTCCGGCACGACAGTGCGTCACCATCGGTATTTGAGGTTCTACGTCCCATTTCGGCGTCCAAGCGCAAACTCTGGCCATTCTAAGTTCGACTAGGTGTCTTCGAATTTTCTCTCGCACGACAACACGACTATAGAAAGGAGCAAGGGGGCAGGAATCGGGGAGCGAAGCGGGCCGGGCTAGTTCTTACGTGTTTCGCTTCGCGGATTTGGGCTGAAGTCCATTAGGTCACTGCTTCGACCTAGGGCGCGCTTGTTTGCGACAAGATCATCGAGAGAAATGAAGTGCACTGGCACACCGAAGAAAGTGCTCGGGACTTTGTTCTTCCATGCCTCATGAAACTCGACACCTGTAATTTCTGTCAGGATGTCAATGCGGACGGGAGCAACTCCAATTTGATAAACGACCTGTTTCTCGGCGAATGTCTCTGGAGTGACGCTATCCTTGTCGAGGGGCGCGCCAAAACGTTTGAGTGCCTCTACTACCTTCTGAGAGTTTTGCGCTGAATTTTCGACCCACACGTCGAGGTCCTTCGTGTAACGCGGCTCGCCGTATTTCATCACGGCGAAGCCGCCCACGATCAGGTATTCAACCTGAAATTCGTTTAAGAGTTGTAGCAGTTCTTTGTAGTGTGGGTTTTCTGCCATGCTTGATTTCCTCGGCGAGTTCCACCAGTTCCCATGCGGCGGAAAAGATGGCCTCGTCTCCCTGTTCCTGCCAGAACTCAATGTCGAACGAACGATCGGGGAATCCCTGCGTCACCAGTCGCGTCTTCCACGCCGAACTTAGATTGGTACTCATAGCTGTCGCCCATCAGGATATCAGGATAAACAGGCGCACGAGGGTTCTCGCTTTGCTATCTGGCTTCCATAGATTGCAATCGGCGGCTCCCGCGAGCCCTTTATAATCTTTTTGGAATGACCTTCCAACAACTCCTCGAAAGCGCCGAGGTCCTCTCGCAGAGCGGGACTTCGTCCGGGAATCCGGCGGTTAGCGGGGTGGATTACGATTCGCGCCGTGTTCGGCCGGGCTTCGTCTTTGTCGCGATGAAGGGAGAGACTAGCGATGGCAATCGCTTTATCGATCAGGCCATCGCCGCCGGAGCGGTTGCGGTTGTGACGGATTCGGCGGCCGAGAAGGCGCGGCCCGGGATCGCGTGGGCGCAGGTTCCGCATGGAAGGCGCGCGCTTGCCCGGCTGAGTGCAAATTTCTACAAGCGACCTGCCGAGCGGATCGCGAACACCGGCATCACCGGCACGAACGGGAAGAGCACCACTGCCTTCGTCGTCGAGTCAATTCTCCAGGCTGCCGGCCGCAAGACCGCGCTGGTTGGAACGATCGAATATCACGTCGCAGGCAAAGTCTTGCCAGCCCCGCACACCACGCCCGAGGCGCTTGAACTGAACCAACTGCTTGCGGAAGGCTTGGCGAATGGCGTGGGGGAATCGGTGATGGAGGTCTCCTCGCACGCGCTTGAGCAGCAGCGCGTGTTCGGAATTCCTTTTGATGTGGCGGTTTTCACCAACCTCACGCGCGACCACCTCGACTATCACCATACGATGGACGAATATTTCGGCGCCAAGCGGATTCTTTTTGAAGGTTGCGGAACCGAGCCTCCGCGCGCCGCAGTCCTTAATATTGACGATGAACACGGGCGCGAGCTCGTGAAGCTGGCGAGCAAAAAGAGCAGTGTTGTGTGGTCTTATGGACTGGCGACCGGCGACTTCCATGCCGAGTCTCCAGACATTACCGCGCGCGGGACTCGCTTCCAGATGGCTACACCGGCGGGCAATCTCGCGATTTGGACGCCGCTGATTGGCAAAGTCAACGTCTATAACGTGCTTGCGGCGGCGGCGAGCGCGCATGCTCGTGGATGCTCCAACGAGGCAATCACGCGAGGCATCGCAAATCTTGCTCGCGTGCCCGGCCGCTTCGAGCGCGTCGACTGTGGGCAGCCTTTTACGGTGGTGGTCGACTATGCGCACACCGACGACGCGCTGCGCAATCTAACTTCGATCGCGCGCAATTTCATCAACGCGGATGGAGGCACGGGCACGGTCGGGCGTGCGGGCACGAGTCCAAAAGGAAAAGTGATCACTCTCTTCGGTTGCGGTGGCGACCGCGACCGCACCAAGCGTCCGCTGATGGGCGAGGCCGCAGGGAAGGGCAGCGACTTCGTCGTGCTCACCTCGGATAATCCGCGATCGGAAGACCCGCTGGCGATTATCAACGACGCGCTGGTTGGACTGCAGAAATCAGGCGCAAAACACGTGACCGAGCCGGACCGCCGCAAGGCCATCGGCATGGCCATTGCGCAGGCTGCCCATGGCGATATCGTGTTGCTTGCGGGCAAAGGCCACGAAAGAACGCAAACCGCGAAGGGTGTTGCGGCACCCTTTGACGATGTCGAGGTCGCGCGCGAGACGCTCGCCGGCCTTGGCTATCAATGTGCTCATGAAATGACGCCGGCCACGGCTGGGACGACTTCATGAAGCTTCCTCTCTCGCGCATCGCCGAATTTCTCGGCGCCGAAGGCGAGTATGATCCCTCTGCAATCGCGCAGGGGTACTCGATCGACTCGCGCACGGTGCAGGCGGGCGAGCTTTTCTTTGCGGTGAAGGGCGAGCGGCTCGATGGCCACGACTTTGTCGATGCTGCGCGCGCTCGTGGAGTGGCCGGCGCGGTCGTGCGCAAAGAGCAGTGGCCGCGCTACGCGGATCACACGGGCTTGCTGGCGGTCGACGACACGCTGGTGGCACTACAAACGCTTGCCACGGCTGTCCGAAAATTGTGGGGAAAGACTGCTATTGGCATCACCGGGTCGATGGGCAAGACGACGACGAAAGAAGCTGTCGCGCATCTGCTCTCGGCTAAATATCGCGTCCATCGGACGAAAGGCAATTTCAATAATCACTTCGGGCTGCCGCTCGGGCTGCTCACGCTGGAGCCTGAGTACGATCTTGCAGTCGTCGAGATGGGTATGAATCATGCCGGCGAGATCTCCGCACTCGCGCACATTGCCGAGCCGAATGAGGGTCTTGTTACGAACGTTGGGCCCGTGCATCTGGAATTTTTCGAGTCGATTGCCGGCATTGCGCGCGCGAAGTATGAGCTGATTGAATCGCTGCCCGCTACGGGCACCGCATTCCTCAACGCTGACGACGAATATGTGAGCCAGTTTGGACGCGACTTCAAAGGCAGGGTCGTGCTGTTCGGGCTGAGCGCGATGGCCGATGTGCGCGCGGAGAATATTCAGCCTGTGGGAGCGGAGGGCACGCGCTTCGATCTGATTTCGGCGGGCGGCCTGCGTCAACCGGTACACAGCCCGTTGCTGGGGCAACACAACGTCTACAACGTGCTCGCAGGGGCGGCGGTTGCGCTGGAGCATGGCGTAACGCCGTCGGAGATCGCCGAGGCTCTGCCGACGATGGCGGCAGCTGACAAGCGTGGCGAGGTCGTTCGCCTAGGCAACATTACCGCCATTAACGATTGTTACAATAGCAATCCTAACGCGCTGAATGCGATGGTCGACACGCTGGCTGCGATGCCGGCCAAGCGCCGCCTTGTGGTTGCGGGCGAGATGCTGGAGCTTGGCCCGGAGGGCGAGGAGCTTCACCGCCGCTGCGGGCGGCATATTGCGGAGAAGGCGATTGACGTGCTCCTTGGTGTGCGCGGATTGGCGGCGGCGACGGTGGAAGCCGCGCGCAGCGCAGGAATTCGCGCCGAGTTTGTGGCAACGCCCGAAGAAGCGGGAGAGTGGCTGGCGCGCGAAACGCACGATGGAGATGTTGTGTTATTGAAAGCTTCGCGAGGCGTGAAGCTGGAAAAAGCGCTGGAAAAGTGGAAACAGAAGATTGGATCTGCCACCAAGGCGGTCAAGAATCGGGAGTAGCTGAGAGCTGACAGCCGATGGCTGACAGCTTTTTCTGGAGGCGGTTTGCTTTATTGGCTCTTATATCTGAAGCTTTTTCATTACTTCCCGCCCTTCCGCATCTTTCGATATCTCACGTTCCGCACGGCATTCGCCAGTCTTACCGCACTTTTTACCGGACTCATCGTGGGCCCGATTGTGATTCAACGGCTGCGCGAATTTCAGATCGGCCAATACATACGCGAGGAAGGCCCGCAGGCGCATCAGAAAAAAGCCGGCACTCCGACCATGGGTGGACTGCTGATCGCGATTGCGATTCTTGTGCCCACGCTGCTCTGGGCCGATCTCAGCAATCCGTTCGTGTGGATCGCGGTCTTTGCGACCATCGCATTCGCTGCAATTGGGTTCACCGACGACTATTTGAAAGTCGTTCATCGCCGCAATCTTGGTCTAACGGCGCGGGCCAAGCTCGGATATCAGATTCTCGCGAGCGTCGTGATTGCGATTGCGCTCATTGTTCTCGACCACCGCAGCGAATACTCCACGCGGTTGGTGGTGCCCTTCTTCAAACAGTTCAGGCCGCATCTGGTGATTGACCGGCTGGCGAAAGACCCTCATCTTTGGCCGCTGGCGTTTCTGCCGTTTGTGCTTTTTGTGGTGCTGGTGGTTGTGGGATCGAGCAACGCAGTTAACCTGACTGATGGCCTCGACGGGCTTGCCATTGGCTGCACTGTGATCGCCGCGGGAGCGCTCGCTGTGCTTACTTATCTCAGCGGGCACGCCACGTTCGCGGCTTATCTCGAGCTGCAGAAGATGCCGCAGATCGGCGAACTCACCATCTTCTGCGGGGCAATGGTCGGGTCGGCCATTGGATTTCTCTGGTACAACGCGCACCCGGCTGAAGTCTTTATGGGCGACGTTGGTTCGCTCGCGCTCGGCGGCGCCATCGGGACCGTGGCTGTGATGATCAAGCAGGAGTTGCTGCTGCCGTTTATCGGCGGCGTGTTCGTGATCGAGGCGCTTTCGGTGATCTTGCAGGTTGGGTCGTACAAGCTGCGCAAGAAGCGAATATTTAAGATGGCGCCGATTCATCACCACTTTGAACTGTTGGGCTGGTCGGAGTCGAAGGTGATTGTGCGCTTCTGGATCGCGTCGCTGGTGTTCGCGCTTTTCGCGCTGACGACACTAAAATTGAGGTAGGCGCTGGAGATCAGGCAGGACGAGAGAAATTTGGTAAGTTTGTAATTTGGTAATTTGTAATCGGAGAGCTCATAGTTTTTGGAGTCGCTAAATTACCAAATTACAAATTAGCAAATTACGAAATGGCACCGATGGACTTAAAAGACAAACGCGTTCTGGTAGTGGGCCTGGGGAAGTCGGGTGTGGCTTCGGCGCTTTTTCTTAAATCGCGCGGGGCGCGCGTCACCGTGTCCGACTCCAAGCCCGAGGCTGAACTGCGCAAGGAAATTCTTCTTCTTCTCGAACAGGGAATTACAGTCGAGACGGGCGGCCATGGGGACCGGACCTTCCGCGATCAGGATCTGATCGTAGTCAGCCCCGGCGTGCCGTTCGATGCGCCACAGCTTGTGCAGGCCCGCGGCCTGGGCGAGCAGGTCATCGGAGAAATCGAACTCGCGGCGCAGTTTCTGCCCGGGCGGATTGCGGCCATTACCGGAGCGAACGGAAAAACGACTACCACAACGCTCGCTGGCGAAATTCTTGCGGCGGGCAAGTTGCCCGTGCTGGTTGGCGGCAACATTGGCACTCCCGCCATCAGTTTTGTCGAGCAAGCGACGCCAAAGACTTGGATGGTGCTCGAAGTCTCCAGCTTTCAACTCGAGACCATCGTCAAGTTCTGCCCGCGTATTGCCGTCATTCTTAACATCACACCCGACCATCTCGACCGGCATAGGACATTTGCCAACTACGTCAACGCAAAGGCACGCATCTTCGAGAATCAGGGGCCGGAAGATTTTACCGTTCTGAATGCCGACGATCCGACTACGATCGGCCTTGCCGAGCGCACGCTGGCGCAACGTTTCCTTTTCAGCCGGAAAAAAGAAATTGCCATCGGAGCTTTCGTTCGCCAGGCGCATATCTTGTTCCGTGACGGCGAAAAGGAACGCGAAATTATGGCGCTTAGCGAAATCCCGCTCAAAGGGGCCCACAACCTGGAAAACATTCTTGCCGGAATTTCTGTCGGCATGCTGACCGGTTGCGAGCCGGAGCAGATCCGCCGCGCCGTCCAGAACTTCAAGGCTGTTGAACATCGGCTCGAGTTTGTCGCCAAGGTCGCGGGGGTCGACTACTACAACGATTCGAAAGCGACGAATGTCGACGCGACTATCAAAGCTCTGGAGTCTTTTCCCGCCAACATTCACCTCATCCTGGGCGGTAAAGACAAGGGCAGCGACTACACGGTTCTTAACGACCTGCTTCGCGCGCGCGTGAAGCGCGTGTACACCATTGGCGCGGCGGCCGCCAAGATCGAATCGCACATTCATGGTGCGGCGGAGATCGACCACGCCGAGACGCTCGAAAACGCGGTGCAGCGCGCCTCCGCAGTTGCTGTAGCGGGTGACATCGTCCTGCTTGCACCGGCTTGCTCCAGCTTCGACCAGTTCCAGAACTATGAGCACCGTGGCAGCGTATTCAAGGAGACGGTGCGTTCCTTGGAGCGCACGCGGGATCTGGCCCCGGCGCGCGAGTAATCCGGCAATTTCTGACGAGAAACAGATGGCAGAACTCGTCTATCTTTCGCTCGGCTCGAATCTGGGAAATCGAGAGGCGCATTTGCGCCGCGCGATTGCCGAGCTAGAAACGATGGGTACGGTGCGAGCGCTCTCATCTTTCTATGAGACGCAACCCGTTGGCTCGATCAATCAGCCCTGGTTCTTGAATTGTGTTGCGGCGCTCGAAACGGAAAAAAGCCCACGCGAATTACTGGACGTTGTTCTCAACATTGAAGCGGGAATGGGGCGCGTGCGCATGCAGGAAAAAGGCCCGCGCAACATCGACATCGACATTCTCTTGTTTGGCGACCGGATCGTAAGCGAGCCGCGCCTGAAGATCCCCCATCCCGCGATGCAGGAGCGGAGGTTTGTTCTTGAGCCGCTCGTAGAAATTGCGCCGGACGTTCGTCATCCGCTGTTCAAGAAAACTGCAAGCCGGCTTCTGCAAGAGCTGAATGAAAACCAAATTGTCCGGAAAATTTGAGACCACCGAGAGTTTGAACCGAAATCGAGGCCTCCGCAACCCTAGGGAATGACAATGCGGTTCGCAGTCTCATCCGAAGGGGCGAGTCCCGATGCCTTTCCGGGGAATTGCGCAAACAGGAAATCGACGAAAGCCCGTGACTTTGGGCGTCCCGAAGTGCGGCTGAATCCCATGCGGAGCAGGAATACCAGGGCTTTCAGAACATCGGCGTCGCGAAGCCGCGAATAGCCTAGATGTTTTACTTCGGCCTCGCGAAATTCCTTCACCATCGTTTCGACTTCGCGAGCCACCTGCTGCTGCACCAGGTTGGCTGTCGGTTGTCCATAGATGAGGCTGGACTGAACCAACGTGCGATAGCTTTCGGCGAGCGAAGTCAGGGCGGCGATCAAATCTCTGTCGGTGAGTGAGCGGTTCCCGGCGAAGCCATCCAGTGAACCGCCAAGTCCGGTCCCATTGCGCGCGGACTTCGCCAGCGCGAAGCTGAGGCCGAGGATCAATTCCTCGCGCTCATAAAGAAACTGCTCTCCGATCTCAACATCGGGAAACAGCGCGGCCCGATCGATTTCCGTGGTTTCACGCGGTTTCTCATGCTCCCGCGCCTGCTGCAAATACGGACACTCGCTTGGACAGTCGAGCGTCACCTCGCGCTGCTCGCCACAGCACTGTGGGCAGATGCGCCCGTGCACCGCCGGGCAAAAGCGTTTTTCCTTGCGCAAATTGCAGATGGCGCAGCTCACACAATTCCTCGCGTCCGATTATTTCACGAATTCAAATGGTTCTTGACTCATTAGCCTGAGGTTCGCGATTCAGGGAGCGATCGACCTTCTATAACAAGTCAATTTCAATATTTGAATGAGTAAACCATCCATTGGCCACAGACTCAAAATGCACCACCCTCGCTGCAGTTTTGGGTAATAAGCCCCTCTAATCCCCTCCATAATCGATTTCTATTTGGCGGATGTTGCTTCGGCGCGTTACCTTATTGTGTTCATCCCCACCCAATTCTGTTTTGCTGGGTCGTCCATGTTCGACGTTTGCAAACTTGCTTTCACAACGCGTTTTAAAAGAGGAGAGGCATGTCAACTGAACTGCGCGATTTTCTAGCGATCCCCTACGACGAACTTGAAGAAATGAATTTGAAGGCGAAGAAGCAGCGGCTTGACCGCATTTCTCCGGAGAAGACTCAGGAAGACCGGCTCAAGTATCTGGCGGAGGAGAAGCGCATCAAGGCCGTGACCGTGCTGTTCAGCGACCTTGAAGGCCGCCTGCACATGCTCGATTACGACAAGAAATTCCTGCTGAAGAGCTTCGACAACCTGACTTTCGACGGCTCATCGATTCGGGGTTTTACTGCGCAGCGCGAGAGCGATCTTCGGCTCGGCATCGATTGGGCAGCGTTCTACTGGGCGCCGGCGGACGTTTTTGGGCCGGGCAAGGTGCTGGTGTTCGGCGAAGTGATCGACAAAGGCGGCGAGCCCTACTCCGCCGATATGCGCGGAGTGCTCAAGAGTTTCGCCGAAGGGCAGTTCAAGAAGAACGGCTACACACTCAACGCGGCCAATGAAATCGAGGGCTTCTTGTTCAAAGGAGCCGACGCGGAGCGCACCTATCACGAAACCGGCAAATTCGAGTACGTCAACACCGGGGGCTACTACCACTCGCTGCCCGGCGATCCGCTGCGTACTTTCATCGACACGACTGCCGAAGTGCAGCGTGCGATGGGCTTCCAGAATGAGAAGGATCACCCGGAGGTTGCGCCATCGCAATTCGAAATTAACTACAGCTATGCCGAAGTCGTGGCGGCTGCCGACCACATTCAGCTTTATAAGCTCATCTGCCGGCAAGTTGCGCGCAATATGGGGCTGACCGCGAGTTTCCTGCCGAAGCCGGTTGTCGGGGTTAACGGCAGCGGTATGCACACCAATGTGTCCGTCAGCAAAGGCGGCAAGAATCTCTTCTGGGATCCGAAGGGCGAAGAGAAGCTCAGCAAGATGGGGTGGGAGTTCATCGATCGCATCCTGACGCACGGCAACGACATTTGCCTGCTGCTGAATCCGAGCGTCAATGCCTATCGACGTCTCGATCCGCATTTCGAAGCGCCGAATCAGATCAAGGCCTCGCCGGTTGACCGCGGTTCGATGGTCCGCGTTCCGATCGGCAATGAACGCAGCATGCGCGTGGAAGTTCGCTCCGTAGCTCCGGATGCGAATCCCTATCTGGTCATGCTCTCCGTTTTCAAGACTGGCCTCGAAGGCACGACCGCGAAGATCAAGAACCTGCGGCAGGCCGAACGCTACCTGCCCGACAACATCTATACGGCAATCGAAGATTTCCGCAAAGCCGACTGGACATCGAAACTGGTCGGCGAAGACGTGAAGGGTCGCTATGCCGACCTGAAGCAGGCCTCAGCCGATCGTTGCCCGCGTCTCCTCGGGACGTTTGTGAAGGCGCCTGAGGTGCAGTACCACCACGACGTCTACAACCAGTATCTTTGGAATCTGTTCTAGAAAAAGTGGGCGGACATTCCTGCCCGCGTTTTACGCCTAGCTTCACAAAGGTTGCCGCCAATGGCAGCCTTTCTTTTTAGAGTTACTAGTGTGCGGCCCGTCACACGCGACGGGCTCCACTCCCTGTCATAATTGCTACTATCATGGACCGTGCTTTCTTCAAGTCATCCCTTCTGAGGGATGAATGGCTGCCCAAGTCCGTTCTCTGCCTGCGAGATTACAACCGCGGAAAATTTCTCCACGACCTGATTGCGGGGGTGACAGTCGGCTTGGTCGCGCTGCCTTTGGCGATGGCGTTTTCCATCGCCTCGGGACTTACTCCGCAAGCTGGAATCTATTGCGCCATCGTTACCGGATTCCTGATCTCGCTTCTCGGCGGATCGAAAACGCAAATCGGTGGCCCGACTGGCGCTTTTGTCGTCGTCGTTGCCGGGATTGTCGCCGCACACGGCGTCGATGGCTTGTTCATGTGCACGGTGATGGCTGGCTTCATCCTTGTCGTGATGGGACTAACCGGAATGGGGTCGGCGGTAAAGTACATTCCGCGTCCCATCGTTATTGGGTTTACCAACGGCATTGCGATTCTTATCGCCAGCACGCAGGTCAAAGATTTCTTCGGACTCAAACTCGAAAAAGTGCCCGGGGTCTTCCTGCAGCGGATGGAGGCTTTGGCGCACAACTTCCGCACCGTGTCTCTCGAAGCAACGCTGCTGGCGGCAGGAACCGTCGTCATCATTGTCTTCTGCCGGGGAATTTCGATCCGCATTCCGGGTGCGATCGTCGCGCTGGTCCTCGGCACGGTTGTTGTCGGAGTCTTCAAGCTTCCAGTCGAGACGATTGCCAGCCGCTTCGGCGGCATTCCCAGCGGCCTGCCGCATTTCCAAATTCCCACTTTTCGCCCCGAGTTGATCCACGGGTTACTCGGGCCCGCGCTCACGGTTGCGATGCTTGGCGCGATCGAATCCTTGATGTCTGCGGTCGTTTCCGACCGGATGTCAAACGACCGGCACAATCCCAACGTCGAACTCGTGGCGCAGGGCGTGGCCAATGTGGTATCGCCGATGTTTGGCGGACTTCCCGCGACCGGTGCGATCGCCCGTACCGCGACGAATATTCGTTCCGGCGCGCAGTCGCCGGTCGCCGGGATTGTTCATGCCCTCACGCTGCTCGCCATCGTGGTCTTCGCGTCGCACTGGGTGCGCTATGTGCCGATGGCGGTGCTCGCCGGAATTCTTATGGTTGTTTCTTACAACATGGGCGAGTGGCGCGAGATTCCCTTACTGCTTAAGCTGACCAAAACCGACATCAGCGTGTGGCTGGTGACGTTTGCGCTTACTGTTTTTGCCGATCTCACGGTCGCGGTGCAGGCGGGAATGATCCTTGCCGCGCTCCTCTTCATCAGCCGAGTCGCGGCCACAACCACCGTCTCACAAGTGACCGATGACTACATCGAAGACGGCCGTGTTCATATCTTGCAGGACAAGGACATTCCGTACTACGCGACGATCTTTCGGATTCACGGACCGTTTTTGTTTGGGGCGACCGACAAGATTTCGGTGGTCACGGAAAACATTCACAAGCTTCCGCCGGTGGTTATTTTGCGGTTGAGGAATATGACGGCTCTCGATGCGACAGGTCTCTTCGCGCTCGAAGAAGTGGCCAGGACGTTGAAGGAAAGCGGCCGGGAGCTGATTCTGTGCGGCGCCCGGGAGCAGCCGCAAGGACTCATCCAACAGACGGAATTCGAGGAACTGGTGGGCAAAGAAAACATCTGCGGGAACGTGCAGGACGCCCTGCAGCGCGCGGAAGAAGTGTATGAGAGGTTGCAGCCGGTAGGAACAAAGAGATAATTCAACGACCAGCCGCGGATGCCAGAGACGCGCTGCCATAACGGCTGATTGCCAGATCGACAATCGTTCCAATCAATTCGGTATAGGACAGCCCCGACGCTTTGGCCGCCATGGCAAATTCCTGGCGGCTTGCGAGCCAAGGATTTGGATTTGCCTCGATCACGTATACATCGCCGTTCGGAGCGAGACGCATATCGATGCGCCCGTAGTCGCGCAGCTTCAGAGCCCGGTAGGCCGCGACCGCTGTGTCCTGCAAGCGCTTGGCCGTCGCCTCGTCGAGATTCTCGGCAATCGCCGACTTGGTGAGCTTGTAAGCCTCGGTATTCTTCTCGAATTTGACGTCGTAACTGGCGATCTTCGGAGTGCCCTCCGGCAGCTTCGAGAGATCGAGTTCCACCAGCGGCAGCGCCTGCGCGTTTTCGTAGCTGCCGAGCACGCCCGCATAGATTTCGCGGCCCTCGATGTATTCTTCGATCAGCGCCGGCGAATCAAATTCATCCTGAATGTACTCGACGCGTTGCATCATCTCTCGGACATTCGTTACTACGGCACCTGCGTCAATTCCAATCGATCCATCTTCCCACGCCGGTTTTACGATCAGCGGAAAAGAAATGTCGTGTGAATGCTCGAGACGTCCCCGGTACGAGGTCGCAAAGAAGGGTGTTTTAATGCCGTGAAAGGCGAAGATTTTCTTTGCGACCGACTTATCCTGCGAGACAAAAATCGCGTGGGGTCCGGCGCCGGTGTAGCGCAGGCCAAGCAGATCGACATAAGCCACGACGTTCATCTCTTTCGTGTCGTCGCCGTCAAATGACTCGGTCAGGTTGAAAAGCAGATCGGCATCGCACTTGGCCAGCGAATGGAGGGACTGCGGACGGCCATCGAGCTCCAGGTGAGAAGGCTCGTGGCCGAGCTTCTGTAGCGCTTCAAAGATCTCTTCGCGATCGGTCTTTTCTTTCTTAACTTTCTTTGTGACCTTGCGAGTTTTGCGGCCACCCGGGGCGCGGCGTGAGCTGGCGCCGTTCTCGCCGCTCCCGTTGGCCGACTCCTCTTTCGCCGCGGCCGCTGCCGGGTCTTCATTCCATAAGTCGTAAAGCAATGCAATCTTCATTGGTGCTCCATGGTCGTATATCGTTCGCTGACGGGACTACCGATCTTCAAAAGCTGATAGCTGACGGCTGATAGCTGATAGCTGTTTCTCACGGCTGTATAAACTTTCCTTTCGCCACATAAGTCATCACCAGAGCCGTGGCATACGCCGTCACCTCTGCTAAATGCTCAGCACTGCGAGTCTTGTCTGCCCGCAGGTCCAGCTCGCCCGAACGCTTCTCGATGTTGTCGACTAGCGTCTTGATCAGCGACCGTTGCGCTCCGGTCCATTGCGCGACTTTGTCGATCACCGGCTTGCGATGCAGATGCAGAAACTCGCTTGCCGCCACAGCCGTTTTTCGCCGCTTCGACACCGAAAACAAATCGCGCAGATCGGTGTCCGGCGTCAATTCGGTCACTGCGACTTCTTCGCGCCCGTTGCGGTGATAAAAATCCGCGACCGTCGTCTCCATGTCGTCGACAGTGATGTCGGTCACTCCGCGCCGCCGCAAGGGTTCGGTCTTCCCAAGCTTCCGAGCCAGCCGATCCAGATAGCGCAACTTCCCCATCGCCGGCCATCCGCGGTACCGCCTCCGCCAGTTCGAGCGCGGCGTCAACCACACCGCAAAAGTTTCGGCAAAGTCTTCGTCTGGATGCTTCTGCGCATACCACCCCGGCAAATGCCGAACATAGTCGCGGGAAAACGGCGCCGGACGGTAGTGGTCGCGATATGGCCGCCGGAACGACCCAAACATCTCTTTCCATTCCGGCTTGTTGTGCAACTTGTACGCATAGGTAAATGCGTGTCCGGCTTCGTGACGCAGGTACATCATGATTTCGCGGGCATCTTCGAGGTCGTGCGCCTGCTTTTCCAACTGCATGAGCTCGGGATTGGCCAAATAAAACGGAATCCCGATAATCGGCTCGCCCGACGGGCATCCCCATTCGTCGGTTAAATAACAGAGTGGCCGGAACTTCGTCAGCCGCTTTGCCTCCAACTCGCGATAGAGCTGCTCAACGAACCGCTCGACCGGCGAGCCTTCCAGCTTCAGCCCCAACTGGCGAATCGGCCGCGCGAGAAGCTCGGCATTGCCGTTCGTGTTTTCCTGACCTTTATCCGGCACAAAGTCTCGCTATCAAGACGAGCCCCGCCCGCGATTGCCGGGAAAACGGCACACGTGTGGAGGAGGCACAGTGCCTCTATGGTTAACGATAGTTGACGGAAAGGATAATCAGAAAGTGACGGGGGTAATGCGATGGCCGGATAAAGAAAGTAGACGGATAATTGACCGTCCAGACTTGCGGATCAATGAGTTCGGAAATCTGTTAGCGCGATGCCTCGGTGACGCGAGCGCCCTTCCGCGCGATCGACTGCATCAGGAATTTCGCCAGAACGAAAACCGTTGCGCCCGCAACCAACAATGCCAGCAAAATTGTTGTGTTCATATCGCCCCCAATTGCTCTTCTTATTGCAGCATCGTTTGGAGGCAGGAAAAAGGTTACGGTCGTCACATGGATGGCTGGATGGAGCGGTCACGCCACCCGGCCCACCCAGCAGTTGAGTTCGTTTCATCACCGCCATGCCCCCAAGATCAACCCCATCACCGTGAACGACACAGTCAAGTAGCCGCCGTTAACGAGAATATATTTCCACGACCGCCGTTCGAAGAGCGCGACTGTCGCGAGCCCAAGTGTCGCCCAGCCAAACCCAGCCAGGAATCCTGCGGTCGCGCCCCAACTCGCTGTTGTCTTCGGGTCGGCGAGAAATGCGGCAAGGTTTGCTGACATGATCAGCGCGAAAATCAGCGAGAGCCCGAAAATCTTGGCCATCTTTCCCCGATCGAGATCTTTTTGTGTGAAGTTGTTGGCTGACATCCAGGCGCGGCCGAACACCGCTGGAGAGTACCAGAGGCCGCCGATCAGAAACGTGGAAACTCCCGCTGCGCCGACCGCCAGCCAATTGATATGTTGCATCGCATCCTCCAGAAAATAGATTTCATGGAGAATGCCCGACGCCGCGCTGCCTGTATTGTAAGAAATTTCCCTTCGGGCGAGAGTGCTTCAGGCGAGGCGCTTCGGCCGTAAACCTTCAGTCCAGGACGACGTAAAGCGGGAACTGGCTGCGGCCGCGCAGGTATTCGGTGGGAGTGAGACCGGCTAGTTCCTGAAACTCGTGAATCATGTGGGACTGGTCGTAGTATCCGCAGTCCACTGCCAAGTCCGACCAGTCTGGCACCGCCTCCAATTTCGCCGTCGCACTGACCGCTTTTTGAAACCGAAAGATGCGCGACGCGACTTTTGGCGTAACTCCGACTCGGCAGTCGAAACGCGACAGCATCTGCTTATGCGTAAGTCCGAGCCGCGAGGCTAACTCTTTCAGCGGCAGCACCGGCCAGTTGTTGAGCATTCCTAGCGCGGCAGAGATCGTATGGTCTGCTTCGAGGCGTTGCGTCGCTTTTGCGATCAGGAATGATTCGAGCAGATCGAACTTCTGATCGGGAGTTGGAGCTTCGAGCAGCTGTTCTCTCAGAGCCAGAATCTCGCGCTTCCAGATCAGGTCGAGTTCCACGACCGTGCCCGCCAGTTCAGAGATCGGAAAATTGAAGAAGGGCGCCGCGCCGCCGGTGCGGAAATGCGCTCCCATCATCGAGGCGCCACGCTGCACGCCCAAAACAATGTACTGCCGCTGAAATCCGCTCACCCAGCACTGATTGAATTCGGTATACCGGTCGACGTTGCGATTATCGTAGAGCTTCTTCGGGCCTTCGCTAAGATCGATGATCAGCTCCATACTGGCGTCGGGCAGGAGCTTTTCTTTGGTATGGCTGACGTCGAGGTCCTCATAAAACCAAAGCGTCTCGATGAAATGCGAGATCTCTGGCCGGGGCGCTCGAGTGCGGTAAATCATTCGCGAGAGTCTACCATTTTGGGCGCAATTTGATAATGAAGTCCACAAAAAGTAAGCGCGGGCAAGAATGCCCGCGCCACAGAGACTTTGCGAAGAACCAAGGACGAAAGACGAAGGACTACTGTATCAACGTCCCGCCGTTGTCATTCTCCTCTTCCGGAGCCAGCACCACAGCCGCGGCCACGCGATCTCCCGGCTCGAGCGACAGCAGTCTCACGCCCTGCGCCGCGCGCCCTGATTCGCGGATTGTGCTCGAATCCATGCGGATAATCTTGCCGTACTGGCTGATCAGCATGACCTGTGACTCCTCCGTGACCTGCGCGATCGAAACGACTTTGCCGTTGCGCTCCGTCGTCTTCACGTTGATCACGCCCGAACCGCCGCGCCCCTGCAGACGATACTCGTCCGCTGGAGTGCGCTTGCCGTAGCCGTTCTCCGTCACTGACAGAATCAGCGAGCCCTTGATCGGCAGCGTCTCGTCGGTCGCGGTCGCCTCGACTCCCGCTACGGCCTTGATCTTCTCCGCCGCGACTTCCGCCTGCTTGGCGTCTTTTGGCGTGATCGCCATGCCGACGATATAGTCGCCTTTGTCGAGATTCATGCCACGCACGCCATACGCCGGACGACCCATCGGCCGGACATTCTCTTCGTCGAAGCGGATGGCCTGTCCATCGTGCGAAGCGAGGAAGACGATCTGCTGGCCGTCGGTGAGCGTGACGCCGACGAGCTCGTCACCCTGGTCGATGCCGATCGCGATAATTCCGCGCGACATCACGTGCGAGAAGTCTTTCAGTTCCGTCTTCTTCACCGTTCCGTTACGCGTCGCGAAGAAGATGTAACGGCCCTCTTCTTCCAGATTCCGCACAGCCAATAAAGTTCTAACCGTCTCGCCCGCCTGCAAGCCCACAAGATTGCCAATGTGCTTGCCCTTGCCCGCGGCATTCAAGTCAGGCAACTCATACACTTTCAGCCAATACACGCGCCCGGTGTTGGTGAAAATCAGAATGTAGGCGTGCGTCGAGGCAATGAACAGATGCTCGACGAAATCCTCGTCGCGCGTCTTCATGCCCGTGCGCCCGGTGCCGCCGCGCCGCTGCATGCGGTAGGTCGAAATCGGCGTGCGTTTCATGTAGCCAGAGTGGCTGACCGTCACAGCGACCTGCTCGTCGGCGATCAGGTCTTCGAGCACGATCTCCGCCGCTTCGTCTTCAATCTGGGTGCGCCGCGGGTCGCCGTACTGCTTCTTTACTTCTTCGAGTTCCTTGACGATGACGCCGCGCAGCTTCTTCTCGGACCCCAAGATCGCCTCGTACTCAGCGATGTTGTCGCGCACCTGCTTCAACTCGTTCGAAATTTCATCGATCGAAAGCCGCGTCAGCCTGTGCAATTGCAGTTCGAGAATCGCGTCCGCCTGCTTCGAGGTAAACGGTCTATCCGGCGGCAGCTTTGGCGCGCGGCCTTCGGTGTTGATGTCGATCTTCTTGCCGCCAAAATACGCGACCAAATTGTCGCGCGCGTCGGCGCGGTTGGCGCTGGCGCGAATGATCGTGATCACGTTGTCGAGGTGATCGAGCGCCGTCAGGTACCCTTCCAAAATGTGCTCGCGGTCGCGCGCCTTCGAGAGCAAATACGCGGTCCGGCGCCGCACCACATCCACGCGATGATTGATGAAGTGCTGGATCGCCTGGATCAGTCCCATTTCCTTGGGCTGCTGGTTCACCACCGCCAGCAGGATCATCGAGAAGCCTTCCTGCATCTGCGTGTGCTTGAACAGCTGGTTGAGCACGATCTGCGGCTCGGAGCCGCGCTTCAGTTCGATTACGATCCGCATGCCCTCGCGGTCGCTCTCGTCGCGCACGTCGGAGATGTCGTCGATGGTCTTGTCGTTGACGAGGTCGGCGATGCGCTCGATCAGGCGCGCCTTGTTGACTTGGTACGGAATTTCGGTGACGATGATCGCCTGCTTTTCCTTGGTGACGTTCTCGATCGCCGCCCGCGCCCGCATCATGAAGCGCCCGCGGCCCGTGCGGTAAGCCTCAAAAATTCCCGCGCGCCCGTGAATGATGGCGGCAGTAGGGAAGTCCGGCCCCTGCACGAACTTCAAAATCTCCGGCAACTGCGCGTTGGGATTGTTTACCAGCGTGATGGTTGCGTCGACAATCTCTGCCAGATTGTGCGGCGGAATCTTCGTCGCCATGCCGACCGCGATTCCGTCCGATCCGTTCACCAGCAGGTTCGGAAAGCGCGCCGGCAGCACCGTTGGCTGGATTTCAGAGTTGTCATAGTTCGGATAAAAATCGACCGCTTCCTTGTCGAGATCTTCGAGCAGCGCCATCGAAACCCGCGCGAGGCGCGCTTCGGTGTAACGGTCGGCTGCGGGAGGATCGCCATCCACGGAGCCAAAATTCCCCTGCCCATCCACGAGCGGAGCGCGCATGGCAAACGGCTGCGCCAGCCGCACCAAAGCGTCATACACCGCCAGGTTTCCATGCGGATGGTACTTGCCCATCACGTCGCCGACGATACGCGCGCACTTGCGCGTAGGCCGCCCCGGCGTGAGGCCCATCTGCTGCATCGTGTAAAGAATGCGCCGGTGCACCGGCTTCAATCCGTCGCGCACATCGGGCAGCGCGCGCCCAATAATCACGGAGAGCGAATAGTCGAGATACGACTTCCGCATCTCCTCTTCGATATTGACGGGTTGAATGTT
>Ga0335069_10000709_pt1 | contig 54410 bp, 42 predicted proteins | sample Lox_Sample_11_FD_206714 | JGI IMG/M metagenome (GOLD analysis project Ga0335069, IMG submission 206714) | Soil microbial communities from Loxahatchee National Wildlife Refuge, Florida, United States - Lox_Sample_1.1 | ecosystem: Environmental > Terrestrial > Soil > Wetlands | place: USA... | reverse complement strand
TACGGCTGCCAGTAGCCGAGGGTGTAAAGGTGACGCTGATAGAGCAGTTGGAGCCTGCGGCGAGGGTGCCGCCGCAAGTGTTGGTTTGAGCGAAATCACTGCTGTTGGTGCCGGAAAGGGCCACACTGGAAATCGTCAGCGCAGCATTACCGGTATTGGTCAGGGTGACTGTCTGCGCTGTGCTGCTTGTGGCCACGATCTGGCTTGCAAAGGAAAGACCGGTAGGCGAAAGCGTGGCCGCCGGGGCGGTGCCTGTTCCTGTAAGGCTAATCGTCTGAGGGCTGCCTGTGGCGTTGTCGGTGATGACGACCGAGGCAGTGCGGCTGCCGCTGACCGCGGGCGTAAAGCTGACGTTGATGGTGCAGCCGGCGCCGGCAGAGACAGAACTGCCGCAGTTGTTAGTCTCGGCGAAGTCGCTGGCGTTTGTGCCGGTAATTGCGATGCTGGAAATTGTGAGCGCTGTGCTACCGGTGTTTGTCAACGAAACTGACGACGCCCCGCTGGTTGTCCCGGCGCCTTGGCTTGAGAACGTTAAGCCGGTCGGAGACAGCGTCACGGTGCCGGAAGCTGCTGTGCCGGTCCCGCTCAGGGTGGTGGTCTGAGGGCTACCCGCGGCGTTGTCGGCAATTGTGAGCAAGGCCGTACGGCCGCCCGTGGCCGAAGGCGTGAACGTAACGCTGACGGTGCAGTTGGCGCCGGCCGCCAGTGAACTGCCGCAGTTGTTGGTCTCGGCGAAGTCGCTGGCGTTGGTCCCCGTAATGGCGAGACTCGTGATACTCAGAGCGGCAGCGCCGGAGTTGCTCAAGGTCACGGTCTGTGCAGAACTGGTGGTACTGACCGATTGACTCGCAAAGGAAACGCTAGTGGGTGACAACCCCGCGGTGGGTGTCGTCCCCGTGCCCGAAAGCGCGACGGTCTGTGGACTGCTGGTGGCATTGTCGGTGACTGAGAGTGACGCCGCGCGTGCGCCGCTGCTTGCGGGTGTGAACGTGACCGTGATGGCGCAACTCGCGCCTGCTGCTACCGAAGTGCCGCAGGTATTGGTTTGCGCAAAATCGCTGGCGTTGGTTCCCGTGACTGCCAGACCGCTGACATTCAACACAGCGTTGCCGCTATTCGTCAACGTTATGGCTTGTCCTGCGCTCGTTGCGCCGACAGATTGATTTCCAAAGGGGAGGCTCGTGGGAGAGAACGTGACGCTTGGTGCTGCTCCAGTTCCGCTCAGTGTAACGGTCTGGGGGCTGTCGGTGGCGTTATCGATGACGGTGAGCGCAGCCGCACGAGTGCCGCTCGCAGAAGGCGTAAAGGCAAGGCTGATCGTGCAACTGCCCCCTGCTGCCAGCGAATTGCCGCACTTGTCGCTTGCGACGAAGTCGCTGGCATTCGTTCCGGAAACCGCGATGCTGGTGATGGTTATCTTCTCGTTGCCGGTGTTGGCGAGAGTCACTGTCTGCGCCGCGCTGGTGGTGCTAAGCGCCTGCCCTGAGAAGGTCACGGTAGAAGGGGCCAGACTCACGGAATAGGTAGCGGAGACGCCGCTCCCACCCAGGTTGACCTTGTGAGGACTGCCGTGGGCGCTGTCGGAGACGCTCAGGGTCCCGCTGCGAGTCCCCGTGGTCGTCGGAGTGAACGTTACGGCAATTGCGCAACTGCTCCCTGCGGCGACGGTGGTCCCGCAGCTATTGGTTTGACTGAAGTCTCCAGCGGCGCTGATCGCAGATACGGTCAGGTCCTCATTGCCAGTGTTGGTGAGGTTGACGGTCTGAGCCGGACTGGCCGTGCCCACCGGCGAACTTCCAAATGAGAGGTCGGTTGACGACAGGTCCGCACTGGGAGCAACCCCAGTGCCCGCCAGGCTGACCGTCTGGGGACTGCCCGTGGCATTGTCGGTGACCGTGAGCGTTCCACTCCTCGCCCCAGTCGCCGTCGGCGAAAACGTTACGCTGACTGTGCAATTGGTGCCGGCCGCCAGCGAACTCCCGCAAGTATTGGTTTGTGCGAAATCGCTAGCATTAGTTCCCGTTAATGCGATGTTCGTAATGGTCAAGCTGCTGTTGCCGCTGTTGGTGAGAACCACCGACTGTGCCGTGCTGGTCGTACCGACGGTCTGACTCGAGAAGGTCAGGCTCGACGGAGCAAGGCTCGCAGTTGGGTCGGCGGCTGCTCCGGTACCACTCAAGGTCACGGATTGTGGGCTGCCACTCGCACTGTCAGCGACGGTGAGTGTCCCACTGCGGGTCCCCGCCGCCGTCGGCGTGAAGGTCACACTCAAGGAGCAACTAGCGCCTGCGGCGACGCTGGTCCCGCAGTTGTTCGTCTGTGCGAAATCACCACTGGCGGTAACGCTTGAAATGGTCAGTGCGTCGCTGCCACTGTTGGTCAAAGTAACAGTCTGTGCGCTGCTGGAACTCCCGACGGCCTTGCTGCTGAAAGTCAGGCTGAGGGGGGACAGACTGGCGGTAGCTGGACTGTTTAGGGGGACTGCCTCTGTTGCGCCGCCGCCTCCACAGGAAGCAGAAAGGACGATAAGTGCGGTAAGGATCAATAAGAGAGTCCCCGTCAGCAGCGTTTGTTTCAGGGGATTGATTCTCATTAGAGTTTTCTCTCTGAAGTGAGTCCCACCACTTTGCGGTGGGGTTCCCACCCTCAATGTCTGTTTCGTGGATGGAACGTCAGCTTGGTACTGGTCCAGACAAGCGAACGCCTGAGACGAGCGCTTCCTGTGTTCTGTTCTTGCGGCAATCGCTGCCAAAACAGCTCTGCGACCACGGGTTGTTCTCCTGCACAAGGAGAAGGGCCGAACGAAATTGCGAAAACGGTCATGGGTTTGTGTGTGCTTCATTTTGTCCACCGCGAAAGACCGGTGTGACAAACCAGCGCGCAGAATTGGCCGGCACTTGTTTAGGTAACATCGTTGCAGATCGACGTCTACAGTACAGGGGTACTATCCACACGAGTATGATTTGCTTAGGTGATGCCATATCATGGGTAACGTGTGTCGGAGGACACTATATGTGGTAGTAAGCGGGCATGGTGTCACCAGTACTTGAGGCGTTCGGCAGATGCAGAGGAAGGCGTACAACTACTCGAAAAACCCGTACGTGCCGGCGTTGGTTGAGACTTTTCTAATTTCCAAGCGGAGAAGGCTGCCGAGGCGTGGTGGGTGCGAAGTTGGATGTCATGGCAGGTCTACAGGGGGACGCTGACGCGAGACGAAGAGCGCCCAGCTTGGTCGAACAGGAGGTGGAGAAGCTAGGTCTGTTCCGCCAGCGTTAGAACATGGCTACTTGTTGGCCAATGCCTCGCGGAGTTCCTTCGCGGCAGCTTCGGGCGGGGGGAGCGAGTTGAAGTACACTTCTTTGAGACTATACGACTTGGACTTGCCGGCGATGATGGGCATGATTTCGATGTGCCAGTGGTAATCCTCGGGGAGAGTCCTCCATGCACCCGGCCGGGAAGGGCGCGCGTTGAGATTCGGGGCGGTGTGCAGGACAAGGTGATAGGCCTTTGCCACCGAGGAGAGCCTGCGCAACGTCGACTTCAATAACCGCGCCAGCTGCAACTGCTTCTCCGGCGACGTCACGTCCTCCTCAAACGAGTGATGGTGGTAAATCGGCATCACCCAGGTTTCATAGGGGACCCGTGACGCAAACGGACAGAAAGCCACGAACTGGTCATTCCACTCCACGGCGCGGACTTGCTGATCCAATTCCTGCCTGACAATGTCACAGAACAAACAGCGTTCCTTGTTCTGGTAGTGCGTCAGAGCGGCGCGCAGTTCGTAGGCAGCACGGCGCGGAATGAATGGGGATGCGGTGATCTCCGAATGGGGGTGATCCAACTCCTGGCCTGCTTCCCCTCCGACGTTTCTGAACAGAGTGACGTAGCGAAAGCGACCATCCCTTTTCAGGTCCATGATCCTGGCGACGTAGGCACGGAGAGCGTGCACGGCATGGTCATCGGTGAGGCCCATAAACTGCATGGCGTGGTTTGGGTGCTCGATGACCACTTCGTGAGCGCCCAGGTTGCGCATCTTGTCGTACAGGCCCTCTGCCTGGCGCGCCGGGTCTCCCTCAATCTGGTAGATCGGATGGCGGTGAGGAATGACTCGCACTTGCCAATCGGGCACGCCGTAGGGAAAGACAAAGAGGTTGGGAGGACACAGCGACTCGTTGCCGGCACAGAGAGGACAGACGCCGTTTGCGGCCCAACTCACTTCGGATGTCTGCTGGATAACCCAGCTCTGGGTGATGGGGTCTCTTCTCAGTTCCATGACGCCCTCTTCAGCAAGAGAAGTGTACGACTGTTGGTAGCGCTACCGGGAATCGAACCCGGGTTTTCAGATTGAGAATCTGACGTCCTAACCCCTAGACGATAGCGCCAAAGAGGGGTTTCTACTTTTGTAACATCGGCTTGCCGAACTTGTCAAGAACCGGTCAGAGGTCGTAGCGTTGCGATTTAACACTGTACCGGCGCTCATAGAGCGCCGCTACAGCCGACTGAGACACCGCCTCAGATGCGGAAACCAAGCCGGCGCATCGCGTCGCGGTTCATCTCCGCGCTGGTCTGTGGTCCTCCCGGACGGTGTTCGTACGCATCCAGCTCGATGATGATCCACCCTTCGTACCGCACTTCGCGGATGGCGTCGACGATGCCCGTGAAGTTCACCTCACCTTTTCCGATCTCGCAAAACAGGAACTTGGAAGGGTAGGACTTGCCCTCGCGGCGGGCGAGCTCAAGCGTATCGCGCCGCACGTCTTTGAAGTGCATGGCCACGAGCCGCTCGTGGTAAGTACGAATGACCTCGGCGGGATCGGAGCCCCCCAGCAAGAGGTGGCCGACGTCGGCGATCAGCTTTACCCGTGCCGGGTCCGTCGCTTCCATGATCTGGCCCAGTCCTTCCCGAGTCTGGCCGATCGTGCCGGTGTGGGGGTGGTAACCCAACTGGAGGCCGTAGTCGCCCGCGAGTTTCCCCAGGCGGTTGAGGCGTTCTCCGAATGACAGGATGACGTCCCGAGGATAAGCGCGCTTCGGCTCGCCGTTGTCAGAAATCTGCAAACAGCGGCCACCCAGCTTCTGAAGGAAGGCCGCGTCCGCGTGGAGTCTTGCGACCTCGTCTTCGTGGTGTTCATCCGTGAGGCTGATCCGGTGGGCGGAGAGAAGCACGGGCTGAAGCTTCAGCTCGGCAAGCTGGCGCGCAAATTCGGCCGTCCGCACGCCCTGGTAAGTGTTTGTGACCCAATCCAGCAACTGGACGCCTTGGAATCCCAGGGAAGAGATGGCCTGAAGAGCGGTCGGGAGATCCTGATCGGGCCAGGAAATGACGGCGTAGCCGACAGGATTAGGCAGTTGGTCGGCGGCAAGACTCAGCTGGGACGGTGTGAGCAGACCAACCGTCGTGCCAGCTGTTGCGAAACGTAAGAAGTCTCTTCGATTCACCTTATTCAGCCCCACGCGGAAATGTACCACAGGGTGCGTTCTTACCCAAGGACTGTCGTTTCTTCCATGCCGTGCCGCTCGTGAATAGTCCATATTCCGCGAGCTAATACTTGGTCGTCGACGCGAAATTGAAGTCGCGGATTTTCGCGGCCGGGACGACCATCTCGAACGATTCCTCGCCGGCCGTGCGTTGGGGTGACCCCAGCGTCTCGACCTGGTTGAGCATATCCACCAAACTTTGATTGAAACGGAGGTTCTTCACCGCGTGCCGAACCTCTCCACCTTCGATCCAGAACGTCCCGTCGCGGGTCATGCCGGTGAGGATCTTGTGATAAGGATCGACCTCGCGGATGTACCAGAAGCGCGTGACCAGTACGCCGCGCTCGGTGGAACGGATCATGTCGTCGAGACTCGATCGGTCGCCTTCCATCACAATATTCAGGGGTGCTTCGCTAAGTTCATTGGGTAGCGCCAGCGCGTGGCCGGTGGGCTGGGCTCCGAGCTTGTGAGCAGTCTGGCGCGAGTAGACCAGGTTTTTCACTTCGCCATTTTCAACCAGCGGAAGGCGCTGCCGTGGAATTCCCTCGCCGTCAAAAGGCGCGCCCGTCTGCAGCGGATGATAGGCGTCGTCACGGAAGTTGATGTTTTCGCCGAACACTTTCTGACCCACGCGGCCGGTGAGGCAGCTTCGTTGCTCGTGCACGGCCAACCCGCTGAAATCGAGGATCATGAACCCCAGAAGGTCCAGCATGGCCGCGGGTTCCAGAATTACGGTGTAGCGGCCAGGGGCGATTTCCTTAGGTTCCTGGCTGGCCAGGGCCTTCTGCCGGGCGCGGTCAGCCAGTTCGAGCGGCTCGATCTCCGGCCAGTATGGCGCTGTCTTCTTCGCCCAGCCGGAACCCGTTTCGTTCATCATGGTTACGGAGAACTCCGACGTCGTCTCTTCGTGAAAGGCCTGCATACCGCGGGAGTTAAAGAGGGCGTAAGCAGAACTGCCGCTCGCAAAGACGCCGGCGGTTGTCAGATGGTCGGCTTCCGCCGCAACGACGACCTTGGCCACGGCTTCCGCGCGCGCCTGCGGTGTCAACTCGGCGGTTTCGGAGAAGCTGCGCGCGACGGCGCGGTAGGTTTGCGGGCCCGGCATCCTCAGCAGTTCGGGGTCGGGAGGTTGAAGGCGCGTGAGGATCAAGGCGTCTTCGCAAAGTTGGCGAATCGATGCTTCGTCAAGCTTGTTGGTGCCGACCCGCGCCATGCGCCCCTCGCTGACGAGGCGCACGGAGAGTGAGAGATTCTCTTCCGTGACATTCTGGTGAATGGTGTTGTTAGCAAAGCGGGTAAGCGCGTAGTTGGTGGCTGAAACCGTGGCCTCTGTCTCGTCGGCCGTCGAGTACTTCAGCACCTTGTCGAAGATTTCGTTTGCACGTTGTCGGGTCAGGTTCATTGAAATCAGCGGACAGTGGATAGTGGCCAGTGGCTAGTTGCATTATCCGGTTAACCACTCGCCACTAACAACTTGTCTTCTTCATCCCGGATATGCGACTCCCACCTGTACTTTGCGGAAGCGCGCCGGCGCGGCTCCATGGCCGGTGCCCATCGATTGCATGGGCTGCCCTTTGCCGCAATTTGGCGTTCCCCACAGGGTCCAGTAGTCTGGGCCGCAGATGGCATCGCAAGAATTCCAGAATTCGGTGGTGATACCCCCGTAGCTGGGGTTCTTGAGCATGCGGGTTTTCTTGCCCCCGTGAATCTCCCAGCCAAGCTCAGTCCCAAACTGGAAATTGTAGCGCCGGTCGTCGATTGACCAACTCCGGTTGGTTTCCATGTAGATGCCGTCGTCGGTGTCAGCGATCATATCTTCCGGTTTCCAGGTGCCGGGGAGAATGCTCACGTTGGTCATGCGGATGAGGGGAATTCGGTTCCAGCCATCCGCGCGCATGGCGCCGGTCGAGTGTTTCTGGCCAATGGCTGCCGCGGATTCTCGTGACGTCAGATAGCCTACAAACAGACCATCCTTAATGATCGGCGTGGACTGGGAGGGAACGCCCTCATCGTCGTAGGCGAACGTCCCGAGCCCGGGACCGTGCGCGGGCGTGGCATCAGCGACGACATTCACGATGTCCGAAGCATACTTCAGTTTTCCCAGCTTATCGACGGTCAAGAAACTCATTCCGGCGAAGTTCGCTTCCGCCCCCAGCACCCGGTCCAATTCAATGGGGTGGCCGATGGACTCGTGAATCTGCAGACCCAGTTGTGAGCTGTCGAGGATGATGTCCTTGACGCCGGCAGGACACTGGTCGCACTTGTGCAGCGCCACGGCTTCTTCGGCGATGCGGGGCGCATTCTCCAGCAGGTTGAGTTCTTCCACCAGTTCGTAACCCTTGGTCTGATATTGCCCGCCGAAGGAGTTCGGATAAGAACGGCGCTGGATTTCGTTTCCGGCGAAGGAAGTCGCTACGTAACCGGCGCCGGTCTGGGTCTTCAATTGGTAGATTTCCGAGCCCAAGCTGGAGAGGAAGAACTGCTCGACACGGCGAAAGTCCATGCCCGTCTCCGCCAGCGTCACGCCACGCACCCGGCGCAACTCGGCATCCACCTTCAACATCAGCTCCAGGCATGACGAGATGGGAACATGGAAGGGGTCGATGCGGCACGGGGCTGCCCACTGCTCCACGATCTTGGCCTCGGGGGTCAACTCGACGTCGCGTTTCTTGGTCAAGGCGCTGGCGCGCGCCACTTCCACTGCCAGGTCCGCGATTCGATCCACGTTCGCGCGGGTCAACATATCGGTGGAAGCGAAGCCCCAGGCGCCGTCCGCGATCACGCGAAGGCCGAGCCCCATGGACTGCGACTCCCTGACTTGCGAGCACTGGCCATTCTTGGTTGAAAGGTACCGCCGGCGGGTGTCGAGAACACGCACTTCGGCGTAGGTGGCCCCGCGCGCGAGCGCAGTATCCAACGCCCAAATCGCAAATTCCTTCATTCCGGGAACTCCCGAACGAGTGAAGATTTCATCCTGGGGACAAGGCACGCGGGGCAGCACTTTCTCGGGGCGGCTGAATACCTGCTGGCCAGAGGGCTCGCGCCGGCCCGTGACAGGCCGGCGCTGCTGCCCATGCCAACCGCTACGTCCCTTCCGACCAGGAAGCTAGATATTCTTCCTGCTCAGGGGTCAAGCGATCAATCGTGATGCCCAACGATTGCAGTTTCAGACGCGCCACTTTCTGGTCAATGGCCGCGGGGACAGGGTAGACCCGGGGTTCGAGCTTCTTGGCATTTTTCACCAAGTGCTCCACGGAGAGGGCTTGGTCGGCGAAGCTCATATCCATGACCACCGCGGGGTGTCCCTCCGCCGCGGCGAGGTTGATCAGGCGGCCCTCACCCAATACGAAGATCTTGCGTCCGTCGCGCAACGTGAACTCTTCCACGAAGTCGCGGGTTTGGCGCCGGCTGGCGGCAAGCTTTGCCAAAGCGGGAAGATCTAGTTCCACGTTGAAGTGGCCGGAATTTGCCACCACCGCGCCATTTTTCATCACTTTGAAATGCTCGCTCCTGATGACGGACTTGTTCCCTGTCACGGTCACGAAGACGTCGCCAATCTTAGCAGCTTGTGACAACGGCATGACGCGGAAGCCGTCCATGACCGCTTCCAGCGCGCGAGTGGGATTGACCTCTGTGATGATGACGTCCGAGCCCAGGCCCTTAGTGCGCATCGCCAAGCCGCGGCCGCACCACCCGTAACCGCAGACGACGACGTGCAGTCCCGCAAAGAGGAGATTGGTCGCACGCAGGATTCCATCGATAGTCGATTGGCCCGTGCCGTAACGGTTATCAAACAAGTGTTTGGTGTCGGCGTCGTTCACGGCGACGATGGGATATTTCAGCACACCGTCGTTAGCCATACTGCGCAGGCGGATCACGCCGGTGGTGGTTTCTTCCGTGCCACCCACGATGCCCGGTATCAACTCTTGGCTCTTGGTCAGGATCGTGGTCACCAAGTCTGCGCCGTCATCCATGGTGATCTGAGGTTTGTGGTCGAGGGCGGAAACGATGTGGGAGTAATACGTGGTCTTGTCTTCGCCCTTGATGGCGAAAGTCGGGATCTTGTAGTCCTTCACTAGCGAGGCCGCCACATCGTCCTGGGTGCTCAGGGGGTTCGACGCGCAAAGCACAACATCCGCCCCGCCGTCACGCAGCGTAATCGCCAGGTTGGCGGTTTCCGTGGTTACGTGCAGGCAAGCGGAAATGCGCACGCCCTTAAGGGGCTGCTCTTTAGTGAAACGCTTGCGGATCAACTGCAACACGGGCATCCACTGGTTTGCCCATTCGATTCGCGTCTTGCCTTTCGCGGCGAGACCCGGATCTTTCACATCACCGAGGGACTTCTTTTGCGGCGGCATCTATAGGCCAGCCTCCTTCTTCAAGATTGCGGCTTTGTCCGTCTTTTCCCACGTGAATTCAGGCTCGGAGCGGCCAAAGTGGCCGTAGGCAGCCGTCTTCTTGTAGATGGGACGGAGCAAGTCCAGCGATTCGATGATTCCTTGCGGCGTCAGTCTGAAGTTCTTGCGGACCAGTTCCTCAATCCGGCAGTTATCGATGCGTCCCGCGCCGAACGTGTCGACCATCACCGAAACTGGCTCGGCCACGCCGATCGCGTAGGCAAGCTGTACTTCAGCGCGCGGCGCGATTCCGCCCGCGACAAGGTTCTTCGCGATGTAACGCGCCATGTAAGTGGCGGAGCGATCCACCTTCGTGGGGTCCTTGCCGGAGAAGCAACCACCGCCGTGGTGAGCGCTGCCGCCGTAGGTATCCACGATGATCTTGCGGCCCGTTAGGCCGGAATCGCCGACCGGGCCTCCGGTCACAAAGCGCCCGGTGGGATTGATGTGGTATTTGGTTTCTTTGTCGAGCAGGTTGGAAGGAATGACGGGCTTGATCACGCACTCCAGGATGCCCGCGCGCAAAGTCTCGTTGGTAACTTCCGCCGAGTGCTGAGTGGAGACGACCACAGCGTCCACGCGCACAGGCTTCGCGCCGTCGTACTCGACCGTGACTTGGGACTTCCCGTCAGGCCGCACGAAGTCGAGAATCCCCTTGCGCCGCACTTCGGCCAGACGCAGGCAGAGCTTGTGCGCCATCATAATGGGGAAGGGCATCAATTCTTCGGTCTCATCGCAAGCATAACCAAACATCAGACCCTGGTCGCCCGCGCCGCCCGTGCCCACGCCCATGTCGATGTCGGGGCTTTGGCGCGCCAAGTTCACAGTCACCTTGCAGAGTTCCGGCGTGAAGCCGCCAGCGGGATCCTTGTAGCCGATGCCGCGCACGGTCTCGCGCACGAGCTTTTCGATGTCGGGCTTAGCCGTTGTAGTGATCTCCCCAGCCACGTAGACGGCCTGGTCCTTTACCATCGCTTCGCAGGCCACCCGGCCCCGAGGGTCCTCAGCGAGGACGGCGTCCAGAACCGCATCGGAAATCTGGTCGCAGATCTTGTCGGGATGTCCTTCTGTCACGGACTCCGACGTGAAGAGATAATGGTGCTTCGGTTGGCCCACAGGGAGCCTCCTTCCTCAAATGAAATCGCTTAGGTTAACGCAAATATTGAACCGTAGCATAGCGTCAAGAAGAGTGTCAACGAATTCAGGCCTCCTGTAACCTGGCGCCGGCTGAGCCGCTGAAAACGAGGTCTGAACGGGTCCGCTGCCGTGTCGACCGGCGCCTACTGGGCCTTGGTGGCACCTCGCCGCGAGAGCAAATAGGCCTTAATGAATGAATCCAAATCGCCATCCAGCACGCGACCCGCGTCACCTACTTCGAACTTGGTCCGGTGGTCCTTAACGAGCCGGTACGGATGCAGAACGTAGGACCGAATCTGGCTGCCGAAGTCGATGTCCGCCTTTGAGGCTTCCAGCTTGTCGGCCGCTTCGCGTCGCTTGCGCAACTCCAACTCGTAGAGCCGGGAGCGCAGGAACTTCATCGCCATATCGCGATTGCGATGTTGCGAGCGCTCGTTCTGGCACTGCGCGACCGTTCCCGTGGGAATGTGCGTGATGCGCACAGCGGAATCGGTTGTGTTCACGTGCTGGCCGCCCTTGCCGGTCGAACGGTAAGTCTCAACACGCAGGTCGTCCGGCTTGATGTCGATCGTGATCGAGTCATCGATTTCAGGGCTCACAAAGACCGAAGCGAAGGAGGTGTGCCGCCGCTGGTTCGCGTCGAACGGCGAGATTCGCACCAGACGATGCACGCCGCTCTCACCGTTCAGCAGGCCGTAAGCATAGTCGCCCGCGACGGTGAAAGTGGCGGACTTCAACCCTGCTTCTTCGCCCGGCTGATAATCGTTCAGGCTGACCTGAAATCCCCGCTGTTCCGCCCATCGCTGATACATGCGCAATAACATGTCCGCCCAATCCTGGGATTCTGTGCCCCCGGCGCCGGGGTGAACCGTAACAATCGCGTTGAGGCGATCGCTCTCGCCGCTCAGCAGCGTCTCAGTTTCCAGGCGGTCCAGTTCGTGCCCGAGCGCCTTCAGCTCTGTTTCCAACTCTGTTGAGACGCTCTCGCCTTCCCGTGCCAGTTCGAAGTAGGCTTCAACGTCGGCGAGCCGCCGGGCCAGCTTCTCATCGGTTTCGACAGTTTCCACCATGCGCTTCCGCGCGGTCAGTATCTTCTGGGAAGCTTCCTGATCCTGCCAGAAGCTGGATTCGGCAATTTGCTTTTCGAGGGCTTCTAATTCCTGGCGTTTTTGGGGGGCGTCAAAGAAAGCTCCGGATGTCAGCGGCGCGCTTCTTCAATCCGTCAAATTCGCGTTGCAGTTCTTCAATCACAATGGCTCCTTAGGTTATTCTAACTGCCTGGGTTTTCATGAACATCGTGGTGTCCGATGCGTAACCAGCTTATTGTTCAACGAGATCGTGGGATGCTCCGCCCGATTTCTTTGTTCAGCGCGAATCGGCGACTCAATGAGCTCGTTCTTCCCGTCGATCCGGCATGCGCAGAACTCGCCGTCTTCCAACGAGGCCCCAGTTTCATAGATATGGCGACTCTCGCCAGGACGGCCTGTTGTTAGTGCTTCGTCGCAGTACAGTCTTGGTGGAGAGGGCAACATCCGCCTCCCTTTAGACCCTAGTTACTAACTAACACAGATTTCCTGTTTTGTCAACAATAAACAACCTGTCCGAGCACTTCTTGCCCGCGCCATCACTGCCGCGCGCCAAGCCCACGGCGGCCCAGCAGAAGCAGGACGGCTCCTACGGCGGCACAGGCCCACGCGAACACGTCTCCGTGTGCTGTGTAAAACGTCCGCCGATTGTCGAAATCAAAATGCGCAGGCAGCACGCCTTGTTGGTAGCGCGGCAGTCTCTCGATCAGACGCCCGTAGGGATCGATGACGGTGGTCACGCCGTCGTTCGTGGCCCGTAGCAGATAACGATGGTTCTCAATGGCGCGCAGCCGGGCCATTTCCAGGTGCTGGTAGGCTGCCGCCGAATCGCCGTACCATGCGTCGTTCGAGATGTTTACAAGGACACCGGGACTGGCCGCCAGGCGCCTGACGAGCCCTGGAAATATGGCCTCGTAGCAGATGAGGACGGCGATGTGTCCAGCAGGTGTCGCGGCCGTGCTGTAATGGGTTCCGGGGACGAAGTCTCCAACCTCTGACACGATCTTCCCAATCACGCCGGGAAAGGCCCAAGCTGGAACATATTCGCCAAACGGCACCAAGTGAATTTTGGCGTATTGAAGCAGGACTCCTCCGTCCGGGCCAAGCACGATCGCGCTGTTTTGGGGCAGGGAATTGCCGGTTCCGGCGAAGGTGATGGTATTGAAGACCGCGTAGGCCCCGGTTTCTCGGACCATCCTCACCATGGCGCCCGTGAATACGGGGTCGCGCGCGAAAAAGAGCGGAGCGGAATTCTCCGCCCAAATCAGCAGCGGGTGCGGATCGCTTGGAGTAAGTCCTGCCGCACAACCTGGACCGGCAGCAGGCGGCGTTGACACCGCTCCGCAGGCGGCACTTTCGGTGAACGTGATGAGGCTGTTGAGCGGTTGGGGATCGCGCCACGGAGCCCACCGCTCGGCGGCCTCATCCAAAGGAACATTCGGCTGAACGAGGTAGGCTGTATGCGTTCCGGCAGATACTGGAGGTGGAGCGAGTTTCCACTGGGCGAGCAGGAGAAGCACGGCCCAGACGGCGGCCGCGGCACTGGCCCGCCCGCGTTTCGCCGCAAAGAACGGCCAGGCCAGCACTGCGCTGGTGGCGACGGCCAGAAACGAAAGGCCATATACGCCCGTGGCGGATGCAATTTGGCGCAGGCCTGGAGCTTGCACGGCGTACCCCAGGAGGTTCCACGGGAAGCCTGTGATCAGGTAAGTCCTGGCCAGCTCCATCCCGATCCAAAGAAATGGGCTCAGAGCCAAGGCCCATGCCGGTGAACGGCGGGCGCTCCATCCTACCAACCAACCAAAGCTGCCAAAGAAGGCTGAGAATACCACGAGGAAAGCGAATAACGCGCTCCATGCTTCACCGGGTGAAAGTCGCCCGTAAATCTCCGTGACCCCGATGAACCAGTAGCAGCTTCCCGCCAGGAAGACCGCTCCGCACACATAACCTAAAAGGAAGGCGCGTTTCAGTGACTTTTCCCGCGCGAGCGATGCCAGCAAGGGCAGGCAAGCGATCCACACGAGGCCGGGTACGTGGAGTTTAGGAAAACAGGCCACCAGCAGGAGTCCGCTAAGGAGGGGAAGAACGAAATTCGAAACTCGAAACTCGGAATTCCGCAGCCGCAACACCAGAAAGGAATCGTGTAGCGACACGCCGTGGCCTTTGCCTAGGGGCCTTACCGTAACGCCGCCCTTTAGGACGGCACGTGCCAGGCTAAAGCTCGGCGCTACTGACCATCCCGCGCGGAATGAGCAAACGCAACTTCGGGCGCCGACACTGGGGAATGTCGTTTTTGGCATCTCGACTTTCGAGTTTCGTCACAGGTCGAAGACCGCCTCAGTGGCGGACAAAGGGCTTGAATCCTTCTTGAGAGAGCTTGGCCCGCGCGCGCTCGGCGTCGTCGCGGGTCTTGAACGGACCCACCTCGACGCGGAATAGATTGTCACCGGCATGGGCGTGTTCAGGTGTCATCAGAAATACCGGATAGCCTCTCCCTTTGAGGACGCCGGCCAGCGCGTCGGCATCCTGTTTCGCACGCAACGCGGCCACTTGGAGAGCGATGCCTTGGCCTGGGGAGGCGATGGCCGGGGCTGGCGCCGCGGTGGGACGGCTGGCTTGGGTTTTCGCAGACGGCACCACAGTCTTCGCACGTGGCGAAGCTGCAGCAGACGCGGGCTTGGGTTTCTCTTCCTGCACGGTCGCAGCCGGCGGCGGGGCCGGCTCTGGCGCCGGGCTGGAGGGTATTTGCGTTGTGTCAGGTTCCTTAGGTGCAGCCCCAACGTTTTCGTCGGGTGGGTTCACGGTCGGCGGAATAGTCGCGGGCGTTGTGACCTGTTCCGTCGCAGGCGCCGCGCGTGACGACCGCTCGTTGAAGCCTACCAGGAAACCCAAAGAGAAAAACACGCCGCACACCGCCACCCCTGCGAGAAACAGGAGGACCAAGTGCCGGGCGGAAAGACCCCTCTCCTCCGGATGTTCGCCGAGACCGATCGCCACCGTGGCCCTCCCACACTGTGTGATTCCGCCGCGCTGGTGGGCGGCGGGTTGGACTTACTTCTTGTCTCCCGCTGCGGGCTGGGACGGGTTCGCCGCCTTGCCCATCAGGGCAGAGAGCAACTCCACCGGAATCGGGAAGACCACGGTCGTGTTCTTTTCGGTCCCGATCTCCACCAGCGTCTGGAGATATCGCAGGGTGATGGCGACGGGTTCCTTGGCGATGACCGCGGCGGCTTCAGCGAGTTTCGCGGACGATTGGTATTCGGCGTCGGCGTGGATGATCTTCGCCCTGCGCTCGCGCTCGGCTTCGGCCTGCGCGGCGATGGCGCGCTGCATTTCCTGTGGCAAGTCCACCTGCCGCACTTCCACCTTGGTCACCTTGATGCCCCAGGGTTCGGTGTGCTCGTCCAGGATGGATTGCAGTCGGCCGTTAAGCTTCTCGCGCTGAGAGAGCAGATCGTCCAGCTCCACTTCGCCCAAAACCGAGCGTAGGGTCGTTTGCGCCAACTGCTCGACGGCGTAACGGTAATTCTCGAGCTCTACGAACGCCTGCTGCGCGCTGATCACGCGAAAATAGACAACGGCGTTGACCTTCAGTGAGACGTTATCCCGCGTGATGATGTCTTGTGGGGGCATATCCCAAGCCACCACACGTAGGGAAACCCTCACCAGCTTATCAATAGGCCAGAGGATGAAGATCAGCCCCGGCCCTTTGTCCGGTTTCTGGAGTCGTCCCAGGCGAAAGATCACCGCCCGCTCGTACTCCCTCAGTACGTTCAAACACGCTGAAACCCACATGAAGATAATGACCACCACGGCGACGTACACCATAACGCACCCCTTTCCAAATTTCTGCGGCCGACACAACCCACTTATCAATTCGTGAACTTCGGTAGCCCCCCGGGCTGTCCCACTCCCGGTACACGTATTACTCCACAGGACTGCTCATGGGGGGGCAAATGCTCGGCTCCCCTTAGCCCTAAGCGGCCAGCAAGTCTACCGGGTTTCCGGCGCCGACTCAACCACCAAGGTCAGGCCCTCAATCTCCAGCACGCGAACTCGCGCGCCCTGGGGGATTCTTTCGCGCGCGCGAGCTCTCCACAATTCACCGTGTACCAGCACGTGCCCCGTCGGGGCGAGGTCGGTATGCGCCACGCCCACCAAGCCGATCATTCCCGCCTCACCGGTAACGGCTTTGCGCCGCTTGGCGGCAATGGCAAACTGCAGCAGGACGACCGTGATGAATCCCAAGGGAAGTGCCACGCTGAGCGCGGTGGAAAGACGGATTCGAGCCTCGGGCCAGGGAGATTTCACGAGGATCATGGCTCCGAGCATCATCGCCACGATACCGCCTGCCGCGAGCACGCCGTGCGAGGTCAACTTGGCCTCCAGCGCAAAGAGCACCAGCGCGGTCAGGATCAGCAGCGCGCCCGCGTAGTTGATCGGAAGAAGGTTGAAGGCGTAAAGCGCCAACACCAGGGCGATGGCTCCGATGACGCCCGGCGCCACCATGCCGGGGTGGGTGAACTCGATGTACAGGCAGAGCACGCCCACGGCGCCGAGGATGAAGGCGATGTTGGGGTCGGCCACCCAGGCCAGGAGCGCCTCGAACCGGGACATGGCGTACGGGTCAGCCTCGGCCCCCTGCAAGTGTAGAGTCACCGTGTGGCCACCGGGACGATCGAGCGTCTTCCCGTCGAATTTGGTGAAGATTTCCGCCGGGGAAGCGGCAACGGCATCAATCAGCTTGTCATCCAGCGCTTCCTTGTCCGTGAAGGAAGAACTCTTGCGGACCGCGTCTTCGGCCAGCGCGACATTGCGCCCGCGCCTCTGAGCGACCGAGCGAATGTAGGCCGCGGCATCGTTTTCGATCTTTTCGGCCATGGTCTTGCCGACATCGGTCCCGCCTAATAAAACCGGATGCGCCGCTCCCGTATTGGTGCCCGGAGCCATGACGGCGAGGTCGCCTGAGAGCAACACGAAGAAGCCCGCGGAAGCCGCGTCGCCGCCGCTGGGCGCAACATAGGTGATCACGGGAACGCGCGAGTCCAGGATCGCCTGGACGATCTCGCGCATGGAGGTCATCAAGCCGCCGGGCGTATCGAGCTCCAGCAGGATGGCGTCGGCGTTCACGTCGTTTGCGTAACGGATGCCGCGCACCACGTAGTCGGCGCTGACCTGATGGATCATCCGGTCGAGATGGATAACCACGACGCGCGGTGCCGGAGCCGCCGCATGGATGGGGTGAACAGTCACGCCACCGCCGAGAAGCAACAGGCACAGCAGCACGGGGACGCTGCGAAGGAACTGTCGCAGGCGCGCGTTATGGCACGTCCCTACAGGCATAGCAGAACGCGGGAATTTGACCATCAAGGCGTTTTCCGTGCGGTTCCGGTTCCAGCCGGAATTTGTTGCAGCAACCGCTCGGCCTCGTGATTGTGTGGATCGAGTTCGAGGGCAGCCTGGCTTTCCTGGCGGGCGAGGACAGGCTGACGGAGCGATAGATAGACCCTTGCCAGGGCGAGGCGGGCCTCGACACTGTTCTTGAGATGGAGCGAGGCGTCGAGTTCGGCGCGAGCCTCCTGCAGCCTGGATTCGGCTTCGAAGGCTTGTGCCAGCGCCAAGTGCGCTTGGGGATCGGAAGGAGTCAGGCTGGCCGCTTCCGAGAATTCACGCTCTGCCTCTGCCGAACGTCTTTCTGCCAGGTACTTCTTCCCCAGCGCCATGTGGGCGGCGGCGTGCTCCTCGGGTGAGGCCGTGGCCAGGTGCTCTTCCAGCGCGTTGTGAATCGTGAGCGCCAGCAGGCGGAACGCGCGGCCATTGTAGTTCTTCTTAATCCGCGGCTGGGGGAGCACGTCTTCCGGCGCTGCCACATCCACGCCGGCGTCGTGTGCCGACAGCCACTCCATCTCCTGGCGCTGGGCGGCGGTATCTCCCAGCCTTCCCAGCACGAAGGCCCGTAGCGTGTGCGCCTCGGAATCATCGCTATTCGCCCGTTCAGCTTCTTCAAGGGATTTCGCTGCGTCCTGATATCGCTTCTGGTGTGAGAGAGCCACGCCGCGGTTAAAACAAAAGTCTCCGTCGGAGGGATCGCTTTGATAGGCGCGGTCGAAGTTGGCGAGTGCCGCCTCATAATGATCGCGCCGGTATTCCAGAACGCCCAGGTTATTCGCGACCTCGTTCAGCGGCAGATCGCTCCACAAAGCGTCAAAGTCCTTTTCAGCCGCTGACTCCCGGCCTAGAAAGAACGCATCGACGGCACGCACGAACAAGGCTTCGTCGTAATACGGAAATGAGGCGTCGATCTTTGCCAGCCAATGGGCAGACTTGGTGTACTCCTTCTCCTCAAAATAGAACTTGCCCAGAGCGAAAGCGGCGCGATGGTCGGAAGGGTCGAGGCGGTCCGATTCTTGGAAAAAGTGGATTCGGCTGGCGTCGTCCGCAGCCAGCAGACCGCGGATGTAGTTCTCGAAAGCGTCCAGACGGACATCGCGGAACCGGCGGCGGAAGTCGTCTTCGTTGCCGACGGTGAAGCTGCGGTCATGCGTCGCGAGCAGGCGCCAAGCCAGCCGCACCTGCAAGTCTACGAGATCGGTCAGGCTTCCCGAGACTTCCAGAGGCGAGGAGAGACTCAACTCATGGACATCCATGAGCTGAGCGCGCGCTGTCAGGCGGTCGCCCGTGAGGTTGAAGCTTCCCAGGATTGCCCAATCCACGCCCAGCGTCTGGGCCACCTTGTATTCGCTGGCGAGGGTCAGCGGCGTGTCAATAGGGATGCCGAGTTGCACCGCGGCGGCATTGCGCTCGTCGCGGTCGAGCACATAATTCTCCGGAAGGGCCAGGCGTGAGGAAAGAACCTCCGCGAAGCTTGCTGATATCCAGTTCAAGTCGGCGCGGGGACTTAGGTTCTCGAACGGCAAAACCACGACGGCGCGTATCCCGGAGGCCGCTTGCAGTTGCCACGGGCAAAGCGTGAAGAACAGGATGGATAGGAGAACTTTCCGCATGAAACCTCAGTTCAACATCATTATACCACTGCCGGAATACCGGCCTGGGTACTCGACATGCCCCAGGCGCCGCGATACCGTGAGGTCACTCTTTGATCGCTGGGGGGAGGTTCTTCATGAGTTCGACGTAAGCCGGATGCTGGCTGATCTTCTGGAAGTCAGGATCCTCTTCAATCCGTTTCTGGTCGGTGAATCCATCTTCAAAGGCGCGGCGTAGGTAGCGAACCGCATCCTCGGCCCGTCCGATTGAGGCGAAGGCTTTGGCCATATAGAAATAGAACTGGATATCAGCACCCCGCGCCCGGACGATGGCCCCCAGCGACGACTGCTCGGTTAGCACGTTGGGATCGAGACCCAGCGCGACACGATACTCGTCGACAGCTTCTTCGTATCTCTTCAAGTGGTAGAGCGACGTGCCCAGGTTCAAATGGAACGACGCATCGGTGCCGCGTATGGCGATGGCTTTGCGATAATACTTCAGAGACTTGTTGAACTTGTTCACCATGAAGTAGACCGTGCCCAGGTTGTTCCATGCCTCGGGGAATTCTTTATTCACGTGTGTAGCGCTGTTGTACGCCTTGAGGGCGTTGTGATACTTGGTCTGTTCCTGATAGGAGATCCCCAGCTTATTCCACAAGACGGCGTTCTTGAATTTCACTTCCTTCAAGGCGCGATAGTAGTAATCGGAGGCCGCCGCATAGTCTTTCCTGGCCATGAAGATATCGGCGCGATCCTCAAGACTGAGAGGCTTGGCGGGCGTGGCTTGCGTCACGGGCTGGCTGGTTGTCGACGGTGAGCCGGTTCCCTGCTTGCGAAGCGCGGCGCGGGCTGCGGTAGGCTGCGCAAAGACGATCTCGGCGCACGTGAGAATCACTACCAAGTACGCTGTTAACAAGGAGGGTTTCATGGGTCGACCTCGCTCGTACCAGAGAGTCTTCCACAGCGCTTCCGCCAGGGTTCTTATTCCTGGGGCTTTGATTTCTCCTCGGAGTCGGTGGGTGTAGCGGGTTTGGAGTCCTTGTGCTTGAAGATGGAGAAGACCTTCTTCACCACACCGCCTTTCTTCTGGTCCGCTTGCTGATCAGCGGGTGCGGCTTTGTCGGCCGCCGGAGGGGCGGGCGTCGCTGCTGCAGGTGCACTGCTACCGTCCCCTCCGTGGAACAATTTGCTGAGAATCCCGCTGATCCCCGTTTTGGGATTGGGTTCCTGTGGTTCTGTGCCTTCGATGAAGTACTCGTTGTGGATAACGACGGAATCACCGCCGCCCGCGGCATTCGAGACGCCCTGCACCGGCACGGCTACGATGCCGGGCGGAACTTCGAAGGGTTGGGCGTTGCGGTACTCAGGGTCCTGCGTGGCCACCTTCATGAACTCAGCCCAGACGGGCAAGGCCGAATAGGCCCCGGTGAGCCGGAGGTCGCGATCGTCGTCATAGCCTACCCAGGCGACTGCCAGGAGATTGGAAGTGAAGCCTGCAAACCAGCCGTCGTGAGAGCTTCCCGTCTTCCCGGCGGCGGGCAACGTGAACCCTCGCGAGCGCACGCCCGCGGCGGTGCCGTTGTTTATCACACTCTCCATGAGGTTTACCATCAGGTAAGCCACACGGGGGTCCAGCACTTGGCGGCTTACTTCACGGCTCTGCCACAGCGTGTGTCCGGACGCGTCATTGACGGCCAGAATGAAGCGCGGCTGCATGTGCCGCCCGCCGTTCGAGAAGATGGTGTAGGCCCCGGCGATTTCGAGAGGAGTGGCCACGTAGGATCCGAGTGCGATGGCGGGTGTGGCGAGCAGGTCCGTGTTGATTCCGGCGGAGACGGCGAGGCTGCGGACCTTGTCGTACCCGATCATCTGCGCCAGATGGACCGTCGGCACGTTCAAGGAATACATCAAGGCTTCCCGCACGGTCACCGTGCCGCGGTATTCCTGCTTGAAATTCTCGGGCGAGTACTCGCGTCCGTCAAATTCGAAAGTGGTGGGTTCGTCTGCAAGGGGTGTGGCCGTCGTTACGACCGGTTGGGAACCGTCCACCCCGGAGCTCAAAGCCGCCGCATAAACAAACGGTTTGAAGGATGAGCCCGGCTGCCGTTTGGCCAGCACGTGATTGAGTTGGCTGCGGCCGTAGTCGCGTCCCCCGACCAGCGCTTTGATCCATCCCGAGTGCGGGTCGAGCACGACCAGCGCGACTTGTGGTTGCAAGGGATCAGGCGGTGGGGAACCCTTGGCCGGGTGCGACTTCTTCATCTGTTGGTCAAGTTCCGTGGTGCCCGCGCGCACGCCTGCTGAAGCGGCTTCCTGCAACTGCGGATCCAGGGTAGTGTATATCCGGTAGCTTTGCGACAGGAGGTCGTGCTCGCTGAACTGGGAAAGCAGTTGGTCCTTCACCATGTCCACAAAGTACGGAGCCTGCGTTCCTTCCACGTTGCGCAACACCATACCCAGCGGCGCCTGCGTGGCTGCGTCGTACTCGGCAGGCGTCAGCATTTTCAATTCCAGCATGCTGCGCAGTACAAAATTGCGCCGCTCCAGTGCCCGCGCCGGGTTCCGGTAGGGAGAATAGAGGTTCGGCCCGCGGATGACTCCGGCGAGCAGCGCGCATTCAGCGGGGGTGAGGCTTCCCACGTCCTTATTAAAGTAGGCCCCGGCTGCCTCGCCAAACCCGTAGATGGAAAAACTTCCGCGCTGGCCGAGGTAAATCTGGTTTGCATACAACTCGAAGATCTGGTCCTTCGATAAGCGCTGCTCGAGCAGCAGGGCCATGTACATCTCGGTTACTTTGCGCCCGAACTTTCGCTCTTTGGTGAGCCCGAAAATGTTGCGGGCGAGTTGCATCGTCAGGGTGCTTCCACCCTGCAGAATCTCGTCGCTGCGGAACAGATCGTGAACTCCCGAGGCGAGGATGCGGTACACGCTCACTCCATGGTGGGAGAAGAACTGGTGGTCCTCGGCCGCCACCACCGCATCGATCAGGTCCTTGGGCAGGTCTTGATACCGCACCAGACGCCGCTTGGAGCGGGAACTGTCAAACAGCGTGGTGATGACTTCGGGCTCCAGTTGGTAGCTCTCGAGTGAGCCTCCGCCGGAAAGGGAGGTGATGGCAGCCACCCGGCCGTCACGGAATTCCAGCGCCGCCGGCCCCTCTTTGATGACTTCACCTTGAAAGAAGGAGGCGTGTCCCGGCCGGACTTCCAGTTGGTTGCCCACCAGCCGGTAGCTTCCGACCTGAGAACCACCCTCGTAGTCGGTGTAAAGCGCCTTGCGGAGGTGCGCAGCCACCATTTCCGGCGTCGCATTCTCACCCACAAAGACGGACGAGGGAGCGGCAAAGACCAATGACGCGTTGTTGAAGATGTCTCCACTCAGGCGGGCGTCGATGATGCGGGAGAGCCGGACATAGGCGTAAACGAAGATTCCGACGCCGAGCAGTAGGCCCAACAGTACAACACCCAGGATGACCTTCTTGGCAGAACCGTCCTGTAACCGTCCGGAAAGGCCGCCACCCAGGCGTACTCCTCCTCGGAAGGGGCCTCGCGTTGCCGAAGATGGACGGGCAGGCACGGTTTATATCGCCCGGTTTTCAGACGTGGGAGTAAAGTGCAATTGGAGCGTGTAAACCTTCAGGTCGACCGGCACCGTGTAGTCGATGCTGACGCCAACGTGGGACGTGGTCGCCTCCACCTTCACTTGCTCGGTGGCAAGAGACAGGCCCAGATCCTGTGCCTTTGCCATGACGTTGGTCCGAATCGCGTCGCTGGAGGCGTGCTGCGTCAGCCAGAACGGTGTTTGATTCTGGATGTAGTCTTGGAGTTGGTAATTGTTCACGTATACGGGAATGATCTTAATGCAAGAAAATATCACCGCGGCCAAAAAGCCGAGTGCGAAGATCGTTTTGGCGGTCCCCCGACCTTGATCCACTCCTCGCATCATCTCCCTCGGGGGAAGATGTGATTTCCCCGTGGCTAGTGGCGGCACTTATCGAGCAGAGCCGCCACGACGGTTTCAAGCTTAACATCCTGAATTTGCTTTGTCGAGCGCTGGAAGATCTCAGCCAAGCCTTGCTCGAACTTGCGCTTGCCGATCGTCGCTCGATAAGGGATGCCGATGAGATCCGCATCCTTAAACTTTACCCCGGGCCTTTCACGGCGATCATCGAACAGCACATCCAGGCCCTTGGCCTGCATCTCCTCGTAGAGCTTTTCGGCGGCCGCGCGCAGGCGTTCGTCGTCCATGTTGGCCGCGGTCAGGATGACGTCAAAGGGTGCGATTGCAGAGGGTAGGAACATGCCGTCGGCGTCGTGGTTCTGTTCCACCGCGGCACTCAAGATGCGCTCCACACCGATGCCGTAGGAGCCCATGACGAGGGGGATCTCTTTTCCGTTTTCGTCGAGCACGGTGGCGTGCATCTTCTCGGAATAGCGCCTTCCCAGTTTGAAGATGTGTCCCAACTCCACGGACACGGTGATGCGCAGCGGTTGGCCGCACCGTACGCAGAGATCGCCCGCCGCGACGACCCGCAGGTCATGAAATTCGGCCGTGAAATCGCGGCCCGGAGTCACGTGCCGCAGGTGAGTGTCGTCGCGGTTCGCACCGGTGATCATGTCGCGGCGGCCTTCGAGCGCTTGGTCAGCGAGGATTCTCACATTCTTGAGACCCAACGGTCCCAGCGATCCCAGGTGAGCGCCATGCAGTGCCAGCGCTTCCTCCGGTGTGGCGGGACGGAAGGTCTCTGTGCCAAGCGTTGCGGCCAGCTTGGTTTCGCTCAGGGTGTGATCGCCCCGCAGGAGGATCACTAAGGGTTTGTCCTTAACCACGTACACTAACGTCTTGATCATGCGGTCGGCGCGCTCGCCGGTGGACTTCACGAGGTCATCGATCGTCTTGAGCCCTGGAGTCGGGAAGGGCTCGGGCGCGGCATCACGCGGAGGGTCGGCGACAGCGGGCGCCTTCCCCTCGGCCTTTTCCAAATTGGCCGCGTAGCCGCAATCCGAAACAGCGATGGAGTCCTCGCCGGCGTCGGTGGGTGCCGTGAATTCGTGCGAATACGTGCCGCCCATGGTCCCGGAGTACGCTTCCACGATGACGTACTTCAGTCCGCAGCGGTCGAAGATGCGGCGGTAGGCATCGTAGTGCTTGCGGTAACTCACCTCGAGGCCCGCCTCGTCCACGTCGAACGAGTAAGAGTCTTTCATCCAGAATTGCCGCAGGCGCAGCAGACCTGACTTTGGCCGCGGCTCGTCGCGGTACTTTTCCTGGATCTGATACCAGATTTGCGGGAGCTGCTTGTAAGACCGCAGTTCGTTCCGCGCGATGTTGGTCATCTCCTCTTCGTGAGTAACTCCCAGGACCATCTCGTGGTCGTTGCGGTCTCTGAACTTAAAAATGGTTGGACCATAAGCGTCGTAGCGTCCCGACTCTTTCCACAGTTCCGCCGGGTTGAGAGCAGGTAGATAGAATTCCTGGCCGCCAATGGCATTTTCCTCTTCCCGGATGATCTGCATGATCTTCAGCAGCGACCGCTGTGCCAGCATGAGGTGCGCATACACGCCCGCCGCGACCTGCCGAATGTAACCGGCGCGCAGCAATAGCCGGTGGCTGGGAACTTCTGCTTCCGCGGGATCTTCCCGCAAAGTGGGGATGAAAACTTGGCTCCAACGCATGAGTTCGCCTTTCTAATTGATGGTCATTCCCGCCGAAGCGAGAATCCAATTGTGAGCGGCCAACGTGCACCTTTCTAGCTTTCGGCACAGACGCCCGTGTTTGTCTGCGTGCTGATCGCCGGCAGATCTCAAGTAGAACCCGTCATTGTTCAGGATGCGGATGGAGATTGTCAAGGAATGCGGGGTCAGAACATTGCCGGTTCCTCCCGTTCTTCTTTGTCCGGCCACAGAATTGGTGCATATTATGAGGGCCTTCGCGTTGCACTGGGCTCGCGCTGCGTGACGAAGGCAAGGTACACAAATAATCGGGAGCCACACCTATGTTCTTCCGCCTGCGCAGTGCCTTTGTATTCATAGCCATTCTGACGGCCAACCTGCTCGGGGCAGCAGCGCCGGAGAAGGCCTTTCGGCCTCCGGCAGTGCCGCTTCTGACGTCGGACCCGTACTTCAGCGTCTGGTCGTTTTCCGATCTGCTGACCGGCGACACGACGCGCCACTGGACAGGCACAAAACAATCGCTCACCAGCATGATTCGCGTGGATGGAAAAGCCTCCCGCGTCATGGGCAATCTGCCCTCGGGGGTGCCTGCGTTGAAACAGGTTGGCCTCCGAGTGTGGCCGACCCGCACGGTGTACGAGTTCGAAGGTTCCGGCGTGCACGTAACGCTTACGTTCATGACCCCGCTGCTGCCCCATGACCTCGACGTCTTTTCGCGGCCCGCGAGCTACCTTGCCTGGCAGGTTCGATCCGTGGACGGCAAGCGCCATGCCGTGTCACTTTACTTTGACGCGTCGAGCGAACTCGTGGTGGATAAACCAGACGAAGTTGTGGAGGGGCGGCACGAACAGGTTCCCGGCCTCCAAGTGATGCGTGTGGGAACGCGTGCCCAGGAGGTGTTGCAGAAACGAGGCGACAACCTGCGCATCGACTGGGGTTACGTCTACGTCGCCGTGCTCGGGAACTTCACTCCGGCCGAAACCATCTCCGGTCACCACGCTCTCCGCCAAGCCTTTGCCTCCGGCCGCGCGCTTCCGGTGGACGACGCTCTCGAGGCGCGCCCCGTGGCGGATGGCTTGCCCGTGATGGCCGTCGCGATGGACCTGGGCGAAGTGTCGGTTGCGCCCGTCGAGCGATATGTCATCGTGGCCTACGATGATGTCCTGTCCATCGAGTATCTGAACCAGCCCCTGCACGGCTACTGGCGGCGAAAGGGCGCCCGGGCTTCCGATCTGCTCCAGTGGGCGGCGCGGGACTATGCCTCGCTCAAGGAGCGCTGCCGGGTTTTCGACGAAGACCTGACTGCCGACCTTACTCGCGAGGGTGGAGAAGGGTATGCGCGGCTAGCCTCGCTGGCCTACCGGCAGAGTCTGGCAGCGAACAAGCTTGTGGCAGGTCCGAACGGTGAGCCGTTCTTCTTCCCGAAGGAGAACTTCAGCAACGGGTGCATCGCCACGGTTGATGTGATCTACCCGGGGGCACCGCTTCTGCTTCTCCTCAATCCCAAGTTGCTGGAGGCGCAACTGGCGCCGGTCCTTGAATATGCGCGTTCCGGGCGCTGGCACTTTCCCTTTGCGCCTCACGATCTTGGTACCTATCCGCTGGCCGATGGGCAAGTCTACGGGGGCAGGGAACAGACCGAAGAGGACCAGATGCCGGTCGAGGAAAGCGGCAACATGCTGATCCTGGTGGCGGCACTCGCCAAGGTGGAAGGGAACGCCGAGTTCGCTCAGAAATACTGGCCCGTGCTCGCCCAATGGGCGGACTATCTTAAGAAAGAAGGGCTGGATCCCGCCGATCAGCTTTGCACGGACGATTTCGCAGGACATCTGGCGCACAACGCTAATCTCTCGCTGAAGGCCATTGAAGCACTCGCAGGCTTCGCCACATTGGCTCGCATGACCGGCCATGCGGACGAGGCTGCCGCTTATGAGAAGGCGGCCGCGTCTTTTGCATTGCAGTGGGTGGACATGGCGAAGGATGGGGACCACTATCGCCTGGCGTTTGACAAGCCTGGCACCTGGAGCCAGAAATACAATTTGGTCTGGGACACCGTGCTGGGCTACAAGCTCTTTCCCGGCACGTTGGCCGAGGCGGAGACCAAGTTCTACGTGCAGAAGCTTGACCGCTTCGGCCTGCCGCTTGATAACCGCAAGGCTTACACCAAGCTCGATTGGGAAGTTTGGACGGCCACGCTGGCGCAGTCGTCGGCAGATTTCCAGGAGCTGCTCGCGCCCGTCTATGACTGGTTGAATGCGTCGCCCACTCGTGTCCCGCTTACCGACTGGTACTGGACGAACAGCGGCAAGCAGGTGGGCTTTCAAGCCCGCTCGGTTGTGGGGGGTGTCTACATCAAAATGCTCAGCGATCCCGAGGTATGGAAAAAGTGGGCTGCTCCGCCCGCGAATTGACCGTCCTGTCTGTCTGATTCCCGCCACGCTGGGGGCATGCCATGGTGTGCCCCCCCAACATCTCTTCAAGCGAGAAGCCTCCGTCAAGCCAAGCCTCCTTTCGAGGCTCATTTGCATCTCACTGGATGTGATAAGGGGATCGTGCTTTCGTTTGTCTGCGCTGCTTTTTAACCGCAACCACTAATCCTTCCATCCTCTGTAAGCCGTTAATAAGAAGCACCAGCTTTCTCTGTAACCGCGGGCAGAGCTATTGCGTCTAAATGGGCGTGAGAGAGAAACGAAAGCCGGAGCGAAACGAAGACGGCCAAAGGAGGATGACGATGCGAGCGAGACTTCTACTTATCCCCCTGGTCCTGGGGTTGGTGGTGGTGACGGGGTGGGCAGGCGAACCCCCTACGGAAACACAGATTACGACGAAGATTCAGTCGCGGATCGACCATGCCAAGGTCAATAAGCACGGAGACGTGCAAGTGTCCTATGCCAATGGGGTCGCGACGCTCTCGGGAACCGTGGATAGCTTGGGCAGCAAGCTGGATGCCGAGAAGGCAGCCCGCAAGGCTCCGGGCGTGAGCCGCGTCATCGACAACATCGTGGTGCACGCGGACGACGCGACGGAACAGCAGATTGCAGTCCAGGCCCGGCACGAGATTCTGATGTATTACGCCTATGGGATTTTCGATAACGTGAACCTGGAAGTTCAAGGTGACAAGGTGATCGTCAGCGGCCAAGTGACGCAGCCTTTCAAGAAACCCGACATCGGGAATATCCTGGCTCGTGTGAGAGGCGTGGCGGAGGTCGTCAACAATTTGGAAGTGCTCCCCACTTCAACCTTCGACGATCAGCTCCGGTTGCAGGTGGCGCGCGCGATCTACGGCAACCCGTACTTCATCCACTATGCGGACCAAGCGTTGCCTCCGATTCACATCATCGTGAAGAACGGCAACGTCACGCTGGAAGGTGTAGTGGCGAATAAGATGGATCGGACGCGGGCGGAAATGGCGGCTCGCATGGCCGGGCTTTCCTTCTCGGTCATAGACAATCTCCGAGTCGTCAACTCTTGACAGATGTTGAACCACACTTGGGGCCTGCGCTGTGCAAGTTCAGCGCAGGCCTTTTTTGTTATCACTCGGCGGAAGCGATCTGGTTTCGTGGTCGTTGACTTCGGAATACCGAAAGCACTGGACGGTGTGGTCGTTGACCATTCCCACGGCCTGCATGAAGGCGTAACAGATGGTCGAGCCGACAAAGTTGAAGCCTCGCCGCTTCAGGTCCTTACTCATGGTGTCGGACTCGGGCGTGCGGGCCGGTAGCTGCTCGAATGCTCGCCAGTGGTTCTGCTGGGGGCGTCCTCCCACAAACTGCCAGACGTAGGTGTCGAAGCTTCCGAACTCCTCCTGCATACAGAGGAATGCCTTGGCGTTCCGGATAGCAGACGCAATCTTCAGACGGTTGCGGACGATGCCCGGATTCCGAAGTAGTTGCTGGACTTTGCGGCGGTCGTAGCGGGCGACGACCTGGGGGTTGAAGTCATCGAACGCAGCGCGATAGTTGTCGCGCTTCTTCAGAATCGTGTCCCAGCTCAGACCCGCCTGGGCGCCTTCCAGAATCAGGAACTCAAAGAGCCGGCGGTCGTCGTGCAGCGGCACGCACCACTCTACGTCGTGGTACAGGATCGCCCGCTCGTTCGACGCCCAGGAACAACGGCGTTTGGACTGGCTGGGAGAGTTGATCGTGACCAATTTACGTCCTCACTTGTGGCAAGATCGCCCCTGGCGGGAACAGCGCCGTAAATCCAACTGAGACTACTGTTTTGCCGGTCTGAGGTCAAGCTCGCAAGACCGGCGCCAAATCCATCAGAGATTTGCGTCGTCTGCGCTTCCTCCGCTAGAATGCCAGTGGGCACTGCTCCCGGGTCATTTCACCGGTTCCAAGGGGAGCCCCGTTGCCGGAGATCATCCCGACTGGTTCAACGCCGGGCCGAGCGATGCGGGTCAAGCGAATCGGAGCCCTCGACGAAAGTTCGCCCACGGAGAAAATACATGAACATTTCTTCACGCTCACACGTGCGATTCCTGCATGAGGTTGACCCGGAAATTGCGCGCGCCATTGACCTGGAAACAGACCGGCAGGCGCGCACGCTGGAGCTTATAGCGTCCGAGAACTTTGTCAGCGAAGCCGTGCTCGAAGCCCTGGGCTCGGTGATGACCAATAAGTACGCGGAAGGGCTTCCCGGCAATCGTTACTACGGCGGCTGCGAATTTGTCGATGTAGCTGAGACGCTCGCGATTGAGCGCGCCAAGAAACTCTTTGGCGCCGAGCACGCCAACGTTCAGGCCCACTCGGGCAGCCAGGCAAACCAGGCCGTCTACATGACTGCCTTAAAGCCGGGCGACACCTTGCTGGGCATGAGCCTTGCCCACGGCGGCCATTTGAGTCACGGCCACCCGCTGAACTTCTCCGGGAAGATGTACAAGATCGTTTCCTATGGAGTTCGTAAGGACACGGAGACGATTGATTACGACGAGCTTGAGCGGTTGGCGGCGGAACATCATCCCAAATTGGTGTTGGCGGGAGCGAGCGCCTACCCGCGCACTCTGGATTTTGAACGCCTGGCTGTGATCGCGCATGGCTGCGGCGCTATGCTGATGGTGGACATTGCACACATCGCGGGCCTCGTCGCGGCTGGTCAGCACCCGAGCCCGTTTCCCCACGCCGATTTTGTGACCACCACCACGCACAAGACGTTGCGCGGACCGCGTGGCGGCGCGGTGTTCTGCAAGGCACAGTATGCCAAGGATCTTGACCGCGTGGTCTTCCCGGGCATCCAGGGTGGCCCCCTGATGCATGTGATCGCGGCCAAAGCCGTATGCTTCCACGAAGCCTTACAGCCGGAATTCCGCGAGTATCAGCGGCAGATCGTGGCGAATGCGAAGGTGATGGCCGAGACGCTTGCGGCAGAAGGCTTCCGCATTGTTTCCGGCGGAACTGACACGCACCTGATGCTGGTCGATGTCTTCTCCAAGAAAGTGACGGGCCGCCAGGCTCAAGAGGCGCTGGAGCGGGCCGGCATCACCGTCAATAAGAACGCCATCCCCTTTGACACCAACCCGCCCGCGGTGGCCAGCGGAATTCGAGTTGGAACCCCCGCCGTCACCACGCGCGGCATGAAGGAAGCTGAGATGCGGCAGATCGCGCGCTGGATCGCCGAAGTCCTGAACAGTGTTGAGGACGAAGCCACTGCGAGGCGCGTTCGCAGCGAGGTTGTCGCACTGACCGAGAAATTCCCCTTGTACGCCAACCGGCGCGCGACAGTTCCGAAAGCATCTTGATCGGCTTGGTCGTGGTGCAGTTTGGCAATTGTAGCGGCGGTCTATGACCGCCGTTTCGGCGCTCATAGAGCGCCGCTACAGCCGGCTGCACCACTACCGTTTTGACAAGAAGATTCGTATAATCACCCCCAGCAGTGCAGGGCACTCACAAGAAGAACAAATCTACGCGGTCCTGGTGCTGAGTGCGCCGGGTTGAGGAGCTGCTATGATCAGGCTGAATGCAGCGTTGCTTGTCACGGCCCTCTTTTGCTCCTTTGCTTCCGCGAAGGATGCCGCAACGGACTTCGCCGCTGCCGGTGAGATTCGCGCGACGGGGTTCCTCGCAGCGTCTCAGGTGAAGAAGGACGAGCCAGTTCGTTTCTGGCTCACAATTCAGAATCATCTCACCCAGAGCGTCTCCGGCGTTCGGCTGGACCATCTGGATGCCGCGGGGTTCAAGTTGGCGCGCCGTTGCTGGTGCGGAGGCGCGCCGGCCGCTTGCGGCGAGGCTTCGCGAACGAACGCGGCGACGCTTCCATCCGCCGGGCCAGGGCACGAGGACCCTGCCTGCGATTTGCTGGCAGCGGAACTCAAGCCTGGTCAGACGATCACCATTTGGGGCGACCTGGAGGCGAGCGAGGTGCAGGCGAACTCAACCCTGACCGCGGTCATTGGGTGGAAGAATCCGGACCAGAGTCTGTCGGAGACCGCCGTCGCGCTCGGCGCTTGCTCCGTTACGGACGGGTGGGGGCGATGGAGCGTCGGAGCCGCCACGTTCCTCAAAGACATTGGTGTGCCGCTGGTCCTGCCCTTGGTGCTGCTGGTATTGAGCTGGCGCTTCAAAGTGTGGGACGCGGAGAGGGAAAAAGAGAAACAGAAGCAAGAGAAGAAGCGGGATCAGGCCGCCGAGCAGTGGAGCATCATGCTGCCCGATAGCCGCAAGCTTTCGCGGCGCTATTACTTGCCGCTGCTCAGTGCGGTCACGATGGCGACGGGCTCTCTTGAAAGAGTGGCCGAAAGCCTGAAGGCGTTGGCCGCCCTGAAGGATGAAGCCGCCCGCCGGCAGCAGGAGCGGCAACTGGCGGGATTGACCAAGACCGCCTTCTTTTATTGGGTGCTTTCGTGGCGGCAACTCCGCAATGTGGCGGATTCCGTGGGAGGGCTGCATTTCAAAGACCGGGTCGGCGAGAAACTGAGCGCCTGGTGCCAGAGCAAGTTTATCTCCCTGTACCTTGGGGACGATCCCCATCAGCTCCGTGTCTACGCGAGGATTCTCGATCACATCGATATCCACGAGAAGCTGGACTCATTCCTTGCCAAGCTCGATGCGGATCTCAATTCCAAGTCAGGCGTGTCATTGGGTTTTCAGGAAGGATGGCACTACTTCCGGAACTGGGTGCGGAAGCCGTCGTGCGAGGAGAGCATTCTTTACCTGAAAGGTTTCGCCGCGCTCGTGGAGTATGAGGCCAATCGTCCCTTCGAGTACTGGTACGGGGGAGTGAAGGAGAGAATCAACCTTGACCCGGATGCCAAGAAGACGTTGCGTTGCTTGGCAGCCGAAATTGCGGCGAGCAATCCTGCTTTTCTAGCAGACTTTTCTGCGCGTGTGGATAAGTATATCGCCGAGGGGGAAGCGAGCAGTTAAGCGGGTGGGGCCGGCATGGGTGTAGCCATATTCAACGATTCCTCTCATAACGAATATACGTGAGCTCGGACAGATTGTCAAACCTCTGGTGCCGGGTCGCGTGCAACGCAGAAGCTGGCGTTGCTACTGTTTCACAAGTGCCGCGGGCGTCCCGCCCCAGCTAAGTAGCGCCGCCCTTTAGGGCGGCATGTGCCGGGCTGAAGAGGTTGCGGAAAAAGGCTGATTATGATGTCACCCTGAGCGCAGCGAAGGACCTCCGCATTCAGGTTTTCAAGCAACTACCGCGGCCTTCGTCGGCTCAGCTTCCCCAGGATGACAGGTTGTGACCTTGTTTCAAAGCCTCTTCAGCCTCGCTGGCTGTGCTCGAGCACTTGCACGAATTTCGCAAGCCAAGCGGGATGGGCCGGCCAGGCAGGAGCGGTCACCAGGTTCCCGTCAACGTGGGCCTCGGTCATTGCAAGGCTCACGTATTTGCCGCCTGCAACTGTGACCTCCGGGCCCACCGCAGGATAAGCGCTGATGGATCTCCCTTTGGCCACTCCTGCCGCCGTCAGCAACTGCGGGCCATGGCATAGTGCGGCTACCGGCTTTCCCGAATTGAAGAAGTGCCTCACGGTTTCGAGTACTCGCTCATTCATCCGCAGATATTCCGGCGCGCGGCCGCCGGGAATGACGAGGGCGTCGTAAGCGTCCGCCTTCACTTCGTCGAAGTTGGCGTTGAGCGCAAAATTGTGCCCGCGCTTCTCGCTGTAAGTCTGGTCGCCTTCAAAATCATGAATGGCGGTGCGCACCGTCTCACCGGCTTTCTTCCCGGGGCACACGGCGTGCACGGTGTGGCCCAGCATTTGCAAGGCTTGAAACGGGACCATCACTTCGTAGTCTTCGACGTAGTCGCCCACCAGCATCAATATTTTCTTGCCTGCCATGTTTGTCTTCCTCCCTGGTTCCGATTATAGGGCCGAACCGAATCTCGTTGCACACGGGATCCCGGCGCCACCGCCGGAATTACCAGATCTGACCGCAGCTTGCAGCGACTTGCCGGTCTTGACGTTTCAAGTACAGTGGATGCGCGGGCGGGCGGAAGAGACTTGGCGTGACAGGACATGCAAGTGGCGCGGAAGCGACGCAAGTACGCACGTTCCTCTTCCTGATACCTTACGGAGTGTGCGAGAATAATGTCTCGCAAGCTTAATGCTCAGGGAGCATCCATTAACTCAGCAAGCTGATCCGCCAGGGTGGAGATCCTTGGTGGACGGGCGCCGTTGGTGAGCGCTGGCGGACCTGTGTCTTTGCGAGGCCGTTGTGTATGTGAGCCGCGCTCCAGAGGCCGCTAGCGAACTCGACCAGCAGGAACACGCAGAAGCTGTGTGTCCACACCTCAAACTGAAGGAGATCAAGCGATGGGCAGAATAAACGTTGGCCATGTAAATTCCGATAGTGTCGAGCTCTATTACGAGGACCACGGGTCGGGCGATCCGGTAGTTCTCATTCACGGATACCCACTGAGTGGTGCTTCCTGGGAAAAACAGGTGCCCGTGCTTCTGGCGGCGGGGTATCGGGTCATCACCTATGACCGGCGCGGATTTGGCAGGTCCAGCCAGCCTGTTGAGGGTTACAACTACGATACGTTTGCCGAGGACCTCCACAAGCTTGTGACCCAACTCAAGCTCCGCAACTTTTCGCTGGTTGGCTTCTCGATGGGCGGCGGCGAAGTGGCCCGGTATTTCGGGAAATACGGTTCGGCAGGCGTGAGTAAGGCCGTGATTATTGCCGGAGTGCCGCCCTTTCTATTGAAAACGGCGGATAACCCCGAAGGCGTCGACCGCGCGGTGTTTGAAGGCATTCAGACGGCCGTGGCGTTAGACCGGTATGCGTTCTTCACCGAGTTCTTCAAGAACTTCTACAACACCGATGTTCATCTCGGGAAGCGCGTGAGTGAACAGGTTGTGCAGGCAAGTTGGAATCTGGCTGCTGGCGCATCGGCCACGGCCAGCCTTGCTTGTGTTCCCACGTGGCATGAAGACTTTCGTGCGGACCTCGCGCGAATCGACGTGCCGACCTTGGTGCTGCACGGCGACGCGGATCGAATTCTCCCGCTCAGTGCTTCCGGCGCCAAAACCGCCAAGCTGATCAAAGGTGCTCAGGCTCATGTGGTGAAAGGCGGACCGCACGCGATCACGTGGACACACGCCGAGGAGGTGAATGCTGCTCTCGTGAGCTTCCTGGGGAAGCGGGCCGCCGAGTAGACGGCTTGCTGTTCTAGAATCTATCGAGTGCGGCGGCTAGAAGAAAAACGCTATTGGGAGACGACGCCGCAAGGTTGCCACGCACGATGCGGAATTGTGGTTGTAGATGATTGCTCTTTGCGATTAGCTGGCGGGGACGACGGGGCTCGAACCCGCGACCTCATGCGTGACAGGCATGCGCTCTAACCAAACTGAGCTACGTCCCCAGCTAAAAGACAGTGGCCGGTGTTCAGTTCCGAGGGGCTGGCACCGTTAACCAACCGGGCCAGCACGAGCGACCGAGCACTCGCCACTCTTACTGCCTACTGCATTCCTGGTGGGCGGTATCCGGCTCGAACGGATGACCTCCTGCTTGTAAGGCAGGCGCTCTGACCGGCTGAGCTAACCGCCCGGTTTCCTTTCGAGCAGGTGCGCAACTTTGTTACGTCGCCCGCGCACGAATTCTTGACAGTTCCAATTCACAGAATATACACTGGATGTTCATTGAGCGTCAAGAAAGAGTGCTGATCGCGTCATGCAATTTCCGCGTGAATATGTGGCCTACATGGCCAAACAAGTTCTCAAGCGGCTCACGGCGGCTGAGTTGATTCAGTTCGACCAGCCTGAATACGTCACCGAGGTAATTTCCGAGGTGATGCTCGATGAGTTATTGGTTGAGGACCGCCTTAACGACGAGGCCCGAAAGATCCTGGAGAAGTTTGGCGACGAGATGAAGCAACTAGGCGCCACTTACGAGGATGCTCTCAAGGCTATTAAGAAGCAGTTGGTCCGTGAACGAAAGGTCATTCTCTAGAGCGCAACAGCGATGAAACTGAGCCACGAAAAAATGATTCAGCTCTCGCATCGGATCATGGATGCGATCGAAGCTCTGGATGAAGTCGAGATCTTCGACGAGCCGAACAACATCCGCCAGGAAGTCGTCAAGATCCTGACGGCTTTGATGCACGAAGAAGAGAAGATCTCCGAGACGGTGAAGACCCGTATCGAATCGCAAAAGCGCACCATTCCCGAGGGCAGCGGGGAATGGGAGATTCTCTATCGAAAGTACTACAACGACGAACTCCGCAAGCTAGGTATTGCTTTCCACGCCCCTGAGCGTTCCTAATTAAGCGAAGACTCTGCACCTCGAAACCCGTGCATGTACACCGCACCTCGGGCACACCGGCGTCTTTTCTCAGTGTGCTCGCGCCTCTTTGCAAGCTGTCCCGAAAGCCTAACTTGGATTCTTGACCCCTTGTGGATGTTAGGGGAAGGGCAGGGCCGAAGCCCCGTCCTTCCCCTAACCGGTGAGAAATCCGGGCTAATCGCGACGCTTCAGCACGGGCGGCTGCTCGTCACTCTGGTCGGTCTTCTGCTGGCTTCCCGACTGAGTCTGCGTCTGGTCTGTCTTGGATTCACGCTTCCGCAGTGTGGGTCCCGAATCGCCCTTCAGTTTCTTGTGCTGGCTGATCACGGTTTGCAGGCGCGCCTTGATGTCGTCGAATTCCGAAGTCGACACCAGGTACTGGTCACGCTTGGGCAGAATTTTCTGAATCTCCTGCTCGGAGGCGACAATGCGGTCGCCCGTCGGGGGATGGGTGGCGAAGATCGACGACATGCTGCCGGGACTGCGGCGTTCCTCATCCATGACCTTTCCGAAGAACCCGACGTAGGAATTCGGATCGTAGCCCGCCTTGAACATGTATTGCAGACCGAGGAAGTCAGCTTCCTGCTCGTCCTTGCGGCTGAACTTCAGGAAGGCGAGCGGCACGCCGTTCATGTAAGCTTCGACGACGCCGTAATACACCGCCGCGGACATCGGGACGATCATCATAGGAATCATCGCGAACTGCAACAGCGTCGCCTTGGTCATGGTGCTGGCCCAATGCCGTGCCGCGGCATGCCCGATCTCATGCGCGATGACGCCTGCCAACTGATCTTCTTCGTCTGCCGCCAGCAGTACGCCGGTGTTGACGTAAATGAATCCGCCGGGCAGGGTGAAGGCGTTAATGGAGGGGTCGTCGATCACCTTGACCGTTAGGGGAATGGTCAGGTCGGAGTTTCGCGCCAGGTTCTGAGAGACGCGATTCACATATTCGTTGACCACGGGGTCGCTCAGGATCTTTGCCTGGTGATCGATCTGGTCCGCGTACTGCTTGCCAATGGCGACCTCTTTCTCCTGCGAGATGATGCTGCGGTGCGCGACCTTGCGGTTCCCGATTTCGTCGACGTCGTCTTTCTTGTCATCGGCAAAACCGGGCAGAGCTGCGCAACCAAGCGCCAAGATCAGCAGCAGGGCTGTGAAACGCGACTTTTTCATGGTGTAGCTCCTTACCAAACCATTATAACACCGCAGGTGGACTCTCACCCCGGCTCCCCGTTTCGGGCAGCGTCGCAGTCCGCTGCAGCGGCGGTCTATGGCCGCCGTCCGGCGCTCACAGAGCGCCGCTACAATTACCCCACGAAGACGCTGCCCGGTTTTGTGTCCATGACTTGAAAGCGTCGTTGCCCTTCGATTCAGCCTTTTGTCCTAGCGGGCCAACTCGAGCTCTCGCCGTTCGGTTAGACGGCTAACGGGGCAGGGAGGTTGCATCCGAAAAGCGACTGGCTAGGCGAACAGCGGCCGCGCCGCGGGGGGAGGGAACGACGTACGTTGCAACGGAGTGGTGCTACCAAACAACGCCGCTATGCAGCGCCAATGAGCGGGTTCACTATTGACTCTACAATCGAGGACGGTTAGATTACCACGAGTCTTCACCTGGAGCCTTTGAGTTCGGAAGATGTAGGCTTCCCTCCACAAGGAGCTTAGGCCGGTGGCGGTACCCACAATTCAAGCGGGACAGGTCTGGCGCTTGGAAGAGTCGGGCCAGAACTGGTTGGTTACGAAGGTCTACTCGGAGGTCTTTGCCTCTTACGCCATCTTGAGGAAGATCGGCGGAGTGGAAGCGGAGATTCGCAGGCTCAAGATCGAGAAAACACCCGAGGGCTTTTCGCTCCCCGGTTTTGTCTTCGCTCAGGACGTGGAGCCTTTCTAGCTGCCCGGCAGTGACTCCCCTAAGGAAGGAAAATGGTGGGTAGCGCTCTGGCCGCGTCGAAAAGGGCACCAGAGCACCATCTGAAGGCCGCTCGATCGGTCGAACGGCTGTTCTGTGTAAGCGTAGGCAGCGACCCGGGCGCTGGGCCATTTCTCAGAACAGCGACTTTCGGGAGTTCAGGACTGTAACCCTATGGTTTCTGCCATTCTTGAGGCCCTTGCGGTCTTCATCATTTCAGTGATCTCCCAGACCGGCTACGTGGGGATCATTCTGCTGATGGCTGTCGAATCGGCCTGCATCCCCATCCCTTCCGAAGTAATCATGCCCTTCTCGGGCTACCTGGTCTTCAGCGGCCGGTTCAAGCTGGTGTGGGTGGGTCTGGCAGGGGCGCTGGGGTGCAACCTGGGATCGCTAGTCGCCTATTACGTAGGATCACTGGGAGGCCGTCCGCTGGTCGAGAAGTACGGGCGCTGGGTTTTGGTTACCCATCACGACCTGGAGCTGGCCGACCGCTTCTTTACCCGCTATGGCGACTGGGCGGTTTTCATCGCGCGGCTGCTGCCGGTCGTCCGCACCTTCATTGCTTTCCCGGCGGGCGTCTCGCGCATGAACGTGGGGCGCTTCCACTTGTATACGTTCCTCGGCTCCTTGCCGTGGTGCCTGGTTCTGGCTTATGCCGGAATGAAACTGGGCGAACGCTGGATGGGGCTGCGTGAGTACTTCCACCGGTTCGACGCGGTCTTGGGCGTCGTGATTGTGGTAAGCCTGGTCTGGTTTATCCACAACCGCTGGAAGAACCGCCTGCGCGCGGCGTAGCCCACCTACAGGGATTTCACAGGCATCTTCACAATATCATCGACCTCCGTGACTTCATACGTCACGAAGGGCTCGCCGTACCGCACCCCGATCATGAGGCCGAAATGACGGGCTTCCGACGCCATGCGCGCGTTGATATCGGCGCGGGAAGGGAAGAGGTTTTGGAATTCCTTCTTTGGTGAAAACTGCGAGCCAAAGCAGAAGATCGCCTTGAGCTTTCTTTCAAAGTGCTCCGTGATGTCCACGACAAACGTGGGCCGGACGGTGGGCACGTACTGTGACGCGTAGATGATCTTGAACGGCCGGTGCGGCTTGCCTTCCAGTTCGAGCTTGGCCAGGCCGGCGAGGAAGCACGCTTCGTAACCGAGACGCCCTGTTGTGTAGTGGTCGGGGTGGCGGCCCTCCCAATAAGGCAGGATGACGGTGTGCGGCCGCAGCGCCCGAATGCGCGCGGCCACTTTCAGCTTATTCTCGCGATTCGCTTCCACGCCGGCATCGGGTATGTGGAGGTTCTCCCGGTGCACGACGCCCAGAGCCTTGGCGGCGCGTTGGGCCTCCTTGGCACGCAGCGCCGCGTTGCCGCGCGTTCCGGTTTCACCCGCGGTGAGGTCGAGAATCCCCACGCGATATCCGGCGTCCACCATCTTCAGGATCGTTCCCCCACAGGTAATCTCCACATCGTCCGGGTGCGCGGCAATGGCAAGAATATCCAGTTCCATTTCTCGATTCGTCTCCTTTTGTTAGCGGTGGCCTGATACCACGGGGCAATCCCCGATCGTCGATGCTTGGCGCGGACTGTGACGCCGATCATCGTCACACAAGAATTCTACGCTGTTTCCTCAGGTGTGCTCAGGAAAAGTCTCCGTGGTGATTGGCGAGGCGTGGAGAAGTGTACAGGATCCCCGCCGGCAAGGGTGATGGCGAGTGAGGTTTTCATAGCGCTTGGTGTGCTGGAGGGTACTCAGGAAGAAATTGCAGCCGGCTTTTTTCCACAGCCTCTGACGTTTGGCGTGACGCGCGAACGCCAGCTACATCACTTACCCGAGAAACGGTTTTGACTCTCGACAAAACAGGTTAAGCCCTTTATTTTTCAACAACATCGTTGGATAGCGTGAAGTTAAGTGGTGTGTTTTCATCAACATCGTTGGACTTGTCAAAATGTCGTTTTTAAGTGGTTTGTTTTCATACACATCGTTGGACTTACCTGCATTTTCATGGTGGGCACATTTTCGCGGTGATCAGTTAACCAGCGTAGTTTCAACTAGATACGTTTTTGAGTGAGAGGCTTCGATCATCGCTAAGCTTCTTTGTTTTCTATAACATCGTTGGAGAGACGGCCGTCGTTTCATGCGCTCTGCCGGTTCTTGAGAGGGTTTCGGCACGCTCGATCTCGCTGTCATCGCCACCCAATCTCCTTCGCATCGCCTCACCTGCACGGCCGCGCTACGTCGCAGATACTTCATATAACGCTTACCATAAAGCAGTGCAAATGTCAATGAGATGTGCGAATGCTGTGATGTTCTAATCTGGCGTGTAGCGCCGGGCTTCAGCCCGGCAAGTGCCGCCCTAAAGGGCGGCGCTGCAGGCAAATCAGGATACTACCGGCGAGCGGGATTCACGAGTGGGGTAGCAGTGTCGTTTGTGGCCAACGTCGGCTCCAACCAATGTCGTTCCCGCATAGGCGGGAACCCTATTTGCCTTTGAAATGGGGCCCCCGCCTACGCCGGGGTGACGTGCGCACAGGCGAAGCGCGAAGGAGCGGACTCGTGTGGTCCCGGCCTTCGCAGGGCGTCGCCCTGCGCCAGCCCGGGTTTCGCGGGCACCGAGCGCCGACCCACGTAGGGCCAGGGTTCGCCCTGCCCGCATTGATCTGCAACGTCTGTTCCGCGCAGTCGGCCTTGCCGTGCGACGCAAAAAAGGGGACGGCAAGCCGTCCCCCCACATCAAGCCTCCCGGCGCGCCTCGCGCGCCCCTACGAACGGCGCGTAGCGCGTCCACCGGTTCTGTGGTCCGCGTCTCTTCGGTAGATATCACTTCGGGCAAGGTGTATCGTTCCTCGTGTCGAAACGGAAGGACGCCGGCCAGACGCGCGGCCAGCGGCGCGAGGGTGTCAGCGCACTCGCACACATGGCGGCAATATCTGCCGGGACATATGCTCCATCTGAGAAGACTGGAGAAAACCATGGTCTCCAAGAAGGACTTTGTGATCGTTATCCTGTCCGTGATCTCAGGATATGGTGGCGGAGTACTTTCAATGAAGCCTCACGCCGCTGAAGCCGCGAGCCAGCAAACCACTCGGGCGACGAGGTTCGAACTCGTAGATGCATCGGGCAAATCCGTCGCCTTCTGGGGGACTGACGAGTACGGGCAGGTGGTAATCGCCTTCACCGGGGGGACCAAAGGCGAGCTGGCCGCGTTTGGGTTGCTGTCTGACCTCCGCGGGGGCTTACGTCTGAGTGGCATCGATACAACCCCGAGGGTGACCCTCGCGGTTGGCGATCACGGGCGAACCGGGCTCGGCCTTTTCGACGACAAGGGGCGGAGCCGAGTGTCGCTCGGCTATATTATGGCGGATTCCCTCGACCCCGAGCCGGACTCGTGGGGCCTTCTCTTTCGTGCCCCTCCTGGTGAGAGCGGCCACCGAACGCGTGCCGCAATTGGATATACGAAGAATGCCTCGGGGCACGGCTGGGATGGCTCGATTGTCCTTGAGGACAATGCAGGCAAGGTTTGGAACGCCCCTTGATTGCGCGGGTGGCGCAGCGTGCGGTGCTGGGGGGCTATTGGGGAATATCCGCTTGGTATCGTTAGGTAGGGATACAAGACGTGAGAAAGATTGCGCAGAGCATTTTGTTCTTAGCCGTCATCGGTGTCGCGACACCACCACGGGCGTGGCCGGCCTCCCCTTGTGATTGTGTGGATCGAAGCCTGACGCAGAAGACCAAAGTGGCATGGGCACTGGCGATCGCGAGGCAACTGCACGTCGCACGCGTCGATTTGCTGGAGTCGTTTCGGTCCGGCGGCTGGACCATCGCCTATGTAGATCCCCGCGAAGCGGATGAGGTATTTCTGTTTTACTCGCATGACCCGCTCCATAGCTCGTACATTACGATGTGGAGCGGTGCAGCACGAAGCGACGAGGAGCAGAGCATCCGAGCTTGGACACTCGAGAACGCTCCGCGTATACCTCAGAAGCTGGCCAGTTGTTTCGCATGGTACGTCACGACTGGCCGTGGGCGGGCTGACGCACGGCGCAGCCGTGCGTCGCTGGCGTGGCACGGGTTGTCGCTCGATCGTGAAGCGCAGGGCTTCGCCTTGCGCCAGCCCGGGTTTCGCGGGCACCGAGCGCCGGCCCACGTAGGGGCGGGGCTCGCCCTGCCCGTGTTGATTTGCAACGCCCGTTCTGTGCAGTCGGCCTCTCCGTTGCACGCGACAAGGGGACGGCAAGCCGTCCCCCTACACCCAGCCTCTCGGGGCGCATCGAGGGCCGACCCAAGAGGCGAGTAGCGTGGACCACCGCTTTTGTGGTCCGCGTCTCTTCGCTAGCGATCACGCTCAGCCAGGTGTATTGTTCCCCCGTGCCGAGACCGCATTGTCCGTTTGTTCTAGACCGATGCGTTGCCGTGGCCGCGCGCCGGTTCGCGCAGGGTCTGGCGCACTGTCCAATTTGGACTGAAGCTTGAGTTCCCGACGTACAGGGTGATGCCGATGGCCACACATGAAACAGTTCTGAAAGAGTCGCAGGTCGCGGCGGCGGCTCGCGCTCGGCAAGCTGCTCCGCCGGCGGAACGCTTAGTGTCACTCGACACTTTTCGCGGCTTCATCATGTTCTGGATTATTGGCGGTGAAGCTTTCCTGATGGCGCTCCGCCCCCTCGGCCACAATGCTTTGATCAACCTACTTGCATACGAAGTCAATCACAGTGCGTGGCAGGGACTGCGCTTCTACGATTGCATCTGGCCGAGCTTCATGTTGATGGCGGGCCTCTCGATCCCCTTCTCGTTCGCGAAGCGATCGCTCACCGAAACCGACCGGCAAATCAGAATGCACGCTTTGAAGCGGGCGCTGATCCTTTTCCTTCTCGGTTCCATACGCCAATCGATTTTTCTCAAGTCCCCCTTCTTGATTGAGCTGAGCAGCGCTCTTCAGCCCATCGGGATTGCGTACTTTTGCGGGGCGATGCTGGTGAGGAAGTCACCCAATATCCAGGCCATCATCGCAGGTTCAATCCTGGCTGCTTACGCTCTGCTACTGGCGCTGGTTCCCGCTCCGGGGATCCCCGCGGGAACGTATGAGCTGAACCGCAACCTCGTGAACGCCGTCGATCTGCATTTCCTCCGGGCGCACTGGGATATCTGGCCGTACGCTTCGGAGGGCTGGGGAACGATCCTGAGTACTATCCCCACGATTTCCACCACGCTCATCGGCATGCTGATCGGCGAACTCCTCATGACCAACCGATCCAAACAGGTCAAAGCCAAGATGATCGGCGGACTGGGCCTTTTGCTGCTCGTCGCCGGATATGCCTTGAGCCCGGCCATTCCCATCGTCATGAAAATGTGGACGACTACCTACGGACTGGTGTCAGCCGGATGGGCTTGCCTGATGTTCCTGCTGTTTTTCTGGTTTGTGGACATCCGAGCGCACCGGAAATGGACCCTGGCGTTTGTCGTGATCGGGATGAATCCCATCTTCATCTATATGGCCACAAGCATTTTGCCCATTTACGAACTGGTAGGGATTTTCACGAACGGACTAGCCGGGCACCTGGGGGCCGCCGGGCCGGCGTTCAATGCTTTGTCGGTTCTTGCCGTCGAGTGGCTTATTCTCTTCTGGATGTACAAGAGAAGAATCTTCATCAAAGCTTAAGAGGTTGCGGAAAAAGGCCGATTACCATGTCATCCTGAGGGGAGCGAAGGACCTCGATTGCCGGCCGACGCAGGGGCAGGGCTCGCCCCAGGGCTGTCCCAATTAACGAGGCTCACCGATCGCTGGAGTCGGCTCTGCCGCCAGATTTGCGGAAAGCCTCTTGCTTTCCGGGCGAATTCGCACCCCATGAGCTCTCTTTTGCCCGTTGGATGGCTCAGCCTTCCAACGGGCAGAAGGGAGGTTTATCAGGGACCAGCGGCACGGAAAGGCGCAGCCTTTCCGCAAATCCGGCGGCGCAGCTACGAGCAGCAGACCTCAACCTGGGTTGTAATTTGGGCGCCAATATAGTTGGCTGACCACATTATTCTTAATTGTTGTCGGCATCATTGTATGCTGTACATTTTTCCGCTGTTACGTCATGCGGAACGTTGGAAACTGGAATTTCCCAGGCACACAATTGTGTCCAATGAAAGGTATCAAATCCGTCTTTGTATATTACCCAACCGTAAACTGCGAAGTAGGCCTTGCCATTGAGAGCTTCATTATATTCAGATTTGGAAAGAATCCTGGGAATGAAATGCTGGCCGACCACGCTCTTCTCATCGGTCCCCCAAATTACCTGAAGGCTGTTTTCCTTCGGGTCGTCGCCCGGGAATATGGCCTGAAATTCTCCGTTATCAACCGCTCTAATTCTGCCGAGATTGATGACCTCGGTAAGGTAGTTGGGCCGTCTGATAAACTCAGGCGATTGACCGTTTGTGACCATTTCTATGGTGAAAGCACCATGCACGTTCTTAGCTGGAGTCTTCCCAAGGTTTGCAAGATAGATTCTACAAAGAATCCCTTGATTTGGAGCAACAGACATTGCAGATCGAGTTATTCTAATCCAAGGCCGTTCGCTCAATTTCAATTCTCTAGAAGCGGTATCAGCAGCGTCCTTGGCGGCGTTGGAAGATTTCTCCAGTGCAGGAAGCTGATCTCGCATTACCTTCCACTGCGCAGCGGAATAGCGAACATAAGCACCAGTAAGGAAGGCTATGAGAACTGTGGCTATTCCAGTGACAAATCCTGCTTTGGCGTCAAGCCAGTTCACAACCTTGACGAAGCCTCCCCAACATGCTTTGACCGCCCGCATCCCTTTCTGGGAATAATAGGTGTAATCGTAGGAATGTTTATGTTCTTTAGCGGCTTCGGCGGGATTGCTGGAGCTTGGGGTGGAAACCGCACGCTCCAAGTTTTTGGGGGACTTCTGGTTTCCCTTATCGGTCTTTGGTGTATTTATCATGGACTTGGCCTTATTGAATTTGAAGTTAAACCGTGTCCAGTTTCAAGCTACGCATATTATCGGAGTTAAAGGAAATAAAGTACTTGACAGACCGCGAGATTTAAGGTACTATGCTGACCATGATGCGCGCCAATGATACACCCAAAACGCTTCTTGAGGCGGTGAGATTCTTTGACGATTACGAGAACTGCCGCAAGTTCATGGTCGATCTTCGCTGGCCTGATGGCGTCGTGAGGTGCCCGACGTGCGGATCTGACCATGTAACCTACTTGGAGAACGCTCGTGTGTGGAAATGCTACGCCAATCACCCACGAGCGAAGTTCTCGTTGAAGGTCGGAACGCTCTTTGAGGACTCGCCACTGCCGCTCTCCAAGTGGCTCCCCGTGGTCTGGATGATTGCGAACTGCAAGAACGGAATAAGTTCCTATGAAGTGGCCCGCGCTCTTGGCATCACGCAGAAAAGCGCGTGGTTCATGCTTCACCGCGTTCGCAAGGCCATGCAGACCGGGAGTTTCTTGAAGCTGGACGGTGAAGTCGAAGTTGACGAGACTTTTATCGGCGGTCTCGCTCGGAACATGCACAAGGAAAAGCGCGAGCAGAAGATTCACGCGCCGGGCGGGGCCGATAAGACTATCGTCATGGGATTTCGCAAGCGCGGCGGGGAAGTCCGCATGGAAGTGGTGCCTGACCGGACTAAGCAAACCGTGCATGGCCGCGTGAAACAAAACGTTATGGCGGGAGCCGCTGTTTACAGCGATGAGGCTCTGGCCTACAAGGGGCTGGACGAAGAGTTCGCCCACGAAATGGTTGACCATGCGATTGAATACGTACATGGAAGAGTCCACACGAACGGGCTGGAGAACTTCTGGAGTTTGTTGAAACGGACGCTCAAGGGCACCTATGTGGCTGTGATGCCGTTCCATCTGCACCGCTACCTTGACGAGCAAGCATTCCGATACAATCAGCGCAAGGAGCTTGACGATTTCGGACGGTTCGCCTTTGCGCTGGCCCACATCATCGGACGGAGGCTGACCTACAAACAGTTAACTGGGGAGATAGGGTGAGGAAGAAAGCCGATACGTTCCAAGTCGAAGACCCCGGCAAGGCCATGCAAAACTTCCAGTCGTTACTTGGAAAACTATTGAAGGTGCCCAAGAGCGAGATCGGGAAGCGGAAGCAAAAGGCCAAGAGTCGGGCAAAGCAGAAGCACAAGGTGTAGCGCCAACGCTTCGAGGAAAGCAGTTACCTCTCCCTTTCTGATTGTTTGGTCAGTCAACTATATTGTTGCCGTAATTTGGACAAGCCTAGGGCTCGCCCTGCCCGCATTGATCTGCAACGTCTGTTCTGCGCAGTCGGCCTTGCCGTGCGACGCGAAAAGGGGACGGCAAGCCGTCCCCCTGCATCGATCCAGTCCACATCGTGCCAGCCTATGGTGTGAGAGCGCTGACGGAATGCGCGGGCAGTAGGCCCTCGGAACAATCAGTAAGGGTCGGCAACGGCGGAGCTGAATCTCCGCGCTTTCAGCCACGCAGTGAGAAATCGGGATCAGAGGGGATAACTGCCTGTAATCTGCATGAGGAAGCGGTGCGCGCGGTGGACGAACCCGGCTTTGGGAAGGAACATATAGGGGCAATAGCCTTCGATCATGAGGAGGCCTCGCTTACGGCAGAAGTCCAGGGCCTCCTCGTGGCGCGCGCTATCGCCCGCAGCCTTGAACACCCAGATCTTCTTGACGTTCGCTTCGGCGCATTCCGAGACGGTCTGTTTTGCCAGGGCCGGCGGCGTCATCAACAGGGCGGCTTCCACGGGCGGCACGACGTCAGCGATGCGCGGGAAGCATGGTCGCCCTTCGATCTCTGTCGCCTCGGGATTCACGGGAACCGCGTCGTAGCCCTTGGCGACGAATTCGCGAAACAGGCCGCGGGAGAAGTGCTTGGGATTGCGCGAAACGCCGACGATCGCCAGTCTCGGGCTCTTCATGAATTCAACAATGTCATCCAGCGCAGCGTCGGGCATGATTCACTCCTCGCAAAAACTCTAAGCTGGTTCACTGTACCGCACAAGCGACCATTTAGGCATCCCTCTTATGTGCACCCCCTTGACAATGGAAATGGCCGTGTTATCAATCGAGACACCATGAACGAACCTTCTCTTCGACACCAAGTGGCTTTGGTAACCGGCGGCGGCAAGCGGATTGGGCGCGCTATCGCTCTGGCCCTGGCGGGTGCCGGTGCTGACGTCGCCGTCAACTACAACCAGTCGCGGCTGGGGGCGGAGGCGACCGCGCGCGAGATCCGAGCCCTCGGCGTGCGATCACTCGCAGTGCGTGCTGACGTGTCGCGGCCGCGGCAGGTAGATGCCATGTTCCGCCGCGTTGATCAACACTTCGGGCGGCTCGACATCCTGGTGAACAATGCCGGGGTCTTCTTTCCTGCGGCGTGGGACCGGCTCACGGAAAAAGACTGGGACCGGGTGCTGGGAATTAACCTGAAGGGTCCCTTCTTTTGTGCCCAAGCCGCGGCGCGCCGGATGAGCCGGCAGGGGAGGGGAAACATCATCAATATCTCTTCGCTGGGCGGGCTGCAGGCGTGGCCAAGCTATATGCACTATTGCGCTTCCAAGGCTGGACTGATTTCGCTGACCCGCTCGCTGGCGAAGGCTCTGGCGCCGAAGATCCGCGTGAATAGCATTGCGCCCGGAACGATCTTGTTCCCGGACGAGAAGCCCGACGCCGCGATGAGGGGAATCATCCGCCGCACGCCTCTGCGCCGAGCCGGGGCTGGCGAGGACATTGCGGAAATGGTGGTCTTCCTTGCCACTCAGGCCCATTTTATGACCGGACAAGTGTTGGTAGTAGACGGCGGCAAGTCAATTTCTTGAGAAGCGCTCTCTGAACCGGTGCTAGTTCCAGATGGCACCACCAGCGGACCGGCCGCTGCGCCCCGTGTGGCTTCACCGCGTAAAGAAATAGCCGCGAAAGTCCCTTGTTTTTTATCGTCCTGCAACTTCCGTTGTGGTAGACTGTGCTCAGGGCAGATCCTATATTGCTAAGAGTTGCACCGGGAAATTTCCGTAGCCGGGCGAGTTGGTGCTATGGCACTGGCACCATGACTGCTCGCTCGTGGCGCGCTGGAATAGGTCGGCCACTCCCGGGTAGGTAACACTTTTGCCGCCGCGGACTTATTACCGGCGGAGCGCCCGGCGGCGCGGAAACCACTGTGCCACCCGAGCCGGGCCGCTCTGGCCCCCGTAGTACTGTTCATGGTTCGATATTCTGCCAGGGGAGTTCGACCCATGGGAGCTGAGTTTCCTTCTCTGTGTGATGCGGAACTGCGCGAGCGTTTCGATGAACTAGGTTTCATTACGGGCTCCCACGAGCTCGTGCCTCTGCTGCGTCATGCCTACAAGGCCGCTTGTGTCAGCGACATCACGGTGCTCCTCGAGGGAGAAACGGGAACCGGCAAACAGGTCCTGGCTTCCGCCATCCACCGCCTCGACCGCAAACGCGGGGCATTTCCCTTTGTGACGACGCACTGCGGCTCACTGAGTCTCAGCCTGGCGGAGAGCGAGCTGTTTGGTCACCAAAAGGGAGCGTTCACGGGTGCGGTCGCTCAGCGTAAGGGACTCTTTCAGTTCGCCCATCGGGGGACGCTGTTTCTGGACGACGTGAACGATCTGCCCTCCGATCTGCAAGCCAAGCTTCTTGACGTACTCCAACGCGGCACGGTGCGTGCTATCGGTTCGGATCAGGAGACGCGTGTGGACGTGCGGATCGTCGCGGCGTCCAACCAGCCGCTCCAACCGCTCGTCTGCCAGAACCGGTTCCGCACGGACCTCTACCACCGTCTGAACGTGGTGCGGCTGCGTCTGCCGCCTCTGCGCGAACGAATGCAGGACTTGCCCGCCCTCGTGCTGGCCTTGGCGCGCCGCCACCACGACATCTATCACCCGATTGAGAGCGTGGACTGCGAGCTCATCAGTTTCTTGCAATCCCAGGCCTTTCCCGGGAACGTCCGCGAACTAGAAAATGAAGTCCAGCGCATGCTTTTTTCGAAGACGGACGGCCCCTCACTAAGTCTGGCAGATTGGCACCGCGGGTGGGAGGGACGCAGAACGGACGAGCAGCCGGACCTGCTCCGCGATGCGGCGGAGAAGGTGTGGGGCGCGATCTCCTCCCAAGGCATTCCCTATGCCCAAGCCATGCGACTGCTGGAGAGGCAGGTGCTGGAGGCTGCTCTGCATGTCGGAGGACGCACCCGGCGAGAGATCGCTCAATGCTTGCGCACGAGCGAGCGCACGCTCTACCACAAAATACGCACCTTGCGCGCCCAACGCGACGCGTGAACAGCCGAGCAGGTGTTTGGTGGTGGCGTGGGTCTGCGGCCCCTTCCGAAATATGCAGGTTTTGGCAGTTCCACTGTAAGCCGTTTCAGTGTTCTTCGCCGTTTGATTCAGCCCCCGAAGATAAGCGAGTCTCACAGCTTTTCAGTTTAAGACCTTCACTGCGTAGCGCCCTCTTACCTTGTTCCACACCGCAAAGCGTTGCAGTTCCAGTCCCGACATGCGCCGCTATCGCGGTCTGCCACCGGCGTGGACTAGCAACTGGTTCTGGATGCTAACTGCATGATCCAAAAATAGGTTGTCTCGGCCGGGCAGACGCGGGCTGCGTCGAACTCAGATAGGCCCCACATTGGCGAACAGAATGCTGAGGTTCAACCTGCGGTTGTCAGGGCAACAACAATCTGAATGCGAGGAGTTCCCAAACGAACAAGCGTGATTGGGTGCGCTTCCGCGCTTCAGACGTGTTCTTCCCCGCGGCGGATACTGCGAATGTCGAACTGTCAGGCGACACGGAAATGGAGGGTTCCATCGTGGACTTTTCAGACTCCGGTCTGGAGCGGCAAGCTTTCGCAGTCGTCGATGTGGGTCGTGGGCAAAGAATGGTTGTCCCCGTAAGGAAGTTACAGCTTATTGCACCTGCTTCGGGCAACAGCGAACCCTGATAGAACATGGGACAATTATTGAGGATTACGGATTAGCGAGCAGCGCCGTAGCGGTGGGCTGCGACCGGCGTTTTATCGGCGCTCATAGAGCGCCGCGACAACAGTCTCTTGCACCGTAGAAGAGGAGAAGACCTATGGCCGTGAACCCCACTTACCCCGGCGTCTACATCCAGGAACTGCCGAGCGCTGTTCACCCCATCACGGGTGTCGCAACGTCTATCGCCGCCTTCGTTGGCTACACCGCGCGCGGCATCGACAATCGCGCCGAGCAGATTTTTAGTTTTGCCGACTATGAACGCCTGTTTGGCGGTCTCGCCTCCGACAGCGAGTTGAGTTATGCCGTTCAGCAGTTCTTTGCCAATGGCGGCAACGAAGCGTACGTCGTCCGCACGCCACGAACGGGAGCAACCGGGGCGAAGGTGGTTTTTGACAGCGTGACCTTTACTGCCCTGAGCAGCGGCACCTGGGCAAACGGCCAACTCCTGATCGACGTGGACTACGGCGGCCTCGCACAGACCGTGCCGGGCACAGTTGCCCTGACCAACGGTTCTGCGACCGTCACCGGCATAGGGACGACGTTCACAACCACGTTGAAGGTGAACCAGTATTTGGTGTTTGCCTCCGATCCTACGCAGACCCTCTACCAGATCAGCGCGATTGGCAGCGACACCAGCGTGACCTTGGGGTCCAACTTTGCTGGGACTACGACCACCGCGACGACAGCCGCCTTGATTACCGACCCGACAGCGTTCAACTTGACGGTCTTGAACCTCCTGGATGGGACCACAGAGTCTTTTCCCAATTTGTCCTTGAACAACACGCTGAAGAATTACATTACGGCGGTCCTGAACGATTACGACAACGGCTCACAGCTTGTGAATGTGCAAGTGGCGGGGTCGCCTTCTGCCGCGCCAACGCAGTCGGGCATGGTCGGCACGGCGCTCACGATCTCGAATATCACCAATACCTTGGGCGGTTCAACCGCGCTTGCGGGGACGGTAGCTCTGACCAATGGCTCGGCCACGGTGACCGGGACGGGCACGGCATTTACAACTGCTCTGAAAGCGGGTGAGTGGCTGGTCTTCGCGTCCGACCCGACCGCGGCGCTTTATCAGGTGAGCGCGATTACGAGTGACACCAGCCTGACCTTGGCCACTAAGTTCGCGGGAGCTACTACGGCATCAACCTCGGCCACCTTGTCCAACACCGCCGCTTCCAGCGACTGTGGCGTCCAATTAAATGTCACTTTGCCCTCGACTTTGCCGCCGCTCCCCGTTACTGCAAAGGTCTTCGCAAAGAATGCCCCGATTCCGTTGAGCGTTTCGGGGCTTGCTTCACAGATCCAGAAAGCGTTGAACGCTGCACTCAGCGTCCAGATGCCGGGAGCTTCGGTGCAGTGCTCGGTTTCCGGGATCGGCAGCGGCCAGGCGATCCGCGTCAATACGTTACTGCCGCAAGTTCCCGACGCGGTTATAACCATCAGCGCACCGCCTGGTGTCAGTGGATTGTCGGACGCTTCGGCGGCCCTTGGGCTCAGTTCGCCCGCCAGCCAGAACGTTGCCCATTACGCGCTGGGAACGAATCACGCCTGGAAGCAGCAGACGAGTTCGGCCCCTGGTTCCGACGGATCGGGGTTGCCGGGAACAGGCGACCTGATCGGCGACCCCGCCTCCTTCACGGGGATCTACGCCCTTGAAAAGGTGGACCTGTTCAATCTGCTCAGTATTCCCGACGCCACACGTGCCGCAGCGGGTAATCCTTCTTCGCTCGATTCGACCGTTGACCCGAACAGTGTTTACGCTGCCGCCATCGCGCTGTGCGACAGTCGGCGGGCGTTCCTGTTGGTTGACGCGCCCCCGAACGTCAACACCGTGCCGAGCGGAGTGGACTGGATTACGAGTACGCTCGCGGTCCATGACGCCAACGGGGCGGCCTTTTTCCCCCGCCTGCGATTGCCAGACCCGCTGAACAGTTTTCAACTGCGCACGTTTGCTCCCTCCGGTGTCGTTGCCGGTCTCTATTCGCGGATCGATTCGACGCGAGGCGTGTTCAAAGCGCCAGCGGGAACGGAGGCGACACTCTCGGGTGTTCAGTCACTCGTCTACAAGCTCAGCGACGCCGAAAACGGCGTGCTGAACCCACTGGGCTTGAACTGCTTCCGTACCTTCCCGGTCTATGGAACCGTGCTTTGGGGAGCGCGCACCCTGCTCGGGGCCGACGCGCAAACGAGCCAGTGGAAATATGTGCCCGTAAGGCGTGTCGCGCTCTTCTTGGAGGAGAGCCTTTATCGCGGCACGCAGTGGGTGGTCTTCGAGCCCAACGATGAGCCGCTGTGGTCAGCTATCCGGTTAAATGTGGGCGCGTTCATGCAGGACCTGTTCCGCAAGGGCTATTTCCAGGGGTCAACGCCATCCCAAGCGTACTTCGTAAAGTGCGACAGCGAAACCACAACGCAGACCGACATTGATCTCGGCATCGTGAATATTGTGGTGGGCTTTGCTCCGCTGAAGCCGGCGGAGTTTGTGATTATCCAGATCCAACAGATCGCGGGGCAGACCACGGGCTAGTAGCGCAGGGCCCGCGGTTCGGCCCTGCGGCACTTCCAAGATTCCCGATGTTCGATTGACGATTGTCGGGTGGCCTCGCCCGCATTCAGCAATCGTCGGACGCAAGTTGAAAAACCGCGGGGCCGGATTGCAGGCCCTGCGCTACGGTGCTGATGCCTAGTTTGTTCAATCGGCAATCGGCAGTCGCAAATCGGCAATTTTCGGAGGATCAGCATGGCTGAATTTACGGTCAATACGAAGCGCTTCGATCCTTACAAGAACTTCAAGTTTCGCGTGAAATGGGATGGCCAGTACGTGGCGGGCGTCAGCAAGGTTACGGGGCTCAAACGCACCACCGAGGTCGTAAAGCACCGCGAGGGCGGCGATCCTTCGACCAGCCGCAAATCGCCGGGGCGCAATGAATTCGACGCCATCACGCTCGAACGCGGTGTGACGCACGACCCGGCCTTCGAGCAGTGGGCCGGTAAGGTGTGGCAACTGGGAGCACAACTCGGCGCGGAAGTCTCCCTGGCGGATTTCCGCAAGGATATCATCCTTGAGATGTACAACGAGGCAGGTCAGAAGGTCATCGCCTACAACATCCATCGCTGCTGGGTGTCGGAGTATCAAGCCTTGCCCGACTTCGATGCCAACGCCAACGCGGTTGCCATCCAGCACATCAAGCTCGAAAACGAAGGGTGGGAGCGGGATGTGGCGGTCACCGAGCCCACCGAACCCTCCTTTAATGTCGCCACAGGCTAGTCACGGTCATGCGTGGATTATCGGCGGCAGAACTACTGGAGGTTTGGGAGCGCGGGCTTGCCCAGGGGCCTCTTGTGCGGGCGCTGTCGCTGCTCGCGGCGGCCTGCCCGGAGAAGACGCTGGACCAACTCGCGGCGCTCAGCATTGGCCAACGGGATGCGAGGTTGCTGGAGTTACGCGCGGCGCTGTTTGGGCCGGATTTGGACGCCGTTGTGACTTGCCCGAGGTGCGGTGAGAACCTGGAATTAACGTTTCAGACCACAGAGTTGCTATCCGGGCACACCCCAGAGCGGGGAGGCGAACCCTCCGTCAGCACTGGCGGGTACAACTTGGTGCTTCGTCCTCCCAATAGCCAAGACCTGTTGGCGGTGGGAAATGAGACAGACCCAGCGAAAGGACAGGACGAGATTCTCAAACGGTGTCTGGTTTCCGCGAATGACGGCGAGAACCAAGTGGAATTCCGCGCTCTGTCCGCGGAAGTTCTGGAAGCCGTAGGGGAGAAGGTCGCAGAACTCGATCCCTTGGCGGACATCCAAATGTCCATCTCCTGCCAGTCTTGCCAGCACGGATGGCGGGCGGCCTTCGACGTTGTTTCGTTTCTATGGGCAGAGATCGAAGCTTGGGCAGGGCGCATTTTGATCGAGGTGCATGCCTTGGCGTCAGCCTACGGTTGGCGTGAGCGCGACATTCTGGATCTCAGCCCGGCGCGGCGGCAATTCTATTTGGACATGGTTGGGGCATGAGCGACTTCCTGAGCAATCTGCTGGCCCGAAGCCTTGGCACGGCCGAAACGCTTCGGCCGCGTGTGCCAGCCTTGTTCGAGCCTTACCGCCGTGGTACGGGTCGGCCTGGGGCGCGCCTTAGCGGCGCCGTGGTGGGTTCTCAAGACACCGGGGAAGTCTCCGATTTGGCGGGCTCCGCTACTTCCTTTCGATCCCGTCCGGTGACTACCGACCCGCCGGCCGTCCAGCGCCCGAGCGAAAACGTGGAGATGCCGGGTACGTTTGTGCCACCTCGCGGCTCGCTCGTTGGGCGCCAGTTCAGTCTGCCTGCACTTCGCCCGTTAGCGCGGAATTCAGAAACGGAAATGGTCGCGGGCGAATTGAACTCGGCGCAGCCTTCTGGGGACGTCACAGAGATGACGAAGGACCGCCGTGCAGGAAACAACCCTGCCGAAAACAGTTTGGAAGAGAATTGTGCCGCGACTCGTCCCAATGCCGTCGCAGGGGCGCACGGCCGTGCGCCCTTACGATTTGCCTCTCCCGCCAAACCATTTTCTCCGAACGCTACAGATGCCAACCGACCAGTTTCAGAAGTTGTCCGGCTTGGCCAGGCGAGCCGCCAAGCCCGGGCCGCGTTGCCGTCGTTGGGCGGGGCGATGAGGGTTCCCAACCGCCTCAGTCATTCCAGCACCGAGGAGCCGGCTGTCCACGTAACGATTGGCAAGGTCGAGGTGCGAGCCATACTTCCCGACCCGCCGGCCCGTCAAACAGCGCCAGGCAAGTCCCGGCCCACGCTGTCTCTGGATGACTATTTGGCTCGCCGCAATCGGGGGCAGCGATGAGCAATTACCTGGCCATCGCGACGGTCACGGCGGCCCTCCAGCAAGTCCTGCAGGATCCCGTGAAGAACGCTGTGGGCGGAGCCACCGTCGGCTTCAATCGCCCTGACGGGACGAGCAGCGGTAAATCGAGCCCCCTGGTCAATGTTTATCTCTACCAGATAACCCCGAATGCCGCCTACCGCAACGACG
>Ga0335069_10000708_pt1 | contig 54416 bp, 46 predicted proteins | sample Lox_Sample_11_FD_206714 | JGI IMG/M metagenome (GOLD analysis project Ga0335069, IMG submission 206714) | Soil microbial communities from Loxahatchee National Wildlife Refuge, Florida, United States - Lox_Sample_1.1 | ecosystem: Environmental > Terrestrial > Soil > Wetlands | place: USA... | reverse complement strand
GGTGGAAAAAGTGGGAGTGTTTGTGGAACACAGCGCCTCAGAGATTCGAACGATTGCTGAGCAGGCGAAGTTCAGCGGCGTGCAGATACACGGCGGGTTCGAGCATCAACCAACTCGCCTTGTATGGGACGGATTGGAAGGCTTCCCTTTGAAGAGAAGGATTTGGGCTCTTCCCAGCCACGAATTATCGGATGGGCTGATCGCAAGCGAATCTATGGTCAACTCTGGAAGAACGCTCCTGATTGATTCTGGAAACCGCGAAACACCGGGCGGTACAGGTAAGACATTTGATTGGACGATGACGCAACTCGCGTTCACCGTAGTGGGCAAGATCATGCCTGCGATTGTCGCGGGAGGGCTTACGGCATCGAACGTGAGTGACGCGATGCGTATCTTGTATCCCTTTGGCGTCGATGTTTCCTCCGGCGTTGAGCTGCGGCCGGGGAAAAAAGACCCTGGGAAAGTTAGAGCGTTTGTTCGAGCGGTGCGCGAAGCAGATCAGAAGGCGAGTTAGTTATGGTGACGGCGACGGTACAGAAAGCGGCGAAGGCGGTGCCGGGGCGGTTTGGAGCGTACGGCGGGCGGTATGTGCCGGAGACGTTGATGGCGGCGCTCGAGGAACTGGAACGCGAGTACGAGAAGGCGAAGAAGGATAAGAAATTTCAGGCGCGGCTTGCTTATCTGCAGAAGGACTTTGCGGGGCGTCCGACGCCGCTGTTTTTCGCGAAGCGACTTACTGAGAAGTTAGGCGGGGCAAAGATTTATCTGAAGCGCGAGGATTTGCTGCACACCGGTGCGCACAAGATCAATAACTGCCTCGGACAAGCGCTGCTGGTTGGGCGCATGGGCAAGCATCGGGTGATCGCTGAGACTGGCGCGGGCCAGCACGGTGTGGCGACGGCGACGGTGTGTGCGCTGTTCGGTTTCGAATGTGTCGTCTATATGGGCACCGAAGACATGCGGCGGCAGGAGTTGAATGTCTTTCGCATGCGATTGCTGGGGGCCGAGGTGCGTGGTGTGAGTTCGGGTTCGCGCACTTTAAAGGACGCGATTAACGAGGCGATGCGGGATTGGGTCACGAACGTCCGGACCACGCATTACTTACTCGGGAGCGTGCTCGGGGCGCATCCGTATCCCACGATGGTGAGGGATTTTCATCGCGTGATTGGGCGGGAGGCGCGCGCGCAGATTTTGAAAGCCGAAGGCAAGCTGCCAACCGCGGTGATCGCGTGCGTGGGCGGCGGATCGAATGCGATTGGAATTTTCTACGAATTTATCAAAGACAAGAAAGTGAAGTTGATTGGGGTTGAGGCTGGAGGTCGCGGCGAGCAGTTAGGCGAACATGCCGCGCGCTTTCGTGGAGGGTCGCCGGGGGTGTTACAGGGAACTTATTCGTATGTGCTGCAGGATAAGTCGGGCCAGATTGGACTGACGCATTCGATCTCTGCGGGCCTCGACTATCCGTCGATTGGGCCCGAGCATGCGAATCTGCGCGATTCAGGACGGGCGGAATACATTCCCGCTTCTGACGCGGAAGCGCTCGAGGCGACAACGCTGTTGGCGCGCACGGAAGGAATTATTCCCGCACTTGAGTCGGCGCACGCGGTGGCCGAGGTCATCAAACGCGCGCCGAAGATGAAGAAGTCGGAGGTCGTGGTAGTGAACGTTTCCGGACGCGGGGATAAGGATGTCGGGATCTTGCGGGAGAACTTGAAGATTGATTGAGGCTTGCAAATTGCAGATTTCAGATTGTCAGACACTCTTCAGCAAATCTGCAATTCTGGAATCATCAATCTGCAATCTGAAATCTAAACATCGCTTCTGTTTATGCCGTTTCACTTTGATAACAAGCCTGCACTGGTCGCATACGTAACCTGCGGCGACCCTGATCTCGCGACCACGCGCGCCATCGTGTTGGCAGCGATTGAGGCCGGGGCGAGTGTGATCGAACTGGGTGTGCCGTTTTCCGATCCGCTGGCAGATGGCCCGGTAATTCAGCGCGCGAGCGAGCGGTCTCTGAAGCACGGAACAACGCTCGAGCAGGTGTTGAAGTTGGCGGCGCAGATCCGTGTAGAGTCGCAGTCAGTCGGCTTGGTGATTTTTTCGTATCTCAATCCAATTGTGCGCATGGGCATGGAGAAGTTCTGCAAAGTCGCGCGGCACGCAGGCGTGGATGGTGTACTGCTGACGGACTTACCGGCGGAAGAGGCGGGCGACTATCTGCGCGAGGCGCGAAAGCATGACCTTGCGACCATCTTTCTGGCGGCGCCCACCTCACCCGATGCGCGGCTGAAGCGCATTGCCGAAGTTTCGACCGGATTCGTTTATGCCGTATCGCGGACAGGTGTGACGGGCGCGCGCAAGCAACTACCCGAAGATGCTCAGGGACTGGTCAAGCGTTTGCGAAAATTTACCAGGTTACCCATCGCAGTGGGGTTCGGGATTTCGAACGCGGAGCAGTTCGCGGCGGTTGGCAGATATGCGGACGCAGGTGTCGTGGGCAGCGCGATCGTGGAAACCATCGAGAAAAATGTCGGACGGGAAGCTGCCGCCGTTGGTACGTTTGTAGGCGAGTTGCTGGGCAATCAAGACTGAATCAGGCGCGGCACATGGATATCGCAGACTGGCGAAAGAGAATCGACGAAATTGACGCGATGCTCGTGGAGATCCTGAACCAGCGGGCACGCGCTGCGCAGGAGATTGGCCGCATCAAGGCCGAGCGCAATATGCCCATTTACGAGCCGGATCGCGAACGAATCGTGCTCGAGCAGGTGCAGGCCGCGAACCGGGGTCCGCTTCAGCACAAGCATCTGTCGCAGATTTACGAACGCATCATGGATGTAATGCGCAGCGTGCAGAGGGAAGATGAAAAGTGAGGCCACCAGGTAAGCCTGCAATCAACGCACGCGAACCTGAGGCATAGTCGTGGACAGGGACTTTCTATGATCGTGGCAATGCAGGAATCGGCAAGCGAAGAGCAGATCCAGCAGGTAATTGATCAGCTTGTGCGGATGGGTTTTGAAGTACACCGCTCGACCGGCGCACGGCAAACCGTGCTGGGCGCCGTGGGCGCGAAGATGGAATTCGACATCCGCAACCTGGAGATGCTGACAGGCGTACAGGAAGTACACCGCATCAGCTCACCATACAAGCTCGCGGGACGCAGCTTTCGGCCCGAGGGAACGGTGGTGCGTTTCCCGAATGGGCTCGAGATTGGCGGCAAGGAAGTGGTCGTCATGGCCGGTCCTTGCTCGGTCGAATCGCCCGCTCAGATTGAGCTGATCGCGAAGCAGGTGGCGAAGGCTGGCGCCAAAGTGCTGCGCGGCGGCGCCTTCAAGCCGCGCTCATCGCCGTACTCGTTTCAGGGAATGGGCGAGGAAGGGTTGAAGCTGATGCGGGCGGCTGCTGGTGGGAACGGGCTGCTCGTGATCAGCGAGGTGATGGAGATTTCGCAGATCGAACTGATGCTGCCGTACGTGGATATTTTTCAGGTGGGCGCGCGAAATATGCAGAACTTCAACCTGCTGCGCGAACTCGGCAAGGTGCGCAAGCCGGTGCTGCTGAAGCGTGGCATCGCAGCCACCCTTGAAGAATTGCTGCTCTCGGCCGAGTACATCATGGCGGGCGGCAATTACGAAGTAATTCTGTGCGAACGCGGCATTCGGACGTTTGAGACTTACACCCGCAACACGATGGATATTTCAGCGATTCCCATCATCCACAAGCTGTCGCATCTACCGATGACCGCTGATCCGTCGCATGGCACGGGCCGGCGCGATAAAGTGCCGCCGATGGCCCGAGCGTCGGTAGCCGCGGGTGCCGACGCATTGCTGATCGAGGTACACAGCGATCCCGAAAAAGCTCTGTCGGACGGCGCGCAGTCGCTCTTTCCGGAGCAGTTCGAAAAACTAATGAGCGAGTTGCGCATCATTGCGCCGGCGGTTGGACGCATGATCGGGTAAGCAGAACGACCGGACAGCGCGAACCTTTTCTTTCATGGCGATTCGGCAGATCACGATCATCGGAACCGGATTGATTGGCGGGTCGCTGGCGCTCGCGCTGCGCCACCACAAATTTCATGGAAAGATCATTGGCTGCGACCGCGCCCCCATCTTAGAGCGGGCGCGAGAAGTGGGCGCCATCACCGAAGGGCGCACCAATCCCGCGGACGCGGTGCTGGGCAGCCAGTTGGTGGTGCTGGCCACCCCAGTGCTCGCGATTCTGGACCTGATCGAGCGGCTTGGACCTGCGCTGCCGACGAATGCGTTGATGACCGATGTAGGCAGTACGAAGGTTGCCGTGATGGAACGGGCGGAGAGGGTTTTTGCTGCGCAGTCGGCCGCGAAATTCCTGGGCGGCCATCCAATGGCCGGAAAAGAGCAGTCGGGCGTTGAGTTCGCCGATGCCGCGCTGTTTCGCGGAGCTGCATGGTTCTTCGCACCAGCCAAGGATCAGAAAATCTACGAGGGCCTGAGCGGAGAATTTCTGGAGTGGGTCGAGAGGATCGGGGCGCGCATTGCGACGATCGAAGCGGCCGAGCACGACCGGCTGTGTGCTTGGATCAGCCACTTGCCGCAGATGATCTCGACGGGCCTCGCGGCTTCGCTCGTGGATGAGTTCGGCGAAGATGCCCCGTTGCTCGAAGCCGGTGGCCGTGCCCTGCGTGAGATGACAAGGATTTCGGCAAGCCCGTACTCAATGTGGCGCGACATTGCGCTCACCAATAAGAAGTTCATCGGGGACGCACTGCTGAAACTGGAGCAGCGGTTGGCGCACATCCGGGAGAACCTGGATTCGCGTGGCTTGGCGGAGGAGTTCGAGCGGGCGCATGAGCTAAAGAAGCCAAAGGGCCGAGAGCTGAAAAGCTGATTCATCGCAGAGGCACAGAGAAAAAAACTTCCCCGCCGCTGATTCACGCGGATGAACGCTGATTTAATGTTTTGCAGATAGCTTTTCTATTTCTCTGTGTCTCTGTGGTGAAAAGACCTGTGCAATTCGTTAGAATTCAATTTCTATGAATAAGGTTGTAGCCAGCGCGGAAGAGGCGATTGCCGATGTATGCGATGGGGCCACCATCATGGTGGGTGGGTTCGGGCTGTGCGGTATGCCCGAGAACCTGATTCGGGCGCTTGCCGCCAAGGGCGTGAGAAATCTCACGACCATCAGCAACAACGCAGGCGTCGACGGCAAGGGCATGGGCATGCTGCTGGCGAACGGACAGATCCGGCATCACATCGGCACGTACGTCGGCGAGAACCGGCTGCTCGAAGACATGGTGCTGAAAGGCACCATCAAACTCGAGTTGATTCCACAGGGCACGTTTTCCGAGCGGATTCGCGCCGGCGGGGCAGGTATCGCCGGTTTCTATACGCCGACGGGATACGGCACGGTGGTCGCCGAAGGCAAAGAGACGCGCGACTTCGATGGACGCCCGTACGTGCTGGAGCGCGGGCTGAAGGCGGACTTCGCTTTCGTGAAGGCATGGAAGGGCGACACGTGGGGGAATCTTGTCTACCGGAAAACGGCACGCAATTTCAATCCCATGATGGCAAGCGCTGCGAAGGTGACCATCGCGGAGGTCGAGAACCTCGTGGAAGTGGGCGAGATCGATCCCGACAGCGTGCACACGCCGAGCGTCTATGTGAAGCGCATCTTCCAGGGACAGAGGTACGAGAAGCCAATCGAAAAGAGGACGGTGCGGAAGGCGTAAAGGATCGTTCAGCCCGACGATAGGTGAGAAATAAAGACGAATGTCTACTACAACCAGGCCGATCAAGGATACGGAGAAACGGGATCGCATCATTCAGCGTGTAGCGTGCGAACTGCGTGACGGATTTTATGTGAACCTCGGCATCGGTATGCCGACGCTCGTGGCAAACTGCGTACCCGCGGGCATGCACGTCATCCTGCAAAGCGAGAACGGAATGCTCGGGCTCGGACCCTATCCGGTCGAAGGCACGGAAGATCCCGATCTGATCAACGCTGGCAAAGAGACCGTCAGCGAAATTCCAGGCACGGCGTATTTCTCAAGCGCCGATTCGTTCGGTATGATTCGCGGCGGGCACATCGACCTGAGCGTGCTGGGCGCGATGGAAGTGGACGAAGAAGGCAGCCTCGCCAACTGGATGATTCCGGGAAAAATGGTGAAGGGCATGGGCGGCGCGATGGATCTGGTGGCGGGCGCGCGGCGCGTTGTCGTTGCCATGGAGCATACGACCAAAGATGGCAAGCCGAAGATCCTGAAGAAATGCACGTTGCCGCTGACCGGCGTGAAAGTGGTCGACACGATCGTGACCGAGATGGCTTACATGCGGGTGACGCCGCATGGCATTGTTCTTGAAGAAGTCGCGCCGGGCTTGACGGCGGAAGACGTGCAGAACGCGACTGAAGCGAAGTTGATCGTGAGCCCGACGCTGAAAGTTATGGCATGAAGCCGCACGATCCGGCGCCGTTCGCAGGCGTGTGGGAACTTGATCCCGAAACGTTGAACTACCAGCACGGCCGCCCTGGCCGGCGCGCTATTTACACGATCGAAGAAATTCCCGGTGGACTGCGATTCTCGCTTGACGCGGATGATGCCGACGGCAAGCGTCTGGAGTTCTCCTATGGCGGTGCGCTGGATGGCGCGGACAAAGCGATTCCGAGCCAGAAGGATGTAGTCCTGGCTTTAGGTTGGACCGAGGACGGACGCATCGAGAGCGTCTTGAAGCGAGACGCGAGTGTTGTCGATCGGTGGACGCGCGAGTTGTTGCCGGATCGCAATACGATGCGAATTGTGCAGTGGGGCCGCAAGCCGGACGGCAGCGAATTTCAGAATGTTGGCTTATACCGCCGCCAAAACCCGCAACGTTGATTGGGTTGCTTGATCCTTCGCGGGCAATAGCTTGTGTTCCGCGCGATCAGGCGCGTTTCCACTGGAATGGCGCGCTCAGCAGTCGCGCGGGTAGCAGGATCGCCGCTTTGACCAACTCGAGCACGCCGTGCACCGCGATGCCAACGATCCGGAACGGCAGCAGGATCAGCCAAATAAATGGGTAGGCGATCAGCGCCACGAGCGCGAGTGGCCAACACACCACCAACAGCAGGCACCAGAGCAGGAAGCTGAACATAACGGACCTCCGCGATCTGTTCAATGATACGACGGGAGGGGTGGGGAAGTTCCGTGCGGGGCGATCAAAAGCTTTTTCGCCACAGAGACACGGAGGCACGGCTTATTACCACGGAGTCACGGAGTCACGGAGAAAAACGATGGGAAGGATTTGAGTTGTTTTTGGACGTGAGCGCTGGAACATGCTTCCAAGTTCGCTAAGCATCGTCATCTCTGATTCAAAAGAGTTTTCTCTGTGTCTCTGTGACTCCGTGGTGAAAGGGTTTTCCAAGAAGAAGATTTGGCGATCGCGCTCAGCCTGCTAGATATTGCTGGAAGAAAGCGATGGTGCGCTGCTGCGCGTCCTCCCAAATGTCTGGCGGGAAGCCGTGGCCGATGCCTTCGTAGATTTTCATCTCGTATGGGATTTGTCTTTTCGCGAGCAGATCGCGCAGGTCGTAGGCTTCCTCCACGGGAACGGTTGCGTCGGCGTCGCCGTGCAGGATCAGCGTCGGGCACAAGCGGCGCATAAAGAACTTCATCTCTTTTGGAAATCCGCCGTAAAACTCCGCAACCGCTTTCACGCGCGGATCGACCGCGGCGACCGAGAGCGCAAGATATGCGCCGAGAGAAAAACCAAGCAGGCCGATGCGGGTCGAATCGACGTCGGGAAGTTTTTCGATTTGCGAGATCGCGTCCCAGACAGTTTTGCCCCAGGCAGGGAAATGCCGCAGGATGGTTGGCTTGTCGTTCACTTCAGTGTGGCCGGTGCGGTCGAAGTAGCGCAGCACGAAGACGGCGAAGCCATTTTCGGCTAGCCGCGCCACAGGCGCGGCGAGGCCAGCGAAGTCGCCGCCTGAGCCGTGTAGGGCGAGGATCGCGGGATGGGGGACACCGCTTCCTGAGGGGACGAAGGTATCGATCTTGACTCTGTTGCCTGAGGAGAGGAAGCTCAAGGAAGCAGTTGGCATTTGGCAATTGGCATCTAGCGCGTGAGAGCGTGATCTAGTGAGAGCCTTCTCTTTCGACGAGGAGCCAACCTCTACCGCCCCTCCACCAGCTTCTTCAGCGCCTCCCCATACGGCGCCTTTGCAATGCCGCGCTCGGTGATGATCGCTGCCACGTACTTCGCCGGGGTTACGTCAAACGCCGGGTTCTCGATGCTCACGCCGTCGGGCACCATCTGCTTGCCGGCGATGTGGCTTACTTCTTTTGTATTGCGCTGCTCGATCGGGATGCCGCTGCCGTCGGCCGTGGCCATATCGACGGTCGAGATCGGCGCAGCGACGTAGAACGGTATGCCGTGCTCTTTCGCCAGAATCGCAACGCCGTACGTTCCTACTTTGTTGGCGACGTCGCCGTTGGCGGCGATGCGGTCGGCGCCCACCACGATGGCGCCGATTTTGCCCTTCTGCATCATGGTGGCGGCCATGTTGTCGGAGATGACGGTGGTCGGGATGCCGTCTTTCATGAGTTCCCATGCGGTCAGGCGAGCGCCCTGCAGAAAGGGCCGCGTCTCGTCGGCGTAGACGTGAATCTTCTTGCCGGCTTCGACGGCGGCGCGAATTACTCCTAAAGCCGTTCCATAACCCGCGGTGGCGAGTGCGCCCGCGTTGCAGTGGGTGAGCACGCCGCCAGAACTTGGCATCAGAGTCGCGCCGTGACGTCCCATAGCCTGATTCGCGGCGATGTCTTCGGCGTGCATGCGCTTGGCTTCCTCGACCAGCGCGCTTTTGATTTTCTCGACAGTCGCTCCGGGCCGCGAGCTCAGCGAGTCGAACAGATCGCTCATGCGGCGGATCGCCCAGAAAAGATTCACGGCGGTCGGCCGCGTCTCACCAATCGCTTTCGCGATCATGTCGAAGTCTTTTTTCAGCGCAGCGACGTCAGCGGCTTGCGAATTCCGCACGCCGAGCGCAATGCCCATCGCAGCCGCTACGCCGATCGCGGGCGCGCCACGCACCACCATGTTGCGGATCACGTCCGCGACCTGCTGATAGGTGGTGCAATTGACATAAATCTCTTCGGTAGGCAGCTTCGTCTGATCGATGAAGCGCACGCCCTGGTCAGTCCATTCGAGGGTTTGAATCATAAGTCGGTCGTTGGTTCTTAGTCTTTACGCTTTATGCGTTAGGCTTCGACGCTGGACTTTAGGGTTAGCTTTGAGCCTCTAGCTTCTAGCCTTTCATCCCGCTGCGGCGCTGTGAACACGACTCACGCCCGGTGTGCCTCGCACCGTACCCGGGGCTGATTCGTTACCGCCGCCTGCCCGCAGATTTCGCATAAAGCTCCCGCCGCCAGGATGCTGGGTGAGGTTTCTTCGTTCTGCAAAATGTGCTCGGCGCGCACCTGGGTCGCCGTGAAAATGGTCACGAACGGCGCCGGAGCCGCCGCTTGTTCGACGGCCGGCCTTCCTTTCGCCTCTTCGCGTTCCACCAGGCACATCGCGCCCACCACCTGGAATCCGAACTCGCGCGCCGCTTCGATCGCTTGAATGGTCGACGCACCGGTCGTGCAGACATCGTCGACAATCACCACCCGCGCGCCCTTCTGGCGGAAACCTTCAATGCGCTGGCCAGTGCCGTGCTGCTTTTCGGCCTTGCGCACCAGAAAGCCGTTGATATTGCCGCTGGCCACCGAGACCGCCACCACGATCGGATCCGCACCCATGGTCAGCCCGCCGATCGCGTGCGGCTTCCAGTCGCGCGCTTGAATCTCCTCGAGAAAAACTTTCCCCGTCAATTGCGCGCCGCGCGCGTCGAGCGTGGTGGTGCGGCAGTCGATGTAGTAGTCGCTGGTGCCGCCGGACGAAAGGGTGAATTGCCCGAGCTTGAACGATTGCCGGGCGAGCAGGCGTAGCAGATCTTGGCGTGCGATCGACATGTTTTTCTTGGCGCTAAAAACGCCGCACGGATAGTTCAGTCTAATTCAAATACCCCGATCTAAAACGATACCATGCCCCTCGCCGCGCTCGCGCCGCCCCCGTTACGAATGACCGCTCCATGCGGATTGCCCTGCCTGCAGAAAAATTCTTTTATCTGCACTCATCCAAATGTGCTCCTGCCCCGTAATCAGGGTGGAATCGAAAAACATCCGCTCAAGGCGGTCAGGAGAATAGCAATGTCGAAGAAATTGTTTTTGGCGTTCGCGGTGGCGGCCATCGCGATCACGTCCGCCGTAGCTCAGAACCCCATGGTTGGCGGGCAGGAGATGTATCCCTCGAAGAACATTATTCAGAACGCCGTGAATTCGGCGGATCACACTACGCTGGTCGCGGCAGTGAAGGCAGCCGGATTGGTAGATACGCTGGAAGGCGCCGGGCCGTTTACGGTGTTCGCACCGACGAACGAAGCATTTAACAAGCTGCCGGCGGGCACGGTTGACACACTTCTGAAGCCCGAGAACAAAGCCATGCTGACCAAGGTGCTCACCTATCACGTGGTCGCCGGCCGCGTCACCGCCCAAGATCTGATGAAGGAGATCAAGGCCGGCCATGGCACCGCCGAACTGACCACCGTCGAAGGCGGCAAACTGTGGGCCATGTCGACCGACGGCAAGCACATCACGCTGAAGGACGAAAAGGGTGGTACCGCGATGGTGACTATCCCCAACGTGATGCAATCGAATGGGGTGATCCACGTGGTCGACAGCGTCCTTATGCCGAACTAGTTTCAGGAAATTGAGGTTTGCGCGATCCCACCGGCATATTTCGCGGCCGGTGGGATTTTTTTGCAGACCGCTATCTGCGCCTCGGTTTGTAAAAAGAAAAAAGATTCAGGAAAGGTGAGGGGAACGTCCGCCAGATGTCGCCTTTAGGTTGGGGGCGGAAAGAAGAGTCGCAAAGCCCCGAAATCCCGGGGATCGAACCCCGCAATTCAGAGGGCGTGATGAAAACCTTAAAAACTATGGCAATGTTGGTGATCGGATTCGCGGCCGCGGCCGGCCTGCCGGCCAAAGCTCAACTCGTAGTCGGACAGTGCCTGGGCACGAGTCCGTACAACAGCATTCAATCGGCGGTAAATGCAGCTTCCTCGGGCAGCACCATCAAGGTCTGTCCCGGCGGATATCCGGAGCAAGTGCTTATTCAGAAACCGCTCACTCTCACCGGCATCATCGCGCTGGGCGATGAAGGCGCACTGCTTCTTCCGCCGATCGGCGGGTTCGTCGCTACCGACTCGACCTTGACGGAACAGGCGGCGCAGATCGCCGTCGTGAACACCACCGGCGTCACCATCAGCAATCTCATTCTCGATGCCGCGAACAACACTTCCAACTGCAACGGCCCGTATCTTGTGGGCATTTTGTTTCACAACGCCTCAGGAACCGCCCAGAAAAACGCGATTCGCAACCAGGTGGCCGGAGCCTCAAGTGGCAGCCTTTGCGAGGCCGAAGGCGTCTACGCGCAGAACGACTTGGCACAGCAGCCGAATACCGTAACCGTGCAGAACAACGACTTCCGCAATCAGTCGGAGGTCGGCATCTACGCTCAGGGGTCCGGCCTGACCATGAATTCGCTGAACAACTTCATCGCCGGCCCCGACAATTGGCCTCAGGATGGTTATGGCATCCTTTACTTCAGTGGGCCCTCCGGGACCATTCAGGGCAACACCGTGGTGAATGAAGTAAATACGAACCTGACCAGCGTGACCAATCCAACCGACGTTGGCATCGGCATCGTGATGGCCTGCGGCACCGCCTCGGTCACCGGAAACATGATCTCTAACACGCAGGAAGGTTTGTACATCGGCTGTCCCGCCCACTCCGGCATCGCCACAAATGCGACGGTCTCGCAGAACAAGATCTTCGAAACCAAGCTCGGTTACGGTATGTATGTGAACGGGACCGGAAATTCGATCACCAATAACATGGTCATCGGTTCGAGTTCTTCAGGCATCCTGCTCGACTCCAAGAACGGCGCCAACGGCAACACCGTCTCCGGCAACACGATTACCGAAGCCTGCATCGGGATCGACACCACTGGTGCGATGGGAACCAACAAGCTCTCAACGAACACCTTCAACTCTGTGTACGTCCCCACGCAGAAGAATGCTCCTGCTTGCGGGCCGATCTTCTGACCGCCCAAAGCGCGGTTTGAAGCGCTTTCTCCGATCGACCAAAACCAGAACGCCCGTCGTCATCCCGCCTCTCAGCAATGGGGGCGGGCTTCCTTTTTGTAAAAAGAAGAAAATTCTTCGACCTGGTGAGGGGAGCCGTCGCAGATCGTCGCTTTCCCCAGTAACGGCACGCACTCGGAAAGAAGCTCTACCCGGGTGGCCAATTCAAAAACGGAAAAAGGGGCGCTTATGAAAACGGCATCGATTCAGACAACTCTATTCATCATGCTCGGGATCTTGATGATTGGCATTTCGACTCAAGCGGCGCAGGCCCAGCTCGTCGTGGGAACTTGCGTGGCCGGAACGCAGTACTCCACGATTCAGGATGCCGTGAACGCCGCCCCTTCGGGCAGCACCATCAAGGTTTGCCCGGGTGGATACCCAGAACAAATTCTCATCGAAAAGCCGTTAACCCTCCAAGGAATCATCTCCAGCGGCGCGGAGGGCGCATGGGTCCTGAAGCCCACCGGCGGATGGGCGGCCACCGATCCGACCGGCTATCACACGGCGCAGATTGTGGTGAAGAACACCTCCGGCGTAACCATCAGCAATCTCATCGTGGACGCTTCCAACAACGCCGCTCAATGCAGCGCAGGACTTGCCGGCGTTCTCTTTCATAATGCATCGGGCACGGCGAACAAACTCGCCATTCGCAACCAGTTGACCATCGAGTCGCTGATCCAATGCGGTGGCTATGGCCTGATCGCGGAGGTCGATAACCAGCAGCCGCAAACCGTCACAGTCGAGAATTCAGATTTCCGCAACAACGGTTTCTGGACTTTGTCTGCGACTGGCACTGGCGTCACCATGAATGCGACGAATAATGTCGTGACCGGTGACGACAACTCGCAGATGAACTCGATCGGCATCCTGTATCTCGCGGGGGCCACCGGCACAGCGAAGGGAAACATCGTCACCAATGAAATCGATACTTTCGGCGGCGCAGGCCCGGCCCTGAGCAACTCCACCGGCATTGCCGTGAACTGCGCATCCGCTACTGTGACGGGGAACACCATCACATCGTCCCAGATGGGAATCTTTCTTGGTTGCAATCTCGCCGGCGGCACCAGCGGGATCAGCTCTGTGACCCAAAACCGTATTGTGTACACAAAAATTTCCGACGCGATCTATGTTGCGTCGCAAGGAAATTCGATCACGAAAAACACAATCGTGGCCGCAGCGTCCTCCGGCATCCACTTCGACACCACGCTCAGCGGAACCAATAACACCGTTTCCGGCAACAGCATCACCGACACCTGTATCGGGATTCTGACCACCGGCCCGGGCGGGAAGAACACGCTCTCAGCCAACACCTTCAGCGACGTCTACATCCCGACCGAGACGGGAACCGGTTGCTCTCCGATTTTCTGAGGATGGTGTGATCTTCTGAGAATGGTGCCCCACTCAAGCCCGGTTTTGGCTTGAGTGGGAGGCAGCGAAGCGGCAGAAAACGTCGCCTGTGTAGCCGCAGACGCCGTCCTCTGTGGAGCCGATCGCAGCTCGGCAGGAACCGGCAGGCGGCCCAGAGTTGGCGCACTTCCAACTCTGGGGATCGTTCCATCCTAAGTTTATTTTCCGGATTAGCTCGGTCTGGGTGCAGCACCGCGGCGTTCACCCATCACACTCTCGCTGTGACATCTAACCTGGCGCCCACCACCTTGCTGAGCGAAACTAACTCGTCGGGCGTGTTCCGACAGGATGCCCACGAAGAAGGAGTCTCATCAGAAAAGCCCGCAAAAGGCGGCGCTAAGTCCTTTCACGGCAATATTTTGACTGTTAAATTCTTTGAAATCTTAGATTTTTGTGGCGAATTCTTGCTAACTCCCTGATTCTGCAAGATCAGGGGAGGGGGGAGGGGGGTACCCCAACGCGCACTTTGAGCCGGAGCCAACGCATTCGATCACGCGGATCACGATCAATGAGCTGGTTTTGTGCAGGAACAAACGCTTCTTCTGTCCAGCGGATCGCCGGCTCCGCAGCTTTGCAACCGAGCTTCTAGCTGCGTCCCCTGCGCGACTTTCCTCCGCCTGCGGCTGCAACGGGCTCCGCCTTTGTTGTCGCTGCCGGCTTCTTTTTGCCTTCCATATCGGCCAGGCTCTGCTTCAGCGCAGCCATCAAGTCGACGACCGGGGCCAGTTTCTTCGGCTTGTCGATCTCGATCACCTTGCCGCCTTCCAATTTCGCTTCGATCAGCTTCTTCAGATTTTCCTGGAAGTTGTCGTGATACTTTTCCGGGTCCCACTCGGCCGACAAGGCGTCGATGAGTTGGTGCGCGATTTTCACCTCGGCGTCTTTCAGTTCGACGTCGGGAGCGCCGAAGCCTTCGACCTGCTTCACTTCTTCTTTGTAGTACATCGTGTGCAACATGAGTCCGCCCGAGTGTGGCCGCAGGAACACCGTGTATTCCCGGTTGTGCATGGTGAGCTTGGCGATGGCCACGTACTCGCTCTCTTCGAGCGCCTTCGTCAGCAGCGCGTACGGGCGCTTGCCGGCGTCTTCCGGCAGCATGTAATAGGACGCGTCAAAATAGACCGGGTCGACCTCGGACTGCTTCACGAACTCGAGGATCTCCATCGTCTTCGCGGTCTGCGGCTCGATCTTCTTGATCTCTTCGGGCTCGATTACGATGTATTCGTCCTTGCGGAACTCGTAGCCCTTGACGATTTCGCTGCGCTCAACGACCTTGTTCTCGAGTGGGCAGATGTACTGCTGCTTGACCCGCTGCAGGTCGGGACGGTGCAGCATATTGAAAGAGATGCCTTGACTGCGCGCGCCGGAAAACAGCCGGACCGGCATGGAGATCAATCCAAACGTCAGGTACCCAGACCAAACGGAGGCCGCCATAATTTCACCTTGGGGAATTTCCCCGGACATCCAAATGGGCGCCAGAGCCGACGCCAGCCGTGGGAGAGTGTAGCGTAGTTTGTGCAATTTGCGGCGGAACCGGCGAGACTGGAATCGAAACAAAAAGCACGACCGCGTGGGCCGATCGAGAAGCCGATACTAGGGGTTGGTGTTGACACATTTGATTCCGCATCCCGAGCTCGAGCATTTTCATCCACATGGCGCTATGTTTCTGATGGCATTGGATATATTCCGGTTGCACGAAACTTGGTGGCTGCAAGATGGCGCCCATTTAGCCATTTCCGGGGCCATCACGGTGGTTTTCGCCGCTCTTGGATACGCCGTGCACGGTGTAAGCCGGTCAGGAGCGGTGGCTGGCGCCCTGGTGTGCTTCATTCTGTTTGTGTCTCTCGGGCCGCCCGCTTTCCTTGCTCTGCTTGCGCTCTTCGTCATTACCTGGCTTGCGACCCGCGTTGGCCGGTTGCGCAAACAGAGGCTGGGTACCGCCGAGCGGCGGGAAGGCCGGAGCGCTTCACAAGTGTTCGCGAATCTGGGCACGGCGGCGCTGTGCGCTTTGCTCCACGGATTGAGCGGCGATTTCTGGTGGCTGATCGCGTGTGCGGCGGCCATGTCGGAAGCCGCCGCCGATACAGTTTCAAGCGAACTCGGGCAGGCTTTCAGCCGGCGCGCGCTACTCATCACCAACCTCGAAACCGTGCCTCCGGGCACGGACGGCGGCATCAGCCTGCGGGGCACCGCCGCCGGCGTTCTGGCTGCTTGTCTGGTCAGTGCGGTCTGCGTAGCCACTGGCATGATTCCCGCTCGGTGGCTGTTCCTTGCGGCGCTGGCGGGGGTCTGTGGCATGCTATTCGACAGCTTCCTCGGCGCATGGCTCGAGCGCAGCGGCTACGTAAGTAATGACGTCGTGAATTTCGCGAGCACCCTTGCGGCAGCAGTTCTCGGCGGACTTAGCGCCGGCCTTTTCTAGGCTGCAAGTCGGCATTTTCATTCGTACTCACTTCTTTCCTCCAGATTTTTCCAGCAGCGGTTACAGGCAGCCTTTCCCCGGTTGTGCATGTCCGACCGTACCTTGAGCGCATTGTCCGGAGCGCGCGAGAATCTCTGTTACCTCCCCGAATGGAACGTTCGTAAAACTTAAACGCGTTGCAGGACGCCGGCATCGAAGTGAATAGAGCGGCCGCAACGGGAACCCGACTCCCGCGGTAAGTAGGATTTCATGAAGACGCAGACGTTAGTGATTGGATACGCGCTTGCGCTCGCGCTATTCCTGTTCGGGCAGCGCCGCTCCGAGAATATTCAGCCGGGCAGTTTCTCCGGCGTGGTAGATCTCAGCCATTCGTATTCGGTAAAGCACTTGTCAGCCCATGAAGCGGGTAAGGCCGTGGTACATCCGGCTTCCTATGTCCAGCGTGATTCAGTTCGGCTCTCGACTTCGCATTCGACTTCGAACAGCACCAACATCGACGCTCCGGCGCATCTTTCGCGGGGCATGTGGACGGTCGATCAAATTCCGCCTGAGCGCTTGATTGCTCCACTCGTCGTAATTGATATCACCGACCACGCGCGCAGCAATGCCGACTACGAGCTTTCGGTGGAAGATATCGCTCGCTGGGAGCAGATTCACGGCGACATTCCTGCTGGCTCGGTGGTGATCGCCCGTACCGGCTGGAGCGGCCGCTGGAACTCCGGCGACAACTATCGCAACGTGGATAAGCGCGGAGTGATGCACTTTCCCGGCTACTCCGAAGACGCGGCGCAATTCCTGGTAGAAGGCCGCGCAGTGCTGGCCCTCGGTATCGACACGCTGAGCGTTGATCCCGGAGACTCGAAGACGCTTGCCGTTCACCAGTACACGCTGGCGCACAGCGTCTATCACCTGGAGAACGTGGCGAATCTCGATCGTGTGCCTGACGCGGGTGCGGTCGTGGTTGTGGCACCGATGAAGCTCGAAGGACAGGTCGATGGCCCGGTACGGATTTTAGCGCTGACGCGCCAGTAATCTTGCAGCTTTCAACGGCGCCATCATTTTCCAGCTGGGCACGTCGGCTGCAATTCTTCCTCTCGGACTTGAACGCTCGCGCTACTTTAAAAAAATGTTCCGTCCGGCAATGCTCGGGACGCTCTGCCTCGTGCTGCTTCTCTGCGCTTGCCGACGCTCCAGTGAAACCGGGACTGCAAGGACCATCGTGAGCAGCGACACATTCACCGTCACCGATGTGCAGTTCCCCAGCCCCGCCATCGATCAGCTTCTTTCCTATCGCGCGATCGTACCGAGCGGCGAGGCGGGCGAGCGCTTTCCAGTGCTCTACTTTCTTCACGGGGCCCATAGCAGTCCGGCCGAGGTTACCCGCAACGCGCCGCTCGTTCGCTTCGCTAACGAACAGCGCCTGATCGTGATCCTGCCCGATGGAGAACATTCCTACTACACCAATGCCCGTCATCGGTCGAATGCGCGTTGGGAAGACGCCATCACGCAGGATCTGGCTCGTGATGTGCAGTCCAGATTCCCGGTGATGGTGCAACGCGAACACACCGGCATCGCCGGAATCTCCAGGGGGGGCTACGGCGCAGTGAAGATCGCGCTCAAGCATCCGCAACAATACGGGTTCGCCGGAACCTTAAGTGGAGCTCTCGACTACACCGAGCGTAAGCCAAGCTTGCGGGGCGTGCACCAGGCGCTTCGCCTCTGGTTTGTTTTCGGATTCGGCGCAGACCAAACCGCAGAAGACGTTTTCCACCTCGCGCAGAGTTCGCCTGCCGTCCAGCAGACACCCTGGTTTGCCGCTTGCAGCCAGACTGACACCCTGTACGAGGTTAACCAGCGGTTCGCCCGGCTGATGCGCGACCGCGGCGCAGCTTTCAATTTGGTGGTCACGCCGGGAGGTCACACGTGGCAAACATGGAACGCCGACCTGCCCGAGTTGTTTGAGCGTGCGGGAGCGACATTGCGGCCGACCAGTGCGTCGGCCCCGGCTGCCGCGATCCCCGAAAACGCCATTTCCCACTAAAATCCCTCCGAACTCGGTCCGCATCCTCGTTGTGTTTCTGTTCATCCAAGAACTATGCAAACGCGACAACTCGGCAATTCTGAACTTCGTATTACCCCGATCGGCGTCGGCGCCTGGGCCATGGGCGGCGGCGACTGGGCTTTTTCCTGGGGTCCGCAACGGGACGATCAATCGATCGCGGCCATTCACGCGGCTCTCGACGCGGGCGTCAACTGGATCGATACGGCTGCCGTATACGGCCTTGGCCATTCCGAAGAGGTGGTCGCCCGAGCGATTGCGGGGCGTTCGAACCGCCCATATATCTTCACCAAGTGCAGCCTCACCTGGAATGAGAAAGGCGAGATCGGGCACAGTCTGCGTGCGGAGTCGGTGCGCCGCGAACTTGAAGCCAGCCTGCGCCGGTTGAAACTCGATACGATCGATCTCTACCAGATTCACTGGCCTGATCCCGAACCCGAAATCGAAGAAGGCTGGCAGACGCTGGCCGCGCTGCAGAAAGAAGGGAAGGTTCGCTACATCGGGGTGTCGAACTTCAATGTGGCCCAGATGAAGCGCGTTTCGAAGATCGCGCCGGTCACCTCGCTGCAGCCGAACTACAACATCCTCACCCGCGACATCGAGCGGGAAGTTCTGCCCTATTGCCGCGAGCACCAGATCGGCGTCATCGTGTATTCGCCGATGAAGTCTGGATTACTCACCGGCAAGATGACGCGCGAGCGGATCGCCTCGTTACCGAAAGACGACTTCCGCCCGAGGACTGCGAGTTTTCAAGAGCCGCTGCTGACGCGAAATCTTGGCCTGGTCGACATTCTGCGGAAAATCGCCGGCAAGCACGGGCGCGCGCCCGGCGAAGTGGCCATTGCCTGGACGCTGCGCGACCCGGTCGTGACGGGCGCGATTGTGGGTATGCGCTCCGCGGAGCAGGCGAGAGAGATCGTCAAAGCCGCCGATTTCCGCTTGAGTCCCGACGAACTGGGAGAGATTGAAGGCTACTTGAGGGCCAATCCCATCGCGGCGTAAAGGAAGTTGCCGGCGGAGGCAAAACGCTCAAAGCGAAACGCCCAGCCTCCGGCTGGGCGTCATTCCTGGACTGAGTGACGGTCAGTCGCGCTGTTTCCGCTCGTCCCCGGCTATGAGGCCGTCCTTGATGTAGATCACGCGGTGCGCATATTCGGAGATGTCGTGCTCGTGGGTGACCAGCACGATGGTGTTGCCTTCGGCATGTAACCGGTCGAACAACGCCATGATTTCGTTGCCGGTTTGCGAGTCGAGGTTGCCGGTCGGCTCGTCGGCGAGGATAATCGACGGTTTGCAGACCAGTGCTCTCGCAATGGCTACGCGCTGGCGTTGGCCGCCGGAGAGCTCGTTCGGCTTGTGGTGCATGCGCTTGTCCATGCCCACGGCGGTGAGCGAAGCTGTTGCGCGTTCGATGCGCTCCTCGGAAGGAACGCCCGCATAAATCAGCGGCAGCTCGACATTATGCAGCGCGGTCGCGCGCGCCAGCAGGTTGAAAGTCTGGAAGACGAAGCCAATCTCTTTATTCCGGATGCGCGCCAGTTCGTCATCATCGAGCTCGCTGACCAGTTGACTGTTCAGCCAGTAATTGCCCTTGCTCGGTGTATCGAGGCAGCCGATCAGGTTCATCAAGGTCGACTTCCCTGAGCCCGACGGTCCCATGATGGCGACGTACTCGTTCCGCTGGATCTGGAGGTTCACGCCGCGCAGCGCCTGCACCTGCTGCTCCGAGCCCATGTCGTAGGTCTTCCACAAGTCTTCAGTGCAGATCATGCACGAGGCCGGCGGCGCCGACACAACGGGTTGCGAAAAGTTGAGAACTTCTGCAGTCGCCATCTTCTTCTCCTGATCCCCTAACGACACTCGGCCAGCTCCTGGCTTTACGGCGGTTGCGATTTAGACGCGAGACCTCATCTTTGGTCACACAGCCGTCAGTTGTTAACTGTCAGCCGCAGGATATCCGGCCACTTAGCTGGTTTCTTCTTCTTTCTTCGGTACTGAATTGTCTATCTTCACACGCGACCCCGGTTTCATCGTACGCAGGACCTTATAACTGCCCGTTACAATCTCGTCTCCCTCTTTCACACCGCTGAGCACTTCAATATCGGCCGTGCCAGCCACACCCGTTTGCACCGGCACGAACTCGGCCTTGCCGTTGCGGACCACAAACACCCCTTGCGTGTCAGCGTCTTTCTTGCTCTTGGACGTATCTGGTCCGGGCGCGGCTGCCTCGACCGCACCTTTTTCGCTACCCTTGGCTGCTTCCAGATCTGCTTTGCTGCGGATGGTTAACGCCTGAATCGGAATTGTCAGCGCCTCGTTGCGCGTGGCGGTTGTAATCTTCGCCGTCGTGGACAGTCCGGGCCGCAAATCCTCCGGCGGGTTCTGCAAAGTCACTACAACTTTGAAATCCTTCGCCTCCTGGCTGGCGCTGGTTTGTTGTGATGTGGATACACCTGACGAGCGCACAATCGCGTTATTGCCGATCTCGGTAACGATCGCCGCAAAGGTCTTTTTTGGCATCGCATCGATCGAAACTTCCGCGGGCTGCCCAAGCTTCACATTCACGATGTCAGTCTCGTCCACCTTCACTTCAGCGGTGATGACCGACATGTCGGCAATCGTCATCAGCGTGCTGCCCGGTGAGTTCTGAATTCCGATGACGACCGTCTCGCCTTCGCGCACGGGCAAGTTTGTGATCACGCCATCGAAGGGGGCTTCGTAGGTCGTTTTCTGGAGCACATCTGACGCCCGAGTGAGCGATGCCTGGTTTTGCGCCGTGTGCCGGTTCGAAGATTCGAGTTGTGCCTTGGCCTGCGCTACGCGCGCTTCGGCCTGCGCTAATCCAGCCTCCGAGGTTTGCCAGCTTGCCTTCCGAGTTTCGTATTCAGCCTTAGAAATCAGCGCATCCTTGTAAAGCCCTTCGGCCCGGGCCCAATCGAGTCGGGATTTCTCGACATCCGCCTTGGCACGGTTCAGGTCGGCCTTGGCCGTATTGAGTGCCGCGTCGGCGGCGACCGCATCGGTCTCAGCCGCTTGCACTGATGCCCGCATCGCGGCTACGTCGGCGGAAGACTGTACGTTTTCAAGCTGCGCCAGCAATTGTCCTTTCTTGACCCGATCTCCCTCTTTTACATAAAGATGCGTGATCTTTCCGAAGGCGTTTGCTCCCACGTTGACGTACACCTTCGGCTTGATCTCACCCGAGGCGCTGACGATGGCCGCCAGATCCGTCCGGTGAGCCTTTCCGGTCTGCACGACCACGATATCTTTTGTGCTCTGGTAGCGGAAATACCCGGCTACGCTGATCAGGACGATCAGCGCAACGAATCCCAGCACAATTTTCTTCCAGGTTTTCATGCGTCCCTGTCTTCGCTGGACCTCGCGGCCTGGCGACACAAATTGCCGGACTCGCAAGCCGCTGATTTCACGAAGCCCAGGATCAATTGGGGCGACGGGATGCACGTCATCAGATACGGCCTGCGGGGCATGAAAGTTCCCCGCAGCCGTCAGAAGGCTCGGTTCACTTCGAAGGTTCTGAAGAACGGCAACGCAACTGGGCTAACCTACGGATTATAGTATGGGTTGCGAGATTTTCCGCCGAAGTTTTGTTCACTTCCAGGGCAACCTACCTGGTTGGGGAAGGCTTCTCATCAGTTGCCAGGGGTAAGACTATTTCTTGCCTTGCCGCAGGCGACCTCGTAAAATCAACAATTACCGTTGGTGAGGTGCCCCAGGATGTTCCCCGAGCGTGTCGACTCCCGCCTGTCCGTACTGTGTCTGGCCCTATCTCTAGCTGTGCCAGGATTTGCGTTTTCCCAAAACGAGACGCAAAAGACTGATCCTGCGCCTGCCCAGACTGGGAACTCCACCGCCAAGACGGATGCAGCCGCTCCGGAGGCTTCTGCCAGCGTCTCCAAGAGTGACTCCTCCGCCCAGGATGACTCGGCCAATGCCGAGACTCCCAAGAAGCCCCTCAAGGCTGTTCCGCAGGAAGACCCTCTCAAGCGTCCGCTGAGCGAGAAAGAGCGCAAGGCCAACGAGAAGCGTTTCAAGCAGGAGGTGAGCGGCTCCTACAAGAAATGGCTCGATGAAGACGTTCGCTGGATCATCACCGACGAAGAGCGCACGGCATTCAAGCAGCTCTCGAACGACGAGGAGCGCGACCAGTTCATCGAGGCCTTCTGGCAGCGCCGCGATCCCACGCCGGATACGGTGGAGAACGAATACAAGGAAGAGCATTACCGCCGCATCGCTTACGCGAACGAGCATTTCGCCGCGGGTATTCCGGGATGGAAGACGGATCGCGGCCGCATGTACATCATGTACGGCGCTCCGGATGAAATTGACGCCCACCCGTCCGGCGGCACCTACGATCGCCCAATGGAAGAAGGCGGTGGTACGACTTCGACGTTCCCCTTTGAAGATTGGCGCTACCGCTACATCGAAGGCATCGGCCAGGAAGTCATCATCGAGTTCGTCGATACCTGCATGTGCGGTGACTACCACATGACGGTGGACCGAGGCGAAAAAGATGCCCTGATGTACACACCCAACGCGGGTCTGACGCTTTACGAAGAAATGGGCATGTCGACGAAGGCTGCCCGCTTCAATGGCGGACTGGAACGCCTGGGACAAGGCCCGTTCACCGAGCAGAATGGGGCGAAGGAATTCGACCGGCTTGAGACGTTCGCGAAGCTGAACAGGCCGCCGCCGGTGAAGTTTGCTGACCTGGAAGAAGTGGTGAGCCACAAGATCAGCTACAACCTGATGCCGTTCGACGTGCGTGCGGACTTTGTAAAAGTCACCGGTGATACCGTGCTGACGCCGATCACCATCCAGATCAAGAACAAAGACATCACCTTTGCCAACAAGGACGGTGTACAGCGCGGTGTCGTAAATATCTTCGGGCGGGTGAGCACGCTGAGCGGACGCGTCGCCCAGACGTTTGAAGACACTGTGTCCGCCGACGTTCCGGCGGAGTTGTTGCCCAAGGTTGTCGAGAACTCGCAGATTTACTGGAAAGCGCTGCCTCTGCGTCCCGGCCACTACCGCCTCGACATTGTGCTGAAAGACGTCAACGGCGATCGCAAAGGTACCTGGAGCAAGAGCCTGATGGTGCCTGACTTCGGTGACGAAAAGCTGGCGACCTCATCGCTGATTGTGGCCGACCAGATGGAGCCGGTCGCTGCCAAGAACGTTGGCACCGGCAGCTTCGTCATTGGAACAACGAAGGTTCGGCCTCGCGTACAAGGAGCCGATGGCAAGCCGATCAGCTTCAAGCGCTCCCAGAAGATGAATTTCTGGATGCAGGTTTACAATCTAGGTATCGACGAAAAGACCCATAAAGCTTCGGCCACGATTGAGTACGATGTGACTGAAGCGGCCACGAACAAGCAGGTCGTGCACGCCGTGGAGTCCACCGACACGATGGGAAACGTTGGGGACCAATTGACTCTCGAGAAGAGCCTCTCGGCGGCCAATCTGCAGCCTGGAATATACAAGATCGCGATTAAGGTGAACGACAACATCTCCAAGCAAGCTGTCGGCCCGACCGCGATGTTCGCCGTCGAGTAATAGCAGGCTCATTTCCCCAGGGGGTGCTGGAGCGCATGCTCCACAGGTTCGGACGGTGGGCAATTCTGATGGCATTGGCTGCGCCTTTTGCGGCAGCGCAGAAGCCTGCCTCCCTGTCCGGCTACGTGCGCGATATGCAGGGCGTCCCGCAGATGGGCGCCACGGTCGAAGTCCTCAGCACGGCGGCGCTTCCGTTCAAAGCCCTTACCGACGAGCGTGGCTTCTTCAGGCTGGCGAACCTCGTTCCCGGCTTTTACAGCGTCAAAGTGACAGCGCCCTCGTTTTTGCCCACGCTGCGAGAGCATGTCGGCGTGCGCGAGGGAACAGCCACGGTGATAAACCTGACTCTCAACACGCTCTTTCAAGCGCTCGAACTTGGGCCGCCGAGGACGCCCAGCGACGACGACGACTGGAAATGGACGTTGCGCTCAGTAGCGAGCCGTCCTGTGCTGCGCGCGCTACCTGACGGCACGGTCGTGGTTGCCACCGGCGAGAGTTCGAATTCGCACGACATGAAGGCCACGCTGGCGCTCCTCGCCGGCTCCGATTCCGACGGCTACGGCAGCGACTCGGACATGACGACCGGCTTTGCGCTCGAGCGGCCCGTGGCCTACGACGACCTCTGGACCCTGGCTGGCAATGTGGGTTACGGCATGGCTCCTGCCGCCATCGTGCGCACGTCGTTCACCCACCACGCCGCCAATGGCTCCGATCCGACCCTCGCCCTGACCATACGCAATCTCGCGCCGCCCAGCGTAGGTTTCCAGACCACTGGCCTTCAGTCAATTGAGTTAACCAGCACCGACAGCTTTGCGATCGGCGACATCGTCGAACTGCATTTTGGGAGTGAGTTGCAGACCGTGCAGTTCATGGGCCGGGTTTCGACCTTCCGCCCCTTCGGCACCGCGGATATTCATCTCGATCCGGACACGGTATTGGAGTATGCGTACACGAGCTCGCGCCCGCCGCTCCGCAATGATGTGGGCGAGGGGGCGATGGCCACGCAACTGGGCGATACGGGGCCCCGGGTCAGTATTTCCAGCTTTTCGCCGGCGCTCGAGCGCGCTCATCACCAGGAGATTTCACTTTCGCATCGCATGGGAAAGACCAACATGCAGGTGGCAGTATTCTCCGACCGCGTGGAGAACACGGTCTTGACTGGGGTTGGCGATGTCGACGGCGGACGAGGCGAGTTGCTGCCCGATATCTTCTCGGGCACGTTCTCTTATCGCGGCGACGACTTCAACACCAGCGGCCTGCGCGTTGTATTGCAGCGCAAGCTGCTTTCCGATCTCACGGCAACGCTCGACTACGGCTATGGCGGCGTTCTTGATCTAGCGCGGCCCGATGTGCAACTGGGCGAGACCGGTCAGTCCCTGAAAGCCGTCCAGCGCCACGCGGTCTCGGCGCGTCTCAATGGTCGCTTGCCCCACTGCAAGACCAAGTGGGGCGCTTCCTATGGCTGGACCAGCGGCCGTGCATTGACCACCGTCGATATGTTCAATTCGTCGGCTGGACAGTCCGAGCCTTTCCTGAATGCCTACCTGCGACAGCCGCTTCCGTCGATGGGCTTCCTGCCCGTGAAGATGGAAGCCATGATCGACCTCCGCAACTTGCTCGCCCAGGGCTATGTCCCGGTGATGGGACCGGACGGTCAGACTGTCTACCTGGTGCAATCCGCGCGCTCCGTGCGGGGCGGGGTTGCCTTCACCTTCTAGCTTCCTGCCGGCTTTGAATCTGTCGCGTCCCGATCGTTCTTTATCGGCCGTTTCTCGTCGTTCGGCAGCGCTGGTTTAGAATCGCAATTTCATGCGGCGCATCTACCTCTTCTTTTTCCTTTCGGGATTCTGCTCGCTGCTTTATGAGTTGATCTGGCTGCGCCTCGCCGTCGCCCGCTTCGGGGTCACCACCAATCTGGTGGCAACGTTTCTAGCCGTATTCATGTCCGGCCTTGGGGCAGGTTCCTGGTTTGCCGGGCGCTGGGCGCGCCAAAATGTTTCTCGTCTCGGGTTCTCGCCGCTCTTGCTTTACGCCGGCGTCGAGCTGCTCATTGGTCTCGGCGCGCTGCTCGTTCCACACGAACTCGACTTCTCCCGTCGAGTGCTCGGGCATCTCGGCGGAGGCGCACCGCTCTCCTCGATGGCGTATTACTGGATTTCCGGAATTCTGCTTTGGCTCACGCTTTTCCCCTGGTGTGCTTGCATGGGCGCAACCTTCCCCTTGGCGATGGCGGCTATCGACGTCACGCTGGACCGCACTCCACGCAGCTTCAGCTTTCTTTACCTTGCCAACGTGCTGGGTGCGACGGCAGGCGCTGTTTTTCCGCTGTTGTTGATCGAAGAGTTCGGGTTTCGGGCGACTCTCAAAGTCGGAGCCGTACTGAATTTCGCGATCTTTCTTGCCGCTTCACTGACCACGCGTACGGCTCCGCGGGTGGCCGGTTCGACATTTCCAGCACCGACGCCCGCGCCGAACCGGGCGCTTCGTGCTCATACGTCTTTCCTGCTGCTTCTCCTTTTTGGAACCGGCCTGACCAGTATGGGGATGGAAGTCCTCTGGATCCGCATGTTCACACCCGCGATCGGCACGATGGTTTACAGCTTCGCGCTGATCCTTGCCATCTACTTGATGGCGACGTTCCTCGGAACGAGGCTCTACCGCCGCTCCGCCGTCAGCTTCGGTGCATTCCTGTGGACGCTGCTTGGGTTCACCGGCCTGCTCCCACTGCTGACCTCGGATGTACTCGTACCGCTGCCGTCGATTGCGCGTCTGCTACTCGGCATTGCTCCTTTTGCGATCGTAGCCGGCGTTGCCACTCCCATGCTGATCGATCAATACTCCGAGGGCGATCCCGATCGCGCCGGCTCGGCCTACGCTGTCAACATTATCGGCTGTGTGCTTGGCCCGCTGCTCTCTGGATATATACTGCTGCCCGGGATGAGCGAGCGCTGGGCGCTGGTGCTTTTCGCGGCGCCGTGGTTTGCGCTTGGCATAATCGCAAGCCTGCGCAATCGGCAATCTGCGGGCGCTCCGTCCAGCCGGGCGCTGATCTTTTCCATCGTCCTCGCTGCGGTCGCTTGCGTATTCTTCGCGAGCACCCGGGACTATGAAACCCGCCTCCGGTCGCCGATTGTTCTTCGCGACCCCACTGCGACCGTGACGCTTATCGGAAAAGGCCGCGAGCGCCGCTTGCTGGTCAATGGGATCGGCATGTCGGGCCTCACGCCGGTGACCAAGCTGATGGCCCATCTCCCGCTCGCCTTCGAGGATCACCCGCGCAACGCGCTCGTTATCTGCTTCGGGATGGGTACGACGCATCGCGCGATGCTGAGCTGGGGTATCGATTCGACCGCCGTGGAGCTCGTACCGAGCGTGCCGAAACTGTTTCCTTACTTTCATGACGATGCGGCCTCGATCGTGGCATCAGCGCACTCACGCATCCTGATCGATGATGGCCGGCGTTATCTTGAGTGGGCGGCCGATCAGTACGATGTGATCGCCATCGATCCGCCGCCGCCCGTCGAAGCTGCCGGGTCCAGCCTGCTGTACTCCACGGAGTTCTATGTGCTTTTGAAAAAGCACCTGCGGCCCGGCGGGATTCTCCAGCAGTGGGTTCCTGGCGCCGATGCCGCTACCTATGCCGCCATCGCCCGCGCGCTGCGTGATTCGTTCCCCTATGTGCGCGCCTTCCATTCCATCGCAGATCCCGGCATCCATTTTCTGGCGAGCGAACAGGCGATCCCCTCGCGCGATGCGGCATCGCTTGCCGGGCAGTTGCCTGCGGCGGCTGCCGCCGATCTCGTTGAGTGGGGGCCCTATGCGACGCCCGCGCAGCAGTTTGAAGCGGTGCTAAAAAATGAATTTCCCCTCTCACAGCTGATCGAACAGTCTCCGTCCACGCCTGCTCTGCAGGACGATCGTCCGATTAACGAATATTTTCTTCTGCGCCGCATCCGCGGAAATTGATGGCGTTTGCGCAATAGATACAGTCTTCCGCGACCGGGGCATGAAGTAAGGTCTCCCAATCTCAGCTATACTTTCACGCGCAGTGGAGCACGTTCATGCCTGACAACCTATTGTCGAATCATCCCGGCCTGATTCCTGCGTCTCTTTTCGTCGCTCTGGGACTGATCATCGGCGGCTGGCTCCTCGGGAGCGAAATCAAAGACACGCGCCTCGCCGACCGCTATGTCACGGTGAAAGGCCTGGTGGAGCGCAACGTGAAATCCGATCTCGCCATCTGGCCGCTGACTTACAAGGAAGCGGGCGACGATCTGTCGGGCGTCTACGCCAAGACGGAAGCTGACAAGAAGTCGCTGTTAGACTTTCTGGCCGCGCAAGGCATTCAACCGAATGAAATCGAGATTGGCGTCGTACGCGTGACCGACACGCAAGCCAACGAATGGGGCGGCAACCAGCGCGCGCCACACCGGTACATCGTAGAAGCGCCGATCACGGTGCGTACTTCGCGGGTTGACCAGGTCGCTGCGGCTGCTCAGAAGACCATGCAACTGCTGCAGAAGGGAATCGTTCTGAACAGCAACCCGGGCCAAGGACTGGCTTATAAGTTCACCTCGCTGAACGCCATCAAGCCCGACATGATTACCCAGGCAACGAAGAACGCGCGCGAAGCCGCTGAGCGCTTCGCTTCCGATTCCGGCAGCAAGGTCGGTTCGATTCGCCAAGCGAATCAAGGTGTCTTCACGATTCTTCCTTCCGATCAAGGGGGAGCATCGGACGATGGAGGCGAGGGCGGCGCTGCATTTGGTGGCGACGCAAGTCTCATGAAAACCGTCCGGGTCGTCACCACCGTGCAGTACTACCTGAACAAGTAGTTTGGGGATTTTCTGCCTGATGCCCAAGTCTGCGCGCGTTCGTGGCGCGCAAACCTGGGCCAGCCTTAGAAACTCGTCTTCACATCTTCGAATAATTCGAGTTCTGCACCGCGACGTTTAACTGCTTGCTTTCCCCGTCGATCACCATGCTCGAGATGTGGTTTGTCCCGTCGGGTAGCTTTGCAAACTGGATCATGATGCGCACCGCATCCTTCGGATCGTCTAGGTATGAGGAGATCTGTACGTTCTGAATGGCCTTCTCATTCTTATTAAACATGATGGTCATCGAATCGTTCGGCTTGATGTAGTTGGTAAGGAAGATTCCCACTTCGTCAGGCATTTTGCCCGGGCCCATCTTCACGTTGCCGGCTTGGGCCGCCTGCTGGAGCTTTTCCGGATCGGGCTTCGCATACTCGTGCGCCAAGGCCGCAATCTGATGAGCGTAGTCGGAGAACTCTTCTTTCTTCTTCTCGACGATGTGCTCTTTCAGTCTTCCGTTACGTCCGCCGCGGCCGCCCGCTTCGCTCGCCGCCGCCTGCTGAGGATCGAGAGGCGTCTTGACCGGCTTGCCGTCCGGGCCGTTATGCACCTGGAACTTCTCCACTTTCTTGACCTCGCCCTTCAGGCTGATGGTGTCCTGCTCTTGCCAGGTGTAGGTGGCCAGGTTTTTCTTGTTCTGGGCTTGCGATTCCTTGAGTTGGGCGAGACGCTCCTGCATCGCCGCCTTTGCATCATCCTGCGCGGGTGCGCGCAAAGCGAGGGCCATCACAAGCGGTAACCAAGCGGCGAATGCCAGGGAACGGCGCATAACTTCCTCCAAATTACTGGGATCGGGCGCGACCGCCCGCAAGACCGCCGCCATTTATACACTGCTGAATTCTGAAAGACAAATGGCGCCGCTGGACGCATCGAGGTTTCACGTCAGCTCACTCCGCGGGCAAGCTCTTTCGTAACCCTTGCTCTGTGACCGGCGCCGTTTTTCCAAGTGACTTGCATCACGGCCTTTGGCCGGCTCTTCCTCCATGCTTGACATGAGAGGAGCCACTACGAAGTCCTCAGCGCACCCGTCCGCTCGTCTACCCTTAGGCGCAATCTCCCACGATCCCAGCGCATTTTGTCCCGGAGGAAGTTGAACCTTGCTTGCCTTTTACCTGCTTCCGTTTTTCGCGACCGGACTGGCAATCGTGCTCGCTTTCTGGCGTGTCCGGCAGCGTGAGATGAAAGCGCTGCGTGAGGATCTGGAACGCGTGCAGATGGAATCGCGCCAACTCGAGCGCGAGCGTGACAACGCCATGCAGGAGCTTTTTCAGCGCTTTTGTGAAGAAGGCCAACTCAATAAGGAGCGGAGCAAGTTCCAGGCGCAGCTGGCGGAGTACGAAAAGTACGCGGCGCTCACCCAACTCGCCCTCGGAGCTGCCCACGAGATCAATAATCCGCTTCTCGGCATCCTCTCGCACCTCGAACTCGAATTGCGCACCGCAACCGGAGAGGATCGTACCGAAATCGAGCAGTGCATCGAAGGCGCCAAGCGAATCTCGGTCACGCTGCGCAGCCTGATGAACTACGCCCGTCCCGATCCACTTATCCTGAGCAAGGTCAACCTGCACCGCCTAGTCGCCGATACCCTTGAGTTCCTACAGCATCAGCCCATGCTGCGCGGTCGTGTGCTCGAGAGTCGGGTGCCACCCGATCTGCCGCCGATTATCGTCGATGCCAATCAGTTGTCGCAGGTCTTGATGAACCTGCTGCTCAACGCGGCGCAGGCGACCGATCAGGGCGGCCGCATCGCCGTATTGGCAAGTCGCGTCCCGAACGCCAGCGCTGTCGAGATTCTCGTCAGCGACACGGGTTGCGGCATTCCGCCCGACGTTCTGCCGCACGTCTTCGAGCCGTTCTTCACCACCAAGCGCGGCAAGGGAACCGGCCTGGGTCTCAGCATCAGCCAGACGTACGTGCGCAGCCATAATGGCGAGATCCACATCGAGAGCTTTCCGCAGAAGGGAACTACGGTCCGAATTCTGTTGCCGCTTCGTCCCGCCGATGCGCCACTCGCGGCCGATGAACCGGCAGCCACTCCGGAGGCGATCATCCAGTAGCTATGCCTTCCGTGCTCGTCATCGACGATGAGGCTCTTACCCTCCGCACTATCAGCCGCGGGCTGACTGCCGAAGGCTTTGAAGTCTTTACCGCACCATCCGGCGAAGAAGGCCTGCAAGTCTTCAGCGAGGAACGCCCCGATCTGATCCTGCTCGATATCGTTTTACCCGGCATAGATGGCGTCGAAGTGCTTCGCCAGCTCAAGTGCAGTTCACCCGGCAGCATTGTTGTCATGATGAGCGCGTATCACATGGTCGATCGTGCCGTCGAGGCCATGAAGTTGGGCGCCTACGATTACCTCATCAAGCCTTTCCATCTCGCGGACCTGGCGGCTACGCTGCACCGCGCCTCTGAAATGCTCTCGTTGCGTGTGCGCCTGCGCGATACCGTAGAAACCGCCAAGGGGCAGTACGATTTCGGCCGCGTGGTCACCAAGAACGCCGTTATGCGCGACATGCTGGAAGTCGCCCGCAAGGCCGCCGAGAGCGACCGCACGACCATCCTGATTCAAGGCGAGAGCGGTACTGGGAAAGGAGTGCTCGCCCGCGCCATCCACTATGCCAGCCCACGCGCCGCGCAGCCAATGCTTGAGCTCAATTGTGCGACTCTTCCCGATGCGCTGCTCGAGAGCGAACTCTTTGGCTTCGAACCCGGGGCTTTTACCGACGCGCGCCGCCGGAAAGAAGGCCTGCTCGAGCGCGCCCAGGGAGGCACGGTTTTTCTTGACGAGATTGGCAATATGTCGCCCAGCGTGCAGGCGAAACTTCTGCGCGTGCTGGAGGAAGCGACATTCATTCGTCTTGGGGGCACCCGCTCCATCAAGGTCGACGTGCGACTGGTTGCGGCCACCAACGCGAACTTGAAAGAGGCCATCGCCCAGGGCCGCTTCCGCGAAGACCTTTTCTATCGTCTCAACGTTGTCCCGATCGTCATTCCGCCGTTGCGCGAGCGCACCGAAGACATCGTGCCGCTCGCCCTTGATCTTGTGCAGCATTTCAATCGTGAGCTTAAGAAGAGTTTTCTCGGATTCACACCCGAGGCCGCCGATCTGCTTGAGAAATACCGCTGGCCCGGCAATATTCGAGAGCTCAAGAACGTGATCGAGCGCACCATGATTCTCGCGCCCGAAGGCGACATCGACGCCGGCTATCTTCCCGAGGAAGTTCGCGAGCACAACGAATCCGCCGAAGTGCAAATCTCTGCGGAAGACGCGGACTGCCCTAACCAGGACCTGATCAGCCTGCGCGAACTTGAGGAACATCATATCCAGCGCGTGCTCGCCGCCACTGGCAACAACAAAACCCAGGCTGCCAAAATTCTCGGCATCCATCCCACCTCGCTCATGCGTAAGCTGAAGAAGGAACTGGCCTGAACGCGCCGTTTGAGGGTTGGTGGCCCGAGCTGGCCCGAGCTGACGGTTTCGTAGATTCGCACGCGCCGTGCGCGCCTGGGACGATGACCGAAGCCTAGTGTTAAGGCCGAACAGCGAAGCGTTACCGCCAAGCAACAGCAACTGATCCAACTAGCCACTGCCCCCTGCAAAACGCAACTGCAACCTGCATCTTGCACGAGTTCTGAGCTGTTGCGTTTTTCCACGGTCGACCATGAATTCATTGAAAGCATAGGGCTTGAGTTGCACCGTCACTTTTGCGCTCGGCGTGCACTTACTTGAGGTGCGCAGCGGCGATTACCCTCCGCTCCGCCGATTGGAGCATGTCATGTCCATCCTTTTCGTGCTGCTGACTTTCATCGTCGTGATGACGATCAACTATTTCTTCCGTACTCCCGCTCCTCAACCGGCTGAGTTCGAAGTGGTCGCTCGGCCTCGAGTTCCCGTGCTCACCAAGGATCTCGGTTTCACCATTCCGAAGGATTACGGTTTCCATCCCGGCCACGCCTGGGTTCTACGCGAAGGCGCGGACAACGCGCGGGTTGGGCTCGACAGCTTTGCCGCCGATCTGATCGGCAAGATCGACAAGATGGAAATCATCAGCCCGGGCCGCTGGGTGCGTCAGGGGCAGCCGCTCGTGCATCTCGATGCCAACGGTGTTTCCTTCGACGTGCTCTCGCCCATCGAAGGCGTGGTGATGGCAATCAACAAAGATGTCGTCGATCATCCTGAACTCGCCAGCAACGACCCGTACAAGGACGGCTGGATCGCGATGATGAAGTCGCCGGACCTGCCCACCAACGAAAAAAACCTGCTGCAGGGAAGCATGGTCGCCCCGTGGATGCACTACAACGTGAGCCGGCTGAACTCCACTCTCAGTTCGCTTAACCCCGCACTTGCCCAGGATGGTGGTTTGCCGCTCGGCCAGGTGATGAGCCGCGTTGAGCCGCCGATGCGCCAGAAGCTAGTTAAGGAATTTTTCCTGAACTAAGGGCGATTGAGACGCTAGAAACCAGAAAGGAGAACGAATCATGCCACGCACTCGAGCGATCTTAATCGACATCACGAAATGTATCGGCTGCCGGAGTTGCGAGCAGGCTTGCAAGCAACTCCACGGCTTCCCGGAGAAAACGGAAGCCACGCTCTCACCCACCGCACTCACCGTCGTGGAAGATCACGGCGACCGGTACGTCCGCCGGATGTGCATGAATTGCCAGGATCCGGCCTGCGCCTCCGCCTGTTTGGTTGGCGCGCTCAAGAAAACCGCGCTTGGCCCGGTTACCTATGACGGTTCGAAGTGCATCGGTTGTCGCTACTGCATCGTTGCCTGCCCGTTCAATGTACCGCGCTATGAGTGGTCGAAGCTGGTGCCTTTCGTCAAGAAGTGCGACATGTGCTACGCGCGTCAGGTAAATGGCCAGCCGCCCGCCTGCGTCGAAGCCTGCCCCGTGCAAGCCTCGATCGTGGGCTGGCGCGACGAAATCCTCGAAGAAGCGCAACGCCGCATCCTCGGCGATTCCAAATATGTTCGGCACATCTACGGCAGCGAAGAGATCGGCGGCACCTCGGTCTTCTTCATCTCGGATGTTCCCTTCGAGAAACTCGGATTCCCGGTCCAGTCGACACAACCCATGCCGGTGCTCACGGCCAACGCGCTCGGCGATATTCCTACCGTTGTGATTGTCGGTGGGAGCCTGCTCGCCGGTCTCTATTGGATCACCAACCGTCGTCAACAAGTCGCGTTGGCCGAAGGCCGCGCGGACTCGAACCCAAAGGAAAGGGGCTGAGTATGTCAGAACATCGGCTTCCCAAAATCACGCTGTGGCGCGCCATCGTCGCCATCATCTTTATCGCCGGAGCCTATGCCGCCTACGCGCGCTTCGCTCTTGGCTTCCAGCAATCGACTCATTTGATCGACGCGCAACCCTGGGGACTTTGGGTCGGGCTCGGTACGCTCTGCGGCGTCGGCATGTCGGCCGGAGGATTTGCCATCGCCGCTTCCGTCTACCTGCTCGGCTTCGAACGTTTTCGTCCGATCGTTCGGGTGGCTGTGCTGCTTTCGTTCCTCGGCTATTTATCCGTCATTATTGGCATGATGTATGAACTTGGTCTGCCCTGGCGCATCTGGCACCCCATCGTGATGTGGAATCGCCACTCCGTGCTGTTTGAAGTCTCATGGTGCGTGATGCTCTACACCAGTGTGCTCGCGCTCGAATTCTCACCTTCACTGGTAGAAAAGATTCCCTGGCCGCGCGTCCGCAACTTTTACCTGAGCGCGCATCATGCCATCCTGATCGGCCTGGTGCTCATCGGAACGGTGCTCTCTTCGCTCCACCAATCCTTCCTCGGGGGACTCTACCTGCTGGCTCAGGGAAAGCTTTATCCCCTTTGGTACAGTTCGCATCTGCCCACGCTCTTTTATCTTTCCGCCGTGCCCGCCGGCCTCGCGGCCACCATCATGGCGGTGTTTCTTTGCAACCGCTCACTCGGGACGCGCGTGAACCCGGGCGTCCTTACAGAACTCAGCCAGGTCATCGTCCCGTTGCTGTACGTCTACGCCATGTTTCGCGCGGTTGACGTATACACCGCGGGCGCCGCTCCTTACCTCTTGCTCTGGCGTGAAGAGACCGGCCTGTTCTGGCTTGAAATCGCGCTTTTCGTCCTGATCCCCATTGCGCTGCTTACCCGCGAGAGCGTCCGCAGTGATCCACAACGCCTCTACTGGGCTTGCGCTTCGGTCGTGATGGGATTCATGGCTAACCGTCTCAATATCTCGATCACCGCCTTCCAGCGGGCCTCGGGCTTCTACTATGTTCCCAAATGGACGGAGTTTGCGTTGACGCTCGCCACAGTCACTGCGGTTGTTGTTCTCTTCCACTACGCGGTTGTTTATCTGGAGATCCTGCCGAAACCGACGGAGGACACGATCCTGCCGAAGAAGTGGATCGCCGGTGCGGCGACCGCATAGCTTCATGATCCTTAACTAACCGGACCGGCGAGGCTCTTCGAGGCGAGCCTCGCCGTTTTTGATTGATGTGGCGTGCATAATCCTATCCCCAAGAAGAGACGCGCCCGTTGCCCCATCCTTTCGCGGACCTTGCGAAGGAGTGGGAATCATGGCCTTCACCCTGAAACCGGCGTCTCAATCTTTCAAGCCCTGGATTGACGCTGCGTTAGCCTAATCAGCCTTCTTCTTCAGTTCCCCGTAAGGCGTATCGAGTGTCCCATCATTGTTGATATCGATCGGAAAATCGAAATTTGTTCCATCGAGCCAGCGCAGGAAGATCTTTCCGCCGCCCGTGAAGCATTCCGCTTCTTTTTCACTCGACATTGCGCTCAGCTTGCCATTAGTCATCACCATGTCGGGCTCGCGCACCGAAGCTTTGCCCGAGCGGAACGTGATGCTCAACATGCCACCGGCGGAGTTGCTGGACGAGTATCTTCCTTCGAATTTCCCGGCGCAGCTCACCATGCCTTTCGGGGGCGCGCCCGCTTGCGTAGCGGTTGCGCTCTTCGTCGCTGCTGCAGCTGGGGCTGCAGTGCTCGGCGCCATCGCCGGCGCCGAAGTCGGCATCCGCATCCAACGTGCTTCGGAATCCACATCGTGGCCGTTTGCCAACTCAATTGTGAACACGTTATCCGACTGCCGGACCACCTTGCCCGCCATCCATCCCTGTCCCTGTATCAGCACTTCTACCGGATCGCGCACGTCCCACTGTCCGGCCGCGTGGTCCTGCGGCGTCAGCTTGCCCAAGCGCTTGATCTGCTGCGGATAGTTCATCCAGATCTCAACGCCGTTGTCGGTGCGCACGAAATAGTCGCTGCCCTTTACCTGTAAGATCTTGGCTTCGCCCAGCGGATAGCGCACTGTGTCGCCGACGTGAAACCCGCCCAGACCCACTTGATTCGTGCTTGCAGCGGCGTTCGTACCCGTGGTTCCTGGCGTCCGTGCCTGATTCGTGCCAGTTCCGGGTGCAAGGTCCGGTCCGGCCGGATGCGCCTTCGCTTCCTCGGCCGTTTGCAGGTGGCACTGCGCCAACCCGAACACTAGCATCTGGCGCTGCATCATGCCGCGCTGCGCGGATTTTCCGTCGCGATAGTTCTGCACGTCACAGGTGTCTGTTGGGTTGTTGCCCGTGCACGAAAACACCTTCGCGCTCAGGTTTCCCGCGCACTGGTAGATGACATTCAACTGCAGGGCAGGCGCCTGGCCATACGCAGCGAGCGCGGGCGAAAATGCCAGTCCCAATACCAGGGCCCGAATCCAATTTCGATTTTTCATGAAACATCCCTTCTGAATCGGGCCCTGATCTTCGAAACTGACAATAGGTCGTATAGCGACCTTTGTGAGGGCCAACAAGAATCTTCTCTTTCCAGGGTGGCTGTCAAGACTTCAGTCCTGTAGCGGTCGATAGCGTAGTCCATGGCAGACTGGTTTTTCTTAGGAGCAAAGCGCAATCGCTCGCCGCATTGACCCGATCATGCGGCCTTCTCGTTGACTTCTCATCCGCCTCCACCTACCATTCTGGAACTCGCGTCGCGTGGGGCGGCGGATGCTCGGAACTGCACGCGGATCATCACTCGCGGGTAGATCATGCTCGGACAGACCATTTCTCACTACCGGATCCTGCAAAAACTGGGTGGCGGCGGCATGGGCGTGGTCTACGAAGCCGAAGATCTTCGCCTCGGCCGCCGCGTGGCGCTCAAGTTCCTTCCCGACGAGCTCGCCAACGACCCACAAGCGCGCGAGCGCTTCCAGCGGGAGGCCCGCGCCGCGTCAGCACTGAACCATCCCAACATTTGCACAATCTACGACATAGGGGATGAGTCCAACCGCCACTTCATCGTGATGGAGTTCCTGGAAGGCACTACCCTCAAGCACCGCATTGAGGGTAAGCCGATGTCGATCGATCAGATGGTGGATTTCGGAGTGCAGGTCGCTGACGCCCTTGAGGTTGCGCACAACGCGGGCATCGTGCACCGCGATCTCAAGCCGGCGAATCTCTTCCTGACCAAGCGCGGGCAGGCCAAGATTCTTGACTTCGGGCTCGCCAAGGTGAAGAGCGCATTTTCCGGACCGGTACCGCCCGCTGGCGCGACTCAGGCAACGGCCGCGGTTGACGTGGATCACCTGACCAGTCCAGGTAGCACCGTCGGCACGGTCGCTTACATGTCGCCCGAGCAGGCTCGGGGTGAAGATCTTGATGCCCGCACCGATCTCTTCTCCTTCGGCGCCGTGCTTTACGAGATGTCCACCGGACGCCAACCCTTTACGGGGAACACTTCCGCGGTCATCTTCGACGCGATCCTGAACCGTGCGCCCACCGCGCCCGTTCGCCTCAATCCGAATCTTCCTGCCGAACTGGAGCGCATTATCAATAAAGCGCTCGAAAAAGACCCCGACCTTCGCTATCAGGTTGCGGGTGAGATGCGCGCCGACCTCAAGCGCCTCAAGCGGGAACTCGATTCCAGCAAGACCGCCGCCATCCGTGAAAGCGGCATGACACCCTCGCCGTACGGACAAGTCCCGGCCTCCAGTTCGGGCCATGCCCCCGTGTCGCCGCCGCAAGCTCCAACGGATTCTGCGGCGCCTCCGCCCATGCCGCCACCACCATCGTCTTCCGCAAGCGCGGCGGCTGTATTTCCGCCCCCAACTCCGGGATCCTCAGCGCCGGTTCCGGTGGCAACACCGGCCTCCCCAGGTTTCAATTCCGCCGCATCATCTTCGGGAACCGTTACCGTCGCTCCGGCTTCCGGCTCGGGCAAAAAAGTTCTCGTCGCGGTCGCTGCGCTCGTCGTCCTCGCAGCCATTTCTTATTTCTTCTACACGCGTGCTCATAGGAGCGCTTCACTCACTGAAAAAGATTCGCTGCTGATCACCGACTTTGTGAATACCACCGGAGACCCGGTCTTTGACGGTACGCTCAAGCAGGCTCTCGCCGTGCAACTCGGCCAGTCGCCTTATCTCAATCTCATTCCGGAATCCAAAATCCAGGAAGCCCTGAAGTTCATGGGCAAAAAGGCCGACGAGCGCATCACCACCGACGTCGGCCGCGAAATCTGCCAGCGCTCCGGCATTCGCGCCATGCTCACCGGCCAGATCGCCAGCCTGGGCACGCACTACGTCATCACCCTGAATGCGATCAACGCCCAAACCGGAGACTCGCTGGCCACCGAGCAGGCGGAAGCGAGCAATAAGGAAGACGTTCTCAAGACGCTCGACTCCGCAGCTTCGAAGCTGCGCTCCAAGCTTGGCGAATCCTTAGCCTCGATCCAGCAGTTCGCCAAGCCGCTTGATCAGGCCACGACCTCATCGCTCGACGCGCTTAAGGCGTTCACCGCCGGCAACGCTCTTCATCAAAAAGCCATCGACGATGAGGCCATGCCGCACCTCAAGCAGGCCGTGCAGCTCGACCCCAACTTCGCGATGGCATGGTCGACGCTCGGCATCGTGCAAAGCAACCTCAGCGATCCAACCGCTGCCCGCGAATCTCTCCTCAAGGCCTACTCACTCCGTGACCGCGCCAGTGAACGCGAGAAGCTTTACATCGAAGGCCATTATTACGATCAGGCCATCATCGACCCAAACAAGGCCATCGAGGTCTATCAGCGCTGGGAGCAGATCTATCCCCGCGACACCGTCCCATACACGAATCTGTCAGGGATCTATTACTTGATCGGGCAGCACGAGAAAGCCCTCGACCAGGCCCTGGCAGGTTTGCGTATCGATCCCAAGGATCCGTACTCAGTTGCCAATGCAGTTTTCGGCTACCTCGCTCTGAACCGCTTTGACGAGGCGAAAAGCATTGCGGAGACCGCCCTCGCCAACCACGTCGAGGGTGCAAGCCTCCACATTGCTCTTGCCGATCTGGCCTTTGCGCGCGGCGATTGGACCGCCTGGGAGCGCGAAACCTCCTGGGGTGGTGACTCGCCTAACGGTGCTCTTATGATGTGGTGGCGTGCGTATGGCGAGGCCGGCCTCGGTAAGCTCAAGCAGTCACGTGCCGACTTCAAAAAGGCCAGCGACCTGTGCCTGAAATTTGACCTCAAGGATTTTGGAGCGGGTATGTTCGCATCGGAAGCCTTCGTCGACGCGAACTACGGGAACGACAATTTCGCGAAAGAAGAAATCACGCGGGCGCTTACGATCTCCGAGCGCCCCGATGTGCTCGGCTATTCCGCAAGTGCGATCGCCACCATTGATCCGGCCCGCGCCGGCACGCTTCTCGACCGCACGGTCAAGGCTCTTCCCGACAACGTCTTCGTGGCCACCATTCTTGTTCCGTGGGTACATGGATTACAGAACGTTTTTAGGGATCCCAACAAAGCGATCGCCGAGTTTGAATCGGTACGCCAGTACGAACTTGGCACTGGGCCGCGCGGTGTTACTTTCGACGTTAACTTCAACCGCGGCCGCGCCTACCTCCAGCTCAAAGACGGAGCTAAGGCTGCCCCGGAATTCCAGCGTATCCTCGACCACCGCGGAGTGGGACCGCGCGAGCCGCAATATTTCCTGGCGCGCCTTTACCTAGGTCGCGCCCGCGCGATGTCCGGCGATATTGTGGGCGCCAAAACCGCCTACCAGGATTTCTTTGCGGCCTGGAAAGACGCCGATCCAGATATTCCCGTGCTCCAGCAAGCGAAGGCCGAATACGCGAAGCTGCAGTAAGGCGATCAGGACTCAGCCCGTCGAAACTTGGGCTGTTCCCTCAGGCTCGCCACAACGCTTTGCCAGCTGAATGCCGAGTGCTGACTGCTGTACGCTGAATCTCCGGTACTCCCCAGATTCGCACCGCCGTCCCGCTTGGCGGATTCTCGACCGCGTTCTCGAGCGCATCCAGCATCTGCTCAAGCGTTACTAGCCCCAGGCGGATCGCGCTCTCGCGCATCGATGGAATCTGCCGCGCCAGCCAATATCCTGGCTTCAACAAGTATGGCCAGTAATGTCCCGGGCCGAGCACATACCAGGGGCGCAGCATCGTAGCCCCCATTCCCGAAGCCACAATCTTCTGCTCGCACTCGCTGCGCACGCGAATGTAATCCTTCATCATCGGCGCTGGATGCGCCACGCTCACGTACACAAAATGCCCAACGCCCGCCCCCTTCGCGGTAATCACCGATTGCTCGCACGAGACGCGATCGACGGCCTCAAACTCTTTTCCCTTCGCCGGGCTTGGGTGCGCGACGCCCACGAGTTGCACGAATGTTTCACAACCCTTCACCGCCTCGGCAAAAGTCGAAGCATCCAGCGCATTCCCCACCACGGGGTTGCATCCTCTCGGCACGCGTCCTTCTGACCCGGCACGCACCAGTCCCTTCACCGCGTGCCCGCGTCGCGCCAGCCTCTCGCCCAGACGCCTGCCCATGTACCCAGTCGATCCTGCAACAAAAATGTTCAAGAGATTGCCCCAAGCCCAGCGAGGTGTCCGCTCGCTGCGAGCTTTTACGCTGATGGGAGTACGCGCGACGCGCTTTTTAGGATTGCCCGAGACGGACGCCTTTTTGCACGCCTGGCAGTCAATGGCAAACTGCTAACCACCAGCTGCTTTAGTCAGACAGCTGGCGCCGACGCGAATCTTTGCTGTCCTGATTGCGGACGGTGGATAGCGGAAAAACCTAGGCCACGATCTTGCGCCACCAGGGTTTGCGCGGCGACGGGTCGGGCACGAGTGCGTCTGCCGTTGGCAACACAGAGCTCTTTGATCGAGCGGGCAATTCGCCCTTGACTTCGAAACGCGCCACCAATGCCTGTCCCGGCACGCGAGATGGCAGCACCAGCACTGAGGTCTTGCCGGATTGCAGGGCTGCATCGACCGGATGGTCGTGCAAAATCTCGGCGCCCCCGCGCCGCCACTGGCTGACCACCATCTCGGCGGTCTCATCGTCAAACACCATCCATCGCATGGTCGGCCTCGGCCTTCGCACTACCCCACTGGCTGAGAATTCTACCCGAGGCTGATGCAAATTCCGAACGACTTATTCCAGATTCGCATTTTGCGACTGGCGACACCCACCCCGAAGCCAGCCGGGATGAAGGATCTATCGTCCGCCAAGCATCCTAAAACCCGGGTAAACCCACCTATGCATGATCCTGCCGTTGGAACTGTTGCTTTTTCGATTGTGCCTACCCAAAAATCGGCGGACGCATGGCCTGCAAAAAATAGAACTTGGCAGATGGGTTGCTTTTTCAGATACGCGTTTGTGGAACTAGGTTCCATCGCGACTCGGCCTCCAGGGCTATAATGCGTCCTAACTATCGAGACCACATCAGTTTGTCCTCGGGTCGTTGGAAAACGAGAGGCGAGAGCTTTGCCTAAAAAGAGGAGAAAAACTATGAAATTGCGCATAATTCTGTGCTTTGTAGTGATGGCCGCCGCCACGCTCTCGGCGCAGACCTTCCGCGGCACCATCCTTGGTACGGTCACCGACCCCTCTGGTGCCGTGGTCGCCGGAGCGCAAGTTTCTGCCAAGAACGTGGGCACGGGCCAGGAGCGCGTCACCAGCACCAGCTCCGACGGCAGTTACACCATCCCCGAATTGCCCATCGGCACCTACACCGTGACGGTTACTCAGTCCGGCTTCCAGACCTTCATCGCCACCGGCGTGACCGTCGACGTAGCCAGCCAACGCCGCGTGGACGCCGCCCTCAAGACGGGCGAAGTTTCCACGAAGGTCGAAGTCTCCGCCGACCAGTTGCCCATGGTCGAAACCACGACGAACGACCTGGGCGGCGTGCTGACCGCCGAGACAGTGCAGAATCTGCCGGTCAACGGCCGCGACTACACCAAGCTCATTTATATGAATCCCGGCGTCGCTGGATCGCCTGACCAGATCTCCGATTCGCCCGGTTCTTTCGGTGAGTTCTCGATGAACGGCGCGCGCGGACGATCGAATAATTACTTGCTCGACGGCACCGATATGAATGATGGTTACCGCAACGATCCGGCCATCAACCAGGCCGGCGTCTTCGGAACACCGTCGACGATTCTTCCGATCGACGCCACCGCCGAAGTTAACGTTCTCTCGAACTTCCAGCCGGAATACGGCCGCAATGCCGGCGCCGTCGTCAACATCGTCACCAAGAGCGGAACGAACCAGTTCCACGGCAGTGTCGCCGAATACTTCCGCAACGAGCAGCTCGGCGCGCGTAACTACTTCAATCCTTCAAGCCAGCCGAAAGCGCCCTTTCACAACAACCAGTACGGCGCTTCGGTCGGCGGCCCGATCATTAAGGACCGTACGTTTTTCTTCTTCGATTATGAAGGTCAGCGCGAGAACGTCGGTGTCGTAACGCTGGCGACTGTGCCGACGGGCACGGCGGCGGATGGTTCATTGCAGCCCAGCGAATCCACCAACCCGGTGATTCAAAAGCTGCTGGCGCTGCACCCCTGGCCCGCGCCTAACTTGGCAAGAGGCCCGATTCTCGGCCAAGGCACTGCCTCGGTCGTTTCGCCATCGTTCAACAATCTGACTAGCCTGATCGGCAAGATCGATCACAACTTCAACGCACAAAATATACTGACCGGCCGCTACTTCTACGGCGACAGCACGCAGTCGTTCCCGCTCGCCCTTACCGCGACCGGCGGACAACTCCCCGGTTTCAACACCAACACGCCGACCCGCGTCCAACTCGTTTCTATCTCCTACACCCACACCATCGGCTCGAACAAAGTCAATGAGCTCCGCTACGGATGGAACCGCTTCGCCGAAGGTTTCTTCCCGCAGGATCAGAGCTTCCATCCCAGCTCCATCGGCCTGTGCGCAGCTGCGAGCACCGATCTCTGCAACGCAGCCAGTCCCTTTGATTCGGGCTTGCCGATCGTCCTGGTCTCTGGCTATGCGCAGTTAGGCGCCACTTCCAGCGTCCCGCGTCACCGCGTCGACAGCAACAATCAGATCATCGACAACTTTTCGTGGAAACTCAACCAGCACGACGTGAAGTTTGGTTTCGACTTCCACCGCACCACCGTGCAGCAGTACTTCGACAAGTACTTCCGCGGCCGCTTGCGCTTCAAGGATACGAGCGAGACGATGGGCGGTGTCACGATCGACATCGCGTCGCTGCAAAACTTCCTGGATGGGAACGTCACTGACGGCTTCCAGTACGCCGGCAACTCCACCCGCCACACTTTCGAGAACAGCTTCGGCTTTTATGTGCAGGACAGCTTCCGCGCGACACAGCGCTTGACCTTTAATTACGGCTTGCGTTGGGATTACTTCGGCGTGGTCGGCGAGAAAAACAACCTGCTGAGCAACATTACGGGGGTCGCTCCCAATCCAGGGAGTGGCACGTTCACTATGACGCAGGTCGGCCAGCCCGGGCTCAGCAGTCTCTACAATCCTATTCACAGCAACTTCGCGCCGCGGCTCAGCATGGCCTGGGATACAACCGGCAAAGGCACCACTGTCGTGCGCGCCGGTTGGGGCATGTTCTTCGACGCCTTCTCCCAGGATATGGTGCTTGGCCACCTGCCTTACGCGCCGTACTTCGACCCTGGTCCGGCCTATAACAACATTGGGCCAGATCCGATCCTCTCCTCGGGAGCGAACGGCGGACTGATTGTTCCCGGCCAGCCAGTTTACGGCCCGCAGGACGGCTGCAACTATGAATGCGATGCCTTCGGCTTCGATCGCAACATTAAGACGCCGTACATGGAAAACTACAACCTGAATATCCAGCAGCAACTGAACAGCAAGATGGTTCTCCAGATCGGATATGTCGGCTCGCAGGGCCATCACCTGTGGCGCTTCTTTGATATTTCGCAGCCCAGCACGGCGCAGATCAACGCAGCCGACATCGCCTGCAATTGCATACAGGACTTCGGTGGTGCAGCGCGACCGTTGAATGGCAATCCTTACGGTGCGTTCTACGTCCTGCAGGAGAACTCAACCGGCAAATCCAACTACAACTCGCTGCAAACCAGCCTGCGCGTCAACGGATGGCACGGCGTTACATCGATCGTCAACTATGTGTGGTCGCGCTCTCTCGATAACTCCAGTGACGGGGAAGACTTCGAACCCAACGCTGCCCAGCCCAATGACAGCACGCAGCCACAACTGGAGTACGGTCCTTCCAACTTCAATCTGCCGCACCGCTTCACTTGGATCTTCAATTACGATCTGCCGCACATGGGAGGCAGCTACCAGCGGCTCAAGAACGGTTGGGGATTCAACTCTACCGTGACCTTGCAAAGCGGACAGCCCTTCCAGTTCAACTACAACTTTGAGGATGACTACAGCGGCAGCGGCAATGCGTTCGATCGTCCCGACCAAGTCGGCCCGATCGTCTATCACAAAAACAACCCGTTCAACTTCGTCGACCTGAGTTCATTCGCGATTCCGTGCACGGTAGATCCGACGCTCGGCGCAAACGGCGCCGCCAGCGATTGCGTCATCGGCACGCGCCACTTCGGCAACCTGGGACGCAACTCACTCTCCGGTCCGACTTTCAAAGAGTGGAACTTCGCCGTCTACAAAACCACCAACATCACCGAGCGCGTCAGCCTGCAACTGCGTGCTGACATCTTCAACATGTTCAATCACCCCAACTTCGCGAACCCGTTCCTGCCTGCCTTTATCGCGGACCCGGGCGTGAACGGCTTTGCACTGAACGGCAATCGCGAGGTGGGTCAAGGCGGATATCCCATCACTGCCACTGGTGATGTGGGCATCGGCAATCCGTTCCTCGGCGGCGGCGGCCCGCGCGGCGTCCAACTCGGGGCCAAGCTGACCTTCTAGCCAGAAACTATTGCTCGGAAGTTCACGCCCCACTTTGACGTCGCAAGTAAGCAACGTTAGGGTGGGGCGTTCTAGTTCGGCTGATATTGGGTGAGAGTTAGGCTAGAGAACTGAGCGCTCCATGCGAAATTGAATCCGCTTTCAAAACGAATTTTTAATTGAAGCGAAAACCTGGTGGACGACCCAAGATGGAATGAACCGCGGCTTTAGGCTCCTGAAGTTCGAAAGGCTTTCGCAGGAAGGTTCGGGCGCCAGCCGTGCGTGCAGATTCTGAGAGGTCATAAGCGCTGGTTGCGATCATAGGCACTGGCGATCGCGAAATCAGGTTTTCGGCCAACGCCTCGTGCGCCCCGCATATCAGCGAGTCGAAAGGCTTCTCCCCAGGAATTGCGATGCTTCGGTAGGCGAGCTTACCGAAACTACGTGATAGCCACTTCGCGAAAGGAACTGGTGAAATACAGCCCGTAACCCTGCTTCGTCGTCCTGGACCAATATGTGCGCACTACGCACCTACCGTCGACGCCGCCAGCCCATCCACATTCCCAAGACTGTTCCGGCGAGCACAGCGGCCGAGAGCTTTTTGCGGTCGGAGATTGGGACGAAGCGCGTTTGCTGCGCGCTCACTTCTATGACGCCGATCGGAATTGCGCGCACGCCGCCACCGCCGCCTCCGCCTTCACCGTGCGGGCTGGTTTCGCCCATGTGACCGGCGCCTGCTCCAGCGCCGTATCCGTACATGATCTTGGCGACCGGGATAATCGTTTTGTTATGCGCAGAGATCGGTTCGCCATAGATCGCTTTGACGCTCGCCTGGCTAAGGATGCCGTCCTTCAAAGATTGCAATAACGCCACACTGCCCATGGTGGATGCTCCTTGCCAGATATTATGCGCCAGTTGGGAAGCGCCAGGCAGCACTTACCCGCCAGCATTCAGCAGTTGGCCCTTAGAGAGCAGTTGGATGTTGTTGGGGGCGGACGGGCGAATACCAGAGCTGAAGCGCTTCCGCTTCGTCGACTCGTAACGTCGTCCTAAAGACCGGGCGTTTCACGTATTGCTGAAAGTGCGAGGCGCAAAGTGTGCGGAACGGCTCACACTAGGAGGCCGCAGTCCGCAGGCTGGGCCCACTCATTTCTCCGCGTAATAGCCCTCGCGCGTCTGCACGGTGAGATCTTTCTTCTTCGCCGTCAGTGTGATCTTGTGATATCCGGATGCGTCGGTGTCGGTTTTCACGGGCGTATAGCCGAGGCTGTATTGCTGGCGCAATTCGTCGGCGATGCTGGCGTAGACCTGGTCGATGGTCTCTTTCTTATTCACTTCGAACATGCGCCCACCGGTTTCCTGTGAGAGGCGTTCCAGAATCTTCTTGCCGTCGACGTGCGCTTCCTGTGGATAGCGGCCGCCACCACCGCCTCGATGTCCGCCGCCGGGATAGCCACCGCCAGGGAATCCTCCGCCATGGCCCATGCCGCCGCGCCCAAAGCCACCGCCATCGTAGTGGCCTTCGTCTTTGAATAGGATGGAGTACACGATGGTGTCGGCGCGCTGGGCGGCTTCGATCGCTTCTTCCAGTGTCTCCTTGCTACCGTGGTCGACGCCATCGGTGAGCACGACGATCGCTTTGCGTCCAGGCTGATTCTTCAGCAACTCATTTGAGGCAAGATAAATCGCATCGTAGAGCAAAGTGCCTGCGCCGCCGCCCATGCGATGGCCGCCGCGCCCGCCGCCACGCTGGCCGTTGGGATCGTTCTGCGGATCATCCTGTGGATCGCCCGAACTGTGCTTGAAAGTGGGCGCGCTTAGGTTGTCGAGCGCCTTTTCAAGTTTGTCTTTCGAGGCGGTCAGATCCTCGAGCAACTCAACTTCACGGTCAAAGTGAATCAGGAAGGCGCGATCTTTCTCGTTGGTGAGCATTTTGTCAAGAAAGGTGCGGCTGGCGGTGCGTTCTTCGCCAAGCACGTTGCGCTGGCTGAGGCTGGTATCAACGAGTAAGCCCAGCGTGAGCGGGAGGTTCGACTCCTGCGAGAAGTATTTGATGGCCTGCGGCCGGCCGTCTTCCTGCAAGCTGAAATCATCTTTCGTGAGATCACGCACGATCTGCCCGTGCTTGTCGCGGACGGTGACGGGCAGGTTCACCACCTTCACATCCACGGAGATTTTGGTGGCCGGCGCGTTGCCCGAATTGGCCGAGCCACTCGTTGCGGAGGAGTTCGCCGCGCCAGAAGACTCTGCAGGATTGCTTGCACCGGCGGAAGCCGAGGTTGATGACGACTGCGCTTCAAGTGGGAACGGAAGCAGCCACAGTTGCGCGACGAGCAGCAAGGTGACGCGTGCCGCCGTGAACGTCGGCAAGAAGGGCACGGACAACCTATGCGAGCGAGGATGCAGGGACGTGGACGCGGGCATGGTGGAACGTTTCACCTTGAAGGATTTGAAGAGATGGGATGCTCTTTGGTTGAGATGCGGAGCGGTGCCGGGAGTTGCCCGCAGGTGCCGACGAAATAGTCGGAAAGTCGCTGAAAAATAAGACTTTACAAAACTTTACTTGAGTCCATCAGCAGTGCGAGTCGGAGACCTATCTGCACATGGACCAGCTGCAACCTGCCCTCGATGCCGTCTAGATGCGTCATCCTCCGCAAGTCTCACGTCTTCGGTCACCTTTTGCTGGTTACCCCACGATGCTAGCCTTCCCGATATCTGTCAGAAATCTTTGATTGGGAAGTGTGCCCACATGGACCGCTCGTCACTCAGTTCGTTTTCTGCTTCGAATCCCGACGCTGCTTCGAGCCCGGCAGTTTCCCGCGCGCTGGTTCGCGGAACTCTGGCCGCTGCGCTTTCGCTGAGCCTGCTGCTGGGTGTTTCGAGCGCGGTATTCGCTAGTCAGAACGGTTCGCACAAGGGCGGCGCGGCGAAGAATCAAGCCAAGATCATGCCGGTCACGGCGGCTTCCGATCATGCACGGTCGCTCTATGAGAAGGGCATGGACGATTACGAGCGCTTGTATCTGGAGCGCTGCAACGATGATTGGCGCGCGGCCGTGAAGGAAGATCCGAACCTGGCGCTGGCTTGGGCGTGGATCGCGTTTAACAGCCGCGACACGGCGGAAGTCAGCGCTGCCCGCGAGAAGGCGAAGATGCTGTTGCCCAAGATCACGCCGGGCGAGCAATTGATGGTGCAGTGGATCGTGAAAGTACAGGAGGGCGATTACCTGGGCGGCATCGCGGCGATGAACGATATGCTCGCCATGTATCCGAAGGACCGACGGTTGCTCTACCTTGCCGGCAACTGGCTGATGGGCGAAAACGGCGACGACCAGGCGCTGCATCTTTTCCAGAAGGCACTGGCTTTGAACAAGAATGACGCGCCCGCGCTGAATGATCTGGCTTACCTCTATGCCCGGCAACGCAATTTCCCGCAAGCGTTTGCGGCTATGGATCGCTACACCCAGTTGTTTCCCGGCGAACCGAATCCGAATGATTCCTACGGCGAGTTGCTGCGCATGGCCGGCAATTTCGATGGATCGCTGGCTCACTATCGAGCAGCTCTGAAGATCGATCCGACCTTTGTGACATCGCAGCTCGGCATTGCCGACACGTACGCTCTGATGGGCAATCAGGAGCAGGCGCGCATCGAGTACGACAAGGCCATCACGCAGGCGCACAACGAAGCAGACCGCATCGATTACATGATGCAGAAGGCGCTGACCTACGTGCGCGACGGCAATCTTGCCGAAGCGGACAAATTGTTTGACGCGTCTGCCGAGAAGGCACACAAAGAAGGGCTGGATTTGCAGGAATCAGCCGCGCATCAGCGTATGTCGGAGTATCAGGCGGACGACGCTTCGGCGCTGCATCACCTGGAATCAGCGGAGAAGGCGCTGAGCTGCCGCAGCGACCTGCCGGTCATCGACAGCAACCAGCAACTGGCGCGTATTCTGCGCCTGCGCGCGATCCGCGCCGATCACGCGGGCAACGTGGAGTTGGCTGCGAAATCGCTGAAGCAACTCGAGACTATGGCGAGCACCAGTCGCGATCTGGTCGTGCAGAGCTCATATCACGGTGCAGCCGGAGCTTTGCTCGCGGCCAAAGGCAAGTACGACGAAGCGATCTCGCATCTTGAGGAGGACCAGGACGATCCGTTCTCACTCGAATTGCTGTCGAAGGCATATAACGAAGCGGGAGCGAGTGACAAGATGCACGCGGTGGAAGCTAAGCTGCGCGGCACGAATGTTCCGACAATCGAGCAGGCGCTGGTGGTTCCGGCAGCGCGCTCGCGGAAGCCAGAGACCATCTGACCAGACCGACAACGAGCTAGGTGGAAGCCGGCGCGCGCGGCTTGTGAAAAACTCTTCGTTTTCCGCACGCCCCGCTCGTGGTAGCCTCTCTGTCCCATGACGGAGACCAAGCCAGAACGCCGTTCCGGAAAACGCGTCGCCGCGCAGGTTCCGGCAACTGTTGCGAGCCTCGACGGCAAGCAGAAGCAGGCGGCCGTCACGCGCGACCTGAGCATGACGGGCATCTTCCTTTACGCCGATCAAAAGATTGAGATGGGAAGCAAGATTGAAGTGGTGCTGATGCTGCCTGCCGAGCTGGGGCTCGGCGAGAAGCAATGGGCCTGCTGCCAGGCTTCGGTGGTGCGGTTGGAGGAGGAAGACGGCCGCATGGGAGTTGGGGCGCGCATCGAGCGGCTTGACGTACTTCCCGAAATACTCGCCTGAGTTTCAATCCGGGCGCCGCCTTGTTCTCACTCCGCGGAGCGCTCTCCCCCAAAAGGCCTGTCCCATGGCCCATTCGCGGCCTTCTCCCCCTGTAAGGTGTTCAGCTGAAAGGATGCTGGGGACCGCCCGACCACCGGGCGGGCCCGACGATTTTGTTTCCATTGCCCCGTCCCAGGTGCAATAATGGCGGCCCTTGGATTGCTCTGGCCGAAGAGACATTCAAACCCCAGGTAGGCTTCCGTATGTGGATGGAAAAGTTAGCGGCTGGTGTCGTTCGTGTCGTCACGCCGATCGGCCCACGCTTCATTGAACTCTCTTTTTGGCAGCGCGTGTACTTCTTGTGGATCTTTCGGAATTTCGACACGCTTCCGCAGCAGGTGCTGAATGAGCGTCAGCGTCGGATCATTGATCAGTTGTGTGTGCAGAAACGGTTCGTGTCGCTCTCGAACCTGAGCGATGCTCCCGTGATTGGAACCCTCGAACGCATTCCGGCCGCTTACGTGGAGGAAATGCCCAGCCCGCGCGTCGCCGAGACCGGAGCGATCCCGCTCGCGGCTGACGGCCAGCACCGATCCTGAGCGGAACGGAAACCTGCCCCGATCGACCGCTGGCCGCAGCGTTGACTGGTGCTTGCGTTAGCGTGAGGCCGTCTAACCTGGGAATTCCCCACGGTACGCAGAGGAACTACTGCGAGCCATTCACTTCCCGGCCTGCGACTCCGCCAAACTCAGTTTTCGGGCTCGGGGGCCGGTTTGCCGCCCGATGTTCCGGGCGAACCTCCGCTGGTGCCGGGCAGAGTGCCGCAAGGTCCGGCGCCCCCACCGTGATGGCCGCCCGCCATGGAAGGATGTGAACCTGCACGGGATTCCTGGCATGATTTGAGTGATTGCATCTGCGAAGTCGAGACCAGCGCATCCGCTTGCTGCTTGGCCTGCTCATGAATCTGATGGATCTTCTCATTGCGCTGTTGCGGGGTAAGCGACGTATTGGCGCAGACCGCCTCAACTTGGGAGTGTGCATTCTCCATGATGGAACGGCGCTGCTCCATGGCAGATTTCGAGATGCCGGCGACCTGCCAACATGGTTCCTGCTTGGGCGTAGCCGGATGGGTGGCTGTGCCCGGACGAGCGGGAACAGTTTGAGCGACGAGCCCCACGGAGAGCACAAGCGCGACTCCGAGGATCGAAGCGAAGTGCGAGAAACGAGTTTCAAGCGTCATACCGCCTCCTAAGCGGACGAATGTAACGGCGAGAGGGAACCTGTCGCGGAGGATGGAGCCATGCGCGGGAACAGGAAACGCAGGGCGACGCGGCAGGTTGCGACATTTGCGACGACTAGGTTACTATAACTTTTGCGCGCCGCACGGCGCTTTTCGTTTGCTGCGCAGCAATCCAGGCCGCCATAGCAGACTCGAGTTGGACTTCTGTTTTTCCGTCCCTTGCAAGGGCGCGTAGCTCAATTGGCAGAGCAACTGACTCTTAATCAGTAGGTTGAAGGTTCGATTCCTTCCGCGCTCACCATCTTTCAATAACTTAGCTAGTTCGGCAACCCACTTGGTAGCACATTTGGTAGCAACTGTTTGCCTACCAGACCAAGCGCATCGCGAATTTCGCTCTGAGTTGCACGGTCGTACACTTCGGGCGCAAGCTCGACACTCTTGTGTCCGACCACCGCGCTGACCACAACCGGATGCACGCCGCCTCGACGCATCTTGCGAACCAAGGTGTGCCGGAAATCGTGCCAACCGCCGATCTTGACTCCGACCGCTTGCGCGGCGGGATGCAAGTAGCGACGGCGAGCATTTCCGGGATCAATAGGCGTTCCCTTGCGGGAGCGGAACACCCATTCGTGGTTTCCGCCCAGAGCGCGGAGCCGATGAACAAGTTCTGCGTGCTCTGGCTGGTCGAGGGGCAACAGTTGCTCCTCTTCCAACTCCTCCACGCGACCGTGGTAAATGACCCTGCGGATGTGGAGCACGTTGTTGGCGTCAAGATCAGTTGGCTTTAATCCGATTGCCTCTTCGATCCGGCGACCGCACAATCCCAAGAACAGCACCAGCGTTGAATAAGGTTCCTTCAATCGCTGGGTGATGCCACGCGTCTGTTCTGGCTCCAACTCCGTGCGTACCACCTTACGACCTCCCGTTTTCCTTGGCAGCTTGATCCGATCCAGCCAGCCAGTGGGACGCTTGATGTAGCCATTTCGTTCAGCCCATCCGAGAGTCATGCACAGCACCAACCGCATGCTTCTTAGCGACGACTTGCTGTACTTCGCCGCTTGCGAGTTCAACAGGTTTGTGATGTGCTCGCGTTGAATGCCGTCGATGCTTCGATCTTTCCACTTCGGCAAGACGGATGCCCGCAGAGCATTGGTGTAGTGAGTCAGTGTGGTCTCACCCATGCCCGGCCCTTCGCTCTGTTCCCACCGTTTCACCAGTTCAGAAAACTTTATCGAACTGGCTGACAGTGGAACTTCCGACTTGGTCATTTCAGCGATCTTCTCTCTTAGCTTGTCACGTGCGCCTACTTTGGTTGGCAGTTCTTGCAGTGTGCCAAGAGGGATGTTGATGGAACGGCGTCCTTCAGGAGTGTCAAGTCTGTAGGTGCCGTACCACATTTTCTTCTTGCCTCGGAGATAGACTCCGCCTCGCTGATACCGATTATTTGGCATAAGCCTCCTAGTCGGTTCCAGCGACTTCCGAGCAACTACTGTACTCTTCAATGCGTCGGGATCAAAGCGGATCAAACGACCGTGGCGGCTATGAGGCAGCTCAGAAATGTGCCGCCGAATCCACGATTCGGAAACGTGGAAATACTCGGCGGCTTGGTGTATGTCCCAAAGCGATTTTCCTACTGCTACAGGCGTGCCGGAATCCGGCAGCGAATTAGGGCGATCCACAAAAGAAAACTCCTCGGCGACGCAGCAAATCTGGCATCGCCAAGGGGGAACATGCCGCCCTCGTTGAATTCTTGATTCGTGCTGTTCGATACCGTCGAGCGCGATAATTGCGAGGACGCAGAAGCGCTCCTTCGGTCAATCCCTAATACTGGGTTTACCGTCAAACCTCCGCTTCAGAACGCGCAAAGCGTTAGGTCTCGACTCGCCCGCGACACAAACCACGCAGCGGAGAGACAAACAACCTCAAGTGAGATAACCGTACGTCGAAAAGCCTCAAATTAGCCGCCCGCGTGGAAAGCCGCGCCCGGTAGGGCATCTGGTGGCATGTGGTTGCCAACGATTTTGTACCATCCGCCTTGTCGGGCACATCACAAGAGTAGGGAAAACAGAATGGCAATCGCCGCACGCACCGAACGAAGTAGTCTCGCTGGAGAGGCGTCCCATTTTACAGTTGACCTCCGGCTAGGCGATTGCCTGATCGAAATGAAAAGCATTCCCGGCGGGAGAGGGCTTGTATCGATTCAAGATTCGAGCCCTCATTCACGTTAATTGATGTTCGATCTTCACTCGGGTTGCCTATGGGCAAATATTGCTATGGAAAGGGCAGAAAAAGGGTCATAGAGAAATTCACGCGCTGGCAGGGCCTTTGGATCTTGGCGGTGCTCAGTGCGTTCACGATGGGAATCCTGCTGCTATATGTCCTCGGTTACTTGCATCTCGACGGCGACTAAAGTCAGCCCTTGGTGCAGCGCGACACGTCCTTGCCCGCCACGTCGCAACCATTCCGGAAGAATCCCACGGTCGAACTCGGGACGCCCGTCGAGGTGTTGACTCGCTTGGAGTCCTGGAGTCGGTAGAATCCTTGGCCGATGTCCACCACGAACAGCACTACGCAGCAAAACCTGCGAAGGTTCTGTGCCGCATGCCGCGCCGATACGGAGCGTCGGAAGTGAAAGTGTTAGACTGCAGCCATTTGGTGGAAGTTCTCACTCGACGATGATCACAATCTCTAAAGAGGACTATCTCAAAGCCATTGCCGAAGCCGAAGCTGAGGGGCAGGCCGTCATACCAGCAACCCTTGCCCATTGGCTCTCCGTGACCAGACCCGCGGTAACGTTTGCCCTGAAGCGCCTCAAGAAGGATGGGCTTGTCTCCATCAAAAAGGAAGGTCACATCTGCTTGACCTCGCAAGGACGGGAGATCGCCGAACGGACGATGGTTCGCCATCACCTGATCGAACGGATGTTGTCGGAAATGTTCGGCATGGCCTGGTACGAGATCCACGACGAGGCGGAACGACTGGAACATGCCGTGTCTCCCGCCTTTGAGAGGAAGTTGGTCGAGAGACTGGGGCATAAAGACACCTGCCCTCACGGAAACGGGTTGGCCTTGCGCAGCCCCGCGGAACGCCGCAAACGGGGCATGCGCCTGCTCAGCGAAGCGGAGGCCGGTTCGAAATATGTGGTCGCGAGCGTTTATGAGCGCGACCGGAAACTCCTGGAGTTTTTCGAGAAAGAGGGCATCCGTCCAGGGGTTCGCCTTGCGGTCGAGGCCCGAAACTACGACGGCACTATTTCCTTATCGGTGGATAAGCACCAGATTCGTCTTGGCGCATCGGCTGCGGAGAGAATCTGGGTCTCTAAAGCATAATATCCACATATATATTTACTATAGTTAACATCCGATGGTGTATCCTGATTTCCAGATGATGACGAGCGAGGCCTTCCGTTCGGTCTGAGGATTCGAGGGATAAACCGTGGGATTACGTTTCGAGTGCGCCTCGTGGCACGCACTCAGCTTGGCACTTCTTTCCTTGGCTGTGGTCTCGGTCATGCAAGCCCCCGCCTGGGCGCAGGGTGAAACCACCAGTGCCATCATTGGCCAAGTGACCGACACCACTGGCGCAGTAGTGCCGGATGCCACGGTGACGGTCACGAATCAGGAGACAGGTCTAAAGCGCACCGCCAAGACTGATAGTGGAGGCCGCCTCAGCTTCCCGCAGCTAAAGCCAGGCACGTATACGGTCAGAGTAGAAGCCGAGGGATTTGAGCCGCAGCAGGCGGACAATGTTTTGTCCG
>Ga0335069_10000706_pt1 | contig 54472 bp, 59 predicted proteins | sample Lox_Sample_11_FD_206714 | JGI IMG/M metagenome (GOLD analysis project Ga0335069, IMG submission 206714) | Soil microbial communities from Loxahatchee National Wildlife Refuge, Florida, United States - Lox_Sample_1.1 | ecosystem: Environmental > Terrestrial > Soil > Wetlands | place: USA... | reverse complement strand
CCCGACCGTCGAAGGTCCTTTCTCGGTCGGCGTCTGCCATTCTCGAGGAGCTCACGTCTGGCCTCGACGTCGGAGGCTCACTCAAGATCGATCGTGGGCTCGGGTTCATGGCCGTCCATGTGGAGTGCCTGCACGCGACGCCGCTCGGACCGCTCTTCTCGATCGCGCACTACTACGAGCAGAGCGGCGATCTCGTTCCCGATCCCGACGTCGTCTTCATGCGCACCGCGGAGGGCTGGGCGCCGGTGTCCTTCCAGGACTCACTCGCGTACCGCGTCGCAGTCCACTTCCACGACGACGGCACCATCGAGGTCGACGAGCGCGAGCAGCGCGATCTTGTCGCGTTCTGCAACCAGTGGATGCGCAACATCCAGGAGCAGCAAGGACTGTCAGCCAAGGTCAGGTGAGCCAGGCGTGCGCTACGTCCTGGTACCCGTCAGCTGGGCACCCTCTATCCGCGACCAGATCCATCCGGGTAGGGCTCGATGGGGTCGGGGAAATGCGCCGTCGAACCAGCCGTCGGTCTTCCCATCGACGCTCCAGGAGACAACGCCAAGCAGCAGGCCGGCGTCGTTCACGATGGGGCCGCCCGACGTTCCGCCCGTGATCCTCGTGCGCGATCTTAGGCACGCGGCGTACCCCGCAGGCCCGAATCCCGGTTCCGAAATCTCTACCTCGGTCCACTGCCTCCGGTGCGTCAGGAGGTGTGCAGCCGTCCATCGCTCTTCGGCGTCGGCGGTGGCGAACTCGTCGACGCAGGTTGCTACCGGAGCCGTGGTCTCGCAGAACGACTCCCAAGCTTGCGCCTCCTTCCAGAACGTCTGTTCGTCCGGACAACCCAGCACGGCGACGTCGGAGACTGGTTCAACGGCGTAGACGCTGGCAACGAGGCGTCCGTGGCTCTTCGTTGCGACCGGTTCCAGACAGGGATCGCCGAGAGACATTCCGCCGCTCGTGGACCACTCGATGCAGTGGGCTGCCGTGAGGATGAACCCTCCAGGGACGAGCACACCCTGCCCACCGTTCCTGGGCAGCTTCACCGTGGCTGCTTCGACGCCTGGTCGCCAGTGTCGCTGTCCCGAGATGCGTTGTCCGCGCTCCCGATCCTTACCGGCGCGAGTGGTGGTGGTTCGTCTCACGCTCGCCAGTGTACCCGCTACGCGCCGTCCTTCGGGTCGTCGCCCTCTTGTGAACTGCCTTCGACGGAGGCCCCTCACGATGCCCCGCCGGGAACCGTGCCCGCACCCATTTCCGCCGAAATTGAACTTCGTCCTCGCCGAGGAGGTGCGGCGACTACGCCGCGCCGGAGCATCGGTCAAGTCGATCGCGAGGCACTACGGGGTCGCCCCGTCCTCGATCTCGGCCGTCTTGAAGCTGCATACGTACGCGCCGCCCCAGGTGATCGCGATCGACCTGGAGCCGGACGACCGCGCCCTCCTACGCGAACTCGCGAAAGAGGACGACGTGTCGGACGAGTTACTTGCCGCGGATCTGCTCGCTAACTCCATGGACCGGCGCGTCGCGCGACGGGAAGTGACGCTCGAGGAGTCTCGTCTGATGCGAACTACTCCACAACGCCGCAGACGCTAAGCCGAATGACTTTGGACCACCTTCCTGTCCACGCCCGGCGGCTGCGTTCTCAGCCGAGCAGGCGCTTCGCCCATCGACCGTCACGACGACCGGCCAAGCCACGCAGGCCCGTCCCTAGACTGAGCGCGGGGACGCCGCACTGGAGTCGCTCAATCGCCGGCGCACACCCTACGAAGGCTGGCCTGCGGCGACGCGGTGCCGTTGCAGCCCTACGGGTGCCCATCGATCGGTAAGCTTGAACGCCCATTGGCCTCATGGACGGGCAGCTTGATCGCGAACCGCGCTCCGACGCCTGCCACGCCGGCGTCGCAACTTATCGAGCCTCCGTGCGCCGCCACGATCTGGCGTGCGAGGTACAGCCCGATGCCAGCTCCGCGTTCACCGCCTTCTCGATCGTGCCGATGGTGCTCGACGCGGAAGAACTTCTCGAACACCCGCTCCCGAAGCTCGGGCGCGATGCCCGGGCCGCTGTCGGCCACTTCGATGCAGACACTTGTGCCCCCGGCCTCGGGCGCGGCTCGCACTTCGATCTTCCCGCCGGACGGCGCGTACTTCACCGCGTTGTTCAGGACGTTCGAGAGCACCACGTTCAGCCGCGGAACGTCACCCCACACGATGTCGGCCCCCGGCTCGCGCGTCAGGCAAACGGAGACCCCCTTGTCGGTGCAGGCGGCTCGGATGCCCTCGACACAACGCTCCAGCAGCACGCTGACGTCGACGCGGTCGCAGTAGAGCCGCAACTGGCCTGCCTCGATGCGCGTCAGATCCAAGAACTCCACGACCGTGGAGGCTAGCTGCTCAACCCCAATCAGCGCGGTGGCCACGAGGTCCCGGTCGCGCTGGTCGAGACTGGCGGCGCGCTCCTGAAGCATCAGCAGCGTCATTCGCAGCGTCGTTAGGGGCGTTCGCAGCTCGTGCGACGCGACCGCGACCAGTTCTGTGCGCATCTCGTCGAGGTGAACGAGCTCCGTCACGTCCGACAAGATCAGCACGGCCCCGCGCCCCTCGATGCGTACGACGCGAGGCAGAAGCTTGCGCTTGGCTCCGAACGACACGGCCTTCGCCAGATCGAGCGGAAAATCGGCTGGCTCGCCACGCAGGCTCATCTCGATGGCGTCCAACACGGCGTCGGGCAGCGGGAGCTCGCGGACGGTCCCCGCACGCGTTCCGCGCGTCGCGAGCACGATGTCGTTCGCGCGCGCGTTCGCGGAGGACACCTCGCCGTGCGGCTCGATGATGAGGACGGCGTCCGGTAGCGCGGCGAGCGTGGCTTCGAGGGTCTCCTTAGCGCGAATGACTTCTCCGATGTTCGTCCGGCGGAACTCGGCCAGTTCGTCCGCCATGCGGTTGAAGCCCTCCGCGAGCTGTCCGAGTTCGTCGGCGCGCCGAGCGGGCACGCGCCTCTCGAAGTCTCCTCGCCGAACGGCGTCGACTGCCGTGGTGAGCTCACGGAGGGGAAAGACGACGACCCGGGCGAGGTAGAGCGCGACCAGAACCGATAGCAGAATCGCTCCCACGAAGACGCTGGCGAGGATCTGGGTAGCGCGTGTCGACTGATCGCGCGCCCACGCGGCGACCTCCTGGGTCTGACGGAAGTGCTCGTCCCAGATCCGGGTGGTGTCACCGACCGCCCGCCGGAGCAGCGGGTTCACCTGCTCGTGGTAACGGATGCGCGCGGCTGGGTCATGGACGTTCGCCACGAGGTCGTCGCCGGCGCGGTGGTAGTCGTCGACGTCCCGGCGGAGCGCCTCGGCGCTCTCCCGCTCGCTGGGCGTCGTGAGCAAGGAATCGGCGCGGCGAAACGCCGCCGCGACCTGGACGCGCCTCTCGGCGAGCTCCTGTCGCCCGCGCGACTCGTCAGTCAACGTGAGCAGCAAGCCGTCGTCCTCGCGCTCGAGCGCCGTCGCAAGCGCGCCAGTCGCGGCGGTAGTCTGCTCGCTGTCCTGAACGGCCGTATCGACGACGTGGGCGACGCGGCGAAAGGCCCACGCGCTCCAGGCGCTCGAAGCCGCCGTCGTCGCCACGAGTAAGACGCCCGCGACGAAGAAGCGGCCGCGCAGGCCAATTGCCTTCATGCGAGACCGTAGCGCTTGCGCTTACGCTGGAGCGTGGTGCTGTCGATGCCGAGGATGCGCGCCGCAGCCTCGAGCGTGGGCGCACGAGCAATGACGCGTGCGATGTGTTCTCGTTCGATTGCCTCGACGGTGACGTCGGCGCCCAGCGAGACGTCGCCTGGCCCTATGTGAGGAGCCTCATCCGTCGCCGGCGGGATGCCCAGATCGTCGGGCTCGATCACGGGCCCGGGGCTGAGGATCACGGCGCGTTCGATGGCGTTCCGCAGCTCCCTCAAGTTGCCGGGCCACACGTACGCCCGTACCGCGCGCTTCGCAGCCTCCGACATCGCGAGGTCGGGGCGGTGCTGACGCAGCGAGGCGCGGGTCAGGTAGTGGTTTGCGAGAGTCGGGACGTCCTCGCTTCGCTCTCGCAGTGGCGGCAGAGTAAGAGCCACCACGTTCAGGCGAAAGAGCAGGTCCTCGCGGAACCTGCCCGCCCGTACCTCGTCCTCGAGCGGCCGATTTGTCGCCGCGACGAGCCTTACGTCCGCCGTGCGCTCCTTGCTCTCCCCCACGCGCTCGTACGACTGATCGTTAACAAAGCGGAGGAGGCGCGCCTGCGCGTCGAGCGAGAGATCTCCCACCTCGTCGAGGAACAGCGTGCCCCCTTCCGCTTCCTGGACCTTGCCCGGTGAGTCCGCGTTGGCACCCGTGAAGGCTCCCTTCTTGTGGCCGAAGAGGGTGCTGTTCATGAGGTCCGTCGACAGCGCCGGACAGTTGACGCTGACGAAGGGCGCCGCTGCGCGAGGACTGTGCTTCCAGATCCACCGCGCCATCACGTTCTTTCCCGTGCCGCTGTCGCCGCGGAGCAGCACGGGGGCGTGGCTCGCCGCCGCGGCGCGCGACGCTTGCTTCATGAAGGCAGACCACACTGGGCTCGACGTCTCGAAGGTCTCGTCGTCTGCGCCCGCCTGTTCCAACCGCGCTTGAGCGTCCGCCAGCTGTCGCCGCAAGTGAACCGACTCGAGGGCGCGCCTCGCGGCATGCCGCACTTGGTCCGGCGTGAAGGGCTTGGGTAGGTAGTCGGACGCGCCGCGCTTGATCGCGTCCACGGCCGTCTCGAACGTCGCGAACGCCGTGATCACGACGATCGCCGCGTCCGGCTGTCGACGCCGGATGTCGGCGATCGAGTCCAGCCCCGATTCCGGGCCGAGCCAGAGGTCGAGCAGGATCAGATCGAAGCGGCTTCGATCCAGGGCTTCGAGGGCTGCCCCAGCATGGCCGACGCCGAGGACACGCGCACCGTCGGCTTCGAGGCACAGACGGAGCGACTGGCGCACCCCCGCGTCGTCGTCCACGACGAGCACCGACCAGCCCTGAGTCGAATCCACGGCCGAGGAGGTTACTGCACCCGTCCGCAGTGAGCGGCGCTCGTCGTCGGGTCGAGCCACCCTGGGGGTCACTGCGACGGCCGTGCCACGCCCACCGCCCGCCCAGTAGGCCTCGAGCCCCACGGTGTCCATGCACTTTGCGGCTTTGGAGGATGGTGCATCGGGCGTTTCGCCTGGACGACCAGACATCGATGGCGCTCGGAGCGCTTCCCGTAGGCATCGACCCGAGCCGGCCCGTGCCTTGCTGGATGCGGCGACTCGCCGCCATGCGTGTCCCCTTCCTCGCTCACGGCCACCCACTCGTGTGTGCGAGCGTCATCGCGGCGCACGCGACGGCATGCGCCGGCTTCCCCGACTCGGCGCCGCAAACGCAGGTCGTCCTCGACAACCAGTACGCGCCTGACACGGCGCTGGTCGTCTACGACGCGTACTGGCTGAACGTATCTTTCGCCGGCGAGCCGGTTCCCCCTGGATCCTCGTCATCGCCTCAGAGCATCGTACCGGCGTCGGCGGACAACACGGCGTACGTCGTCCTGGCGCCGGGCTGGGATCCGACGAGCACGACACCGCCGCAGACGCTCGTCGTCGTGCAATCCCGGAGCGGCTTCGCCGTCGCCTTGGGAGACACGCTGCGTATCCCAGTCGACGACCGCGGCTTCGAGGGGAACTGCGCCGCCGGAAGCCGGCTCACTCAAAGCCAGGCGGACTTCCTAACGCAAATCGTCTTCACGGCAGACTTCGCGGGCCTCGCCTACGACGCGGCGACCTGCACGACGACGCCGTTCGGAGATGCAGGTGCACCGTGATTCTCGGGCGCGCTGCCGCCGTCCTTCGGCGTTCCTGTCGACGCCCACGATCCTCGCGGCGGTTCTAGTGATGTCGAGCCGCGCATTCGCGCAACCCGTCCCGCCAGCTCCTCACGAGGACACCTCGTTCGATCTGATGAACGAGCTCTCGCACCGGGGGCTGCACGACATCCACGACGAGAGCTGGAACCTCTACGGCCAGTTCACCTACATCACGAGCTACAAGCCCCCGATCCAAGCTCCGTACACGAACGTGAACGGTAGCCCCAACTCGCTCTGGCCTCAGGCCGAGCGGGGGTTCACCAGCACGTTCACGCTCTTCGGCGGTCTGCGACTGTGGCGCAATGCCGAGGCGTACGTCGTTCCTGAGTTCATCGCCGAGCGCGCGTTCTCGGCGCTCCACGGGCTCGGCGGGTCGACGGAGAACTTCGAGCTTCAGAAGACGGGCGCGGAGTCCCCCACTCTCTACCGATCCCGCCTCTACCTACGGCAAACGATCAATCTCGGAGGCGACCGCGTCGAGAAGACGTCCGACCCCATGCAGCTCGCCGCGGTCGTCGACAGCCGCCGGCTCGTTCTGACGGGCGGGAACGTCTCGGTGCTCGACGTCTTCGACCGGAACAACCTCGTCGGCGACCTCCGTCAGTCGTTCTTCAACGAGGCGTTCATGACGCACGCCTCGTTCGACTTTCCCGCGGACGCGCGCGGCTACACCTACGGTGCTTCCGCGGAGCTCTATCTCGACGACTGGGTCGTGCGCATCGGCCGGTACGCGCCACCGCTCAACCCGAACAGCTACCAGGTCGATCCGAGGCTCTGGCTCTATTGGGGTGACGAACTCGAGATCGAGCACGACCACACACTCTTCGGGCAGCCCGGGGCCGCTCGCATCCTCGCGTACCAAAACTACGAGGTCATGGGGGCGTTCTCGGACGCGGTCGTGGCGTGGCAGCGCGATCCAGCGAAGAACGCCGCATCCTGCACGAGCTACAACTACGCCTCCGGCAACTTCGGTGCGCCCGATCTGTGCTGGGTTCGCCGACCTCAGACGAAGGTCGGCATCGGCGTCAATTTCGAGCAAGGCATCGCCGAAGGGATCGGCGTCTTCGGCCGCGCCATGTACTCCGACGGCCGGACGGAGGTCGACGCGTTCGACTCGGCGGACCGCGACGTCTCAGTCGGCGTCATCGCGAAGGGGAAGCTCTGGCAACGGCCGCTGGACGTGACCGGCATCGGCCTCGCGACAACCTGGATCTCCAACGAGCACGCGCAATACCTCTCCCTCGGGGGCATCGACGCGTTCATCGGCGACGGACGGCTCGTGCACGTCGCGCCCGAGGAGCTCTTCGAGGTTTTCTACTCGTACAACTTCCGCGCGATCTGGCTCGCGGCCGACTACCAATTCCTCGCCCACCCCGCCTACAACGCCGACCGCGGACCCGAGCACGTCGTCTCCGGGAGGGTCCATGCGGAGTTCTAGGGCCCTCGCGTGCGCGGCGGCCGTGCTCACTGCCGCGTTGCCGGCATCTGCTCAAGCACAGCAACAAGCGCAAGGTTTCGACCTCGAACGCCTCTACACGTCCGCGCCGGGCGCCGGGTGGTTCGTTATGGACACGCTCGACATGCACGGGGACCTGGGCGGCGCCGTAAGCGCCATCACGAGCTACGCCCACGACCCGCTGCGCATCACCGACGGCCACCAGACCCTCGCCGTCGTCTCGGACGAGGCGTTCCTCCAGCTCGGCCTCGCGGGGACCTACGACCGCTTTCGCGTGTACGCCACCTTCGACTCTCCGCTGCTGGTCCACGGCAACAGCGGGAGCATCGGCGGGTACAGCTTCAACGGCCCGAGTGTCGACCTGGGCTCGGCGCCCGATGCCATCTCGAACGGGCGAGTCGGCTTCGATACACGCCTGCTCGGTAGCCACGACAGCGCGTTCCGCTTCGGGTTCGGCGTGCAGCTCTGGTTCCCCGGAGGCGCGCCCGGGGCCCTAACGACGAATTACCTGAGCGATGGGCCGCCAAGCGGATCGCTCGGCGCCTACAACGCGATGGCCCGCGTGCTGTTCGCGGGCGACGTCGGCATCTTCACGTACGCCGGGCAGGTCGGCTTCAACCTGCGGACCGTTGACGACTCCCCGACCCCCGGAAGCCCACGCGGAAGCGAGGCGCTGTTCGGAGGCGCTGGCGGCGTACGACTCCCCATCTGCGCCACCTGCGACGAGTTGCTGGTCCTCGGCCCGGAGGTCTATGGCGAGACGGCCGTCCGCTCGTTCTTCGGGCCGGACACTACGGCTCTCGAGGCTCTTCTTAGCGGGCGGGTAGAGGGCACGGCCGAGCGGGGGCCGAAGCTCCGCTTCAAACTCGGCGTCGGCGGCGGCCTCGATGCACGCTTCGGAGCGCCCGAGTGGCGCGCCGTCTTCGGGATCGAGCTCTTCGATCGTCACTCGAGGGGGGCTGCGCCATGAGCGGTTCATCGAAGCTGCCGGCGTGGGCAGGCGGTATGCGGCGGGGTCTCGGGCTCGCGCTGGCCATGGCGCTGACGCTGCCGTGCTGCACCACGTTCATGCGGCCCGTCGAATGCGGGGACAAGAAGCACGCGTGCGGAGAGCTCCACGACGTGAAGTTCTGCGAGAGTGTCGTGGTCTCCGTCGATGGAGCCGACTGCGCCGGCGCGGGGCTGATCCCAGGAAAGCCGTTCTGCTACGTCTCGAGCGGGCCTTGTGTGCACACGACGTACGCACTCAAGGATCGCGACTGCGTTGTCCGTGAGTACACGCCCCTGCGCGAGTGGTACGAGTGCTCACCGGGGACGCCCACCTTTGGACTTTGATGGGGCGAACCGCACTCCTCAGAGGCTCAGCGTCGGAGGGACAAGCCTACGAACGGCGTCGCGACCGGCTCGTCGCCGTGAACCCCGACATACGTTCCCAGGTCGACCTGCGCATCTCTCGTGAAGGCCCAGAGCACGCCGCTCCCGAGGGCAGCGTCCGGGCCTGTCGTGTAGATGTCGACGAAGACGCCGAGGTTTTCGATTGGCTTTAAGGTGAGCGCGGACGCCAGCACGACAGCGGCCGGAGGCTTCGGGCTCGCTCCGAAGAGCACTCCGGCGTTCATCTCGAGTTCGAAGTGCTCGCTGAGCTCCCACCCCCAGAATAGGTATGGTCCCGCGCGGAGGGCCTCCGACGGGGCGACGGGCATGAACACCCACGGGACGAACGTGATCGCCGGAACCCAGCCCCGCTCCTGCACGATGTTGAACTTCGCGCGAAGCTCGAACGGTCCCGGAGGCAAGAGCGCGCCGGCGGCGGGGTCGTAGGCGGCATGCGCGACGAGAAGCTGGACGTCGACGCCAGAAACGAGGCCGACCTTGTAGTTGTCGTCGAGCAGGACGAGGTGCGCGTTGCGGTCGCCGCCTCGGTTCCCGACGCTGCCTCCGAGCTGCACCTCGGCGAGTGCTGATTCGACCTGGAAGTGCCCCGCGGGCACAACGTGGGGCGTGTCCGTCTGGTGCGGTCGGTCGGTGTCGATGAGACCGAGGCACACGTCAGGGAGCGGCGACGCGAGGCCGTGCGTACCCTGGCACCGCGGGTCCTCGTGGTCCTCAGCAAGACCAAGCCTCGGAACCAAGACAAGCGTCGCAACGGCGAGGCCGCCTGACGTGAACCGAATCGCAGCTCCGAACATCTCCGGCCTTTCTCCGGGCCGGGACATCGTGGGCGGGAGCGCACGAAACCTCGGCCAGGACTATCCCTGGTCGAAGGTCTCGTTCCCCTCGGGAGTCCGAGGTGGGGGACCGGACGCCCAACGGCGTCAGCATGTCGATCTCCCCGTACCGCTCGCGCGGTGTGAACTACTCCCCTTGCGTGCGCCTCTTCTCGGCGATCTCGGCGGCTTCGTCAAGCCCCGCGTGAGGCCCTCTCGTACTGGCGTACGCCCGCACATCGCGAAGCGGATGCACGTCTTTGAGGGGCGGTCGCACGGAGTGCAACCATGCCCTGATGCTCCATCATGCCGTCTCGCGTTTGAGGTGAACCGTACCCTCCCGGACGCGATGCTTGCGCGCCAGCGCGACCGCAGACGCACCCCGAAGGTGGCGGCGGATCCGGCGCGGTTCGGGCCACGCGCACAGCGCGAGGATCGCCGCCGCCGCAGTGAGCCGAGCGATGGGTTTGCGCGCCTTGCGCATGCGCCCAGGCCTATGCATCCGACGGGCCGCGCCGGCGTCGCTACCAGACGCTGGGCAACAGCTTAGACCGAACGCGCGCGGCGTACTCCGGGTACCCCTCAAGCTCCGCACGCAGCGTGCGATCCTCGAGCGCCGTGCGGATGACGAACGCCAGCGCGACAAGCAACGCGGGGATCGCTGCCCACAAGGAGCCGAGGGCAAGCGGCATCGCGAGCGAGTAGACGATGCTCCCGACGTAGCCGGGGTGCCGGACGAAGCGGTACGGTCCGGTCGTGCACACCTGCTGCCCGCGATCGCACTGGATGCGCACCACGCGGGAATAGAAGCGGTTGGCCGACATCGCCCAGCACACGACCGCGTTGCCCGCGACGATGAGGAGAAACCCTGCGATGGTGACGGGGAGCGGGACGTGCGACCAGCCGAGGCGAGCGTCGAGGCCCGCGACCGCGAGGACGAGCAGCGTGAGCAGCGTCAGAAGGGTCCTGAGCAAACGGTCCCAGCTCTTCGCGTTCGGCCCCGTCTCCGCGCGCTCCGCGGCGAGCTCCGGATCGTGACGGAGAACGATCAGCCCGTTGAACAGGATCGCCCCGAAGTAGGTCCCGAGGAACGCCCACGCCTGCCACCAAACGATGCGCCCCGCCGGCGCGAACATCGCGAGCGCCATGATTGCGCCGCTCAGCAAGAGCTGCACACCGCGCTTGATGACGCCACGAGTGACTCCGGTCGCGGAACGCACGGGTGGCGCTGCGGTCCCGAGCCGGGGAGGATGGGTGCGCGCGAAGGTCATCGGACCCTTTGGGAAGCGGCCGCAGGGGGCGCGTTCGTCGAGGATGAGTCGAGGCGATGCAACACCGACGCCGCGACGAGTGCGAGCGCCGTTCCAAGCAGAATGCCGCCCAGCACGTCGCTCGGGTAATGAACGCCCAGGTAGATCCGGGACGCGCCGATGGCGGTCGTGAGAAGGATCGTGAAACCCAGGGCTGCGACGCGCTCCCACGGAGGAGCGAGGTGACGCGCTACGACGAACGAGGCCGTGAAGTACACCGCCGCGGATGCCAACGAGTGACCGCTCGGATACGAGAGGCCCGTCACGTGGACCAGCCTGGTGACCACGTCGGGACGTGGGCGCTCGAGCAGCGTCTTGGTCGCAAGCGTGAGCAGGGCCGAAGCGAACGAGGTTGCCGCGAGAACGCTGGCTCCTCGTCGATCGCCGAGCGCGAGAAGTAGCGCGCCGAACACGAACGTGAACATCGCAACCAGGAGCGGAGAGCCGAGGGCGGTGAGGTCCATCGCGATCCCGCTCAGCCAAGGCCGCCGAAGGCTTGCTGCCAGCCTGAGAACCGCAGCGTCGATGCCAAGCAGCCGAGTCGAGTGCTCGTCCGCCTCGAGCAGCTCCTCGCTGAGCTCGACGAAGGTGGCAACGAGAACGAGCGCGGCCCCGACAGCGAGCCAAGCGCCCCATCGGACCAGGAACGTCCACCACGACTGTCCGAGCCGACGGATGGAATGCTCGTGCACGCATTCGCCCGCCGCATGCGGCGTGCCGGCGCCTCAGCGAGGCTCCGCCACCGGCGAGCGAAGCTCGGAGCAGCGGCATACGCGTTGCTCCGTGACGCAGCGACGCGACACAAAGGGGAGTGGCCCATGAACCGCCTGTCAGCGCTCGCGCTCGCATTCCTCGGCTTCGCCTGCGGCGGCGCCGCCTCTTCGCTGCCCAGCCGTACCCCCGCGCCGACCGGGGTCGCCGAGGCTCAGGCGGCGACGCCTCAGACGGGGGTTGTTCCGGAGGCCGCGCATCGGGCACCCTTTCAAGCGAACGTTCTGCAGGCGGCGCGCAGCAACGACGCCTACCGGCGCGTCGTCTTCACGGGCGTCAAGACGCAGCTGGCGCTGATGACGATCCCGGTCGGAGGCGACACCGGCTTCGAGACGCACTTCAAGGTCGAGCAGCTGATCTTCATCGCCGACGGTCAGGCGAAGGCGATTCTCGACGGGGCGGAGTCGGCGCTCACCCCCGGCGACGTGGTGGTGGTGACGCCCGGCACGCGGCACGACATCGTCAACACTGGCTCGGAGCCGCTCCGCATCTACACGGTGTACGCGCCCCCGAACCACATCGACGGTCGCGTGCAGCCTACGAAGGCCGACGCAGAGGCAGACAAGGCCGACGAGGCTTTCGGGCAGGCGGTCCGCTGAACGGAATGCCCGTGAAGCTCCCGGCCAAGATCGGGCTTGGCGCCCTCGCGGTACTGGCCGTACTCCAAGCGTTCCGGGTGGAACACACGAACCCGCCCGTGACGGCCGACTTGCAGGCGCCGCTGGCGGTCAAGGAGGTGCTCCGGCGCGCCTGCTACGACTGCCACTCGAACGAGACGCGCTGGCCCTGGTACAGCTACGTGGCACCGACATCGTGGTTGCTGCACTACGACGTCGCGGCGGGCCGCCAGGCGTTGAACTTCTCGGACTGGGCGGCATTCTCGCCGGCGGAGCAGTCGAAACAGCGCGGGGAGATCGTCGAGTCGATTGGGGAGGGCGAGATGCCGCCCTGGTACGTCCCGATGCATCCGTCGGCGCGGCTCTCGGATGCAGACAGGAGCACTATCGAAGACTGGGCGAGGACCACTGGGCCGTAGACGCCAGCGGTCGACGGCGCAGGGTCTGCACATTAGCGCAGCCCTTGCACACGCTCGGCCCGCATCAGCCGGGCAATGCCGCGCCCCTGCTTCTTGCAGACGGTCTTGGCGCTCATGAGCAAGCCAACGCCGGAGGTTCTCGCGCCGTCTCACGCGCTCACTGGCTTGAGCCCAGCCGAGGTGCTCGACCGTAGGGCCCGTGACGGCTTCAACGAGCTCCCGGCTGCCGGGACGCGCGGCCTGTTGGCGAGTCTCCTGGCCATCGTGCGCGAGCCGATGTCCCTGCTCCTGCTCGTGTGCGGTGGAATCTACCTCGTCCTCGGCGACCGACAGGAAGCCGCGATGCTGCTCGGCTTCGTGGCGTTCATCATGGTGCTGACGCTCGTGCAGGAGCGGAAGACCGAGCGGGCGCTCGAGGCTCTCCGGGACCTCGCGAGCCCACGCGCCTTGGTCATTCGCGAGGGACTGCGCGTCCGCGTCGCCGGCCGAGAGCTCGTGCGCGACGATCTCGTCGTCCTCGCCGAGGGCGACCGCGTACCCGCCGACGCCGTCGTCCTCGAGGGGAGCCACCTGGCCGTGGACGAGTCGCTCGTGACGGGTGAGTCGGTCCCGGTCCGAAAGGCCGTTTGGGACCACGAGCTCGCGTTTGCGCGGCCCGGCGGCGAGGACCTCCCGTTCGTGTACGCTGGTACGCTCGTCACTGCCGGAGCGGCGATCGCGCGCGTGCACGCGACGGGGGCGCGTACCGAGATCGGCCGCATCGGCCAGGCGATGCAGACCGGCGAATCGCAGCAGACGCCCCTCCACGCGGAGACGCATCGCCTCGTCGTCCGGCTGGCGTGGATCGGCGGCGCACTCTCGGCCCTCGCCGCGGTCGGCTACGGCGTCGCCACCCACCGCGCGCTCGCCGGCATCCTCGCCGGGCTCACGCTGGCGATGGCGATCCTTCCCAACGAGTTCCCGGTCGTCGTGACGATGTTCCTGGCGCTCGGAGCGTGGCGTCTCTCGCGCCGTAAGGTACTCGCACGTCGCATCCCCGCGGTGGAGTCGCTCGGCGCGGTCACCGTGCTGTGCGTGGACAAGACGGGGACCCTGACCGCGAACCGCATGACCGTCAGCCGCATTCGCGCCAACAGAGAGACCTTCGATCTCGCGCGTCTGCGCTCCGAGCCGTTGCCGGAGTCGACGCACGACACGGTCGAGTACAGCATCCTCGCGAGCAGGCGAGATCCGTTCGACCCGATGGAACGGGCCTTCCAGGAGCTCGGCGAGAGTCAGCTCGCCGGCACCGAACATCTGCATCGGGACTGGCAGCTCGTTCGCGAGTATCCGTTGACGCGCGAGCGTCTGGCCGTGGTGCAGGTCTGGCAGCCACCCGGCCGCCCCCACCTCGTCGCCGCCGCGAAGGGGGCCCCGGAGGCCATCGCGAGCCTCTGCGGTTCGAGCGCCGATGAGCGTGCCCACATCGAGCAGGGGGTGCGCGCGCTCGCGGCCGACGGCCTGCGCGTGCTCGCCGTGGCGCGAGCCGACGTCGACGATGCGACGCTCGCCGGCGACCCGTCTGCGCTGGGGCTTCGCTTCGTTGGCCTCGTGGGACTAGTGGATCCGGTACGCGACAGCGTCCCTGGCGCCGTCGAGGAGTGCCGGACGGCGGGCATTCGCGTCGTGATGATCACGGGAGACTATCCGGCGACCGCTCAGGCCGTCGCGCGGCAGGCGGGCCTCGACGCCGCGCGCGTGGTCACGGGAGCCGAGCTCGCCACGATGAGCGAGGAGCAGCTCCGAGCGCGCGTACGCGACACCTGCGTCTTCGCGCGCATGCTTCCGGAGCAGAAGCTGCGCCTGGTCGAGGCGCTCACGGCGAACGGCGAGATCGTCGGGATGACCGGCGACGGGGTGAACGACGCGCCCGCCCTGAAGGCGGCGCACATCGGCATCGCGATGGGCGCGCGTGGGACCGACGTGGCGCGCGAGGCCGCCGCAGTCGTACTGCTGGAGGACGACTTCGCATCGCTCGTCCACGGCGTGCGCACGGGCCGGCGAATCGTCGACAACCTGAAGAAGGCGCTCGCGTACATCCTCGCGGTGCACCTGCCCATCGTCGGGCTGACGCTCGTTCCGATCGCCCTGCGCTGGCCGCTCGTGCTCATGCCCATCCACATCGCGTTTCTGCACCTCGTGATCGATCCGGCATGCTCGGTGGTCTTCGAGGCGCAGCCCGAGGAGACTGACGTCATGCGCCGGCCGCCCCGCGATCCCAGGGCGCCGATGTTCGGCAGACGCGTCCTCGGCGTGAGCATGCTTCAGGGCGCATCGGTCCTCGTCGTCGTGCTGGCGGTCTATGTCCTCGCGCTTCGCCTCGGGCAGGCAGAGGCCGAGGCGCGTGCGCTCACGTTCGCGACGTTCCTCTTCTCGAACCTCGCGCTGATCTTCACGAACCGATCCTGGTCGCGCGTGATCGCGTTCTCGTCGCTCAGGGACGCGACGCTATGGACCGTGACGGGCGGTGCGTTTCTCTTCCTCGCGCTTGTCATCTACGTGCCACCGCTCGCGGACCTGTTCCGCTTCGCGCCGCTCGGCGCTCTGGACCTCGCCCTCTGCTTCATCGCGGCCGCCCTCAGCATTACCTGGTTCGAAATCGTGAAGCTACTGGGATGGGTAAGTCGTTCCACCTCGCGCTCCGACGATTGGCGGGTCGCTCCGAGTCACTGAGGCGATGCATGCCTCCTACGCCTTCCTCTGCACTTACCCCGATGCGCGTTCTCACGGCGCTGCTAGCGGCTGCCGCGGCCGTCGTCCTCGTACCTCTCTGGGTGCCTCTCGTGTTAGCCGCGTGGACCGCGGACCTGCTTCACCCCGCCGTCCGACGGCTGGAGCGCGCCCTCGGCGGCAGGCGCACTGCCGCGGCCACAGTCGTGGTGCTTCTCGTGCTTGGTGCGCTGCTGCCGATCGGCGGCGTCGTCGCCGCGCTCGTGTCGGGTGTGCGGGAGCTCCTCGACCAGGTGCGAGCCGCCCTCGAAGGCTCCGGTTCACTCTCGAGCGCCCTTCTGGGCACCGGCGATGCGTACCGTGGGGCTCCCAGCTGGGCGGACCTCGCAACTCGGTACGGCGCGAGCGCATGGCGAGCGCTGAGCACGATCGCGAGGGCTTCGGCGAGCGCGGCGATCGGCCTGCTCGTCTTCGTCGCGGCGCTCTACACGTTCACGGTCGACGGAGAGCGGGCGTATGCGTGGATCGAGTCGCACGCGCCGATCCCGCGGGACGCGCTCGCCCGTCTCGCCGGCGCCTTCCGAGAGACCGGGCGAGGACTCATCGTGGCCGGCGGCGGTACCGCACTCGTTCAGGGGGCCATCGCGACGATCGCCTACGTGGCGATCGGGATCCCGCGGGCGCTGCTTCTCGGCCCGCTGACCGCCCTCTGCGCCATCGTGCCGGTCGTCGGCACGGGCCTCGTGTGGGTCCCGCTGGCGATTGAGCTCGTCGCGACGGGAGAGTACTGGCGGGCCGTCGTCGTGCTCGCGGTCGGCGCCGGCGTCCACAGCCTTATCGACAACTTCGTGCGCCCAGCGCTCGCGAGGTACGGCCGGCTGACCCTCCCCACCTTCCTCGTGCTCGTGTCGATGCTTGGCGGCATCGCTGTCTTTGGCGCGGCAGGCGCGCTTCTGGGGCCGCTCCTCGTTCGCCTCTGCGTCGAGGCCTTCGCGATCATCTCACGGGCCGAGGCGCCCGAGAGCGACCTGGGGCAGTCGATGGATTAGAGTCGGTCTACGGCAGCTGTCCCCTGGTGACCAGGAGACGTGATGCGCTCAGCTGGCAAGATGCTCGCGCAAGTCATCGGCCCCAGTACGTACGCATGCGGGATGAACGCCAACGGCTACCCGTTCATGACTCGGCGTCAGATTCTCGCGCGCATCGAGGCGGACCCCGCGTTCGCGGTGGAGTGCGTGACAATCGTCCAGGAGCGCCACGAGCGTCGTGGCGTCGGGACTGGCGAGAGCATGGGGTGGATGGCGTCGCATGCGGCGAAGGCGACCAAGCTCGGTGCGAAGTTGGCCTCGGGGGAGGCGACGGATAAGGAGCGTGTGGAGGCCGCCCAGCTCGTGAAGAGCTATGCCAAGCAGCTCGCACGCGTGTTCCGCGACCGCGAACTCGCCGCTCGGCCCGACCTTGCTGCACAAGCTGCCGTCTTCGGCGTCGGCACGGGCAATACTCCGACGCCACCGTCGGCGGGCGCATCACCGACCGCTCCGCCGCGCGACACGAGCGAGCAGACAGCGGCGGCGCTGACCGAGCAGGTGCTGGGACCGAGGAAGCGTGGCCGGCCGAAGGGGTCGAAGAACAAGCCGAAGGCGGACCAGCCGGCCCGACGCCGGCGCCCGCGGGCGTGATCGAGAGCGTACGCGTGACACCTTCGCGCTTCCGGGTTGCACGCGGAGGCGAACGCGCCGCGCGGCAGTAGTGTAGGAGGAGCCCGGCGAGCTAGATCGATTTCAACCGCCTCCGACGGATCGACATGCGCGCAGTCCTCTGACGGCGATCGGGCGGGAAGGCCTCGGAGGTCGCGAGACTCGAAATGCGCGCGCGGAGGCCCTCCGGGCGATCCGACCCCTCCTGTCCTATCCCATGAGCTGCCCCCTCCCCATGTTTGGGGCGGCGATCACGCCAACGCCGTAGCCGGCGACGGACTCCGGGCAACTACGCGGCCGACTGTCGCCGCGACCCAGGACCCGCCGCGTTTTGTCGGGTGCTGCTCGAGCCGAAGCACCCGCGCAATCTCGCGCAGCGAACGCCCCGCCGTGCGGAGCTCCCGGATGCGCGTCACCGCGACCATCTCCGCGGGGTCCTCGACGACGACCCTGCGCCCGTCCCCGTCGACCTCGCCCGTGCGGCGCAGTCCCAGGGGCTCGCCCCCAATCAGCACCCCCTCAGCCTTGAGGTGCGCCAGAGCGTCGCGCGTGCGCTCCGCCGTCGCCTCGCGTTCCCACTGCGCGACCGACGTCAGGACGTTGAGCACGAGACGGCCGGCCGCCGTGCGTGTGTCGATCGAGTCCGACACGGAGAGCAGCGACCAACGGGACCCGAAGTAGCGCTCGACCAAGTCGCCGAGGTCACGCACGGAGCGCGTGAGACGATCCAGCTTGGCAACGAGGATGCCGTCGGCCGCCCCACCCTCGAGCTGCGCCAGTGCTCGCGCGAGCCCCTGGCGTCCGGCGAGGCTCTTGGCAGACACCCCGGCGTCCTCCTCGATGCCCACCAGCTCGAGGTCCATGGCGAGCGCGTAGGCACGGAGCTTGGCACGCTGGGCTGCGAGGGATACCCCCTCGTCGACCTGCTCCTTCGAGGACACCCGAACGTACCCGATGACGCGTGTTCCCATGCCCTCCGATACGCTGTTCAGTGGTGGACCTCCGTTGCAGAGACGACCGTCTCGGCTACGGGAGGGGTCCGGCGGAGGGGGTTCGCCGGGAGGGTGCGCGTCGCAAGGGGTGCTGCGAAGCCAGTCTCTCAGCTGCGGCCTACCTTTCGAGGCGACCCAGTATCCAGCCCTCCACCTGCCGCACACCCGGATGGTTGGGAACACCTTCCCCCCGTGAGCCCCTCGACGACGCTGAGCATTCCCAGCAAGCCGGCGACTGCGTCGAAACGATCCTCGCCGGTGGCGAGGTTGCCGAAGCCGTCGCGAAGCTCGTGCAGAAGATCGGCTGAGAGGTCGATCCCCACGCCGGCGGCCCATGCCGCGATCCCAGATGCGCTTGCAGCACGAGACGCTTTGGATCGCTTGCCACGTCCATCCGTCGTGGCGGGCAGCGCCGCGCCGATCTGTTCGTACGCGTTCGCAGGGTACGTCTCGGCCACCACGGTGTGCCCGGTCTCGAGGAGCTCGTCGAGCGGGCCCTCGAACGGCCAGAGCCGCACGACACCTTCGGCGCGCGCTGGTTGAAGGAACTCCTGCCATCCCGTGATCGCCGCTCGTCCCACCTGGTTGCCGCCCAGCGTCCAGAACATGGGGCACGCGCGCCGGCCGGATGCGACATCGCAGCGGCGGTACAGGTCGTTGGCGGACTGGAGGTCAAGTCCTTCGACCAGATGATCACGTCGAGCGTTGCCGGGACGAGCTGGGTAGAAGGGGCGTCGGAGGCCGATCTCCTCACGGCTGCTCGCAACCTCGAAGAAGGAGGCCCATGCGGCGTGGCCAAGCAGCGGTAGGAGCTCGGCGAACGAGCTCACGCCGGCGCGCTTGGCGTAGGGGGCGGGCAGGCCGATGGGGAAGTCGAAGCCGATCAACGTCGCCCCTCGATGGGCGTCGACCAGGAGCTCGGCCGGCGTGATCAGGGCCGACGCCGTGGCAAGGTAACGACCCGTGGCCTGCAGCGTTGCGCGCGCCGCCCATCGCTTCGTGAGCCCCACGCTCCAGTCAGCGTGGACGACGGTGAGCGGGCGCGTGACCACGCCGTGACGCTAGCAGGACGCGCACGTCGCGATCCGCTTGCCGTATCCGCCCATGTGAAGAGGCGGCGGCGGCGCCGTTCAGTGTCGACCGAGGGCCAGACGTACATTGTCGTCTCATACGTCCCGCTGCTGCGCGGCGAACCGGGCGTGACGATGTCGCCCGAGGACGCGGCGAGGGTGCTCGAGTCCGTGCCCGACACGGAAGCGGGTCACGTGGAGGCGATCATCTGGGCTCTGGACGAGTCCGATACGCCCTGGCCCCTGCTCGTGCTGGAGCGCGCCGCCGAGGTCTTCGATCACCTGGTCGACTGGAGCGAGGGATCGCCCACGTCTTGGTTCAAGGTCGCGTGGTTCGCCGCCGGCGGCGAGTACGCCCTCGCCCTGCTTCCGCGCGTGGAGAGGTCTGTGGAGCGCTACAAGTTGGCATGTCGGCTCGGCGCGAATGAGGAGCTCCCAGAAAACGCACGGTTCGAGGTCGTCTTCCGCCCGATTCTCTTCCGCGGTCCGGAGTCCGCCGTGTCGCGAGAGATGCTCGCGACGCTTCCCCCACGAATCCGAGTCGGGTTCCTTTCTCTCCGAGACCTCCCGTCGAACGTGACCGAGATCGACCCGTCCCACGTACGACACTGCGGGCCGCTCGATGTCGAGCGCGACCCCGCCTACCTCGTGCAGCTTCTGGGCGCCCCCGGAATGCCCTCGGCGGATGGGTAGGGGGTGGGGGAATAGGAATGGGGGGATGGGATAGGCCAGGAAGGGATGCCGCCACGGGTCGGACGGGCTCGTCGACGTGGCACTGGGGGCCCCTTGATCACTCCTTCTTGGAGACGAAAGTGCATGCACAGTCTCCTCGCGGGTCCCCGAGCGCCACGATGGCCTTGATCGATGCGCGCGGGGGCGGGCCCGTCGGGCGCAGGGCGTTTGTAGCGTAGCCCGTTCATGACTCGTTCACGGCATGGCCGGAGGCAGCCGCTAGGAGGTGGAGGCCGTGCAGGTCACGAGTTCCAGCAGCGCCCGTAGTGCGCACCCGTGCCTTCGAGCGTCCCCGTGTTCGAAGGCTGCCGCCGCCTCTACGGCCAGCACGCGAGCGGTGACGACCCGCAAGCTCTCGCGATGGATGCCGGCTCGCAGCGGCAGAGTCGCACCATGCAAAGGAGGCGGCAGGATGGTCAACTCGCCGGGCTCGCGCACGACGCCTCTGCTCAGTGCAACTTCACCTGCACGCACTGCCAGAGGCATTGTGGGCCACTGCAATCGCACGACAGAACAGTCGGGGACTGGCAGGCCGGAACGGCGCCGGCGCACCTCGAGGACATGGAGCCGTCGGCGGGTGCGCCGGCCGACGGCGCCTGCGATGGGCATTTGTCGCGGTATCCGAGCTGACAGGCTCGTGCGCGTGCCGCTGCGGCCTCTGCCGCATGGCCCCCGGCGTCCCAGTATGCCGCCGCCGTTGCGCACGCGCCCGGGAGCCCTTGCGTGCACCACCGCTTGCACGTCTCGAAGGTCTCCAGGCCAACGGAGCCGGCTATCTCCCTGGCTGCACAGTGCTGATCCAGGCAGCGCCCGAAGTTCCCGGTCTCGCGCGACTGCACGCATCCGCCATCGCTGTGACAGGCGATGTCATCACCGCGTTTGCACAAGCTCGCCAGCGCCGGGATCGCCTTGCTCGGGTCAGTCTCACGCTCAGCCGCCTCTCGCTCGGCATCGAAGGTGGACGCGGTGAGCCCCGCGGTGCGCGCTTGCTCGTGGAGCATTCGCACTCGATTCAGAGCGTCCTGGGCACGCTGCACGTCGTCTGTGGCGGCGGGTATCTCATTGCTTAGGGCGTGCTTGGCTGCCGATCGCAGTAGGTCGGCGGACTGACGACAGAGCTCGAACTCACCGGCCAGGCCTGCCCTTCTGCAGTCGCCCCCGTCTAGGTCAGCGAACGCGCGCGAGATCTCGAGCATCTGCTTCTGTATGGGGCCCCGACGCGCGAGGGCTCGTGTTGCGTCGGCGTTAGCCATCGCCTCCTTCAACTTCTCGGAGGCACGTTCCGAGAGTCCGATCTCCGCGAAGACGATGGCCAGACAAGCAGGGTCGAGGGCCCGATCAAGCACTTCGTCCGTGGTGCTCTTCGTCGTCTGCGGCGAGGCGTCGCCCTTGATGCCGAAGCGAAGTCCTACGGTCGGGCCTGTCGTAGATGCGAGTTCGTAGGTGCCGAAAACCTCCGTGATCAGCGCTCGAGCCGAAGAGACATCGACGGTGCCTGCAGCAGGTCCCGCGTCCGCAAGCTGTGCACGCCCCTCCGTCGAAGGAGCGCCGCGTCGAACCTCCTCGCACAAACGATCGGCTGCTTCATGCCCGCCGCGGTTCGCGATGGCCTGCTCCACGGGGCCGTACGCACCCTCCGCGCTCCGTATCGCAATCCGGCAGCCGATCCACGACAGGGCGAAGGCCGTCCAGGGAGCCGTCGCGGTGTAGCGCTGCTCCGCCTCGAGACACGCTGCCTCCCGCGTAGAGCTCTGGCCGCCCGAGTTTCCCGGCGGCCTCTCCACGCAGACGCGCGCCGACTCCGCCGGCCCCGCTGCGGGTGCCTGCGCGGGAGGCTCGCTGGCCGGTGCGCATGCGGAGATGAGCGCTGCGGCCAGGGCGCCGGCTGCGAGGAGCGCGGGTGCTCTCCTGGTCACGGCCCGGATGGGGCCCATCTGTTCGCGTGTGGCTGTGGTTGCTGCTGTCACGGCATGCGCTCCACGAGTTTGAGACGCCCTCCAGGCTCGAGCAGGGATCGATTGCAACACGATAGAGTTGCTTCAGCAACACCACCGATGGTGGTGCTTCGCTGTATGCACGCGCCAACCTCTCGCCCGTGAACTTCGGGGAGGCGGTTCGTCGCCGACGCAAGGCCCTCGGGCTCACGCTCGAGAAGCTGGCGGAGCGCGCGAAGCTGTCGCCCAACTACGTCGGCACCGTTGAGAACGGGCGCCGCGATCCCTCCCTCTCGACGATCGAACAGCTCGCGAAGGCCCTTGGAGCTGCTCCCGCCGAACTCCTTGGAGGAGTCCGGGGCCTCGGCCACGTCGGCGTCGAGGCGGGGCGACTCGTAGAGGGGTTGCCTCTCGAGGTTCAAGAGCCGCTCCTCGCCCTGCTGCGCTCCTTGGCACCACGTCGTCGCCGGTGACGCCGGCCGCCGATCACGCCAGCTGCTTCGGCCGCGCGATCGTCGAAGAGGCGCCAGATTTCTGGTGCCTCACGAGCGTTGACCTGCACGCCGACGAACAGTTCGCCGCCTTCCATGATCGCGCGTTCGAGCAGGGCGTGGGGGTCCTGCGTGTTCGCCCAGTGAGCGACGTTGGCGAGGAGGGTGCCGTCGGAAGCGACCGCAATGCCTGACGCGTGGATGCGAGGACGCACCTGGACGACTACGCCGTAGAAGGCGGTGCCTCCGGCGGCTTCAGCAACCCGGCGGAATGCCGAAGGCCATCTCGAACTTGTGTCGCCATGCCTCGGGCAGCTGACGGTAGCAGGCAGCGGCGAACTCGGCATCCACGCGCACCCGCGCGGTCAGCTCGAGGAATCTCAGTGTGCAAACGCGAAGACATCGCGCGCATGCGTCGTTGCGCGGCCCACGCAGCCGGCCGAAGCGATTGCACCCGACGCAGCGACCGAGATAGGCGGAGATCATGACGTGCAGTCGTCATCGACGACCAGCTCGGGCAACGAGCTTCGTCCGTGTATGGGGGCGAGCGTGGAGCCGCTGACGATGAACACGTGCTCGCCGGCCCACTGCGTGTCAGGCGCGGCAAGGGCGACGAAGCGTTGCCCGCCTGCAGCGACGAGCCACTCGTCGAACGACAACGCACGCAGCGGTCGGACGCGAAGGCGCACGCGTCGACCGAGCAGGGCCGGCCACCTCGTCGCAAGGGCGGACGGCGAGAGGACGAGAGCCGACTCGCATAGAGGTGGTTTGGCCGGTGGCGCAGCAGGAGGGCGGGCCTCTTCACCGGGCGCTATCGAGTCGTTCGGAGCTGGCGGCGCCACGTCTACGCTCTCAGTCGGAGCGTTGCGACACGCGTGGCAGACGAAGACCAACACGGTGCATCCGAAGGACTTCATTCGAACAGCCTGGCGAGCCAAGACGCCATGACTACGCGGCGCGCGTCGTCAGCTTCTTCGTCGATGGCCCGGGTAAGGGTGCCGATCGCCGCGTCAAGCATGCCGACCCACGCATCGCGACAGACAGCGTCCCCGTGCGTGCCGGCGGCCTTGTACGACGCGAGCCGGCGCCAACCCGCGACACTCGGCGCTGCCTGGTGTAGGCGCCAGCATTCGACCACGGCACACGCTTCAACCAGTTCTCGGAGGGCACGGTCGAAGGCGTCTCGAGCGCGAACGATGGTCGGCGAATCGAGGGCGCCTCGATCGGTCGTCACGGCGTGAACGCCTTCCCGCAGGCCGGGCAGAAGAGCGCCACGCGCTCGCCCTCAACAACGGCTGCAGCTGCGAGGACCCGCTCGTCCTCGCGAAGCTCGACGAGCCACGCCGGTGGCGGCGTGCCACCCTCCGGGTGGAAGCGGTCCTGCCAATGCCAGCCGACCCAGAAGACCTCCCTGCGCGAGCTGGCGTCCCCGCGCGCGGCGCGGATGCCGGCGAGCCACTCTTCCGAACACTGTCCGTTGAAGACGGACAGGTGCACGACGAGTTCGAGGGTCACGCAGAACCCGGCCAGGTGCCCACGCTGGAGTGCTCGATCGGCGACCTTGCTGAACCACCGCAGCACCCGAGGATCTTCGTCGCCGACGGCCGCCCACGCGCCGCAGAGCAAGAAGCGTAGCGCGGTCGCGTGGTCCGTCGCGGCGATCGCCGCCGCAAGAACCTCGGCGACCAGCACTTCGTCTGGCCGAACCGACCGCGTCAAGAAGTGCGCAAGTCGAGCGAACGCCTGCCGCTTCGCGAAATCCGGTGTTCCGGGTCCAACATGTACGAGGGCGTCATGAAGAAGGTCCCGGTACGTGCGTTCGAGAGCTTCCTCGAAGTTCACCACCAGCAATACGCGGGACGACTGCGTGCCTCCGGGACGGTGGGATGGCTGGCCGAGGCAAAGGCCCCAGGGCGCGCGCCAATTTAGGATTTCATGATCCCCTGAACGATGATCATGTCGCAGTCGCGAAACTGCTTGCGTACCTCGCGCGTGGGGTCGTCAAGGTCGCTAAGAATCTGCAGACCACATCGAGAGCAGCGATACTGGTACGTTGGACATGCTCGAGGGTCCTCCGCGTCGAAGCCAGCCTCCGCCGCAGCGTCCGACCACGACCCCTCATCCCAGTCGTCATCGTGTTTGCTCTGGATAAGAGCCCATTTGTGCTTGTGCATGTTTCCCCTTTCGTGACGATACTCGCGCGGGCGTCAATGCCAGCCGCCTCAGCTGAGCATGTCGTCGTAGTTGACGACGCGAACCTCCTCGCTCTCGGGCGTGAGGAACGGTTGCGGAAGAACGTTCTGTACGAGTAAGCGAGTAGCGTCGGCCGACCCAGTGTCTGCTGCGACGAGGCCTTCTCCTCGCGTGGCCGGAGGGTCCGCCGGGGCGGCGTCCGAGGAATCACTCGCTGGCCCCGGCACCGCGCTGACCTTCACCACGGACCACACGCTCGTGTTCGTGCGGTCCATCCTTGCGCGCAGGGACATGCCGTTCCAGACTCGGTCTTTGAACCGACGCAGATACTTGCTGCTGATGGTCGCCGGCGAGAGCAGACGATTGCCCGCTGCGAACAGGTCGCGCAGGCGCTGGTAGTTGAGGGGCCTTCCGACACGGCCAGTGACCGGATCGCGCGCAGCCCGCTCGTCCAGGACGAGCCTCGCGACAGCATCTCTGGCGGTTAGCCCCCCACCGCTCGAATCGAGCTCGTCCCATCCGAGGAGCAGCTCGGAAAGTGTCTGTGCATCGGTGTCAATCGACTCGTCGGCGGCGCCGCGCGCGAGACCGGGGTCCGGCTCTCCGGACCATACAAGGCCGGCTCGAATGATCGCGGACCACTCCTCGAACGACCCCCAGGGAGGGAGTTTGGTCTGCGGCCGTCCGGCGACGACGAAGGCGCGCAGCACCGTGAGCGCCGCGGACAGGAGCTTCCCACGCTCCTCCCTTACCCAGGCCAGTAGGCGAGGGTGCTTGAAGTCCTCTCGCTCCTCGGGGTTTGGTAGAGGCGACGACAATCGGACCCGCAGGCATCGTCGCGCCGTGTCGCGTGCAAACACGACGTTGTTACCCGTCGCGAACCAGACGGCTCGGTTTGGGATGGACACCTGCTCGTTGCCGCCGAGGAGACGATCCTTCCATGCGGGCCCCGTGATCAGCGCGTCCAGCGCGGCAGAGCCGAACGCGGATCCGACGTTGTCGATCAATACGAGCGGATCGCCCGCGAGGAGAAGGGTCGTGATCCTCTTGCGTTCCTCCGCCTCGTCCTCCGCCTGTGAGCTGCGCGGCATCGGGCGACCGGTGAGGATCGTGCTGATGACGTCGACCAGCAGTGATCCACCAGTACCGCGCGTGTTCTTGTCGACGACGATGATCGGCACGTGCCCAGACAACGCGTACCGGACCAGCGGCGTAAGCAGAGCTGCGAGGGCCGCCGAGCGACAGGCGTCGTCTGCGAATGGGAAATCGCAGAGCGCTTCCTTGAGCCTGGTGCACGCGCAGCGCGCGTCGTCCAGCGTGGGGTCCGAAGGAATCTGCGGAAGCGACCCCTCCGCCAGATACAGGAGCCCAGTTGCGGGGTCGTATCCGGGAGCATCGACCACCGAGCCGTCCGGGCGCAGGACGGGGAACTCCACGACGCCCTCCAAGGCGGGGATGCTTGGCCACCGACCCATGGCGGAGAGTCCCTTGATCGCCCAGACGGGCGGATGCGCAGGCACGTCGGTGGTTACGCCGTCCTTCTCGACGGGTCGTACCCAGCTGACGAATCTCGTGGAGAGCGGCCCGAGGTAGTCGGGTGGAAGTTCCGAGATCTGCGGCGGCAGCGTGCCCAGCTTGGTGCTGGGGCTGTACGCGGTGACGAGCCCTCCGGCGCGCTGGTACACGTCGGGTGCCTTCGCCATGACAGCCTCGAGCTTCTCGATGACGTCGTGCTGGTCCGTTGTGATGCGTATGACCGCCCGTGCAAGCGCACGCTTCTTCAGGAGGTAGCCGGCCGGTATCGCGCTCTGCTCCGCGTCGCGTACCTTTCGCTCGAGCTCCTTGGCCTCCCAGGGCGGCTGGCAGCGCGGATTGTATTCGGACAGCAGCAGGTCGAGCGCATCCTGTTCAGGGAGGGAAAAGCCACGGACCATGGCGAGAACAGCCATGAACGTCTGCCGGGACCCGCCCTGACCCTCGATCGCCGGCGGTATCTTGGCGAGGTACGCCTTCGCGCGTGCCAACACTAGGTCCAAGGAAACCGATGACGGGTCTTCTCCCTCCCCGCAGATGGGCTCGGGCTGCGCTGGCATCTCCTGACCAGTCGCTGCGATTTCCGCGAGAACGCGATCGGCATCGAGCGCGCGCCCGGTGAGCAGCACCAGCTGGTAGTCGCTTCGGGCACCCGGGCGGACCCCGGGCAGAAACCACAGGCGGCTAGCGTCCTTCGTCTGTTCGTCCAGCTGATGGCCCACCGCTGACGCCTGGTTGCGCGCCCACGTCCAAACCGCGGGGTATTCTTCTGGTGTCACCGGCCGCGTGAACGGGAGGATCACGCGGAAGCATGGGCGCTCCGGCGTGCTGCTCCAGGTCGTGTGGATCGCGCCAGCGTAGTCGCCCCAAAGCTCCGCCGCCTCGGCGACGGTCGTGTTGGTCAGCTTCGCGTCGTAGTCGAGCACGAGCGCGGTGACCGATTCGACGTTGCCCTTGTTGCGCTTGTCGCCCTTGAACAGTGCCGGGGACCAGCCGCCGATCATCTTCTTCTCGGCAAACTCGCTGGGAGTCTTGAACGTTGGCGTCTCGAAGAGTTCAGCCCATGCCTTGCAGCCACGCTTGCCGCTGGTCTTCTTGACCGCCTCGAAGATCGTGAAGAGGGGCGGGCGCACCGACGAAGCCGGTGCGGCGTCGGTCGACGACGGGCGCTCCGTCCCCTTCACGCTCCCGGTCATGGGCGTGGCGGGCACGGAGGGGACTACCGCCCCTGTGGGCGCCTTAAGGGCCTGATCGCCTCCGGCGCCGTTCAGGCTTGAATGTACCGTTTCTTTGGACATCGGGCTTCCTCCTGGTTGTTCAGCGCCGAGCTGGGATTGGTCCCCCGGCTCGGCGCGCACGTGTTCGGATCAGGCCGCGGCGAGCCCTCGGGCGAGGATCTGCGCCGCCATCTCCATGGGTTCCACGCCGCTCTCTTCGGCGCGGAGGGCGAGCAGCGCGAACTCACGGCGCGTGAGCATCACGGGGACAACGCGGCGGTCACGTGGCCGATGGATCTCGTACGAGAGGATCCGAGACACCGTCTGCGGCGCGATCCCGAACGCCTCGCCGAGGACGTAGATGGACTCTCCGGCGCGGTGCCGCTGCCGGATCTCGCTGGCCTGCTCGGGCGTGATTCGGCTCGTGTGCTTGCGCATTGGTGGACCTCCGTTATCGAGGTCCACGGGTCATCAAAGGTCTATCGCGCGACTGCAGGAGCGCAGGAGCGGCGGCGTGGCTGCTCCTGCGGTCGCTCCTGCGCACGAGACCCCGGCGAAAAGGCTCTTGCAGGCCTTGCAGGAGCAGAAGGACCACTTCCTTCCGTACGGAAAAGGAGAGAGACCTTTGTCTTCGTGTACGCGTTGTTGCCGTTGCGCGCGTTTGGGGACGGCGGAGGAACTGGCCCTGCAGGTCCTGCGTCTCCTGCGAGCGCCGAGGTCGTTGCTTCGCATCGCCGGCGCAAGCGACGGCGCCGGCCGCTCAGGAGACAGGGTGAAGAGAGCCGCCGCTAGGCGCTAGGAGCAGTGAATCCTGGCGGCGATGATTTCGTCGCAGGTCATCTTCTCGATGGCCATACCTTCAGGCCAGGGCTCCACCGGGGGCCAGATGATGACGCCTGGGTCCGCGAGCGTCACGTCCGAGGTCCAGCCTTTGCCGTGGCCGAAGCCGTCGGGAAAATCGATTTCGAGGCCGCAGCGTATGCACTCCCAATGCATGAACGCGCCGATCTCGGTGCCGTTCTCGTACACGAATTCGAACTTGTGTCTCTTCGGCATGGCATCTCCTCCATCTTCCGTTTCTCTAATCCGTGCACACGTCCTCCTCCGCGGGCCACGGTGGATCGGCGACCACCGTGCGGAAGGGCAGTCGAGGTGGCCCGCCATTTCGTGCGTCGATGCACTCATCCTGCGTCGCGATGTCCGTCGCGGCGCGTGTCACTTCGTCCATCGCATCCTCCTTTTGGGTGGCGTACGGCGCTCCGCACGCAAGTGCGACGCGCCGTCGTTCGTAAGGGCTGGGCGGCTCGGCCTCGGCTAGGGCGTGGCTCGGCGGCGGCTCTCTCCGACGCATTTCTCGTACGCGTCGCGCGCGCTCGCCCAGAGCGCATCGGCATCCGCCTGCAGTCGAGCGAGATCGGTGGCAAGGAGCTCCTTCACCATCGCGCGCACGCGGTCGCCGTAGTCGGCCACGTTGAGTTCCGCTGGCCGGATCGGCATCGTATGCACGGCCTCCAGCATGTCCGGGGAGAGGTCCTCCGGCAGATCGATGTTGGCCGCGATGTGGTTGCAGTCGCTGTCGAGGGCGCTCGACACGTCCGGAACGCCCTCGCGGGCCGCGCGGGAGGCTCCGCGGCGGGCATCGACTACAAGCTGGTACGGGATCTCCGTCCACCTAGCACCCCACGCGGACGGCCGGATTGAGACCGACCCATCACGGACGATGCGGCGAACGATCTCGAAGAGACGGGATGCTTGGACGAGCCGGTGGAGCTCGGTCTCGCTCAACGGGTGGCGCACGGCTTCCGGAACGTACAAGCGAACCTTGGACGGCGGCCGCAGGGGGCTCGTGGGCTCGCGCTCCTGAGACGCGCACGTTGGACCCGCGCAGCCGGCAGCCGCATTCCCGTGCTCCCGCATTTCCACGACCTCGCGCGCGCAAATCAATCTCGCCTGCTTGATCTCTTCGCGACGTGGCCGAATGACGACCTCCTCGACGAGGCCACGGCTCTCGCTTTTCGCGCCGATGGCGCGCGGCGCTTGAACCCGCAGGATGTCGAACCCATCGGAGTACAGTTCGAGCACGCGTGGTGCGTTCGAGTTCGAAATGAGCACGTGCACGTCGCGCGAAGCGAGCTCGCGGGCAACATCCCGCAGGTGCCTATGGTCCGACGCCCCGAAGCCGTCGCGTGTGTACGACGTGAACGCCGCTCTTTCGGAGACCGGCATGTACGGCGGGTCGAAGTAGACGAAGTCGCCCGGCTGGGCGCGTTCGAGTACGGCGTGGAAGCCGTCGAGCTCGATCGCGATGCCCTGTAGCGCGGCCGAACACGCGCGCAGGTTGGCCTCGTCGCAGATGCGGGGATTCTTATAGTCGCCGAAGGGAACGTTGAACTCACCCCGGCGATTGACGCGATAGAGCCCATTGAAACACGTGCGATTCAGATAGATCAGGCGCGCGGCTCGGGCAGCGGCCGAAAGCAAGTGGCCGCGCTGATGACGAACCGAGAGGAAGTGCGCCTTGCAGTGAGCCACTTCATGCGTGCGCAGTTCGGCGACGACGCCGTCGACATCGTCGCGGACCGCTTCGTAGGCAGCGACCAGTTCGGCGTTGCGGTCGCTCAGCGCGGCGCGCGCGGGGCGCAGGTCGAAGAAGAGCGCGCCGCCGCCGGCGAATGGCTCGTGGTAGGTGCCGAACGCGGCCGGAACGAGAGGACGGAGAAGGGGCAGCATGGCGCGCTTCCCTCCGGCCCATTTCACGAAGGGCAGCGGTTGGTTGTTGACGGTGGGATTCCGCATGGTCGTGTCTCCTGGTAAAGCGCGCGGCTTCAGTGTCGCGCGTAGTCTCGCGACGCGCGCTCGGGCACGCGCGCGTCATCGCCTTCGTCCCTGCGATGCCTTCGAGGTCGTTCACGCCGGGATGCAGCGATCGTCAGCGGCGTCCTCGCCTACGCAGGCGTGGTCTCGCGTCCTTTCCTCGCGCTCCGACGACGGGTGAGCTCTGGGCACGCGGAACGACCCAGGAGCAACGTTGCAGGCGAGAACGGTCTTCAGATAGCGTCGCTTCGCGCGGAGGCACGCACAGATGGGATGCAAAAAGCACCCAGGAGCACCGTTCGTCACCTATGAATTCCCAGAGCGACGAGAGCTAGCGCACTACTGGTGCGATCCGGGCGGAACGCCGGGGTGCGTCCGTTCGTGAAGCGCGCAGACGAGCTGGAACCGGATCCTTGCCGCGCATGTGGCCAGAGACACGCGAAAAGAGTCTCCACGGCGAACGTGCTCGTCACGTTCAAGGAGTGCATGATCTGTCACATTCATGCCGCCGGGGAAGAGCACAGCTGAGCGCGGCGGCGAGGCGATCGTGCGTTAGGGCGACTGCTTGCTCGCTCGGCCAGTTGGCGCCACCAGCGAGTGGGCGCGGTCTGGGCGCGGTCAACTGTTCGCAGCCGCCAGACGGCCGATCGCCGCACGGGAAAAGCCGGGGCCTCGGGGGCGCGTCAGGACCGGCCCGTAGTTGACACGGTAGGGGTCGTAGGTTCGAAACCTATCGCGCCTACAAAGAAAGCATAAGAACGGCCCCGAAAATCGCGATCAGTGCAGCCGGTCGCGAGACGGCGTGGGACCACCGGAGCCGGTAGGACCACCACTGGGACCACGAGGCGGTGCGTCATCGTCCGCCGTGGTCTTCTTCACGAGCTGCAACATCCGCCCGATGCTCGCTCGCTGCTCGGTCGGTTGCACCGTCGAGTAGTGAGCGCGCATCTGCTCGGTCGCGTGCCCGCTGATAGAGCGCGTGACCAAGGACTCGACGTTGGCCACGCGCGCCAAGTCGTTGAACGTCCGCCTCATGCCTCGCGGCGTGAAGCGGAACGGTAGACCGATAAGCTCCCCCACGATCCTGAAGGGCTCGCGAAGGCAGTGCTCGTTCAGGTACCCGCCGTCCTGCGCGGGAAAAAGAAGCTCGCTCGCCTGCTGCTCGGGCGTCTTGAGCTGCGTTTCTACGTGCCATCGGAGAACGGCCATCACCTCCGCGGGCACGTGGATGCGCTGACGCAGGTTGGTTTTGGTCGTGTTCATCACCTCATCGCCCAAGCTGTGCGAACGCCGCACCAGAATGACGCCCTCGTCCCAGCGGACATCGGGCGTCGGGCCGCTCCGACGAAGCGGCCGCATTGAAGAGGGCCGAGGGCCCGTGGCAAAGCCCAAGTAAGTCATGGCGTAGTACTGCGGGAACTCGCTGCGCATCGCTTCGAGGAACTCGCCGACGCGCTCGGGCGGCAACGCATTTGGCTGCTCCTCGCTGTACGTTTCGTGCTCGGACGTGTCGAAGCCGCGGATCCCGTCGGTCGGATCCGTGGGCAAGCCGAGCTCGCGCTTGGCTGCCCGCATGATGACGCAGAAAATGCTCCACCATCCGTTGCAGGTGGTAGGCGCATAGAGCTCCTGGGCGATGAGCCGCGAGATGCCCATCTTCCAGTTAAGGATGTGCGGTGGCCTGATGTCCTCGATGTACATGTCACCGAACCCTCGGACGCCTTGGGTTCCCTCGATGAGGTGCTCGAGCGTCACCGCCCAGCGTTCCCTCGAGCGCGCGCTCTTGATCTCGCGCATCGTCACCTTCGCCTTGAAGTGCGAGGCGGCGAATTTCGAGAAGCGCGTCTTTTGATTCGGCACTGAGGCCGCTCCTCCGGCGCGGATGCGCGCCTTCTCCTGCTGCAGCCACTCGCGCGCGGCGGCCAGATCCGCGTCCGGTAGCACCTTCTTGATCGGCTGCAGCGTGCCGTCCGGCCTCTTTGCCCTGGCCCGAACCAGCAGTCCTCCTTTCTTCAGCCGGTAGATCCCCGGCTCCTCGGTCTTGGCTACCCAGTGATTCCACTGCTTCTTCCACTTCGCTTCTGTCTTCTGGTCCATGTGCATCTCCTTCGGGAGGCGCACCTGGACGATCCGCTATCAGCGTAGATGGCCCGTCCCCGTGCGCAAAGCGGTCGAGTTCGGCGCGTGTAAAGAGGTGCGTCCCCTTGCCACCTCGACGTCCGGTTGGCCAGAGGCGCTTGTCGTGGACAGCCTTGCGAATCGCCGACGCGTTGCGGTAGCCGAGGTACGCGGCCGCCTGGGCGGAGTTGTAATACGGGCCTGCGGGTGGCGGTGGAGGCTCTGGTGGCGCGTCAACCCCGGTCGCTGCCGGTTTGCCCGGCGGTCGCTTTCGTCTGCGCGGCGCCCGCGGGCGCGACATGCGCGGCGGTTCGCGATCGCTGCCAGCGGCCGAAAGGTTGGGTGGGAGCGTCAAGGCGTCTTCCACACCAAGGCGTGCCCGCAGCACGCGCTCCAGGCCTGAGTCGAGAGCGCGCCCCTGCGCTTCGGGATCGGTCTGGCGCTGCGCCTCGATGAGCACCGACTCGAGCTGCCGGCGCAGGGCCGAGCCCTCCACCATGGCGTCGGACATCGTCGTGCACAGGTGGTCCCAGGCCTGAGGGCAGGGAGCCGTCTGGCGAGCGGCCACTGCCTCGAGCGCCAGCTTGGCGGTGCGCACCTGCCCAACCACCGTCTGCCAGCGCGCGACGCGTTGGTCGAGATCGACCGAACGCACTGCCGCTCGCTGCAATGTGTCCAGTGCCGTCCAAAGGTCGTGAGGCGACTGCTGCGCGATCTCGCTCAAACCGCGCCAGCACGTTTCTGCATCGGCTTTGACCTGCACCGCCGCTGCGATGAGCGCCGCGAGATCGTGCTCCATGGTCGACAGGACGCTCTGGACGCGGGCAAGCGCGGGGGCGGGCCCATCACACTCTCGTGCGAGACTGAAGAGCACCGCACCGAGTGCGTCATCCGTCGTCTGAGCGACGAGTGTCTGAGTCCAGCGCAGCGTGTCCGCGTCATCCACGTGCATCGCCGACCCTTGTTCTATCGCGCGCGCGTGCACAATCAACCCGGAAGACATGCTGTTTCGCACAAGTCCTGACTGCGGGCGCCGGCATGCTCGTAACGGATCGAACCTCAATGCCCAGTCGCATCGCGTGGTTGCTCCTCACCGCTACGCAGCCGCAACCAAGGTCGCCGCGACCCACTGCCAGAACCCAGTGCCCTCGCACTGCACGCAGACCCAGCCGTCGTAGCGGCACTCAACGACGGTTGCCGGATAGAACCGGCAGTCTGACGCGAGCACGTTCACTCGCGTTCCGGGCGGCCAAGGCCATGGCGGCAGCCGTGGCGCGGGGCTAGGCCAAGCGCCGAGGGGCTTTTCCGGACTCTGCAAGTACGCCAGGCCGCTCGGCGTGATGGCCCACCACCCATTGCCGAGACGACGCACGACCTTCAGCGTCTCGAGCCGTCCAAGAATGCCTGACATAGCGCCCGTGAGTCTTGCGCCGAGCTCCCTGCGTCCGCTCCTTCCAGGCCTCTTGCCCAGCACGGACCAGAACGGACTGTCGGGCCAAACCCCTCGCGCAATGCTGGTCGCGTCGGCCGTACCGCCCTTTTCGGCGATCACCCTCAGGATCTGCCGAATCTTTCGCGGCCCTTCGGTCCCCACGCCGGCAACGTAGGTTCGCTCTGCCGCCGCGCAAGACGTGGCGCATGGCGGGTCTGTAGCCGGCTTCGGAGCGACTCCCAGATTCCGTTGATGTTTCGTTGGTCAGTTCTGGACGGTTCGTTCGCGGTTCGTTGGTGTTTCGTTCGGGGGTGCCCCCATGCGGTCACGCCGCATGAACTAGCGCGAACGACGGCGACTCACGCCCCGCGGAACAGCGCCACGGCACGAGCCGATGGGTCTCGCCACCGCCGCGCACGCGCTTGCACACGTCGAACAAGAGCGCCCAGCCGATTCACACCTCGCGACCGCAGTCGCGGCAGCGGGTCACGAGGTACAGCACGGGCGAGCGCCAGATGTAGAAGAAGGGTCCTCACGCCCTCGACGTCGTTGAAGGCGACGGCAAGAGCAAGACCGGCGTGACAGAAGAACTCACGAACGTTTTGGGCCGACATGCTTGCTACGTGATGGCGGATGCCCTTGCCGAGCTGATTGGTGGACCACGCACTCACGGAGATGGAGACGCGGTCGATGCTGGCGGCCTTCCCCGGCGCAGCCTTCGTTGGTCGGTACATTGTGGGCGAGCTTCCGAAGACGCACCCGTCCTTCCGCGAGTGAAGCCAGGCGCTGACCTTGCGCATCGAGGCCTGCGCGTACTGAGATGACCACTGTCAAAGGTGACGGGGCCGTCACGACTTTCCGCTCTGAGTGAGATGTCCCTCCGACGCCGGTCCCGATGCCTCAGTCGAGCGGCTCCTCCGCGCCGCTGTACCATTCCGATTGGTGAAGCTCGGTCTCTGGCGCTGCACGTTCGACGCGGACGGTGCGACGTATCCGGCGGTGTTCGTGTTCAACGTCCCCGAGCCAGTGATGGTGCTCGTCGGTGATGACCTGTTGCCGGGCCGCGACGAGCTAGCGAGGCGCTACCCAAATGCATCCGAGCTGCACTTCTTAGGCGAGAGCCTGCTCGTGCCCGTGAAGGTCACGCCGGACGAGTGGATGGGCTGGACGCAGGCAGAGAAAGTCGCGCTCATCCGCGCGACACTCGATGTTCCAGAACAGGCTGCCGCCGCGCGAGACGCTCACTGCGACGCGCGCGGCCACGCGACGTGTCGCGAGGTGCATGGTGCCCGGTGGATCCTCCTGGGAGCGAGCCGGCGGTCGTGGCGCGTGGGCACCTGAACGCTCAGACCGCTGCGGCTCGCCGTCGTGCGTCCACTCCCCGGCAACCATCGCCCACGTCGTCATGGGGTGCGGTTCTCCATGATCCAACGTTGGCCGCCAGCAGTGAGTCGCCTCTGCCCGCCGAGCGCGAAGTTTTCCAGATAGCCGCGAGCGGCAAGCTCGTTCGCGGCGTGTTCTTCACTCGGGTCCGGTCTGATGATCCACGACTGATATGCGGGGAACCCCTGCGCTTCGTAGTCGCGTGCGATCTTCTGCCGCAGTTCGAAGGCCTCGTCGCTGATCTCGTTGCGGTCGAGAAGCTCGCTCATTCCACTCCATGTGAGCACGAAGTGCGTGCGTCCAACCGCCTTGGACTCGATGTACCCGGCGGCTTCCAGTTCGCGGACGGGGCCTGAGTCCCCGAGCGGCACGAACCAAGCGCCGTGGGGCGGATAGCCAGCGTTCACGTAGTTCTTCTGGATCTTCTCCCAAAGATCATCCGCCTCGTCGCTCAGTTGCATTGATCCACCTCGCTACGCGGAAACATAGGCACGACCGCAGCCCTGATCCATTCTTGCTCAGACTCGGCGCGTATCGAGGGCACCCCGGTCTCGTTGATTCTCAACGATCGTCCCTGACGCGAGGGGCGTTGACCTCGCCGCCGAGCCGCGGTGAGCACGTAGTGGTGGATCGACGAGACCGAGTGGTGTGACCAGTCGTGGTCACGGGCCCCGCGGCGGCTCGACGTCGTTGGCCGCCTTCACGGGGCCGGCAGCCGTCATCGCCGCGCACGACGCGGCGTAGTCGTCGTCGTGATGCCGTCTGCGGCCGCTGTACAACCTGGCGTAGCTGCGGCGGAACAGCGGGCGGGAGCGCCGTGGCTGGTCGCGGACGTCCAAGGCGCGCCCGGCGCAACGCTTGGGCGGGCGCGCCCGTTGTCGCCGCTTGACGCACGCGATGCCCCACCTCAGGACTCTCGCTGATTCGCGGATAGGGGTACTGCATGCTGCGTTCGAGTCTCGTCTATCTGGGAGCGCTCGCGGCTCTCCATGGCCCCTGCGGAGGGCGCGTGCAGGCAAGCGAGCCGGTGGCCGGCGGTGGTGCGGGTGAGAACGGTGACGCCGGGACCGGCTCCGGCATCTCATCGGAAGGAGGGTCGACCGGCGCCACGGGGAGTGGAGCGACGACTGTCGTCACGCTCGCATCCGGTCCCGTGTGGGGCATGGCCCTGGACTCGACGAACGTCTACTGGACGACGGGCGGAGATCCAACCGGCGGTTTCGTTCTGAAGGTGCCGAAGGCGGGCGGCGGCGTCACGACGCTTGCGTCAGGCGATCGCCTCTCGGGCATCGCGGTGGACGCCAATAGCGTCTACTGGATTGCCGGAAGCGCGGACGCCTCGAACCCCGCGAGTGGCGCGGTCATGAGAGTCCCCGTCGGCGGTGGTGCCGTTTCGACGCTCGCGGTAGGCCCCGTCAGCCCCTCGCACATCGCGGTGGACGACACGAGCGTCTACTGGACCGAGCAGATGGAAGGCGCCGTGATGAAGTTGCCCCTGACGGGCGGCACGCCGACCACGCTCGCGGCCGGGGTGAGTCCGTGGAACATCGCGCTGGACGCCACGAGCGTCTACTGGACGAGCCTGATGGATGGCGTGATGAAGGCTCCCAAAGCCGGGGGCTCTTCGTCGCGGGTCTCCCTCCCGGCCCCCACCGTTCCCACGTCGGGCCTCGCCGTCAACGCGACGCACGTGTACTGGGCGGTCTGGATGCCACCGAGCTTGAGCACGATCCCCGTGCAGGGAGGAACCCAGACCGTCCTCTACGCAGAGACGCCCTCGACCGCGCCGGGGCCACTCGCGATCGATGGTACGAGCGCCTACTGGGCGGACATGTCCAATGCGGTTTACTCGGGCCCCTTGGGCGGAGGCGCCGTCGCGACGCTCGCCACCGGGCAGTCGGAAGTCATCGCTATCGCCGTGGACGACACCAGCTTGTACTGGATGGTCAACGGCTATCCGGGCCCCGGCCAGGGATCCATAGTGAAGCGCACGCCGAAGTGAGGGCTGCGAGAGATGCGGTGAGGGGCGCGCGCCGGGGTGTCATTCGAGCGCCCGCCGCAGCTCTTCGCATGCGTGCACAAACGCTCGGCGCATGGCCAGCTCGCGCTCGTAGCCTGAGAGACGGTCGTCGAAGAGCGCGTGCCGTTGGACGTCGCCATGCCGGGCGCTCTTGACGCTCACTACGATCGAGCCAGTGCCGCGCATCTGGTCCTTGCCCTCGACCATCTCTCCACCGATCTTGGCGAGCCACTTCCTTGCCTCTTCGTACGTCACTGGCCCGACTCTCGGGCGGCGCCACCGCCCGGGCAATGCCCGGAATTGGGTACCCGACCACGGGGCGCGCGCCGGGTGGCGGGACGCGGGCCTACTTCTTCCGCACCGGCGTTCGTTGGCGCGGCTTGCTCGCCGCCTCGTTGACGGCCACCGACGGGACCGGCTTCGGCGGCCTTCCAGGGCGTCGATCAACTCCGTGAGACCGGGGCGGGACGAGAAACGCGTCCAGCGCAACGTCCAGCGCATTCGCCACGCGTGCCAGCGAGTACAAAGTCAGGTTCGCGCCGTATTCGATCTGCTGGACCCACTGCATCGTTGCCCGAAGCCTGGTCGCCAGAGCTTCCTGCGTCAGCCCCCGCTCCCGGCGCAGTTCCGCGACGCGTCGGCCAACGTCCTGAACCAGTCTGTCGGGATCGTAGCGTCGCACCCAATGCAGACGCTCCCAGGCGACGCTCGCCGGTAATACCTAGCGATAGCTTGTGTTCATCCCAGTCGGGCGGGATACTTCCATGGTCGGGCGGGCAGGATGTCGGAGGCCGAAGACGATCTGGTCGTACGCGCACGTGCACGAACGGGCGCGGTACTCCTGGCGAAGTACCGCCTCGATCGCCTGCTCGGTGTTGGCGGGATGGCCGCCGTCTACGAAGCGGCCCATGTGCGCCTCGGCAACCGCGTCGCGATCAAGATGCTGCACCCCGAACTCGCGTCCAACGCGAGCGTCCGCGACCGCTTCTTGCGAGAGGGGTACCTAGCGAACGCCGTCGAGCACCCTGCCGTCGTGCGTGTGCTCGACGACGGGGTAGCTGACGACGGCTCGCTGTTCCTCGTTATGGAGTTGCTCTCTGGGGAGCCGCTTGAAGCACGCTGGGCGAAGCAGGGGCGCAAGCTGAGCGTGCCGGAAACGGTGACCCTCATGCTGGAACTCCTGAGCGTGCTTGTCGCAGCGCACGCACGTCAGATCCTGCACCGCGACCTGAAGGTGGAGAACCTGTTCCTCGCCAGCGACGGCCGCCTGCGCGTCCTCGACTTCGGGATTGCCCGTCAGCGAGTTGTCGGTGGCGCGCGCACCCTAACCGGTGCCGACGAAGTCTTCGGAACGCCTTGGTACATGGCGCCTGAGCAGGCGCTCGGCAGTCGCGACGTCGATGCGCGCAGCGACCTATGGGCCGTTGGCGCCACGGCATTCACACTCCTTTCTGGTCGTTATGTGCATGGCGACGGCGGAGAGAGCGTTCAGCAAGCTTTGGTGTTCGCATCCACGAAGAAGGCGCCGCCGATCCGCAGCGCAGTCCCGCACATCTCCGAGGCGGTCGCTGCCGTGTTCGACCGTGCACTCGCGTTCCGGCAGGAAGAGCGATGGCCGACCGCTGCGGCCATGCGCGATGCGCTCGCAGTCGCTCAGGACGAGATGATCCGCGCATCGCTACACGGCGACTATGCGGAGGACGACCTAAAGACCCGCGTCGGATCGATGCCGCCGGCCATGACGACGTCGCCGCCCGAGCGACCCGCGTCGGTCGGCGAGCACACCTTGCCCATCCCGACAGTGCCGGTCACGAACACGGTGGGCGGTGTGGCCAGCGACAACGCGCGGCTCCGCTACCCGCATGCAGTGGCGCAGGCGCTCCGGCACCTCACGGACGCAATCGTCCACTGGGTGGAGGGCGCTCATCCGCTCGCTCGCGTCGGCAACGCGCTACGTCGGTTGGGGTCGACGCTCGCAGCGGTCACGGCGAGCAGCACGCTCCGCTACCGGCGGCGTGCTCTCGTTGCAGCGACAGTCGGGCTGGGACTGTCCCTTGCGCTTGGAATGATCGCGCTACTCGCCCTGCGTACGAGTACGCGGGCCTCTGCACCCGCCACGACTCCGGCCGTCGCGAGCGTCCCGGCGCTTCCCTTTGCCCAAGAGTCTGCGGCCGAAGCGTCGGGCGCTGCCGCGGAGCCCGAGACGACAACCGCGCCAGCAGATCCAGAGAGCACGCGCCCGGTGCCGGCGGTGACGCCCACCGAGTCAATGCCCGTTGCCGTGCCGACACACGTGCCCGTCGCGCTCCCGAGCCCTAGGCCGCCTACAACACCCAAGCCGCAGCGGCCCAAACACGACCCCCTGGCTCCCTGACCGCCGTGCGTTGTCCCATCGCGTGTTCCAGCCTCCTCTTCCTAGCGTTTCCGCTTCTGGCGACGGCCGGCGCGCGGGCCGAGGACGCGTCCGCCGCGGTCGCCGAGTTGAAAGCGGGCTACGCGTTGAAGCAGGCCGGCAACTGCCGCGCCGCGCTGCCCCACTTCCTTGCGAGTTTTGAGCTGAAGCCCGCAGCGAAGTCACTCCTGAACCTGAGCGACTGCGAGTCGAGAATCGGCGATCTCGTATCTGCAAAGCAGCATGCGACGGAGGGGCGCGAGCTTGCTCGCCAAGGACCTGAAGACGCCGAGCTCGTGACCGTCGCCGATGACCTCCTCGCATCAATCGAAAAGCGGCTTGCTCACCTCACCGTCAAGCTCTCAGCCGAGACGCCTATCGACTGCGTCGTCCTTCGCGACGGGGTTGCCTTCGACCCCGCCACGCTCGGGACCCCGGTCGTCGAGAATCCTGGGCCCCACAAGATCATCGTGAGGGCCTCTGGTCACGACGATAGGCCGTACGACGTGAACCTCGGAGAGGGCCAGCGTGCCGAGCTGCTTGTCGACGTCGGCGCGGTTACCCCGACAATCGCGCCCAACCCTTACGGCCAGGGCGCCGTCACTCGTGACGAGCCCGGCTCGTCCGCGACCGCAGCTCCGACCTCCCTCTGGGCGACGGCGCTCGTCGTGGGCGGCGCTCTGTCAGCGCTCGCCGGAGGTGCGTTCGGTATCGCGGCGATCTCGAACAACAACGCATCAAACGCGAATGGGCATTGCGATGCGACGGGGTGCGACCCAACAGGCATGGGTCTCCGAAACACGGCGCTGAGCGATGCAACCTTGAGCACGATCTTCTTCGCCGTTGGACTCGCGGCCGCTGGCGGCGGCGTCGCCCTCTACGTGACGGCGCCCAGGCGTGCGACTGCGACCAGCATCGAGTTCACACCCGTTATCGGCCGAGCCTCTGGTGGCGTCGGACTACGAGGCACGTGGTGAGCCACCCTGCGGAAAAGGGTCGGGCGCTTCGACGGGTGGATCATGGACTCATCCCGAGCGTTCGCTATAGGGCGACGCTGGTGCCACTCGTGGCGCTTACCATCGCCTCGCTCATTGCCGGGTGCGCCCTTGTCGCCGGGATCGATGCACCCGTACCGCGTACAACCGACGCGGCCGGCGAAGACACCGACGCTGCCGACGTTCCTGACGCGGCTACTAGGGGCGATGGTGACGCGTCGCTGGACAGTCCCGGTGAGCACCTGACCGACGCCGTGTCCGACTCTGTAGGCGATTCGAGCGGCTCATGTACTCCGCTGCCAACGGCTAGCTTCACGTGTGGAACCACCGGTTCGAGCCTCACGTGCACGTCTGAGGGGTTCTGCCAAGAGAACGACGCCGGTTTTGCGTACTGCGCGACAATCCCGCCTTCGTGTGATTGCGTCGAGACCTACGATTGCACGTGCGTGCTCAGTCAGCTCCCGATGCAGTGCAAGTTTGGCGGCCCGGCCGTCGGTTGCACGAGCCAAGGCGGGCACGTTTTCGTTCAGTGCACGTCAACGCCCTGCCTCCCACAGGGAGCGTCCTGCGCAAGCGGATCTCAGTGCTGCTCGCAGAACTGCAACGGCGTTCTCTGCCTATGATTCGTTGCGTCGCTGCTTCCATATCAAGGCGACGCTGATCTTATGGTGTAGTCTCGACAACCCATGACCTCACTCCGCACCCAGCTAGACGAACTCGCAAGTCAGTTTGCCAACGGCGTCCTTGCGGCGATTCGCTCCGCGTCGCTCGATGACCTTCTCGCCGAAAGCGGCAGTCGCCGCGGACCGCGCGCCGGTGGCAGTGTGAGCAGCGGACGTAAGGCCGGACGTCTCCAACGTCGCTCGGTCGAAGAGATCGCCAAGACGCTGGAGCGGGTCGTCGGCGTCGTGAAGGCGAGCAAAGGCAATGGACTGCGGGCCGAGGAGATTCGCAGGGCGCTGAGCCTCGACGTTCGAGAGGTACCGCGCGTGCTGAAGGAGGGGCTCAAGACAAAGAAGCTCCGCACCAAGGGTCAGAAGCGCGCGACGACGTACTTCGTGAGGTAGCCGTTGAAGCGTTGGGGTGCACTCTGGTCGCCCTGGTGGTCATGCTTGGATGCTCCACGTCCAACAGCAGCGCTCCGCAGGACGCAGGCTCCAAGTGCTTCGACCCAGCGACGATCTTCCATTTTGGACGGGTTCCCTGCGTCAACTGCCAGGACATCGGCGGCTGCCCGAGGCGGACCTTGCGTCCTGGGCGGCAGCACTACCGAACTGGATGGCTTCGCCCGACGAGATCGCAAGGCGCGTGGCAGATTGGCGTACCGAGGAGGGCAAGAAGCTTCTCGCGGCGCAGTCTCCCATCACCTACGTGTCTGCGATCGAGAAACCGCTGCTCGTCGCCCAGGGCCTGAACGACGTGGTGAGCAGGCCCGAACAGAGCGAGGGGATCGTGAAGCTCGTGCAGCAGAACGGCGTTCCCGTGACGTACCTGACGTTCTCCGACGAGGGTCACGTGTTCCAGCGGCCAGAGAACCTCCTCGCATTCGACGCGATCATGGAGACCTTCCTCGCTCAATGCCTGGGCGGCACCTACCAGCCCATTGGCGACGACTTCAAGGGCGCCAAGCTCGCAGTGCCGGTTGGCGCAGACAAGGTGTATCGCTTGGGGGACGCGCTGAGAAACAAGTAGGGAGCGCCGCGTGGTTCGCACTGCGGAGGACCCTTCGGGGCTCGCATCCGAGGAAGGTGCGATCACGCACTCGCGTTCGACCGCGACCCTCGCCCACTCGCGAAACTGAAACTCGTCGACCTTGCCGACCCAGTAGACGTTCCGCAACCACCTGCGCCCGGTGAGCACGGCATCGCGGAGGTACTTGTCGGCGAGGCTCATGCCCAGGATGAGAAGGTTCCCTCCCAGGCACACACTCACTGCTGTCCCCACTGCCAGTGAGATGCTGTGCAGCGCGTACTCGCTCGATGTCATGACGCAGCGGCCGGTCAGATCGAGCAGGCCGTGGGGGAAGTAGACCGGCAGGGTGGCCGACCCGGGGAAGCTGCGCAGGCGAAGGAACTGGTAGGGACCGGGCTCGGTATACGAACGTGGGTTGAAGGATCCTCCGCCCTTCGCGATCGAGAACGGCACCGCCGAGATGGTCTCGATGTTGAACGAGACGATCCCCGACGCGCGCGCCGCGATCGTGGACTGGTCGAGCATCACGGCCATGTCGAGGTCGGCGGTGATGAGCGGGTCCACGATCGCAGCACGAAGTGCCTTGCGAAACTCGTGGTGACCCATGTACGCGCCAAGGAACTCGAGCTCGTCCGGAAATGAGAGGTGCTGCCAGGCAGCCGGGCGCTTCGCAGCCGGCACCTTGGCGCCGAGGTCGGAGATGAGCTTCGACCAAGACGGCGTCTTTCCCTTGCTCATCGCCATCGAGGCACCGGCGCCGATCCAAAGCGCGTAGTCCTCGTCCGTCGCGAGGGTCTTGCAGAGTTGCTCGAACGTCGGACCTTTCATTCGTCATCCCCCTCGGTCGTCGCAGGCGCCTTCGTCTCGACGCGTCCGCGGAAGCCCATGCGAAACGCCGCCTCCTCTCGTTCCGCCACTGAGACGCGTTCCGGAATAGCGATGCGCTCTCCGCCCACAGTCGCCGGTTTGGCCAGGCGGTAGCTCGTGTCCCGCACCGACTCAAGAAAGGTGAGCACGTGCGTCTCGATCAGATCCGCCGTGAGGGCGCTGGCGTCATCGTGCAGCTCCTGATCGGTCCAAGGCGGGTGATCCCGGCCCATGCCGGTGAGCCAGTGCTTGCGATGCCATCGCATCACCTGCCCGGACAAGCCAAGGCTGTACGGGATACAAGTGGACAGAGAGGTGTCGTTTGCTCGCAAGTCGCGTTGGGGCCTGCTGCCATGCATCTACTGCGGCGGGCGCGGTATGCGAACGGACGAGCACGTCCTTCAGGATGCGTTTGGCGGCCCCGACGTCGTTCTGGAGGATGACGTCTGCGCAGTCTGCAACGGAGCGTTCTCGAAGGTGGACGGACACCTGATCCGCTTTGTGCGGACCCTCTCCCTCGCCGCGGCGCATCCCGATCAACGCGTCACGCGTCACCTGATCGACGGCGCGATCTGCTTCTGGCTCGACCCTGACGAGAACGTCCAGAAGGCGGTTCGAACAGAGGGGAACGGGCCGGTCGAGAGTCGCACCCCGCATGTCTTCCAGCAGCTCACGCTCGTCGATGGCCAACCGCCGGAGTTTCGAGCGGACTCGCGAGACGGTGCTGGGGTGGATCAGCTGCGGCAGTTCATCGCCGAGTTGCACGATCCAGCGGTCGTCATCTCGACCCACTCGGAGGTCCCACTTGATCTCGACCCGCCGCTCGCTCCCATGATCATCCGGAGCGCGTGTCGGAAGTTCGCGATCATCGCGGAAGCCGCCGACGAGGCTCGTATCCGACGAATTGTCGCGTCGCCCACGTTCAACATCACGCCGTCGTCGCCAGGCAAGACCGCGGTCTATCCCGCGCCGGTCGTACGAGGCCGACGTGTGGTTGATACCGGGAGCATTCTGCAGGCCGTAGCGAAGGATGCGGTCAACTTCGTGTGCAAGGTGTTTGGACGCGAGGTCGCGCTGGCGAACCCCATGGCCAAGCTGCGACGCGCGGCGCGCGGTCAGCCGATCGCCGGCGACGGCGGAACAATCAGTCTCTCCAGCACCGTGCCGCTAGATGTCGACAGACGATCCCTCGCGCCCAGGAATCCCGACCTTCTCGAAGATCTCGTCGCAAGCTTCTCCGACGAGGGGCAGCATTTGATGCTCCTGCTGCCGCAACCCGAGCCGGGGACACACTCCTTTCTTCTGGCTTTGTACCGACGCCCGATCGCGACGTTCGAGGTCGTGCTGCCTATCAGGGAGTGGGCGTCGATCGTCGTCGACTATCGGAACCACACCAGCGGATGCTTTCGGCAAGCGCGAGACCCCGCGTGGTTTGCCGAGCGCCTGCGCCGGTTCCACGGCGCGCGCTCGAGCCCTACGGGGAACCAAGCGGCTCCGTAGCGTGAGAGCCACTTCGGTGGCTTCAACGGCCTCCCCTGAGACGGCTGGATCTGATCCCACATGAGATGTGGCCCACCTGCCGGGCTCCGACTGCATACCACCCATGATGTCGACGGCCGCCTGCCGCTGACTCGAACCTGCGGTAACCTTGGGCAAGGGCCGCGGCATGGGGTTTCAGGAGGTCTGCGCCGGAGGTCTTGTCGGTACGCTCGCGGCCGTCGCAATGGGCGTGGCGTGCGGCAGCGCAGGGACCGAGCCGAGCGCGTCCCGCACGCCAGCCTCTGGCCGTGATTGTCCCCCGGATGCGAGCGTTGGGGAGAGCAGAGGCGGCCTCGCGTCACCGCCGCCCCCAGGGCCCATGCAGCGTTCGGACGGCACGGGCACCGTCACGTTCGCCATGTCCCGCATTCTTTGGGGCAACGCCGATCCCAATGGAACCCCTGGGCCCGACGCTTGGAAGCAGTTTGGCTACAACATCGACGGGGTGGCTCCAAGCAACATCGCGGCGTTCTGTCGGCCTCCGCAGGGGGGCTCACCGACGATCGTTCACGAGGAGGGCATCGACGGGATCGAGAATGCCTTTGGGCACATTGTTCTGCCGCTCCTGCAGCCCACGGTCCCCCAGACGTGCAACTCCACCTGCTGCGCCATCCCCCAGCCTTTTGCGGTTGTCCTGTCACTCGACCAGCTCGGCGCCGGTGCGAGCTACAATCCCCTGTCCGCCCGCGTCGCCGGCGGTACTGACCTCGACGTCGATGCCGGGCTCTGTGGGATTCCGGTGCCGCGCTTCGACGGCACGGACGTCTGGTCCATGCAGCAGGGCACCTCCGAATCGCTCCCTGGCAGCTACCTGGTGAACGATACGTGGGTGTCGGGGCCGATCGCCAAGCTCTCGGTCGTGTACCAGGGGCTCGGGCCCGAGCCAGGCCCCCCAGTCCTGCTGGACATCGTACATGCGCAGATTTCGATGAAGCTCGACCCGACGCACAAGACCGCGATGGTCGGCATTATCTCGGGCGTGCTTCCAACCGCTGATCTCAAGCAGCGTCTCTCGGCGCTCGTGGGATCCTTCTCCACGAGCCTGTGTAACTCCCCGACGCTACAGAGCCTCCTCGACTCCGTTGGGCAGGCGTCGGACATCATGCAGGACGGCACCCAAGACCCCACGAGGACATGTGACGCGATCTCGATCGGGCTTGGTTTCGCGGCGAGCATCGATCAGCTCGGCTCGACGGCGCCGAGCGTGACTGCGCCTGACCCTTGCCTTGGCGACGCCGGCGAGTAGCTGCTCGAGCAGCCCCCCAACGCCACCCGCTCGTCCCGCCGACGGAGACCGCCGTGAAGCCGCTGATACCGTTGACGCGAACCGGATTTGGGATCGCGTGACAGCTGCAATAGCCGGGATTCGGCGCACGGGAGCGTGCACGGCGCATCACCGTTCCCGAGTTCGCCGAGGCATCGCGTCGCCCAGGCCATCGGCAACCTTGTCGCGAACGCGCTCGATCACGGTGACCCGACTGCGCCCGTGCGCGTGGAGCTTCACGGGGAGGACCCTGCGCGCGTCAGCATCGTCGTTCACAAGGGCGAGCCCGTCGACAGCGACTGTGTTGGGGGCGGCGAGGTGCCGTCGTGCCCGGCCGGGGCCTGCAACTTCTGCACGTTGGCAGCCGTCAACAGGACCAGCCGGATGCCGCGCAGATTGAGACCTGCCAAGGGGGCTGTGCGTGCTTCGCAAACGACGAGGAGGGCTGCAAAACGGCCGGCTGCTGGTGGAACGGGATGTTCTGCGACAACTATCCGGCCTACGACGGCCCCGTGGACCGGGGGGAACCGTCTGGCGGTGGGGGCCCGGCGTCGTGTTGGAACGGGGAGTTCTTCATGGAGTGTCCGGCATCAGCCCCGTAGAGTCGTCGAGCCGAGGAGATCCGCCAGGCGCTCGGACTCGAAGTGCGCGAGGTCCCGCGCGTGCGTCAAGGAAGGGCTGCGCAGTACGAAGCTCTGCGCGAGTGGCCAGAGGCGAGCGAGGAAGTACTTTGCGCGGTAGTCGCCCGCGGTCGGCAGCGCCGCGCACCTTCCTCTGATTTTTGCTTGCGGTTGCGATTTTCAGTTGTCGATTCTCAATTGCCGACACCCCGCCAGGCTCGCAACAGAGCGCCGCGTCTGCTGAATCGACCAGCGTGCACGTGACTCCGTAAGCGGACTCTACCTCGAGTAAGTCGCTCTTTCCCGGGTCGGTCAACCAGTCGAGTCTGCTTGCCATCGCACGAGTCAGCCTGCACTCTCAGCCAGGTAGCGCGTTGAGCAGGGCCGGGGGGCGCCTCTTTTGAGCCGACCGGCGGTCAATTCCGCGCGATTTGGCAAATAGGGAGGCCGACATGAGATCAGGTGTCATCGCCATCGTCGCCGTCACCAGCACGCTGACCGCGGCAGCACTCGTCAGCTGCTCCGGCGGCAAATCGGACGTTGCTTCATCCCCCGATGCGTCGGGTGCATCGGCTCCGGCGCGAACCACAAGCCCCGTTGTCGTGACCGCGTGGCCCGGTGCGGAGTGCGACATTCATCTCTTTGGCGATCCTACGGGCGCTACGCCGCTTTTTGCGGACGATCTCGGGCGCGTTCGGTTCGCGGCAGTGCACCAAACACCCAAGGACGAGGTAACGGCGGTGTCCCTCGATTGCCATGACGACTCTGGCCGCAAGGAAACGTATACCCTCGACCTGACATCGCCACGCACGTTCGAGTTGCCCCCACCCGTTCCGCCCGAACAGTGGCCGCCTGGCTCTCTTCGCTCCCCGCTTGCGGGCAACCCGCTCGCCTACACGCAAAACGAACTGCAAGCGATGGGGTTTCCGAGGAGGCCCGATCCTATTACGCAAGCAGCGCAATACAACCACTGGCTCGCCACGGCGTCCAAGCCCGCCAGACGCGTTCTAGGCAAAGGCCATTCAGCTCCGCCAGGCACCGGATCGTGGACATCCGATTATTACAAACAATGGGCTGGCTCAATACTTAGCGCCAAGCAGTGCAACATATTCAACGGATGCCAACCCAATTGCAATAATGGTTGCGAAACCTTCTATACCACGGAAGCCTATTGGTATCTGCCTACCCTAACAACTGTCGCAAATTCCGATCTCGCGCAGTGGGTCGGCGTCAACGGAAACTACGACGTCAATGCGGTCTCGCTCGTCCAGTGCGGAGTCAATTCCTACTATACCCATTTGTTCGGGAACATCTATTACATGTCATACAGCGCATTCACGCAACTGTACAGCGGCACGCAAAGCGATGCCGGGGGCTATGCCAGCCCGAAACAGTGGTTCCCAGTTGACGCGGGCGACGAAGTCTACGCTCAGGCGTGGGTTTGCGACAATGAAGGCAACTACACGCCATCGGGCAACTACGGATGTTTCTACGTTGCGGACGACACAGAGAGTGACTATCCCTACATCGACTGCAACTCGCCAACCGGTGGCCCGGGCACCGAGAGCTGCCCCTCACTGCTGAAGGTGAACCCATTCACGGGGACCTCAGCCGAGGTGGCCGTCGAGACAAATGTCGATAACATGACTCCGTTCACGGAGTTCGGATTTATTTACTATGGAGTTGCCCAAGAGCAAAACGGAACGGACGTGACGTACGACAACGGCAACGACTCGGCAAACGTCGCGAACCTTTATTCTCAGCCGCGCGGGCAAGGTACTGACGTTCTGGCCGAAGGCAATGTGTACAACAGCGATCAAACCAACATGACGTTTTATCTATCGCAGTGATCGTTGGAGTGGAACCAGAGGCGTGGAACAACCGCTGGGACAGTATGTGCACACGCCATTGATGCAAGCTGTTTCAGACCCCCACTCATTGCCGCATTCACACCAATAGGTTGGCAAGGCGTAGCGCATCTGCCAATATCTTGTTTTACCGTCGATGTTTATGGCGGTGTTGGGGCAAGCGCCTTCACATCCAGGGGAACAGATCGTGCCGCTGGAAATGGACATGCAATCTGCGGCAGTCGTGCACGAACGATCGAATGTCGATGGATCGAACTCGAGGCAAGCGGCCCCAGAAGAGTTGTAATAGATCCCACTCCCATCGTACCCCGCAACCTGCGCGTCTAGCGCACTGTCGAGGGCCCTCGAGTCCACTGGAGTCGGGGCCGCGTCGCTCAAGGCTCCGCCAGCGTCGCGTGATCCGCCAGCGTCGCGTGAAACGAGATCTGGCGAGCTTTCCTGGTGGTTGCTGCATCCCAAAGCAGCCGCGCCCACGGCTAGTAACACGGTAGATAGCGTGCGATTCATGCGCAGAACAGCCAGCACAGCACGCGCCAGGATCCGTCCGTGGCGGACGCGGGCGCGACTGGCCGCATGGGTGCGGTCGTGCTCGGCAAAGATGTGCGAGCGGATGCCCGCCAGTTGTCACACCCGTTGGCGCGCCCGTCGCGGCCGTTTTGTCGATCCCGGGGCGCCATACCAAATGGGGATGCGCTGTGAAGCTCGCGGGCAACGAGAGCGGGTGCAAGCGGCCGTGGGGCTGCGGATCGGATGGGCCGGGACTGCCCGTCTTGAAGTCGCGCTAAGCTTCTCCGTGCCGTGTAGGTTGACCTAAACGCCGGTCGCGACGCACCCTTCAAACCGACTCCAGAAAAAAGGTCCGGCTCGATCCTGATCTCCGAAGAAACGGAGCGTCCTCTCGCAGGGCCCGTGGTCGAAGGTGACAGTGTTCGCGGGCGAACAGCTTTCCGCGACGTCCGTTCTAACGAAGGTCCGTGCAGTGTCGCACAGGGTCCGCCTCCGTTCAGCCCTGCTCGCGTTGGTTGAGGGGATGTCCCCTCGTTCAGGGCCTTGCTGACAACCGCGCGCTCCCGCGGTTGCCATCGTGCGCCGCGGATTCAATGTCGCGAGCATGCGAAAGGTCGCGGGCTACGTGCGCGTGAGCCGCGAGGAGCAGAGTCGCGAGGGGATCAGCCTCGACGCGCAGCGCGCCCGCATTGCCGCCTACTGCGCGATGCGCGGCCTCGAACTCGCGCAGATCGTGGAGGACCCCGGCGTCAGCGCCGCGAAGGCGCTTCGCGCGCGCCCCGGGGGGGAAGCACCTCCTCGACTTACTGCGGAACCGCATGGTAACGGGAATCGTCGCATTCAAGCTCGATCGCTTCTTTCGTAACTGCGCGGACTGTTTGGCGAACGTCGAGGCCTAGGACCGCGCCGTGATCGCGCTGCACCTGATCAGATCTCGGCGGCTCAGCGGGCGACACTTCGAGCGCCGCCGGGAACACGCTGCCCCCGGTGATGCTCACCGACAGCGCCGCGCTCCGCCGATCGGTGTTCCCCCGGAGCACCAGCCTTGTCGAGATGCTCGCTCGAACAAGGTCCAGGAGTCGAGTGATCGAACCCGATCCGGGTAGTGACGCGCGGTTCGTCTTCTAACGTTGCACCGCGTGTTCCATCGCGGCGCGAAGGTGCGCGAATGAGATTCGCTCCTGCTCAAGCCGCACCCGTTCCCCATGACGCTGACGCGCGAGCTCCTCATACACTGTCTGCTCTTCGGCAGTGAGCCGCTCGCGCGGTCCAACCTCCTGCACGTCCTCCTGCACCCAAAACGCGCGGTGCGCGAGCAGTGTGTCGCGGTCCATCATCAGCGACCGCACGTTCGGCAGGAGCGTCCGGAGTCGGTCGAGGATTGCGAACCCGTGCGTATCGAGGTCACCCCAATAGTAGATGGTCGCCGCCCGCAGCCATTCGACGCGTGCCAGACGATCCAAGCCGTAGCCCAGTCCGAAAATGACGATGCTCTCGGTGGCATCCGGAAGCGCGAGTCCGGTGATCTCGTTCTCCACGATGAAGACGCGACGGACGGGCAGCGCAAGCCCCGCAAACTGTGATGCCGGCGTGCTGACGTCCGTGAGCCCGCCCACGGCGCATCGCGGATCGAGCACTCGGAACCGGATCAGCGGTGGCTTGGAGCGGAAGCCGTAGCGCTCCTCGAAGTCACGAACTTCCTGGCTGATCCGCTCGGCCGGCAGCACGCAATCGAGCAGCGCCGACAGCAACGCGCGACGCCGTTCGACGAACTTGGTGTCGATCCCCGGCAGCTCGATCTGCCGCAGGTAGATTCCAGGTCGCGGGTTCGCGCGCATCCACACCAGGAACCGAACGATGCGATCCCAGTCTTGCTCGTGCTCGAGCACCACGAGCGGATGCTTGGCGATCCACGCTCGAAGCTCCGGCAGCTCCTGCAACGTGGGTCCGAGCAGCACACGAAAGCGCTTCGCCTTGCTGCCCATGCCGATCATGCTCAGGGCGTCGTCCTCGGTCGAGATTACGACCGACCGTGGCACCCTCTGCGGCCCGAGCTGCCGGTGACTGACATCCACCCAGTGGATGTCATAGCCGAACGACCGCTCGGCCTTCGATCCGGATTCGAGCTTGCGGATCCATCGTCGCGCATCGTCGAATCGGTCCGAGAGTTCGCGTGTCGACGGGCGCGCGAGCGGGATGGAGAATGGGAAGATCGCCTCACCGCCAAGATCGGCCGCGAGGATGAGCCCCCTGTCCCAGAGCCGACGGACGCGCGCCTCGATGGCATCGGGCGTTGTCCACGCTCTCGCGCGATCAGGCGATTCGTGCGGCTCGTCCGTCCCGCTCGGCACGATACTCCTCGATGGTGAGGTTGCGCACTTTCGACAAGCGTCCGTCCTCGTTGTGAACGAAGCCGACGGCGGCGACGTACGGTTCAATCACGTGGATCTTCTGCAGCGGCGTCACGATGAGAAGTTGCAGGCCCAGCCGTTGGAAGAGGTCCAGCCCGTAGCGCGCCGATTCGTCGGAACCTCGGCCGAACGCCTCGTCGATCACGACCAGGCGGAAGGAGCGCGGCCTCGGCACTTCCGCTTCGAGCCCGAACTGGTACGCGATGCTGGCGGCGAGCACCGTGTACGCGAGCTTCTCCTTCTGCCCGCCGGACTTGCCGGCGCTGTCGGCGTAGTGCTCGTGCTCTTTGTCGTCCTCGCGGTACTTCTCGGACGCAGCAAACGTGAACCAGTTGCGGACGTCCGTCACCTTGCGCGTCCACCGCTTGTCGATCTCGGCGCTGCCCTCGCGGCCGCGGAACCGCTCGATGATCGTCTTGACCTGGAGGAACTTGCTCTCCGAATAGGCGTCCTCGCTCGACCCGGTCAACGCGCCTTCCGTGCATTTGCGCAGTTCCTGCTGGAAGTCGCGGACCTCGGGGTCGGGCGTCGGCTCGGGTTCGAGCGCGATGTATCGGTTCATCGGATGCATGAGCAAGGGAAAGAAGGATGGCCATCCTTCTTTCCGCGACTATGCGGCCGAGCGTAGGGATCGGCTTACACGACGCGCTCCACGAACTCGAACGCCGCCTTCGCGAGCGTGAGCCACGGACGCCTTCGGGCTCGTGACCGTCAACCACTCCTTCATCAGCCGCCCGTGGCCCGGGTCGAATGGTTTTTCGATTTCATCGGGCTCATGCCCAGTGCGGTCGATAAGTAGAACCGCAACGCCTCGCACCGACCGCCTTTAGAGGCCTGATGGATGCGGGCTCTGCCGCGCTTGTCGAGGTCAACAGCAAATAGGTAAGATACAGGCCCTTACCCGAAAGTGGGTATCGAGCGACAGAGGGCCGCGATTCGTCGAGCGCGTTGCACGTCGAAGCAAAACGTCCGATTGAATGGAACGGAGAAGTTGCGAGCGCGGCCGTTGACGGCGTGTGCGCCGGTGACGATCCTCCTGTCCCGCGAGCGCCGCTATACCAGAGGCCGCTCGCACGGAGGAACGGACATGCTCCAAAGGAAACTCGCAACGGCAGTAGCGTTCGCAGCGGCCGCCACCTTGAGTGCCCTCGGGTGCAGTAGCAGTCCTGGCGACGCGAACGTCGAAGTCAAATCCAATTCACCCGCGCTAAAGACGAAGAGCGCGCCGCCGCAGTTGGATGCGAACGGAAACCCGCCGCCTGACTACGTGATCACTCCGAACGGCTCTTCCACGAGTCTTGCGTCCACGAGGTTCCCAACGGCTCCACGATGGACCAGCACAACAACATCGTGGATTCGAAGGGGAACATCATCGCAAGCTATCCGCCTTGCGCGTACGAGCCGATCCGCGTAGGCCCCTTCAATCCGTCCGCAGGAGGTCCGTCGCCGACGCTCCAGGGCTGGGTTGAGTGGGCCTTCCAGAGTTCGGGGTCGAACCAGTTCAACGCGTTGCAGAACTACTATCACGTCCCGAGTGCGCCCTCGAATTACGGCGGCCAGACGGACTTCTTCTTCCCCGGCTTCGTGCCTGTCGATAACTCCGTCATCATTCAGACTGTTCTTCAGTACGGTCCGAGCAAGGCCGGAGGCGGCAACTACTGGGGCCTGGCCGCGTGGTGGGTCGCCAACAACGGCAACCAGTATTACAGCCCGCTCTATACGGGCGTTAGCAGCGGCGATCTCATCTTCAATAAGATCTACATCCAGTCGCAGACCTGCAACTACTCTGGCTGCTACGATCTGTGGAACATCTACGGGGAAGACGAGAACACGCAGTATGCGTTCGGCGCCAACCTCTGGCAGGACACGGAGGATCCGATGAATCAGGCGTTCGGCGCCGTGATGGAGGACTACAACGTGACCTCGTGCAACCAGCTCCCCGCCCAGGGCAACATCGACTTCTACGACATGGCGCTATTCGAGCCGGGTTCGTGCGGAGTCACCTGTTACAACCAGGTCACCTACAACTCGTCCTCGAATTTCGGGCAAAACAACCCGTCCTGCGGGTATTCGATGCTCAATGGATCGGGTGGGTCGATCCTGTACTGGTCGCCGTAACCCCTCATGCGCTTGAGCAGGCACGGCGGCGCAGTTGCAGTCGCAACGTGGCATCGTAAGATTTGGGGGTCCAAGGACCCACGCATGAAACCGCTCGGCAAGCTTTGCTCTGTCGCCGCCTGCCTGCTCGTCCTAGGCAGTTGTAGTACTTCCGGTGCTCCTGCCTCGGACACCACGCCGGGGTGCCTTGCCCTCGTGGGAGACGCGTGCTCGCCCGACGGCGAACAGTGTCCAGGAGCCGCATGCGTCGAGTGCGCACCAGGTCGGTGGAACGTGTTGTCGCCACCCCCGGTGTGTACTTGCGCTCAGGGAACCTGGCGCTGTGCGTTGCCGACGCAGTGCTCCGGTCCGACATTCGCAGACAGCAGATGCTCGACCATGGCAGATGCCAACTCGGGCGATTGAAACCTTTCACCCGAAAGGGCTGAAAATGAAGAACGAATGGCTTGTGTCTGTGCTTAGCGTCGTGGCCCTGATTGGATGCTCCAGTTCCAGCTCCAGTGGGAACTCGGGCAGTGGCTCGCAACAGGAACAGCCGGTGACTATTCCAGCTTGCTCGTGGCCGAGCGGCGCCGACACGTTCAACGAGGCGTCCGACGAGGGCTGCGCCCCGCAGTCCATCTTCCAAATATGCGAGGTCCCCAACGGCTCGACGATCTACCCGGATGGCGCCGTCGCCACACCCGATGGCGCGATGGCTCAGTGCAGTGACGCCTGCTCGGACACTGACTACGTGCTCTCGTGCCGTGGGTCGGTTGAAGGTGGCGCAGCGCCCGCCCCGGATTCCTCGCTCGGCTGCCATGTCATTGCATCGCCCACGCCCTCCAACACCGCGAAGTACTGCTGCCCCTGTTCGCAGTAGGGCGGCCAGCCGCGAGCCCGACGCCGCAAAAAAGTGACGCGCCAGCCTGTTCGGTCGGCTCCGCCACCTCGGGCAACGTATGCGGAAAGGCAGACGGCGCCAGCGTGGTCCCTCGAGGAACCGAGACTACGGGCTTCACCTGAAGGCCACGAACGGCGGCTACCCGTAGAGTAGATCGACAACCGCGGGATCAGGCACCGGGCCGGCGGTGACCGGCGACGTCCCGAGTCCTGTTGAAACTGGGTGGCGGGGTTCAAGCGATTACGCGGCCCTCCTGGAGCCGTCAACGGTCTTGGGTTCGAGCTGTACGTCGTGAGCGCGCAGAGCTGCGGCGAGCTT
>Ga0335069_10000705_pt1 | contig 54493 bp, 45 predicted proteins | sample Lox_Sample_11_FD_206714 | JGI IMG/M metagenome (GOLD analysis project Ga0335069, IMG submission 206714) | Soil microbial communities from Loxahatchee National Wildlife Refuge, Florida, United States - Lox_Sample_1.1 | ecosystem: Environmental > Terrestrial > Soil > Wetlands | place: USA... | reverse complement strand
ACGACCCCGCTTCCACAGATCCGCCGTTCCCGGTGCTGTATCTCCCGCTTGCCCAGGGCACCTCTGGTTATGGGTATGTCTTCGTGGCCCTCCGCTCGCGCACCGCGGCAACGGCAGTTGTACCCCAATTGCGCCACGCCGTCCACGAACTCGATCCGGCCATCCCACTGGAATACGTCCGCACCCTCGATGAGGTCATGGACGAACAGTATCAAGGCTCGCGCGTTCCCGCCGAGTTGCTCGGCGTGTATGCCATCTGCAGCGTTCTCGTCGCCATGATGGGACTCTACGCCGTCACTGCTTACTCGGTCCTCGAGCGCCATCGCGAGTTTGCCCTGCGCATGGCCCTCGGTTCCACCCGCCAAGCTATCTTCGCCCTCGTGCTGCGCGGAGCGACAAGTATCGTTGCCATTGGTTTGGTCGTCGGCGGGCTCGGGTCGGTCGCCGCTGTCCGCCTCGTGCGCTCCATGCTCTTCGGGGTTGTGCCGTTCGATCCCGTCAGTTATTGCTCGGCCGCATTGATATTGTTGTTCACCGTGCTTTTATCGGGACTCGTTCCCGCCCGTCGAGCCGCCACCATCGAACCTATGCGCGCGCTCAGAACAGAGTAGATCCTGGAGAACCGAATGAACTCGACCGCACAAGATCTTCTCTTCAGTTGGCGCCAGTTGCGCAAATCGCCCGGCTTCACGCTGACCGTCATTGTCACGCTGGCCCTCGGCATCGGCGCCAATACCGCGGTCTTCACGCTCTTCGATCAGGTCCTCCTCCGCATGCTCCCCGTCCAGCACCCCAAGGAACTCGTCCGCTTCGAATGGTCGGGATCCTTCCAGGGCTCCATGAGCAGCTTCGGCGGCGATAGCGATAACTACTTCTCCTATCCCATGTACAAGGATCTCCGCGACCGAAACGAGGTCTTTGCCGGTATGGCCGCCGCCGATCGCACCGGCGTTGCCGTCTCGTGGCGGAACTTCGCGGAGAACAAGGATGCCGAAATCGTCACGGGCAACTACTTTCAGCTGCTCGGCCTCAAACCTGCGCTTGGACGCCTGCTTACCTCCCAAGATGACACGGCAAAGAACGCGAATCCCGTTGTCGTGCTCAGCTACGACTACTGGAAGACACGCTTCGGCGCCTCACCCGATGTCGTCGGTCAGAGCGTGCTGCTGAACGGCCACTCTTTTACGGTGTTGGGGGTCGCTCCGCGAAACTTCGACTCGGCCATCGGCGGGTACCGGCCCGGCATCTTTGTTCCCATCAGCATGGTCGAAATTGTCATGCCTTGGACGGCGCCACGTGATGACCTCAACAGTCATCAGTCGGTCTGGCTCACGCTTATTGCTCGCCTCAAGCCGGGCGTCTCGGTCCGCCAGGCCGAGGCCAGTCTCGCTCCTCTCTGGCATTCGTTGCGGGCCGCCGAGTTGCTGCAGTACAAAAATCCCTCGCAGAGATTCGCAAAGCGCTTTGTCGATGACTCGCATCTCAAGGTGATCGGCGACTCCAGGGGATTCGCCCCCAATCGGACCGATCTCCAGAAGCCGCTCCTCATTTTGATGAGCATGGCCGGACTTGTCGTCGTGCTCTGCGCCGTCAACATCGCCACGCTGCTGCTTCTGCGTGCAACGGCTCGCGTGCGCGAAATGTCCATGCGCTATGCGCTTGGTGCGCGTCGTAGCCGCATCGTATCGCAGCTTCTGGTCGAGGGCGGATTGCTCGGCATCGCCGGTGCCGCTGCGGGTTTGGCTCTGGCGCCTCTTGCCGCAACGAGCCTGGTCCGCCTCATGACGAGCTCCGATCCGGGAGCCGAGCCCTATTCCGCCTCGATCGATGCCCGTATCCTGCTCTTTACGCTTGCGATTTCATTGTTTGCGACACTCCTCTTCAGCATCGCCCCCGTCTTCCATTTCTTGCGACCCGATTTGGCCAATTCGCTCCGCCAGAATGCTGGTACGGCTTCACGCACATCGCACCGCTTTCGCAAGCTCGCCGTCGGTGTGCAGATCGCGCTCAGCGTCCTTTTGCTCGGAGGAGCAGGCTTGTTTGTTCGCACTCTCGATAACCTGCGTTCCCAGCATGTTGGCTTTCAGACCACCCACCTCGAGACTTTTGCCCTCGACCCCGCCAGCTCCGGCTACGGCGAAGACCGGGCGCCGCGCATCATTCAAGACGCAATCGAAGCACTGAGCCGCATCCCAGGCGTCGTCTCTGTTGCGGCAACTACAGACCCTGAATTGTCTGGCGACAATAGCACGTCCAACTTGTCGGTTCAGGGCTACAAGCCCGGCGAAGACGAGAACATGAACTTCGAGCAGCCTCGCGTCACGCCGGGCTACTTCGCTACCCTGCTCCAACCGATTCTCGCAGGACGCGAATTCACCGCTGCCGACGCACAGGGCCAGCCGAGCGTAGCTGTGGTCAATCTCAGCTTCGCCAAACGATTCTTCGGCTCTCCGCAAAACGCGATCGGCCGCCAGATTGCCGAAGGCGCCGGCAATGTCCCGTACAACACCACCATCGTTGGCGTGGTGGGCGACATCAAGCACACCGACATGCGCACCCAGCTTGGCGCCGCTGTTTATATGCCCTATCTCCAGATGAAGCATGCAACCGGAGTTGTTGTGTACGTCCAGGCGAAGGGCGATCCGCGTACTCTCGCTCCAGTGATTCGCCAGACCATCCACCAACTCGACTCAACCCTTGTAGTCGACGGTCTGCGCACCATGGAAGAGCAACTCGATCGCTCCGTTGCTGATGAGCGCGCCTTGGCCCTTCTGGCATTTGGCTTCTCTGTCTTGGCAACCGTCCTTGCCGCAGTCGGCCTCTATGGCGTCCTTGCTTACTCCACTGAGCAGCGCACCCGCGAGATCGGCGTCCGCCTCGCTCTCGGCTCGCCCCGCGCTGGCGTGGTTGTGCTCGTCTCGCGCGAAATGCTCTTCATCGCCGCGATCGCAACAGCGATCGCGCTCCCATCCACCGTCGCTTTGGCGCGCCTCTTCACCACGCAGCTCTACGGCGTCAGCGCATTCGATCCCATTACCCTCATCGGTGCCGTCCTCCTGACCGCGCTGATGGTCGTGCTCGCTGCGGCGCTTCCTGCGCGCCGTGCCGCTTCTGTTCAACCCATGCAGGCCCTCCGCACGGAATAGTGCGGTAGCCAAGAGAGAGAGGAGAGAACGCAATGGCAACGATTCTTCGGAACTTGCTCTACACGCTGCGCCAATTGCGCAAAGCGCCGGTATTCACCATCACGGCGGTCCTCACGCTGGCCCTCGGTATCGGCGCCACCACAGCCATCTATACCGTGGTCTACGCCACCCTCCTCGCTCCTATGCCTTACCCCAATCCAGATCAGCTGGTTATGGTTTGGTCGAAGATTCAAGGCTTCCGCAACGGTGTCTCCGCTGGCGACTTCCTTGACTGGCAACAGCAAAGCCACTCCTTCCAGGCGCTCAAAGCTTTCACCGGTACCAGCTTCAACATGGCCGGCAAAGAAGCGCCCGAAATGGTGCGCGGCCAAATGGTCACGCCCGGCATGTATAGCATGCTCGGCAATCGATTCCAACTGGGTCGCGATCTTCTTCCCGGCGAGGATGTCGACGGCAAGGACCACGTCGTCATCCTCATGAACAAGTTGTGGAAGAGGCTCGGCGCCGATCCGAACATCGTCGGCAAGCAGATTCGCCTTGACCAGAAGCCCTACACTGTCGTCGGCGTCCTCGCTGGCGGTCAGTCGGACCGTCTCGACCAGGACCTCATCGTTCCCCTGACCTTCAAGCCCGAGCAGAAGAACCACGACTTCCACTGGATCCTCGTCATGGGCCGCCTCAAACCCGGCGTCACCCTCCAGCAGGCCCAGGCCGACATGGACGCCGTCACGACCCACATCGCTCAGGTGAATCCGCGTTCGAACAAGGGCTGGGGCGCTCGCGTCGACCCTCTCCAGAACGATTTCCTCGGCGATAACGTCAAGCTCACGCTCTGGCTCCTGCTCGGAGCCGTCGGGTGCGTTCTACTCATCGCGTGCGTCAACGTAGCCAACCTCCTCCTTGCCAAGGGCACTGGACGCCAGCGTGAAATCGCCGTCCGCTCAGCACTGGGCGCGTCGCGGCGCACCATCTTTACACAATTCGTCACCGAAAGCCTCGCCCTCGCATTCCTCGGTGGCGTTGTCGGCGTAGCCCTCGGCTACGCGATGTTACGCGGCTTCATCGCCGCCATGCCGCACGACACTCTGCCCAGCGAAGCTGATCTTGCCCTTAACCTGCCGGTCCTCGCCGTCACACTCGCTGCAACAACTCTGGCGGGACTCCTGTTCGGCTGCGCTCCCGCTTGGTATGCATCGCGCCTCGATCCGGCCGAGACTCTGAAAGAGGGCGGCCGCTCCGGCGCCGGTAAGGCTCGCCATCGCGTTCGGCAGGCTCTGGTCATCGGCGAGTTCACCCTCGCTCTCGCCCTGCTCGCTGGCGCAGGCCTCGCCATGCACAGCTTCTGGAATCTAGCCCACATCGACCTCGGCGTCCAGACGGACCACATTCTCACCTTCGGCCTGCCCATGAACAAGGACATGAATTACACGGGCGAGCAGATCACCGGCTATTACCAGCAGATCGTGCGCAGCATCGAATCCACCACCGGCGTTGAAAGCGCCTCTGCTTCCACTGGACTGCCCCTCGAAGGTCCAGGCTTTGGGATGCCCTTCACCATCTCCGGGCAGCCCCAGTTCGCCGATCGCTCCCAGCGCCCCACCGCGGGCTTCGGCATGGTCACGCCTGACTACTTCAAAACCTTCGGCGTCCATCTCGTCAAGGGCCGCTTCCTTGCAGAAGACGACAACGCCGGAAGCCTCCACGTCGCAGTCGTCAATGAACAGCTCGTCCGCCACTACTTCCCTGGGAAGGACCCCATCGGCCAGGTCCTCAACGTCGAGCAGATTCTTCCCGGCGTCACCAAGCTCGGCCCCGAACAGCCCTGGCTGATCGTTGGCGTGTATCACGATGTTCGCGGCGGAGGGTTCGAGCGCCAGCGCGAAGAGATCCTCATTCCGTTCTCCCAGAGTCCTTGGCCTTTCGTTGAAGTTGCAGTCCGCACTGCCCTTGACCCCGAAGCAATGACCAAGACCCTTGCCGCAGCCGTCCACTCCGTCGACCCCAATGTGGCGCTCGCGGATGTGCGCTCTCTGGACCAGATTCGCGACGAAGACCTGTCCGGCGAGCGTTTCTCCCTTGTGCTCTATGCCAGCTTCGCCCTCATCGCGCTGGTGCTCGCTGCCATCGGCATCTATGGCGTCATGGCCTTTGCCGTCGGCCAGCGCGAGCACGAAATCGGCTTGCGCATGGCCCTTGGAGCCAGCCGCGATCGCGTCGTGCGCATGGTGCTGCGCGAAGGCGCCATCCTCGCCGGCATTGGATTGGCACTGGGATGGGTCGGCGCGTACTTTGTTGGCCGCGCCATGAAGAGCACACTCTATAACGTGGGCGCCATCGACCTCTCGGCGTTCTTCACTGTAGGCGCGATCCTGTTTGCAGCAGCCCTGATTGCTTCCTATGTGCCGGCCCGCCGGGCTGCCGCCGTCGAGCCGATGCGTGCCCTTCGTACGGAATAATTTGGAGAGGCAGAACTTGAGATTGGAGTTGAATCTATGATCGACCTAAAAAACGTAGAACGCAGCTACCGCACCGGCCACACCGAAACCTGGGTGTTGCGCCGCATCAGCATCACCATCAAAGAAGGCGAGTTCGTCACCATCATGGGCCCGTCCGGGGCAGGGAAGTCGTCGCTCCTCAACGTGCTCGCCTTGCTCGATGACGGTTGGCTCGGCGAGTACTGGTTCGGCGAAACGCCCGCTCACAAGCTCAACCGCAAGCAGCGCGCCGACCTCGCACGCCAGCGCATCGGCATGGTCTTCCAGAGCTATCACCTGCTCGACGACCTCACCGTCGCCGAGAACATCGACCTCCCGCTGTCCTACAAAAACCTGCCCTCGAAAGAACGCGCCGGCATGGTGGCCGACATCCTGGATCGGTTCCAGATTGTCGCCAAGAAGGACTTGTTCCCGAATCAGCTCTCCGGCGGCCAGCAACAGCTGGTCGGCATCGCCCGTGCCGTCGTGCACGCTCCGTCGCTTCTGCTCGCCGACGAGCCCACCGGCAATCTCCACTCCACGCAGGCCCGCGAAATCATGGAACTGTTTCGCGAGCTCAACCGCCAAGGCACAACCATCGTTCAAGTCACGCACTCTGAAGAGAACGCGCGCTACGGATCGCGCATCCTCGAACTGCGCGATGGATGGCTCACACGCGACGAGGCGCTGCAGACCTCAGCGGAGGTCGCCGCACAGTGAATCGTCCCTGGGGGAAATTCTCAATGCCCGCTTCTTCATTCTTCGTGCGCACGCAGTCGGTTGCCGCGATTCTCCTGCTGCAGGTGAACATGGCCTTTGCTGTCGAGCCGCCCCAGGCGCAAAGCGCGCCCGCAACCGCGGCGGCATCCTCGCCCGAGGCCCCACAGCCCGCTGAGGGCGCCTCGCCGGCATCGCCCTCCCTCGCGCAGACCATGCAGCAACAACAGCAGCAGGCGTTTTCTCCGCAGAAGCCGTTCTACGTCGCGCTTCCGCATTCGCATAATCCACTCGCACCGTACCGGCCAACTACGGTACCCGAGTTGGATCTGGCCAATTCGCCGCGACTGCAGAGCCTAATTCGCGATGGCAAGCTCTACATCTCTTTGCGAGACGCGATCGCCCTCGCGATTGAGAACAACCTTGACCTGGCATCCTTCCGCTACAACTTGCCCACCGCGCTCACTGACGTCGCTCGCACCAAGGCCGGTTACCAGGCCCTCGGCGTCAACACCAGCGTCAGCAGCCCCTTGGGCGCGTCCTCAGGTTCCGGTTCCGCCGGTGGCGGAGCAGTCTCTTCCGGAGCCGGGGCAGCCGGTGCCGGTGGCCTGGTGCAATCCACCCTCGGTGAGGGCACATTCGTGAACCCCTTTGACCCCGTTCTCACAGTCAAGGGCTCCGTCGATCACACCAAGACCCAGGAATTGAATAAGGTTCTCGTAGGTATTCCTCTCCTTGAAAACAACACGATTGGCTACACCACCCAGCTCACGGAGTATTTCCCTACCGGAACCGGCGTTCAGTGGAGCCTCAACGGGCTGCGTCAAACATCCAACAGTCCGCTCAACATTGTGGATCCGCAAATCGAGCTCTATTGGCAGGCTCTGGTTACCCAACCACTGCTGGCGGGTTTCGGCTTCGGTACCAACCAAAGATACATTCGTATCGCCAAGAGGAACCTTCAGATCACCGACTACGCTTTCAAGGCGCAGGTCATTGCTACGGTGACTGGAGTCGAAGACATCTATTGGGATCTGGTGAACGCCTATCAGGACGAACAGATCAAGGAACGTTCTCTGGGCTTTGCCAATCAGACCCTCTCGGACGATCAGAAGCAGCTTCAGCTTCAGGCCATCCCTGAAATGCAGGTCATGACCGATCAGTCCGCGGTAGCTACCGCAGAGGGCAACCTCACCGTCTCGCGTGCGAATCTGCGCGCCGCTGAATTGTTTCTGAAGAATGCCCTCACCAAGGCCGACGATCCGTCTATCGACGAGATGCCCGTGATTCCTCTAGACACCAAAGGCGCGCCCGATCCAAACGAAGCCAAGTCCATGGCAGATCTCATCGCCGAGGCCGAGAAGAATCGCCCCGACGTCGCCCAAGACCAGATCGGGATGCAAATCGCCCGCGAGAACCTGAAATCCGTCAACAACTCCTTGCTCCCTTCGCTCAATGCCTACGGACTGTTTAGCGGAACCGGACTCGGCGGCCCGCTGAACCCGAATTGCAACCAGAACGAAGGCCCTGGCTACTGCTCGACGACCCTTCCACCAGACACACCAGGTGTATTGAAAGACGCGTTCAACTACTCGGCGCCCGAATATCAGATTGGATTCACCCTCAACATCACCATTCGCAATCGCCAGGCAAAAGCCGATCAGTTCCGTGCCATGCTCGCCTTCCGGCAGAGCCAGATCGCCTATGAGCAGGAAAAGAAGAATATCCTCTTCGACGTCCGCGACTCGAAATTTGCCCTCGAACAGGCGCAAGCCAGTGTCGACGCCGCGCAGAAGGCCCGTGATCTGGCGCAGAAAACCTTCGACATCGTCAAGCAGGAACAGGTGCTCGGCGCGAAATCCAGCGTGGATACCTTAAATGCCGAGAGCGTTCTCGCCCAGGCCGAGTCCGCGCTCGACGTGGCAGAAGCCAACTACGAGAAGAAGAAAGTTGACATTGACCGCGCCATCGGAGAAACCCTCGAGCGTACCGGGGTCTCCATCGACGACGCCAAATCCGGCGTGGTCACCCGAGCACCGTAGCATAGTAGTTCATAGCGCGCAGTTCACAGCCCGGGGATGAACGATGAACGGCCAACGATGAACTACGAACTGAGAACTGCGAACTGACACATGACCGACCTACGTAAGCAACCTCGAATCCGCGTTCTCGTCGCTGACGATCAGCCTTCCATCCTCGAAGCTGTCGAGTTGCTCCTGCAGCCGCAGGGCATCCATGTAGACACCGTGCGCTCACCGCAGCTTCTGCTCGAGGCACTCGGACAGAGCGACTACGACGTCCTGCTCATCGACCTGAACTACACACGCGACACGACCTCCGGCCAGGAGGGCCTCGACCTGCTCGCCCGTTTGCAGGAGATCGATCCCCGCCTTCCGGTCATCGTCATGACCGCCTGGGGCAACATCGATCTCGCCGTCGAAAGCATCAAGCGCGGCGCTCGCGACTTTATCCAAAAACCCTGGGAAAATGAGCGTCTCATCTCCCTTATCCGCGTCCACGCCGAGCTGCATCAGGCCCTGCGTCGCGCCCGTCAGCTCGAACTCGAGAACCGCCTGCTCCGTGCCGAAGGCATGCCCGAATTTATTGCCGGCGCGCCCAACATGCGCCCTGTGCTCGAACTCATCGCGCAGGTCGGCCCCTCTGACGCCAACGTTCTCATCACAGGAGAACACGGCACAGGCAAAGAGATCGTCGCCAAGCTCCTCCACGTAGCCTCTCCGCGCTCCCGGATGCCCTTGGTAGCGGTCAACGCCGGCGGCTTGCCTGAAGGCACCTTCGAGAGCGAAATCTTCGGCCACGTCAAAGGCGCATTCACCGATGCCCGCACCGACCGCGTCGGGCGCTTCGAACTGGCCAACGGCGGCACGCTCTTCCTCGACGAAATCGCCAACGTCCCCATTCGCCAGCAGGCCAAGCTCCTCCGCGTCCTTGAAACCGGAGAACTCGAACGCGTTGGCTCCTCGCAGACCCGCCGCGTCGACGTGCGCGTTCTTTCTGCCACCAACGCCAACTTGCACGAAGAAGCAGCGGCCGGCAACTTTCGCGAAGACCTGCTCTTCCGCATCAACACGGTTGAAATTCACCTGCCGCCCCTGCGCGAGCGCCGCGAAGATATACCGCTCCTCGCCACCCACTTCCTCGAACGCAATCGGACGCGTTATCGCAAACAGGTCACCACATTTTCGCCAGCCGCCATGCAGCAGATGCTGCAATATCCATGGCCCGGGAATGTGCGCGAACTCGAGCACACCGTCGAGCGCGCCGTCCTTCTCTGTCGGGGCGAAGAAATTGAGCCCGCCAACCTGGCGGTCGCCGCCGCTCGCCCCAGCGCTCCATCGTTCGATAACATGAGCATCGACGAGGTCGAATCCCTGCTCATCCGCAAAGTGCTGCGTCGCTGCGACGGCAATATCTCTCAGGCTGCTGAAGCTCTCGGACTCAGTCGCGCCGCGCTCTACCGGCGCATCGAAAAGTATGGCCTATGAACGTCATGTGCGCCGGCGGCGTTCCTCGGCAGTCCGCCGGGCATGGCTTTATTGTCTGTTCCTTGCCCTGCCTACGCTGATCTTTACCGGCGTCCTTCTCTATCAGCATGACGTCTCTGCTGCCCCGGCCATCCTCGTCGTCAGCTGCCTCGTCATCTACCTGCTCTTCATCGCCGCCACGATGATCGAGAGCCTCATCCGCCCGTTGCAGACACTCTCCAACGTTGTCTCTTCGCTTCGTGAGGGTGACTATTCCTTTCGCGCTCGCGGAGCAGGCACTCCCGATGCCCTCGGCGAACTGGCCGCCGAGATCAACGCCCTCGCCGATCTTCTTCAGCGCCAGCGCGTGCGCTCTCTCGAGGCCACGGCTCTGTTGGCCCGCATCCTCGAGGTCATGCACTCCCCGCTCTACGCCTTCGATCGCGAGAACGTTCTCCAACTCGTCAACGAGGCAGGCATTCAACTGCTTGGCATCCCCCATGCCCGCGTCTTCGGGCGTACTGCCCGCGATCTCGGCCTCGAGAATCTGCTGGCCGCGCCCGATCAGAGCATCCATTCATTCGGTTCAAAGCCCAATCGCTGGCTCTTGCGCAAGGCTGCCTTTCGCCAGGATGGTGCACCCCACACACTGCTGCTGCTTGCCGATGTCAGCCAGCCGTTGCGCGAAGAAGAACAGGCCGCGTGGAAACGGCTCATTCGGGTCCTCGGCCACGAGCTCTCCAACTCTCTCGCTCCCATTAAGTCCATCGCGGGCAGCCTGCTCGCACGCGCCGACCAGATCCAGGGAGACGACGATACCGTTCGCGATTTCCGCCGCGGCCTTGGCGTCGTCGAAAGCCGTGCCGACTCTCTCCACCGTTTCGTACAGTCGTACCGCATCCTCGCGCAATTGCCTCCGCCCCATCTCAAGATTGTCCCAATAGCGCCGCTTATCGAACGGGTGGCTTTGCTCGAGCAGCGCGTTCCGGTTCAGCTTGACCCAGGGCCACAAGCCACGCTCAACGCCGATCCGGATCAGCTCGAACAGATGCTCATAAACCTGCTGAAGAATGCAGTCGACGCTTCCCTTGCGAATGGCTCAAGTCCAGTTCGCATCGGCTGGCATCTCGCAGAATCGTTTGTCGAGGTAATAATTGAGGATGGCGGGCTCGGTATCGCCAATAGCGAGAACCTGTTTGTGCCGTTCTATACCACAAAGCCCACTGGCAGCGGCGTTGGCTTGGCCCTGGCTCAGCAGATTGCCCGCGCTCATGGCGGTGAAATCCGCCTCGTCAATCGGGATGACGCTGAAGGCGCTCGAGCAACTGTACGCTTGCCCTTGGCTTGACCTGCACCTGATCCGGTTTATCCGACGCGCGGCATCGCTTTTCGCCGCGTATCGATCTCCATCGCAACTACACGATTGCGCCCGCTGTTCTTAGCCTTATAGAGTGCTTCGTCCGCTTCGCGAATCAGTTCTTCGTGGCTGGAGGGGAACCCGGATGCAACGCCAAAGCTCGCCGTGAGCGGGATTGCCGTTTCTCCATCCTTCACGCAAGCTTCCTGAATCGCAATGCGCAGCTCGTCGGCACGCTGCCGCGCATGAACGAATCCTGATCCCGGCAGAATCAGCAGGAATTCCTCGCCGCCATACCTGCCGACCCAGTCATACGTGCGCACCATCCGCTGGAAGATCGCACTGGCTTCCTTCAGCACCTGGTCCCCTGCAGGATGGCCGTAGGTGTCGTTGATCCGTTTGAAGTAGTCCAGGTCTGCCAGGATGATGCTGACCGGCAAACCTTCGCGGCGCGAGCGGTCTACTTCGATGCGCAGCCGCTCCACGATGATGCGGTGATTCCACAGTCCCGTCAGATCGTCGTGCTCTGCGTAGTGGCGCATTTGCTCGCGTGTGCGCATCAGCTCGCCCTTCTCTTTTTCCAGGTCGCTGGTGCGCAACTTCACTGCGGTCTCCAGATGCTTCTTCTGCTCCACCAGAGCCCCAACGCGCTTTCTCCAAGTCAGGATCAGGATCGCGAGAGCCATGAGCGCAAGCGTCATCTGCAAATCGCGCCTCTGCCACCATCGAGGCAGAATTCGGAAAGCATACGTCGCTGTCGGCGAAATCAGGTGCCCGGCCTGATCGACCTCCGCCACCTGAAACTCGTAGTTCCCAGGCGACAGATGTTCGTAGTTCACTTCAAGATCGCGCGTCTCTTCCCACTGCGAATCCTGCCCTCCGACCAGACGATAACGAACCCCAGCATCCTGCGTGCCCCTGAAGGAGAGCAACGCCATGGAGATCTCTAGGGAATTCGAACTCCAATCGACGGATGACCCATTCGCCAGCGCTCTGGTTCCATACATCACCTGCGAAAACGCGGGTGCCCGTGGCATCCCGGTCGGCGCATCTGCCGGGGTGAGCAGATGGCTAAGGCCGCCTGAAGTCCCAATCCAGATGCTGTGATCCGTATCTTCGGCGAGCGCAAAGCTGTCAGTGTCATTCCAAAGCAGCCCATCGTCCTGCGTGTAGCTTCGCCAGTTCCGTCCGTCGAACACGCTCAAGCCGGTGTCCTGCCCAACCCACAACCAGCCTCGATGATCCACCATCAACGAAACGACTCCTTGAGACAGGAGCGGCGGCCTTCCCACATGCTTGATATCCGTGGCGCGATAGCCTTCAATCTTCAGGCGCGATAAATCCTGCGAAGCTCCCGCCGCCCACAGATAGCCGCTCTGATCCAGGGCAATCACATCGAAGTATCCCGGCCCGGATTCGAGTGCGATCTTGTGCCATCCGCTCTCATCCCGTACAAAGAGCCCCTGTTCTGCCGTGGTCCAGATACGGCCCGCAGCGTCCACGCAAACGTCCGCGAATCGCTGCCGCGGATTGCCGAGAATCTTGTCCCTCACCAGCTTGGGCGCGCTGCTGTTCCCTCTGGACTCTTGTTCGAAAAGGCCATCCTCTGTTGCAGCCCAAATGCTCTGCTTCGCGTCGAGTGCGAGCTTGTTCACCTGCGGCAGCTTCCACTGGGTGGCGTGCAACGTGTTTCCATCAATCCGAACCAACGCGCCGGCAATGCTTCCCATCCACACGGCGCCATCTGCGCTATTCACCAGGGACCCCGCCCGGGCCGAAGTGATTCCCGCTTGGTGCCAGGATTGTGGAGTTGTCTGTCCGGCCGGAATCCAGTTCACCCCCGATTCTGTTCCGACCCAGAGTCGGCCTTTGTGATCCCGCATGGATGCCCACACCAGATCGTCGCTGAGCCCATCTCCTGCGGTGTATCCTTCCCAGCGATCCTGGCCTACCCAGCGCTTTAGGCCGTGGCCCACGACGCTGATCCAGACCGATCCCTCCCGATCCACAAACAGATCCTCGATCTCGTAGCGCGAGAGACCATTGCGTTCGGTGACCATGCGCCAGCGGTCTTTCTCCCACATCGCCAGAGATGGCCCTTGCGGCGTCAGGATTCTCCCCTGCATATCCTGCACCAGGAGTGGATATGCTTCCGAAACCGATGGGCCCGGAAGGTCGTGGGCCTTGAAGCGAAGTGTACGAGGATCGATCTCCCCTGCGTGCAAGTCGCCGCGAATCCAGATCTGCCCCTCGCGTGTCAAAAGCAGGTTGGTCCACTCCTCGTCCGGTAGACCAAGCAACACGCGCAGCCTTTTTGTCTTTCCGTTCTCAAGCCGGCACAAATCTGTATCGCAGCCATACCACAGGGCTCCATCCTCTGAGAAAAGCACACTCTGAATGTTGTTTCCATCCAGGCGCATCGGTTGTGCCGCCCATTGTTCTTCACTCGTCTTTCGCAGCAGGATCGCCCCACTCTTGACGAGTGCCACAACCTCATTCTGCTTGTTCGATGCAAAGATGGATCCCAGACGCGGCAGGAAAGCGTCGCCTGCCTTCATGGAGCGAACCTGGACGAACCTTCCATTCCTCTGTTGGTAGAAAATACTCGTCGAACTGGCTACCCAGAGCGTGCCGTCTGGACTAATGAAGAGTGTCTGTATGTTCCGGTCCGGTAGCCCCTGCGCGTCGCCGAACTCCTGGAACTGACTTCCGTCGTAGCGATAGAGACCGTTCTGCGTTCCAACCCACAGAAAGCCCGTCCGATCCTGCGCCAGGCCGGAGATATTCAGGTTCGCCAATCCCTGTGTGTACTCGCGGAAACTGTACCGTTGGGCCAGAGCAGACAGCGAAAAGGCAAAGAAAAGGGCGAGAGCGCCAAGCGGCGACCCAAGCGTTCCCCGACGCTGGAGTAATCTACGCAATCACACTTCCCTCCGACAGCCAGGTTCCCCTGACAGCCGTCGTACAGGGTTCCAACTCCAATCAATCTCGCCAACGCGGAATGACTCAGGACCCGTGGGCGTGACCAGAGGTCACAGATTGACCGCGCGTTTAAATTACTAGTGGATTCACTATAGAGGTTACCTGATCGGCGAGAAATGACACAAAAGTCGAAAGTCATACCCAATCAGTGCAATAAGTTGTGGGAAATCTGTGGATTCGGTTACCGGTCAGCGCTTCGAAGGCAGGTTCAGTCGCAAACTAGGACACCGTCTGGGTAGGGAGGATCGGTCGGACTGCCGTCTTGGGCGGATTCGGCCGTCATGTCCTGGTGCTCCTGGTGCGTTTCGAAAAACGCGTCGACCTGGGCCAAAACGTCGATCCCCGTCCTGGCCTGATAGATCGCCGCTCGAAGCTTTGCGCCACCGGGCACTCCGTGTGTGAACCACGACGCGAACTGCTTCATCTTCCCGGCAGTCTCGCCAATCCGCGGATCCTTTGCGAGGGTCTGGCTTGCTTCGGCCTCGTCCAGCAACATTTGGAAATATGTCCGGATCAGCCGGTAACGATCCTCGGCCGTCGGCTTCTCGTATTCTCCCTGCGCCGTGTACTGCGCGATCTGCCTGAAAATCCATGGGTTCGACGGTGCTGCCCGCCCAATCATCACCGCGTCGCAGCCCGTTCGCGCGATCATCGCCGCGGCATCCTCGGGCGTGCGGATATCGCCATTCCCAATCACCGGAATCCCGACCGCCTGCTTGACGTCTGCGATCCATTCCCAGCGTGCCTGTCCCGTGTAACCCTGCTCGCGCGTCCGTGCGTGCAACGCGAGCGCATTCAGACCCTCCGCCTCAGCCATCCGTGCCAGCTCAACACACACAATCTGCTCATCGTTCCAGCCCATCCGGAACTTGACGGTGAAGGGAATTGTTACAACCTTGCGCACAGCCCGGAAGATCGCGCCGATCTTGGGCAGATCGCGCAACAACCCCGATCCCCCATTGCACCCAACCACTCGCTTGGCTGGGCACCCAAGGTTCAGGTCGATCAGGTCAAACCCGGTATCCTGCACAATCCGCGCGGCTTCAGCCAGGGTCTCTGGATTCGATCCAAAGAGTTGCGCCCCGATTGGATGCTCGTCATCGTAGAACGTCAGATACCGCCGCCGCTTCGACTCCCGCATCCGCGACAGCCCATCGGCCGACGTAAACTCCGTCATCAGCAATCCGCAACCAGACTGCGCATTGGTGACAGCAGACTCGATCTCTGCGGCGGCCGTCTCCTTACCACCGATCCCTGAAATCTGATCCCTGGAAAACAGACTTGCATGCCGGATGAACCGCCGAAACACCGTGTCGGTCACGCCAGCCATCGGTGCCAGAACGGTTGCCGGCGTCACCCGAACAGAGCCAATGCGCACCTCGGCCGGTACCCGCACCCCGTCAGGCATCGCGTGTTCCCGCGGATTGTCCCAGCTCTTCTTCACCGTGAATCCTCGGCGCGGCATATCCCTGTCTCGATCTCGGCGAAATCCTGCAGCATTGTGCCCTGACGAACGTGGGCCTCCGCCTTGGCGGAGGCCCACTCAACCGCAAGCCACAGCACCACTTACTTTGCCGCTGCTGCTGCCTCGCCCGGCTTGGCATACTTCCGGCGGAACCGCTCCACACGGCCAGCGGTATCAACCAACCTCTGCTTGCCCGTAAAAAACGGGTGGCACACCGAGCAGATTTCCACGTGAATGTCGCCCTTGTGGGTCGAACGGGTCTCAAAGTTGTTCCCGCAGGCGCATACCACGCGCACTGCGTCATAGTTTGGGTGAATTTTCTCTTTGGGCATTTCTCTCGAAACAGACCTTTCCTGCAGTGTTCCTATTGTAGGTTGATTCAGGAACCTGCGCAAACGATGCAACCGGCCTCAAGCCAAGAAGCCCCACCTCTGATTAAGGCGCTCTTAGCCCGACCCCTGACCCCTGAAACCTGACCCCTGCCCTTACTGCCCCAGCGCCTTCTCGATCCCCGCCTCCACCAGCCGGGCCATCACCGCATAACCTGCCGGGAGCGGATGCACCCCGTCTTCGCTCAGATTGGCCGGCAGACCATCTCGCCCATCCTTCATCGCCGAGTGGTAATCCACATACACATACCCCTTGGCCTTGGCGAAACCCCTCAGCCAGGCGTTGATCAAGTCGATCTTCGGCGCAGGCGTCAGCCCCGGCTGCCACGGATAGTCGAACGCCGGCAGAATCGAGCACAACACCACGCGGATTCCATTCGCGTGTGCCAAATCCATCATCGACGCAAGATTCTCTTCGATCTGCTCCAGCGTCTCCGGCCCAGTGTTGCCGGCAATATCGTTCGTCCCGGCAAGAATCACAACAACCTTCGGCTGCAGGTCAATCACATCCTGTCGAAAACGCACCAGCATCTGCGGCGTCGTCTGACCGCTGATGCCGCGATTGATATACGGCTTGCCCGGGAACGACTGATCCAGATGCCAACCCTCCGTGATCGAATCCCCCATAAACACCACACGATTCTCGCCCGGCGCCGGAGAACCGAGCTTCGCATTCTCGTCCTTGAAACGTTCCAGATTGGAAAAATCCGTCAGCAATTGCTGATCGTGTTTCCGCCAGTAGTCGTTGTCTGGATGCTGCGGCGCCGCCGGCGCGGTCTGCGTCGGCGCAGGCGCCTTCGTCTCCGGAACGTTCCCTGGTTCCTGAGAGATTCCAGGAACGCCCAAAACCCCAAAAAGCACCAGCGATACCGCCAACAGCGCCACTCGAATCACCAGGATCTCCTTCTTGAACAGCTTTTCATCGCGCTCCGATTATAGGAGCCTCGGTGCACCATTGAGACCGGCCGTGCGTTGCATACAATGAGTGCGGACGCCACTGCGCCTGCAGCTCCCATATCCCCCTCCCCACAAGGAGCAGACGATGCCTATCCTCTCCCCCACGCCGTTCCGCCATACGAGTGCAAGGCCCCGCCTCAAAGCCGGCCTCCTTATTCGTTCGATGATCGTCCCTCTCACTCTTTCCGCCGCCATCGTGCCCTCGAATGCCCAATACCCGTCGCCGCCCCCGCCAAATCAGAACTACCCCCAGCAGGGCTATCCCGACCAGGCTCCGCCTCCGCCCCCTCCGCCCGGTGAGCCCGCCTATGGCGAGCCGCAGCCTCCCGCGCCTTACCTGGCTCCGCCGCAACTCGATCAGCTCGTCCAGCGCATCGCCCTCTATCCCGATCCGCTGTTGGCACAGATCCTCACCGCCTCCAGCGTCTGGGAGCAGATTCCCGAGGCCGCTGCCTGGGCCAACCAGCATGCCTATCTTCACGACCAGGAACTCGCCGCTGCAATTCAGGCTGACAATCTTCAGTGGGACCCGAGCGTGATGGCCCTGCTGCCGTTTCCTCAGGTGCTCCAGATGCTGGCTGCCGATCCGGGCTGGACACAGGCCCTCGGCAACGCGGTTCTCGCCCAGCGCAACGATGTCATGGATGCGGTGCAGCGCGACCGGCAGCAGGCCTACAGCTACGGCTACCTGCGTTCCAATCCCTATGACAACGTGATCTACGACGGCAACTATGTCCAGATTGTGCCCGTGAATCCCGCCTATATGTATGTGCCCTACTACGATCCCGCGATCGTCTTCGTCCGCCCACGTCCCGGCTTTGCAGTTGGATATGGCATTCGCTTTGGTCCCGCCATTGTCGTTGGTGGCGCCTTCCGGCCTTGGGGTTGGGGCTCAGTCGGCTTTGCCTGGGGTGCGCACAACATCCTCATCGATCACACGCCCTGGAATCGCGCTTGGGTCAATCGAGGCTACTACGCCCATTCCTACGAACACGGATGGGCACACGCACCCGGTCCTCGCGTCGAACGACACGAAGAGCGCCACGAAGAGCATCATGAGGAACATCGCGACGAACATCGTCGGTGAACCGACCAGGCCGGTCTCTGCGCGCGGTGCGGAGATCGGCGCGACCCGAATTGCCGTCGCTGGAATCGCTCAAGATGAAATTGCTGGGATTAACGCCGTTTCCTCCGCCCGGCAGAGGCACTGGCCAACCTCACTTGAAAACGATGCGATACTCGCCCGGCTTCAACCGCTCGTCTTCATCCTCGCCCCGGATCGTCTTCGCATCCGGAACCAGGTTCCAGATGCGCCAGATCATGGCCCCGGCGCACACCACCATCAGCAGCAGAAACACCAGATACTGGTCGAGCGGCAGTGTCCCGTCACTCACCAGGCACCCAAACGAGATGATCAGCGATGTCACAACACCTAGACCGGTGATCTCGAACGAGCGCCCATGGCAGTTCACCAGCGAGCCGCTACCGTTCTTCTTGGCTCCGCCAGCATGCTCGTCTTTGTGCTCTTCATCCACTGCGTGAAGTCTCCAACAAATCCATCGGTGATTCGCTCGCGTTACATGAGTTATAGATTCCATTCCACAAAAAATGTTCCGTACCAAAGTCACAAACCCATTACCAGCGCGCAACCTTGCCGCCCATCGCATCGACCAGCCGCGCATAGGATGCTGTGAGTCGTCGAGAAATGCAGTGCGATAGAGCACTCAACCTGGCGCCGCTGAGCCGTCTCACCTCGATCGCCGTCGCAACTCCTCTCGCGCCATCCGGCAGAACGCCTCAACAATCGGCCGGCTCTCGCCTGCACGCCACGCCAGATCGATCTCGCTCCGTGCCGCTCGCGCTCTGGGCGGTGTGCGCAAATGCAGGCACACAACCTCGGGAGTACGAATGCGCGCAACGCACGCCGGTCCAATGCTCACTCCCAGCCCCGCTCCCACAAGATGCATGATCGTTAACCACTGCGGCGCCTCCTGCACCACCCGTGGTCGAAACCCCGCCGCCTCGCAAATCGACATCGGTCTTTCATAAGCGCGCGTTCCCGCCAAGGGCGAGTAGAAGACAAACGGTTCGCCAGCAAGCTTCGACGCATCCAGCAAGCGAGATCGCTGTGCAAGAGGATGCTTGGCCGGCAACACGGCAACGAAAGGCTCTGAGAACAGCGCCTCCTTCTCGATCCCGTCCGTCGGGTCTCCATCCCGCGCAAAACCAACATCGAGCGACCCGTCCTTCAGAGCCCGGAGAACCTGCGAACTGTACGCCTCGTGCAGCTGCAAATGGACCTTGGGAAACCGCGTCCGGTACAGCCCCAGCATCGCCGGAATCGCCGTCAACATCGCTGACCCGATGAACCCCACCGTCAGAGTCCCCGCTTCACCGCGTGCCACAGTGCGCATTGCCTCCACATCCTCGTCCATCTTGCGCAACGTGCGCTGTGCACGCTCCAGAAAAACCTCTCCCGCGCTTGTCAGCCGCACTGCGCGGGACGTCCGCACAAACAGCGAATATCCCAGCAACTCCTCCAGGCGCCGGATCTGCTGCGACAGCGGCGGCTGCGATAAATGCAGTCGTCGTGCAGCCCTTCCGAAATGCAGCTCCTCCGCGACGGCGACGAAGTAGCGCAGGTGGCGTAGCTCGATCTCTTGGTCCATATCTAGAAAGTATCAATCAAGATAAACAAGATATTCGACATATCGAAGGATCTTCGGCACGATGGAATACAAGAGGTCACCGAATCCCATGGCCGACACAACCCTCGCTCCCGATTCATCCTTCCCCGCCGCGCGCGGACGCCAGGACATTCTCCTGCGACGGTTCCAGCCCGGCGACGAGCAAGCCTTTCGCGCCCTTAACGAGCAGCGGATCGCGAAGTACTTTCGTATCGAGGACAAAGACCGCGAAACCCTCAACGATCCAGCCGGCAAGATCCTCGACAAAGGCGGCCACATCTTCTTCGCGCAAATCGGCGAAAAGACGGTTGGGACTTGTGCCCTCATCGCCATGGAGCCGGAGGTCTACGAGGTCACCAAAGTGGCTCCCGGAGTCTTTGAAGTCGCCAACAAAATAGCCCCCGGTGTCTATGAGGTTGCCAAGATGGCCGTCGAAGAAGGCCACCGCGGCGCTGGGATCGGCCGCGCCATTCTCGAGTACACCGTCGCCGAAGCCGCCAGGATGGGCGCTCACCGCCTCTATCTCGAAACCAATAACCGCCTCACCAACGCCATCCATCTCTACGAAGCGGTCGGCTTCCGCCATCTCGATCCTCGCCGGATCAAGCCATCACCCTACGCCCGCGCCAACGTCTTCATGGAGATGATCCTTTGACGCAAGTTGCCGAGTGCCGGCCACACTCTCGCAAGTCTGAAACCCCCTCATGCGCCTTTTCCACACAAAGGCACACAATACGCACCGCGCTCCCTCCGTTCCCGGATGCGCTACGCTCTAAAGAGTCATGAGCACGTGTCCCATCTGCGGTGGTTCGGGCCTCGTTGAAGAGATCTCCCCGAAGGGACTCTGGATTTCTCGGGCCTGCGAGTGCCAGCAGATGGAGCGCGAACAGAATCGCCTCGGCGCCGCGCGCATTCCGCAGCGCTATCGCGACTGTACCCTCGACGACTACGAGATCTACCACGGGGCCGACCGAAGTCTCGGTCTGGCTCTGCAGACCGCACGCAAATTCGTTGAAGCTTATCCCGTCGACACCGCCGGCAAAGGCTTGCTCTTCACCGGCTCCATCGGGGTAGGGAAGACCCACCTCGCTGTCGGCGTCCTCCGCCGTCTCGTCCAGGAGCGCGGCGTCCGCGGCCTCTTCTGCGACTACCGCGAATTGCTCAAAAACATCCAGAACAGCTACAACCCTCAAGTCAATACGACCGAGCTCGAGCTGCTCAAACCTGTCTTCTCCGCCGAAGTCCTCGTCCTCGACGATCTCGGTGCGCAGAAGCCCAACGAGTGGGTCTGGGACACGGTCGCTCTCATCCTGAACACCCGCTACAACGACAAGCAGTCGACCATCATCACCACCAACTATCCCGACTTGCCCGCCGGCGGCGGAGCGCAGACCGACGTCGAGCGCGCCGCCCGCGAGCAGACCCTCGGCGACCGCATCGGCGATCGCATGCGCTCTCGTCTGTCGGAGATGTGCGTCCAGATCGACATGCGCGGCAAAGACTTCCGCCAGACCGAAGTCCGCCGCGCCCGCTTCGGCTGAAGTGCTGCGCTCTCGGCGACCCTTGATGCCGCCTTTCAAAGGTGACGCGCCGTGATTCGCGCACCGTCGTTGTTCCTCACGTGAGTAGTGTCCTGTCGTCCACCACTCCCTACCTGCCTGCGCCGTGTCATTCTGAGATCCCGCACGTCTGGGGCCCCACGAACGCGCCAGCATTCGCGGGGTAAGCGGGGCGAAGGAATCTGCTCCTCGCGGCCTCAGCCAAGCCCAACGACCTTCCCTTCACCTCACCGGCACCAGAATCTCCGTCAACAACTTCTCCTCCGGCGTCTCGCGCGGATCATTCAGGTAGTTCTCAATGCAGAACTCCGGCCGCAACTCCACTTTCTCCTCCGCCAGCGTCTTGAACACGCGATCGAACGCCGGCCAAATCTGCGCATAGGGCCCGGTCAGCACAAACCGCGCATATCGCCCGCTCGGAATCGCCCGATGTTGCATCCCCGCGGGCAGTTTCCCGGGCTCCGATGCCAGCGACACGCCGGCCTGATAGATCATCGCGTCCTCTCCGGCACGGCTTTTGTCCACACCGCTCACCCCCAAAAACTCGCGTACCTGGCTCTGCTCCAGCTTCGGCAGCAGTGGTTGCAACTCGTTCCACAGTGGCGGCGCCACTTCGCCAAACGGCCCGCGCTTTTCCACGTACACGTAGTGCGTCAGCGGGCGGGTCACAGTCTCAAATGCGCTCAGGTTCATCGGCGTCTCCTTCGGTAATCTCGGACGACTGAGATCGTAGAGAACCGCGTCCTGCTCTTCTTTTCCCATCCTGCGAAAATCGCTCGGCGTCGCATCGATCGCCTTGCGCATCGCCTTGTTGAACGCCGCCACCGTGTCATAGCCGATCGCCATTGCGATCTCCGTCACGCTCGCCTCCACATCTTCTTGCAGCATCCGCAGCGCCTCCAGAAGCCGCAACCGCCGCAGAAACCCGAACGGCGTCTCCCCCACATACGCCTGGAACAACCGCGCAAAGTGATACGACGACGACCCTGCCTCGCGCGCAATCCGCGCTAGGGTCAACTTCGCGTCTAGTGCATCGGCCAGATGTAGCCGGATGTATCGCTGTGCCCGCCCAATCTGCGAGCGGTGAAACTGGCTCTGCTGTGCCTTCTTCGCCATGCGCGCATTCTAGGGCACACTGCGCTTCCGTGGCCTTTTCTCGCGTGCGCCAATGAACCCGCCACTGCAGTCACTTCGGTCACTCCTCCCGCCAGGCGCAAGCCCCCACGTGCAGAGAGAGAGAACCGCGGATTTATGCTTTTCGTATCTCTTCCCGAGCAGGACCTATGCGCAAATCCCTCGAAGCTCTCGGAATCGTCGCTTTTCTCCTGTTGGCCTGGATCACCTGGGCCGCTCTCTACGGTCCCAACCGCCTCCCCGACCGCGTGCCAACCCACTTCGACGCTGCCGGCAATCCCAACGCATGGGGCTCGCCCATGGGCATGGTCATTTTGCCGGTCATGGCCGCAGGACTCTACCTGCTCATGTCCCTCGTCACGCGCTTTCCCGGCGCCTTCCACTACCCGGTACGCGTCACTCGCCTGAACATCGAGCGGCTGCAATCCGTCACACTCGACATGATCGCCTGGCTCAAGGTCGAACTCGTCTGCCTCTTCACCTTGCTGCAGTGGGCCTTCATTCAGGCCGCGCGCACCGGAAGTGGCAGGCTGTTTCCCATGATCCTGCCCTTCTTCATCGTGGCCATCTTCGGAACCGTCGGATGGCACTTCATCGCCATGTTCCGCGCTGCCCGATCTTGAGGCCTCACCCTAATCGCGAAATGCCCGAAACGCCACGAAACGGTCCCCGGGAAGCATACTCAGCGTCCTGACGCTGGTGTATCCAGCCCGGCGCAGTTGATTCACAAGTTCCTCTTCAGCCGGAAGCCGTCCCGCCCCAGCCGTGGCCGCGGCCCACAGGTTCAGCGCCTCCGCGCCAAGACTGCCTCCCTGGCACAGCGTGATCACAAGCAGAAAGCCACCCGGCTTGAGAAATTCCCGGATGTGTTCGAACAACGCCACGCGTTCCTCGACAGGGAAGTAGTAAATGTTGTTGTAGAGCGTCGCGATCTCGAACTCCTCGTCCGGAACCCTCGCACGTATATCCCCCTCCTCGATCCCAACGCGTTCCTCCAGACCCCAATTCCGCACATTCGTCCGCGCCACCTCCGCCACAGCCGGCTGCAACTCCAGCCCAAGCGCCGTCAGCGCGGGATTCCTCTCCGCCGCATAGCGTAGGTAGACCCCGGAGCCACAACCAATCTCCAACAGCCGCAGCGCACCCCGCGCCGGAAAAGTCCGCCGAATCACCTCCGCCTGAAAGGCTTCAAGCACACGCGAGGACCGTGCAATCAGCTCTCCGTCCTGGTCGGCAAGACTCCACAGCTCGCCTCTGCGAATCTTGGGCAGCGTCGCAGCGATCAGCTTGTGATGCAGGCCGGCAACCTCTTCAACCAGTGCCAGCGCCGCGTCGTTTTCCGGTTGGGCCAGCTTCTGTGCAAGGCCGCGCAGAGCATAGCCGGACGGCCCTGAACTCAGAAGCCGCAGGCGAATCCCCATCTGCAGCCACGCCTCCAGGGCATCCCTCCCCTGGCCGTGCGCCGCAAAGAGCTCGGCGAGCGCATCGAATGAAACAGGCCCGGAAGCCAGACGGCCCAGCAGCCCGGCCTCCCCGGCAGCGGCAAGATAGCCAAGCTTATAGAAGGGTTTGAGCTGCGTGCCAACGCCGAGCAGTGCGTTGAGGCGGCCGTCGCGTAGAAGCCGGAAAAGGGGCCTTAGGAACATGGTCCCAATTATGGTTCATCGCCCGCGAACTGGGATGCCGCAAAAACCCGCCCTGCCTGCTTCCCGCTCAAAGCTGAATGCCGGCCCGACGAGCTGGGAGGACGATCAGGGATATGGATATCGGAGATACGCTTCCTTGGAGCAACCACAAGGGAACGCGGCGCCGCATGGCGCGCCGGCGCGGGGTCCTTCGATCGCCTTAAAACACCCAGACCGAGACCAGAATGATCAGCATGGCGGCAATCGTCATGATCTGATACATCCGGTCTTCACGGCGCGAACGCGTTCTGCCGTGCTCAGGCCCGACCGACGATACGAATTGGGGGGAGGATTGCATGGTTCTGGCTCACCTATAAGAACGTCAAAAGTCCGACTTCGGTTTCGTTGATTTGCACCATTTATGCGCAAATTCATGCAACTTTGAAAATCACTCAAAAGATGTACGAAGACAGTGATGGGTTGCGCATTTTGTTTCTTCTTCGGCCATCATCGCCGAGGACTCTACTGCAAATTCATATCGATTGCACAAGAGGGATTCCTTCAGTAACGGGTGTAGAATCCGCTCGTGGAAACACGTCCCGATATCGAACTCATCCGTCACGCCGACTCGCCCGAACGCAACTGGCTCCCCCTCGGCATCGCCGCCGGCGTCGTCATCCTCGTCGCCGCCGTCCTCATCTTCATCTTCGAGCATGGACAAAGGCCCCCAGTCGTCACACCCGTCAACGCCGTCCTGGATCCCTACGCTCCCAGCCTGCCCATCTCCGACCTCGCCATGAGCTACTCCACCAATCTCGCCGGCGGCAAAGTCACCTACGTCGACGGCCACATCCGCAACACCGGCTCCCGCACCATCACCGCCATCACAGTCCAGATCCTCTTCCGCGACTTCGCTCACGAGGTCACCCAGAACGAGACCCAGCCCCTCAAGCTCATCCGCACCCGCGATCCCTATGTCGATCTCGAGCCTGTCGCGGCCGCTCCCCTCAAGCCCGGCGACCAGCGCGACTTCCGCCTCATCTTCGACGCCGTCTCACGCGACTGGGACGGAGCCTATCCCGAGATCCGGGTCCTCCACGTCGACGGCCGGTAAAAACCTCCCAATTCTGCGATTTACCCAGTAGATCTTTCCCCGGCCGGTAAAAATTACACCGGCTTGAGGGACCAGCCCCGGTGGAAATGTCCACACCTCGCTCGCCCCCTCCGCGAATCGCTCCTCCAACCCACTGACTCGAAGGCAATTAATCAATCGTCATCCAAACGGGGTGGTACGGACCATCTTTGGCATGGCTCTTGCTCTATTCCAGGGCGAGCCGCATTGAGAGCTCTCGCAGTCGTACAGCGAATGCATCGTCAAAGAGGCAAAACAAGATGACATACCGCATCAAGACAAGTTTTCTCCCCAGCCAGTGCGCTGTCGCCCTGCTGGCTTCGGCGTTGGCCATCCCGGCAGTTGCGCAGCAGACCCCAAGTGATTCCCAGAGCGCCCCGGCAGCAGCAGCCCAGCAGCCGACTTCCACTCCTCCGGCAGCGCCTGCAGCCACCACCCCCACCGATAAGGAAGGCTTCTGGGGCCACGTCAACCCCTTCGCCCGCAAAAAGTGGGTGAAGAAGAGACTCGACCCCATCAACGACCGCCTCACCGAGCTCGATCAGGTGAACGCGAAGAACGCCTCCGACATCAAGGACGTTGACGCACGCGCCCAGGCAGGCATCCAGAAGGCGCAGTCCACCGCCGATGCCGCCAACCAGGTTGCCACGGCAGCCACCACCCAGGCGCAGAACGCCAACGGCATTGCCCAGGGTGCCTCGGGTCACGTCGATCGCATCAACACCACGGTCAACGGCCTCGATCAGTACAAACAGATCAACGATCTCGACCTTACGTTCCGCGGCGGCAACCCCACGCTGTCCAAGGACGCCAAGGGCCAACTGGATACGCTGGCAGCTAGCCTGACCGGCCACCAGGGCTACATCGTCGAGATGGAAGCACGCGCTCCGGGCGCCGGAGCCGTCGGAATCCAGACCTCGCAGAAGCTGGCTGAGTCAGTCGAGCGTTATCTGGTCACCGAGCATCAGATTCCCGTCTTCCGCATGCACTACGTTGCGTTGGGCAACACCCCGGTCGAAGCGGCAAGCGCCGACACCAAGCCGGCCCGGGTTCGCACCAGCACCGTACACATCCGGCTGATGGAAAACAGTTTGGCGGCCCAGGACTCCGCGTCCCCCCATGGCGCGGGTTCCAACTAAAGGTGCGGAAACGCGGCCCCAAAGCCGCGTAGCCACCCCCTGAGGCTCTTAACCGCGCCCACGGCTCCCCCGGGCCGTACGGCCGCCAAAAAAGCTCTCGCAACACGAGAGAACCAAGGCAACTTGGCCCCCGCCAAAAACGGGGGCCGTTTTTTGTCTGGACTCGCCGTCCAGGCAACCGCGCCTCCAGCTCGTCCTGAGCTTCCATTCTGCTTTGACCGGTGTCAATGAGCACGAACATGGGTGCCCCACATCCCTCCTTTGGGACGTGGGAAAGCACGAATCCCTCTCAGCCCCACGCCGTATCCCCGCCAGGCCCCTTGTTCCCGGCGCATCTCCGATGCGCTCTCGGCAACAAGGGGCCCGAAACCCCGCGCAAAAATCTGCGTCCCGCGCTGACTTGCCGACTCGCTAACTCGCTGACTAGCTAATCCCCCGCATATTGCCACTCCCCCAGCCTCCCTCTACACTTGAGAAGGACCGGCCCCATTGCGCAACACCGGTTCCTGCCACGGCTGCGGAAGTGGTGAAATGGCAAACACACTAGCCTTAGGAGCTAGCGCCGAAAGGCTTGCGGGTTCAAGTCCCGCCTTCCGCACCAATGTTTCGGATATTTATGTGTTTTGATTGCGCTCTGCTAGGCCGAATTGAGGAATGAGGTTTGCTTCGTCGGCGGAATACCCGAGAACAGTTTGCCGGTTGATTCCGAAGATGTCGTGATAATCAATGACGACATTAACGCTTAGGAATTCGCCCTGATTTCTATGACCCCGACAGGTCAACTCCAAACTGCGAGACCTCTCCGCGCCTGCTGCGATCGGCTGCATTGGCCCGTGATTCCCACCGTCCAAAGCAGGTTCTCTGGCAATCGAAGCGGAATCGACAATATCCACCTGCGCGTGGATTGCATCAATCCACGCGGGAGTCTTGCCGTGATTTTTCAGCGTCAGTTTGATGTTCATTATCGAGGTTGACTCAAACGGCCCCTCTCCGTAAAAAGTGCTACTTCCTTGCAGGATTCGAATTCTCTCTTGATACAGTCCTAGTTCAGCAAAGATCCACGCCCTCTCCGCATCTATCACGGCTTGTGCATTCAGTCTTGCAGCATTGGCGGCCGTCTGAGCCACGATAGTCTGCGCCTTCATCTCCTCCACTTGCTTGTTTATAGAGCGCAGAGTTCTCAGTGCCATGCAGACTGTCCAAATGCCGATAGAACACCGGACCCAATTGGGTATGTTGGCAGGAGAGTAAAGTTCGCGCCACGGATACATAACTGCGATCATAGGCAGGGCAAAGCGGCCGACATTCGTGGCCTCTATTGGATGAAGAAAGAGATTCAGCACTCGGGCGTCTAGGTCTCAACTCTGAGGCCTCGAAAGCATGGCCCCCGCTTGATCTACAAAAGTCCCAATCGCCTTTATAAACATTTTTGTTTATAATAAAAGTCGTGAAAGCGAGCGAGTTCAAACGTTGGCTCGCCAAGCAGGGCGCAACCTTTACCCCTGCGAAGGGCTCCCACTTCCGCGTGTACCTGAATGGCAGGCAATCCATCTTGCCGATGCATGCCAAAGAAATCAAGACGGGCACGGTCGAGGGCATCAAGAAACAGCTCGGTCTGAAATAGGAGCACGCATGCGTTATCCGGTTCACCTGAAGAAAGCCAAAGAAGGCGGATACGTCGTCACCTTTCCCGACATCCCCGAGGCCATCACCCAGGGCGAAACCGTCGAAGACGCACTGCACCATGCCCAGGACGCGCTCGAATCCGCAATGGAGTTTTACTTTGATGACCGGCGTCCGGTTCCGGCTCCCTCCAAAGCGAAACCCCGCCAGCATGTCATCGAATTGCCGGCAAGCCTCACCGCGAAGATTCTCCTCCTGAATGAAATGCTCCGCCAGAAGGTTCGCCCCGCCGAACTCGCCCGCCGCATCGGCACCACGCCCCAGGAGATCAACCGCCTCACCGACATCCGCCACACCACCAAAATCGACCGCATCGACGACGCGCTGCGCGCCCTCGGGAAACGCCTCGTCTTGCAGGCGGCCTAGTGTCCTGAGCTGAAGCTCCCATCTCATGAGAAGTGTCATCCTGAGCGGAGCACGCTTGGGCCCCGCATCTTTTGCGGGGTAAGCGGCGCGAAGGATCTGCTGTTGGGAATCCCGTGGTAGAGCCTCGCCTTTCGCACCAAATCCATTTGCGAAGTATTTCCCGCTTTCGGCGCATCATGGTTGTATGAGCCTCCTCCCGCACAGCCTCCGTGCCCGCCCAGCGGAGCCCCACACGGCCCAAAGGAAGACTCCCCACCCCCTCTGACCAGAAAAAATATCCCCCTACCCCCCGGGGTCCGATTCACCCTCTCTTCGCCTTCTGCAATAAATACGCAAAAATCCGAGCAGTTTTCGTTACCGATGGACCTCGTCTCGCCAACCCGCGAAGAACACGACGCGCACCCGGCCCCGGCCTCGCTCGCAGCCCTAAGCCAACCTTGCACTGACTCGCCGACCTGCTGGCTAGCCGACTAGCTGACTGGCTGTCTCGCTGACTGCCTTCATAATTCTTCGCAAACATCTCCGCGACAGCACGGCACAAAAGTACGGCGCACAGAGAGCGAATTGTTCCACGTGGAACAATTGCGCTGGCCAACACACTGCACCAAGCGCCGCCAGCGCGCGCCCAAGCGCACCCAACTCCACTGACTCCGCTAACCCCGTTAACTCCGCCAGCTCCGCTGACTCCGTGGATTTTGAAAGCGTAGTTCCCGCTACGCGTGTTCTTCTTTGACGCTCGCCGTTCGGATCGCCATCCACTCCACGGCGCACAGCCCCGCCAGCATCGGTACCAGCCAGATCACGCGGCTTTGGTAGCGGTCATTCACCGACGAGAGTGTGCCGGTCACGAGCGCGTTGAGGATACTGGCGGAGAAAATCACGAAGCCAAGCCCTAAAAGCCTCGACGAACCCAAACGCCAGATCTTTGGGAGAAACGCCAGGATTCCCAGCAGGGAAGCGATGACGAGTCCGCGCTGGATCCGGCTGAAGAGCTTGCTTGGAAGCCGGTCCTGCCCCTGCGGGCTCTCGAGGTATTCCGATCTCTCCCGTGGAAGCGCCTCCCCGATATGGTCCACCACGGTGCTGTACTTGCGAAGATCTGTGACTCCGAAGACCATCAACTGTCGCCAGAAGTTCGTCGTCGCTATTTCCAATTCCTCCAGAGGATAGGCGCATACAACCGCGAACGCGAACGCTCGTTCCTGCCCTAGAATTCGCTTCCGCGATTCGCCACTTGCTGGCGTCCAAATCCCGTTTGAATCCCAGAGAAGGTGATCGGAATTTCCTCCAAGGTTGTTCAGGTACCGGCACGTCTCCCACTCCGCGTTCGCGCAGTGCTTCTCCAGATACCAGCGTCCCGGACCATCCGCGACCAGGCGCACCGTCAAGAATGGAGGACGACCACTGTTGAGCGAAAGCCTGCCATTAGCCAGAGTTTCCACGGCAATCTGAGCGCCCAACGAGAGAGCAATGAGTACCGCCAACTCGACAGCAACTCTCCGATACTCGCGGAGGGATCGTCTCGTGAGAATCGCGAGCATAGCAAGGACCAGCGCTAACGCGACAACGATCAACAGGTGTGAGCCGTGGGATGCAATCGCAAACCACGAGACAAAATAGACCAGGCATCGTTCCGCTCTCGAGAGCGTGTCGCGTGCAAACACCAGGAGGTAGACGCAAAGAAACAGATTCGGCGCCAGGATATCGGGCATCATCAGCGAGCCATACCAGCTCAAACTGCTGCCAAGACTCAGCGCAGCGATAAGAACCAGAAAGCAGCTGGCAGTCCGGTGGGGAACGATAGACCGGAAAACGAGCCACAGCACGAACGAGGTGAGGAGACACTGAAATGCGACTGCTGGCCAGGCGGATCCGCGCACCACGAACGGCAGAATCCCAAGGCTGTAGATCGACGATCGAAGGCCGTAATACGACATCGGCCGATGCAGGAACAGCGTTCTCGCAATGAAATGTCCCGCCCTGACGTAGTCAATCGAGTCTGGATAGAACAGGGGAAGACGGTTATAGAACGCAGGCCACGGAATGATCAGGGCTCCGAGGGCGACGGATGCCAGGGCTCGAAGTGCCCGTCCCTTCGTGGACTTCGAAAGGCCCCCATCCGCCTGATTGCGGACGGGGGCGGGTGACGATGCAATGGATTCGGTGACGGCCATTTTCATGTCAAGAGTAACCTCTGTTCGTTTTTGCCGGTAAGGCTACATTTGAGGCGCAGAACGTTCTGGCAACCCCAAAGTCACACATCCTGGCCCCGGATCTGGCCGGGCGGATCTGCTGTTGATTGAGCAGCGGGCCATTCGTCTGGTCAGCGCAGATCAAGGTCCACGGAGTAGTCTGAGAATCATGAGTCCGACCCAGCAACAGCCGCAACTCAACGTCGCCCAGTCGCCCGACTACCGCGAAACCTACGCCAACAGCGTCCAGGTCCGCGTCAGCGTATGGGACTTCCAGCTCGTCTTTGGCCTCGCCTCCAGCGAAAGCCCCGAGCAGGTCACTATCCGCAACAATGCCGCCATCTTCCTCAGCCCGCAGCAGGCCAAGGCCCTCTGGAACGTGCTCGGCCAGAACCTCGCCCAGTACGAACAGGCCTTCGGCACGCTCAACCTCGAGCCGCAGGGCCAGCCCTTCCCGCAAGGACCGGTCAACTAGGCCTGGTCGACGTGTCGTCGCCGGCAAGCGTCCCGCTCAATGAATGCACTGCTGCTCCAGATATTGGCTCCGCGAAAAGACCGTCCACTTCCCACCTGGACGATCTTCCCGGTCATCTTTGCGGCGCTCTACGCGAGCCACTTCTCGCTCCTGCGCCTGCCCTATTACTGGGACGAAGCGGGTTATTACATCCCCGCGGCGTGGGACTTCTTTCGCACCGGCTCGCTGATCCCCATCACCACGCTCAGCAACGCGCATCCGCCGCTGCCCAGCATCTACCTCGCGCTCTGGTGGAAGACCTCGGGCTTCGATCCCGAGGTCACACGCGAAGCGGTGCTGCTGGTCGCCTCGCTCGGCCTGCTCGCAGTCTGGCGGCTCGCTCTTCGGCTCACCAGCTCGGCGCTGGTCGCCTTCTGGACCGTCGTGCTCACCGGACTCTATCCGATCTGGTTCGCACAGAGTTCCCTGGCGCATGCCGACATCTTCGCCGCTGCCTGCACACTCTGGGGACTGGTCTTCGTCCTGCCCGAAACCGGCCGCAAACCATGGGCCGCGATGCTCTGGTTCATGGCCGCGGCGCTGTGCAAGGAGACCGCCATCGCCGTCCCGCTGACGCTCGCGGCGCTCAGCGTCTTCGCCGGCCTGCGCAGCCCTATGGGGCGCTCCAGGGCCTTCGGGGAGGCCGCGTGGCTCTCGGCCAGCGTGCTCCCGCTCTGTGGATGGTACGCGTGGCACTACGCCAAAACGGGATTTGTCTTCGGCAATCCCGAGTTTCTGCGCTACAACGCCGAAGCCACGATGACACCGTTGCGCATCCTGGCGGCCTTCTGCCACCGCATCCTGCACCTGACCGCCCACATGAACCTGTTCGTCCCCTCGATCCTGACCCTCGCTGCCCTGATGCTGAAGCCGCGTCTCGAGCGCGACGGGCAGGTCCGCAAGCCCATCGAGCCAGGCGCTCTGTGGCGCATCTTCTGGCTGCTCCTGGCCAACGCGATCCTCTTCAGCGTGCTTGGCGGAGCTCTGCTGACGCGCTATCTGCTACCGATGTATCCGCTGGTGGCGGTCGTTGCGGTGGCCACATTTCGCCGCCGCGTTCCCTACTGGCAGGCCTTGGCGGCGCTTTCCGCGGCAGCCTTCTTCGCCGCCCTGTTCGTGAATCCTCCCTATCGCTTCGCTCCGGAAGACAATCTGGCCTATGCGCGTGTCATCCGGCTGCACATGGACGGAATCGCCCAGCTGAACCGCCGCGACCGGGGCGTAACCGTGCTTTCGGCTTGGCCCATGACCGACGAACTCACCCGCCCGGAACTCGGTTACGTAAACCAGCCATACTCGGTCGACCGCATCGAGGACTTCACGGCAGCGCAGATCGATCGGGCCGCCGCCGAGCCCGACAAGCACGGCGCAGCATTGGTCTTCTCGACCAAATACGACCCACCTTCATTGCCACTGAGCATGGGGCCGAAGAGCGAGGCGCTCGACGAGCACTACTTCGGTCTGCACCACGACCTCCCGCCGGAAGCCATCGCGCTGCGCCTGCATGGCACGCTGGTGTGGCAGCGGGAGGACCACGGATTCTGGGTCGCCCTGATTCAGTTCGGCCACCAGAAGTAGGCGATGGCCCGCAACTATAATCGAGAGCAGTGAACCGCCGCGCTCAAGACTGGCGAAAGTTGGCACGATCCGTGCTGACCCTGGTGTTGTTCTGTGCTCTGTCGCGCCTCGCCGGATGGGGGCAAGCCGTCCCAGACGCAGGCCAGGAGGCGCAGAATGCCGGCAAAGGGCGCATCCTGCTCGTCCTGCCCTTCGATAACCGCACAAATCAGCCAAGCCTGGAGTGGGTTCGCGAGGCCGCCGCTTCGATCCTGAGCAGCAGGTTTACCTCGGCCGGGTTCGCGCCCATGAGCCGTGCCGACCGCATGTATGCGCTCGACCATCTCGGCCTGCCCGAAGGGTTTCAGCCCTCGCGGGCCAGTTCACTGAAGCTGGCCCAGACCCTCGATGCGGACTCAATCATTGTGGGCAGCTACTCGACAGACGGATCAAATCTCGCGGTCGAGGCACGCGTGGTAGATGTCTCACATCTGCGGATGAGCGAAGCGGTATCGGCGGGCGGAGACATGCACAATCTGATTGCCGTCTTCGGCTCGCTGGCATGGAAGCTCACCCGGGTGCTCGATCCTGGATTCAACGGCGCCGAGGAGACGTTCGTCGCCGCCGGCAGGGGCATGCGACTCGATGCCTTCGAGCAATATATCCGCGGCATCACCGAGCCGGATCATGACGAACGGCTTCGCCATCTCAAGCAGGCAGTCGCGCTCGATCCCGGATTTGGCGCGGCCTGGATGGCGCTGGGACGCGAGCAATACTCCGCCCAGCAATATGACGAGGCTGCCACGGCGTTCGCGAAGGTGGGCCGGAATGAGCCGGACGCGCTGGAAGCAGGCTTCTATCGTGGATTGTCGCTGTTGTTCTCGGGCAAGTATCCGCAGGCGGAGTCTGCATTTCACGAGGTGGCTACCGTTCTGCCACTGGCTGAGGTGCTGAATAACGAAGGGGTAGCAGTCAGCCGCCAGGGGAAAGACGGAACAGCCCAGTTCGTTGCCGCGGCAGCAGCTGATCCCAACCAGGCCGATTACCATTTCAACCTCGCCGTGACGCTGAAACGGAAGGGCCAGACCAGTGGGGCATTGGCGGAATTGGCGCTGAGCCTGAAGATTCGGCCCAATGACAGTGAGGCACAGGACCTGCAGAAGGACTGGCGCGACTCCGCGACGGGCACGGTCCCCGGGGGAGTCGATCAGGATGCCAATACCTCAGACAGGCCCGATCCCCTGGAGCGCATTGCTCGCACTTTCGATGCTGTTGCTTTCCGACAGGCTGCGGGCATGATGGATCAGATGGAATCCGCTCGTCTGGCAGAGCTGACACCCCACGACCGGGCGATGAAGCTGGCCGATCAGGCCAGGGACTATCTCAATCGCGGCCTGTTGCTTGAGGCTGAGCGGCTCTATCAATCGGCGGTGGCCGCGGACGATTCAGTCGCCGAAGCGCATGCCGGGCTGGCCGAGGTGCGCGAGCGTGGCGGCGATACAGTCTCGGCGCGCAAAGAGGCGCAGAAGGCGTTGGAACTGAAGCCCTCAGCGCAAGCGTATCTGGTGCTGGGCCGGTTGGACTTGGCCGACAATCGTCCCGACGATGCGGGCAGGGAGGTCAGCGAGGCGCTCCGACTTGACCCCACGAGCCATGAGGCGCAGGATTTAAGCCGTCAGGTTGCATCGAAGACGGGGAAGAGTCAGTAGCTGGACTCGGTGGAGCTGCCATGCTTCAGCAGATCGACAGGTTCGGAATTGTCGGGGCGATCAGGCTGGCTGTTGCGGCAGCCCTGACGTTAGGATGCGGTCTCTCGCTCCACGCCCAGCAGCCGGTCGTCGAGAGGATCGTTCTGAAAGACACAATACAGCCGGTGAGCGAAGGCATGCTGCAGCGGGCACTCAAGCGCTCGAACGATGCGGGTGCGGCCGCGCTGCTCATCGAAATGGATACGCCGGGCGGACTGGTCGATTCGATGCGCGGGATGGCCGGCGCGATCCTGCAATCTAGGGTTCCGGTGATCGTCTTTGTGGCACCCTCGGGCGCACGGGCCGGGTCGGCAGGCTTCTTCCTGCTTGAGGCGGCGGATGTGGCCGCGATGGCGCCGGGTACCGAAGCCGGAGCTGCGCACGTGGTGTTTATGGGCGGTAAGCCCGATGATACCGAGATGCAGAAAGTCGAGAACGACGCCGAGGCGTTTCTGCGTTCGTACGTCAAACCGCGCGACCGCAACGTGGATGCTGCTGTCGCGGCTGTGGCTTCGTCCCATTCGTATACGGCAGAGGAAGCGCTGTCGCAGCATCTCATCGACTTGACAGCCAAGAACGATGCCGACCTTCTGACAGCGCTCAATGGCCGCACGATTACGCGATTCGACGGGACGAAGATGACGTTGCATCTGGCGGGCGCACGAATCGATACCGTGGAGCCAACCTTACGCGAGCAGTTGCTCGGGTGGCTGGTCAATCCGAACATCGCCCTGCTGCTGCTGGTTGGCGGGGCGCTGCTGATCTATCTCGAATTCAATACGCCGGGCACCATCGTTCCTGGTGCCTTGGGCACGTTGATGGTGCTGCTCGGCATCTTTGGTCTCGACCTGCTGCCAATTCGCTACACAGCGGTGGCGCTGCTGGTGGGCGCGATTGTGCTGATGGCTCTGGAAGCAAAGTTCGGCGGGCACGGAGCGCTGGCAATTGCGGGCATCGTCTGCCTGCTGTTCGGGACGCTTACGTTGGTTGCTGCGCCGATTCCACAGATGGCGATCAGCCCGTGGGTGGCAATCGGTGTGACCCTCGGTTTCGGCGGAATCACCTTCTGGCTGCTCGCTCTGGCAGTGCGCGCGCGGCGCAGGAAGGTGCGCCTCGGCGCCGATGCGCTGGTGGGCAGTCCAGCTTCTGCAATGGAGGCTCTGAATCCGGAAGGCCATGTCCTCGTCGAGGGAGAGATCTGGCTGGCCACGGCCAACGAGCCGATCGCTGCTGGAACCAAGCTGATGGTCATCGGGCACGAGCAGTATTTATTGCGCGTCGAGCGGGCCGATGCACAGCACACCGAGCCGGTGACCGCGCGCAGCGCGTAAGACTTCAGGAGTACAATCCCTGCGGGGTGACAAAAGGCCATGTTCGACTTGTCGATACCTGTCTTGGTTCTGATTGCGATCGTCGTTCTCTATCTTCTCAACTCCATCAAAATCCTTCGCGACTACGAGCGCGCGGTGATCTTTCGTTTGGGTCGGGCGCTACCTGTGCCCAAGGGACCGGGCATCATCCTGGTCTTTCGGCCTATCGATCAGATGATTCGCATCTCACTGCGGCAGGAGGTGCTCGAGGTTCCCCCGCAGGATGTGATTACGCGCGACAACGTCACCATCAAGGTGAATGCGGTCGTGACCTTGTATGTCGTCGATCCGAACGCCGCGGCGATCAAGGTTTCAAACTATGTCTACCAGACTTCCCAGTTCGCACAGACAACTCTGCGGTCGGTACTGGGCGAAGTAGAACTCGACGAGTTGTTGAGCCATCGCGACAAACTGAATCTACGCATCCAATCGATTATCGACCAACGGACGGAGCCCTTCGGTGTCAAGGTCATCTCGGTTGAGGTGAAGCAAGTCGATCTGCCGGAGCAGATGCTGCGGGCCATGGCCAAGCAGGCCGAAGCAGAGCGCGAAAAGCGCTCGAAGATCATCCACGCCGAGGGTGAGTTTAACGCGGCGCAAAAGCTCGTGGACGCTGCAGAACTGCTGGCCACTCAGCCGATCACGCTGCAGTTGCGTTATCTTCAGACATTGACTGAAATTGGCGTTGAAAAGAACACGACGATCGTATTTCCGCTGCCTGTGGAACTGCTGTCGCTGCTGAATAAGGTTGGACCGGGCGCTCCGGGCACGGTAGAAGAGAAGTAGACAGAGGACACTACATGCTACGAGGCGCTCGAGATGAGCAGTTCGAGACGGAAGGGCTGAAGAAGGATGTTGAGCTCACACTTGGCCCTGCCGTCCTGTTTGCGGTCGTCTGCGGGCTCTTGCTGGTATGTGGACTGTGCTTTGGCATAGGCTACACGGCAGGCAGGCGTAACGGTTCACAGACGACCTCTGCCAAGTCCGCAGCTTCGGGACAGACGCTTGCCGAGCAGGCGGCTACCAGTGTGCACAAGCCTGCCGCCACGGTTGCTGTTCCCGCGGTACAGGCTGCTTCTACTGCCGGTCAGCAGACGGGTACGGCACCAGCAGTACCCGTCGCTGCCGACAGTTCGACTGCACAGGCTGTTCGGCCTGCACTGACCTCACCGGCAACCTCCGTACAAGCGAGTCCGGGCATCGCTCCGACGTCGCAGGTGCAACCTGCGTTGGCGCCAAGCGCAGGAATTATGGTGCAGATTGCCGCAGTCTCGCACGTGGAGGACGCTAACGTGCTCATGGCGGCGCTTCTCAAGCGCGGCTACGCTGTTACGGCACGACATGAAGCCACGGATAATCTCATCCATGTACAGATTGGGCCATTTGCAACCGGAGCGGAGGCTAACGCGATGAGCGAGCGTCTGCTCAACGACGGCTACAACGCAGTTGTGCTCCCCTAACGCATCTCCTGAGTCACTGTATCCCGAAGCCGCAACATTTAAGTCGACGCGACCCCAAGGAGCGGCGACCTTGCGCAATATTCCGAGGCCAAACAACTCAGGAAATGCCATAGCCACTAGTTCCGCATCCACTCCGGAAGACCTGAGGCGATCGCTGTGCGCACTGCGTCCATAAGTTGCTGACGGTTGGTGAAGGCTGTTGGTGAAACTGGGGAGTGGAAGGTAATGGACGCGACTCCAGGCTTAATGCGCAGGCTGCCCTTAGCCATCATCGTCTCCGTTCCGTGAATCGAAACAGGAATGCAGGGAACGCCGGTCTCCATGGCGAGATAAAAAGGGCCCTTCTTGAACGGAAGCAGGCGACCGTCAGGGGAGCGCGTGCCCTCGACGAATGTGGTGATGTGCAATCCCTTGTCGAGGACGGCACGGGCAGTGCGCACGCTTTCAATGGCGTTTTCGACATTGCCGTCGCGATCAACAGGGATGAAGTCGCCGAGCTTCATGCCGTAACCGAGGACGGGAATGCTCATCAAGGACCGTTTGAGAAAAGCTGAGGTCCGGCCAGGAATATGTGGGATCAGTGCGGGCGGGTCGAGATTCGAAACGTGATTTGCCATGAAGATGCACGGAGTATGAGAGGGGACGTTCTCCAGGCCTGCCGTCTCAACCCGGATGCGCGCGAGGCGAAACGCCGTGCGCACAATCGTCTGCGACGCGTTATAGAGTGGCGTTGCATTTCCCGTGATCATCGCCCAAGGGATGAAGATCAGCGCACAGGGCGCCCCGAGGGCGATGATAGTGCCGAGCAGTGTGAGAGAGGCGAGCATGCTGCATCACCTGCTGCGCGAACCGAGGCGCGCCGGCAGTTTCTCATAGATGCCATCGAAGCCGCCATTGGAGAGGATGGCGACGACATCGCCGCTTCTGAGTTGAGGGACAAGCGAGTCAACAATCTCGCTCACGCTTGGATGTAATTCGGCCGGCGTGCCTGCACTGTTCAGTGCCTTGACCACGTCTTCGGGGTGAAGCCGCTCGGCGTCTGGAATGCGCTGCTGCTGGTAGACACCGGCGAGGAGAACGCGATCGGCGAGGCGCAGGCTGTCGATGAGGTCCTGCTCGAGGACTTTGCGGCGCAGCGTGTTGGAGCGCGGTTCCAGAATCGCCCACAACCGCCGCCGGGGATAAACGGCACGAAGAGCCCGCAAGGTTTCGCGAATCGCGGTGGGATGATGCGCGAAGTCGTCGATAATAGTGATGCCGTCAATCTCAGCCCGCACCTCAAGACGCCGCTTCACGCTTTTGAAAGTCGCCAAAGCCTCGACGATGGCCTCTTTCGCAATGCCATGGCCCGAAGCGAGCGCAACGGCGGCCGACGCGTTAAGTGCATTGTGTTCGCCGGCGAGCTGCATCTCCAAGTCGGACCAAAGAGCGCCCTCATGCCACAGCTGCCAGCGCGTAACGTTGTTTTCATGGCGCAGATCGCGCAGTTGCCAAGCCGAGTCGGAGGCAAATCCATAGCGCTCAACCCGGCAGAATGCGCGTGAAATACACTCCGTCACGTTGGCGTTGCCGTCATAAGCAACGATGAGCCCACGGCGCGGCACGAGATTGACGAGGCGTTTGAATGCGACCTTCACAGCCTCGAGGTCGGCGTAGATGTCGGCGTGATCGAATTCAACATGGGTCAGTATGAGCCCGTCAGGGAAGTAATGAAGAAACTTTGGTCCCTTGTCAAAGAAGGCGGTGTCATATTCGTCGCCCTCGATGATGAAGGTGCGTGTCGGGCGCAGATGGAAGCTGGTTCCAAAGTTTTCCGCGACCCCGCCGATGAGGAAAGATGGCTCAAGGGCCGGGTTTTGGCGTGACGCAACCTGGTAGATCCACGCGAGCATGCTGGTCGTTGTCGTTTTGCCGTGCGTCCCGGCCACGACCAGCGATTCTCGGCCTGCGATGAATTCTTCGTGCAGTAATGCGGCGAGCGAGGTGAAGGGAATTCGCTTGTCGAGGATGTGCTCGATTTCAGGATTGCCGCGCGACAGGGCATTGCCGATCACGACCAGGTCCGGCACGGGCTCAAGGTTCGCTGCAGAATAAGGCTCCAGGATCGGAATGCCAAGCGAATGCAGCAGGTCGCTCATTGGCGGATAGGCCGCGCTGTCGGATCCGGTGATGCGATGCCCCCGCAGTTGAAGCAGACCCGCCAAAGAAGCCATGGCCGTGCCGCAGATGCCGCTCAGGTGGATGTGGCGAGGTGTTGTCGTCATTTTGCGACCGCTGGCTCCAGCAAGTTCAAACGCGGGGTTTTGTCTATGATCAACTCGGCTTCAACGCCGAAGGTCAACGTCACATTCTGGCGCGAGACGTGGCCACTGCGCAGACCAATCGCGATAGGGCCGTCAAATCCGTCGAGCGCGCTGAGGATAGTGTTTTCAAGTAAATCGGGCGCGGCGCCGGGCGAAGTGCAGTCAAGCATCTCGCCGAAGACGATCGCACGCACACCTTCAAGCTTTCCAGCAACCCGCAATTGCCACAGCATGCGATCGATCTGGTAGGGCTTGGTTCCGACATCTTCGATGAACAGGAGTTTGCCTTCAGTCTCCGGTTCCCACGGCGTGCCGAGTAGGGAAACCAGAATGCTGAGACAGCCACCGTAGAGGGTACCCTTGATCGTGCTCTGCGCCGTTCCGCATCGAAGCACGCGGAGCCCTTCACTTGCGCCCACACTGTAGGGCTGTCCTGCGAGGGCTCCATGAAAGCTCGCAAAGTGGACTCCGTCTTTCAAATGGAAATCCGCTGCGAGCATGGGGCCGTGAAACACTGGCAGCCCGATGCGATCAAGCAAGCGCAGCTGGATACCCGTCAGATCGCTGTAAGCAAAGAGCGGCTTGGGATTCTGCTGAATAAGTGTGAGATCGAGGCTCTCCAGCAGATAATTTGACCCGTACCCGCCTCGTGTCGCGATCACGGCTCGCGTGTTGACATCGGCAAACGCCTCATGTAAATCGCAGCGCCGCTGCTCGCCCGTTCCGGCAAAATAGAGGGGGCCTCGCTCCGAGGCATTCCGGGCTACGACGGGCTTGTAGCCAAGTGCCCGCAGAGCCTCCAGCCCTCCTCGTATGCGATCGGGCTGCGCAAAAGACGCGGGCGCAATCACGCTCCATTGCGCATCGGGTGCAACCGCTCGCGGCTTCAGTAAAGGCATGATGCGTTCATCCACCTCATGAGTGCTGCAGCCTCAAGCCGATTCTCCGATCCACGATTCTCCTCGGGCAATCAATGTAGCCGGTCCTGTGAGATAAAGCTTCTCACCCTCGCCTTCCCAGCGTACGGTCTGAGCGCCGCCAGGAGCGATCACTTCAACCTCGCTGGCCGCATGATGGATGCCGATGACTGCGGTGGCGGCGGCGGAGGTGCCTGTGCCCGAGGAGCTTGTGGGCCCCACTCCGCGCTCGAAGATACGCATGGCGATCTGGCGAACGGGTTCAGATCCGCTGCCGAGCAGATGCACAAATTCGACATTCGTTTGGTCAGGGAAATCCGGGTGGAAGCATATCTCTTCCCCGATTTCTTCCCAGGGCCGGCCGTCAATGGAGAAGTCGAGCATGGAAAGCGCGCGTTGACTTGCATCGAGTGGGTCGCCGCTGCCAAGGTCTCTTTGCTGCATGGGCAGCACAATGACGAAGTGAGGATTACCCATGGACACTGAGACGCCATCGATCACCGAGCCATTAGACAACTCGACTGTGCGCTCTTCGAATTCGGGAATGTCCATGTCGGTGGTGATCAGGATTGTGGGCCCTGCGATGTCTGAAGATCGGAAGTCCTGGACCGTGCAAACACGGACACCGGCATCGGTCTCGATCGAAAGCTCGTCGCCGGATTGAGCGCCCGATTCCTGCGCCATCCACGCAGCCACGCAGCGTGTGCCGTTACCGCTGATCTCCGCAATCGATCCATCCGCATTGTGCAGGCGGATGCGACCTGCGCGTTCGCTGGTCCATCGAAAGAACTCGACACCATCGGCGCCCACGCCGGTATTGCGCTCGCAAAGCGCACGTGTAAGCTCGCCCTTGTCGTATCCGGCGGCGTCTTCTTCTTTGACTACGAGAAAGTCATTACCGCAGGCATGAGCCTTGATGAAAGGAATCAATCTTCCTCCGGATCGCGGAATGTAAGCAGTGCGGCAATCGCCGACTCGGCTTCGAGCTTGGCATGCAGGCGTGCATGCTGGTTCTTGGTGCCGGTGATCGTGAAGCTGATTCGCTGCAAATCGCCAATCTTGTCGGACTGGTACTCGGCTAGGCGTTCTTTGGCTTTGTCCATCGCGTCCAGAATGGAACGAAGCATGGCGATCTGGTCGATTCCGCGCGCTTCGTAGATCAGGGGATAAACCTTGATGCTGGCCCGACGCTCGAGTATGCCAACAATTTCGAGCGCCACAATCACGATGACCGCTGCAAGGGTTGCAGCCGCAAACAGGCCGGCACCACAGGCCATGCCTATGGATGCAACCACCCAGACGCTCGCCGCGCTGGTGAGTCCGCTGATACGCGTGCGATTGTGAAGAATCAATCCCGCGCCAAGGAAGCCTATGCCTTGGACGATATTGGAGGCGACCTGCCCCTTGTTCGGACTGGCATCCCCTGCAAGCACCGCCGAAAGAAGGGTGAAAAATGCGGCGCCCATGCAAATGAGCAAATTCGTGCGCACACCAGCCGCGCGGTGCTTGGTCTCGCGTTCCAGGCCGATGAGCCCACCCAGCAAACAGGCCAGAAGCAGACGGCCGACGGCTCCATTGACCACGATCATCTGTTCGAGCCAATCGAAGCTGAACGGATGTGCAAACTCGGCCATGAACGTGCTCATTTGGTTCTCTTGACCGATGCTATCACCGGCAAGGTTGCCTGGTGGCAGGCCATGTACCGGAGACGTAAACCGTGCCCGGCGCCTGACCCGGAGCAAAGAAGCGGCCGGCCGCCGTGAGGCCTCCGGGATGTGCCTTGACGGCTTTGTCGATCTCGTCCCCGTCAAAGGCAACCACAATCGCAGCGTTCTGTGCGGGTGCCGCGAGCGCTGCTCGATACAGATCGCCATCCCCTTCATTCAGAGTTTGGCGCAGTGGAATGCCGGTGAATGCGACCAGGTTCGGATAGACGGAAGTCTTCATCAGCACAGTCGCTCCAGGCTTTCGACATTGAAGCAGGCTGTGCAGGAGCGGCGGGATCTGTTCCTCGAATGGCCTGCGCGCCTCAATGTTTTTCGTCCCCTCAATATAGGTGAGCGGCTTCTCCGCCGTGACTTTCCAGGCGTTCCACACCGCGAGCGAGCCGAGGAGTACTGCAACATATTTCACCCACTTAGGCTTGAATTCGCGCACGCCCCTGAGTACAAGATCAGCGCCCAGGCCCAGGCTCAGTGCGAAGGCCGGGAGCAGTTCCATCCCGTAGCGGGTGTTGTACCAGGAGTGCGGCCACCATTTGGGGATGAAGATTGGCACGGAACCGTATGCGACCGAGTACGCGTAAAACGGCATGGGGAGCCACAAGAGCAGGGTCCAGAGAAAGGTGCGGCGTCGCGCGGTGAAGCAGCCAACCGCTGTACCAAGCACGCTGAGAGCGAGCATGCGATTGCCCCAAAGCTCTGCGGAGGCATCGATCTCAGCCGTCCGCATGAAGAAAAGGAGCGAGACCCACGGGTTGTGCCAGCCGGGATGCGGTGGCCCTGAGCCGGGTGTCGCGGTGCGCAGCTCAATGGCTTTTGCCGAGTAGGGGCCGCGTGCGAAATCGAGCCAATCGCCAAAGACCGTCGCGTTATAGGCAAACCAGACGAGCGGTGCAGCGACCACGAAGATGCTGGCGAGCCAGAATGCGGGAGAGCGGAACTGCCCACGGCGAAGGAGGGTTACCCCGATGAACGTCCACGCAAGCAGGGTCAGGATCCAGCCGTCATAGCGCGTGTAGACGGAGGCCACGAGAACCAATGCGATGAGCCAGAGAGTGAGGCTGGTTTTGGGGGACTCTTCATCGAGAGCCCTCCGCCACTCCACCAACCAGACAACCGCCCAGACCAGCTCGCACAGGAACAGCGGTTCGGTCATCGCCGTCGTTTGCAGATAGAGTAGGTTCGGGTTGAGCGCGAAGAAGATCAGCGCGACGATCGCCGCAAATTTCGACAGCCATTGCCGGGCAAGGCGATAGATCCCCAGGCAGCTGGCGACATAGGCGAGAGCCGACGGGATCGTTCCGGCGATGCCGTCGGCCCACCAGCGGTACACGGCCACAAAGGGAATCATCAGCAGATGGGGCAGCGGGAGCCACACCGAGCCAAGCTGCTTCAAACCCGGATAGTGCGAGTCGATGACCCGGCGCGCAATGGCGAGATGTGCGACTGCGTCGCCATAGTTCAGCATCGAGCCGTTCTGCCAGCTCCAAAGTACAGCTGACAGCGAGAGCACCGCACAGGAGCCTGCAACCAGCAGGCCCTCCCTGCGACGAAACGGCTCTTCAGTCAAGGTGGGTCAGCTCGCGGAAGAGATGGAAGCGTTCGTCGATCTTCTCGCGCGACAGCTCCTGCAGACGCTCCGTCCCGAAACGTTCGCAGGCAAATGATCCCATCACCGAGCCATAGAACATGGCGCGCCGAAAGACTCCGGGTGTGAGCTCTTTCTGCGATGCCAGATAGCCGAAGAAACCTCCGGCAAAACTGTCGCCGGCGCCGGTCGGATCGACAACCTGCTCGAGCGGCATGGCGGGAGCACGGAAGCTCTCGGATTTCTGGCCCTTTGGAATCGACTTGTGAAAGAGCGTGGCCCCGTATTCGCCGTGTTTGACCACGAGCATGCGCGGTCCCATGGCCATTACGGCGCGCGCTGCCTGCACCAGATTCGAGTTGCCGGCCAGCATCCGCGCTTCCGTGTCATTGATCAGCAGAATGTCGAGACCCTTCAGCACTTCGAGCAGGGCTGGCTTGTGATCTTTGATCCAGTAGTTCATGGTGTCGCCGGCGACGAGTTTTGCTTGCGGCGTTGCTTCTCGAACTCGCCGCTGCAACACGGGATCGATGTTGGCAAGGAAGAGAAACTGCGAATCGCGGTACGCCTCGGGGATCTTCGGCTCGAATCCGGCGAAGACGTTCAGGTCGGTCTGCAGCGTTTTGGCTTCGTTGATGTTGTCCAGATACGAACCCTGCCAGAAGAAGCTCTTGCCCGGCGCCCGCTCGATGCCGCGCGTATCGATCTTGCGAGCGTCGAACACTGCCTGCTGTTCAGGGCCAAAGTCTTCGCCGACGACTGCGATTACGCGCACATCGGTGAAATAACTTGCGGAAAGAGAAAAGTAGGTCGCCGCTCCAGCCAGGCAACGCTCCCGGCGTCCCGCCGGCGTTTCGACCGTGTCAAATGCAACGCTGCCAACTACAGTAATTGCCATAGAGTATTTGCGTCCTTTCAATGGATCCGGGGATCTGCCCAGAGCCGGCACTTACCATCCGTGGTATTTGCCGTAGAGGAGTTTGAGCCGTTCCTTTGCCGCAGCAGGGATCGCATCCGCCTGCGTCAGCACGGCGAACTTGCCGGCCGTCGCGCAGGCGCAGCTGCGCTCCTTCGGCAGTGCGGCCACGGCAGCTTTCACCACCTTGCACGCGTTCTCGGCGTTCTGGTGCAGCACAGCCACAATCTCCTCGATCGTGACGGCGTCGTGTCCTTCGCGCCAGCAGTCATAGTCGGTGACCATGGCGATGGTGGCGTAACAGATCTCGGCTTCACGCGCGAGCTTGGCTTCCTGCAGGTTGGTCATGCCGATTACGTCCGCGCCCCAACTCCTATAGAGATTCGATTCGGCCTTGGTCGAGAATTGCGGCCCTTCCATGCATACATAGGTCCCGCCAAGCTTGCCGACCACGCCGACCGCGCCGCATGCATGCGACGCAGCATCGGCCACTACCGAGCAGACGGGGTCACCGAAAGCCACATGGCCCACGATGCCATCTCCGAAAAACGTCGAAACGCGATGGAATGTGCGGTCAATGAATTGATCAGGAATTACGAAGTCCGTCGGCTTGTGCTCTTCCTTCAGGGAGCCGACAGCCGAGACCGAAAGGATGCGTTCGACGCCGAGCTTCTTGAATGCGTAGATGTTGGCGCGGAAGTTCAGTTCGGAGGGAAGAATGCGGTGACCCCGCCCGTGGCGAGCCAGGAAGGCGACCTTGCGCCCTTCCAACTCGCCCAGAACGAACGGATCGGACGGATCGCCGAAGGGAGTTTCTACGCGCACTTCATGTTGATTGGTGAAGCCAGGCATGGAGTAAAGTCCACTGCCGCCGATAATGCCGATCTCTGCCTGAGACAAGCCGTGCTCCTTATCCGCCAGACACCTGGAGTGGTGATGCGGGCAGATTGTGCCGCAAACATCTCAGTATAAAGGTTGGTTGCGGCGCGAGGTCTCGATTACTGAAGGCGCGAGCCTGTTCGTCGTTGTATTACAGCGAGACCTTAGAAGGAAGATCGCTCGCCTGGGTTGCCGCTTCGTCTGGCGCAAGCGATCCAGCTATAGCCCAACCGGCGAGGAGCAGACTGGGTGCCGGAACCGGTTTCGCTTCGTGCAGGCGCGAGAGCGTCGTGAGGTGGACCTGCTGGTCGGGCTGGCCGGCGCGCGAGACGATGGCGCAGGGGAAATCGGCGGGCAGGCCTTCGTCAAGCCACTCAAGGGCAAGCAGCCTCAGGTCGCGGCCCGGCATGTAGACAACGCGCGTGGCGTTTTCGCATTCGGGCATCGCGGCGGAATCGTGAGAAGCAGCGTGATGACCCGTCGAGATGACCACGCTGGATGCGGTGTTGCGGCTGGTCAGAGAGACGCCCACTGCTGCGGCGGCTGCGGAGGCAGCCGTGACACCAGGGATGACTTCAAAGGCAATCCCGGCTGCGGTGAGGGCTGCAATCTCTTCGGCGGCGCGACCAAAGAGGAGCGGATCTCCGCTTTTCAGGCGAACCACGCTACGGTGAGCCCGTGCATGCGCAATCATCAGTGCGTGAATCTCTTCCTGTGTGATGCTCTTTTTGCCGCAGCGCTTGCCGACGTTCACGCTCTCCGCAGAAGGGCCAGCCAGATCGAGGATCGGTTGCGGAACCAGATCGTCATGCAGGATGACATTGGCGGACTGGATGAGGCGCAGTGCCTTCACTGTGAGCAGATCGGGATCGCCCGGTCCAGCCCCCACGAGAAAGACCTTGCCACGCCGATCTTGCGAAAGCCGCGCAAGCTGGCGCGTTGAACAGGTGGGCAAATCGCAGATCTGCCGATGGGCCAATTGATGCAGCAGCAGCTTGCGTCCTTCGCTCCTTGGATGCGTCGCCAGCACTTCACGGCGAAGTTCGCCGATCTGCGCGAGCCAGGGACCGAGGTCTGCAGGCAACTGTTCGTCGATCTCGCGCCGCAGCCGCTGCGCGAACGCGGGGCTTTCGCCCGCCGTCGAGATGGCGATCTGCAGGTTGTCGCGGCTTATCACTGATCCGAAAAAGAAATCGCAATTGGGGATGTCATCGACCGAGTTGCAGGGAATGCCTCGCTCCACAGAGCCGCGATACACTGCGGCGTTCACCTCGGGAACATCGGTCGCTGCGATCACGATGAAGTTGCCGTCAAGATCGGAAATGTCGAACGCACGCTCGACCCACTCCAGCTTGCCTTCCTCCGCCAGGCGCCGAATCTCTGCGTGCGCTCTCGGCGCAACCACGCGCAGACGAATCCCCGTTTTGAGCAGGCTGCCAATCTTGTCGAGTGCGACAGCACCGGCGCCGACCAAAAGGCCAGGGCGTCCATCGAGCTTGAGGAATACGGGCAGCAGGCTCATCGTCAACCTCAGTCAGCCACGCCATGCGGCACGCGGCCCGACGGCAGATCGCGCTCCACGGGCTCGAGCAGGTCGCCGGCAAGATGCGCGCGCAGGTCTTCGTTCGTATGGCGCGCAAACCACTGACGCAGATTTTCATCCACCTTGCGGTCGGCAAGATACTGCCGCAACAGACGCTCGATCGCATCCGGCACCAACGTCGCGGCACACCGATAACCCACTGGCCGCGCGACATTCGCGAACTGCCCTACGGCGCCGCCTAAGCAGAAATAGTAGGCATCGGTTAGCTTCCCTTCGTGTTTCACCTTCTTGCCCTCGATGCCGATATCGGCGATCCAGTGCTGGCCGCAACCATTGGGGCAGCCAGTCACGTTCAACCGCAGCTGCTGGTCGAATTCGGGAACGCGCTCTTCAAGTTCGCCGACGAGCCAGCGGGCAAAGCCCTTGGTCTCGGTGATCGCCAGCTTGCAGAACTCGGTGCCGGTGCAGGCCACGGTGCCGCGCCAGAAGTTGGTGGCTTCTACGTAGAGGCCTATCTGGCCAAGCTCGCGCACCAGTTCGCTGGTCTTGGCATTCGGAACGTTGATAAAGACCAGGTTCTGCGATACGGTGGCGCGCAGTTCGCCGGTGCCGAACCTCTCGGAGAGTTCCGCGGCGGCTTCGAGTTGTTCGCCGGTCAGGCGCCCGCGCAACACGGTCGCCCCGACATAGCTCAACCCGGACTGGCGTTGGGGATGCACGCCCGCGTGATCGCGGAAGACATCGCTGGGGACATGTTCCTCTCCGGCGGGCAGCAGCTCGAAGTCCAGGCGTGACCGCAGCTCCTCTTCGAAGCGCTGCGGTGTCCAGCCTTCCTTCATGAACAGGTACTTCAGCCGCGCGCGGTCCCGGCTTTCGCGGAGTCCCTGTTGCTCGCGGAAGATCTCGGCGACTGCTTGGACGGTGCGGACCGCCTGCTCGGGGCGCAGAAAGACGTTCAAGGGGACTGCGAGGTGCGGCTCGTTGGAGAGGCCGCCCCCGACGCGAAGCGAGTAGCCGAGCTCCCCATCGCGTTTCGCGGGTGTCAGCGCTACATCGTTGATCTCGGGATAGGTGCACCAGTGAGGGCAGCCCGATGCGGAGATTTTGAATTTGCGTGGCAGATTGTAGAACTCGGGGTTGGCCGTGAGCAGATGCGCAACTTCGGTCGCAATCGGCGAGGCATCGAGAACCTCATCGGCGGCAATGCCGGCCAGAGGGCACCCGGTGACGTTGCGGACAACGTCCCCGCAGGCACCTTTCGGGGAGAGGCCGATCGCATCCAGCGTGTCGACGACTTCAGGAAGCGACTCAATGGTGAGCCAGTGGAGCTGAATGTTCTGGCGCACGGTGATGTCGGCCAGATTGCGCGCGTATTTGCGCGTCAGTCCGCCGATGGTCCTCAGTTGATGCGCTGTCAGAATGCCATTGGGAACGCCGATGCGCATCATGAAGTAGTCCGAGGTCAGGCCTTCGCCGCCTTTGCCGCCGGTCGCGCCCACGCCATCTCCCTGCGTGTAGACACCCCACCACTTGAAGTAGAGCGAAGCCCATTCCGGCACAACGCTGGAGCGGCCCTGGAGCGCGAACTGGCGCACTTCGTCGAAGGCTTCCCAGGGATTCTTCGCAAGTTTCAGACGCTCGGTGCGCTGTGCCTTGGTCTCTTTTGGTGCTGCAGCTTGATCCATTTGACCTCGTTTGGGGACTAAAAAGCCCGCGACAGTTGAAAGCTGTTTCGCGGGCTTCGGAAGACCTGTAAATCGATGAGCGGAAGTTCAAGCCATGGTCAGCCGAGCGCGCGAGGCGTGCAACAGTGCCGACAACAAAGGCGAACGTCCATATCCTAATGATTGCAGGAACGGGGCGAAATTGCAACCAAATCGGTCCGAATCTGCATCCCTACCTCAAACGGTACTTTTGGGGGAGTGTTCAGCCCGAAAGTGGAAGAAAACAAGAGGCTTCATTGGTCCATAATAAGGGGAGTTCGGGTCCGTGGCGTTTTGGGCCAAGGGTCTAAGCGAACCTGAAAACGATTTCAAGGTGCGTGAACACCCGACCACACGAGCCCCACTAAAATCTGGTGCCCAGTGCGCCGATGAGTTGTAAGAGTTGCATGAAAGAGCTACCGTATATCCGCTTTGCGACCGCCCCTAAGCTCGACGGGGCTGGTGGGGGAGCCTCAGGGTTTGAGCCAGGCGTAGAGCCAAGTAAAGTCTGTGCTTATAACAAGAGTCGCGAGCGCTTTATTAGCGTTGACGTCGATGCCGGCGATTTCGCACCCGCCGTTCTGAGCAACAGGCTACCGTCTCTCACATCCGGTTGTGGTGCGGCCCTGTGGATCGTCCCATTCAGGGGAATTTCTCCAACAAGCGTGCGCTTTCCGATTGACTTGGTCTTTCTCGACGAGCGCGGAGTGGTCTTGTCCACCGTCGACTCGTTTCCAATTTCCTCAGTACCCACCTCGGGCACGGCACCGACGAGTGTTTTGGCGCTTCCAGCCCAGTCAATTGCATCCACTGGAACGAGCCGTGGCGACCAGTTGCTTCTGTATCCCGCGGAGGAGATGAAGCTTCGTTTACAGCAACTGGCCCAGGACAAGGCCGAAAGCCAATCCCAGGCAAGCGAGCTTTCAGGATCCGGACCGGTTGCCAATCAGTCGGGGCCAAAAGCCGGCGGAAACGTGCTTTCGTTCGATCGTGCACGGCCCCTACCTCCGATTGAAAAGCCGCTGGCAGCAGTGAAGGCTTCTGTCCCTGAGATTGCAAGGCCTGTCGAGGTGCCTCCTCCTGCGGTTGAACCTCCCGCCACTCCCAACGCCGGTCTGCAGCCGACCGCTCCCGAGCCTGAAGGCGACCAACCCTGGGCGAAAAGGCACAAAGCTCCCAAGAGCTGGCTGGGACGTCTGCTGGCGCAGGAGCCGACGGACCCGCGACGGGCACCAAGAGAAGCGGTTCCATGGCTGGGTGCCTACTTCTTTACGGGCGGAAAGCCGGTGGCCTACGCCGTTCGCGACATCAGCGCAACGGGGATGTATGTGCTCACTGCCGAACGCTGGTATCCCGGCACCGTCATTCGCGTCACGCTTACCGACGGACGCCACCCGACACCCGATCGTTCTTTCACCGCCAATGCTCGCGTTATGCGCGCCGGCAACGACGGCGTGGGGTTGCAGTTCGTACTGAATGAGGATAAGCGTAGCGGCAGGAACTCCGGAATCGACAATCAGGCGCAGGGCGTGGACATCGAACAGATCATGCTCTTCTTGCAGCGCATCCGAAGCGCTCAATAGGAATTCGTCGCCAAATCCCGCATGTAGCGCAGCTCCTTAGCAGCCAAAAGGCTCTCCCAATTGGCAAACTCCTCGTGTCGTTGCCTCTCGCGCTGTGGGTGTGTCGATCTGTCCCCAAAGCGCAGGATTGCCGCCAAAGTTCAGAGAACCTGGCACGTGCTAGAATCTGTCCACTCCCCTTGTTTCCCAGTCTCACTCTATGGACAATGCAACCATTGGTGCAACGCTCGAGGTGGTCTTTCCAGGCTGCGCCAAGCAGGTAGTCCACGTTTCCCAGCTTCCTTTCATGATTGGACGCGGGGCTGAGGCAGGCAATCACCTGCAACTCGACGATCGGCGCATTTCGCGCAGGTGCGCTGCCATTGTGTCGGGGACGGACGGCTATCGCCTGGAAGATCGCGGAAACGGGCAGGGCGTTTTTGTCAACGGCGTCCGCGTAGAGCAGAAGTTGCTGCGCGACGGCGATGTGATCGATTTTGGGTTGGAGGATTGCTGCGAAATCGTCTTCCGCGCAGCCTCCGACCAGGCATCGATTGACGAGATGCTCTCTCGCATCGGGAGCTTTCCCGAGGTGATCGGACCACAGCAGACCGGCGGGTTAAGCCGGCTGAACCTTCTGCTGGAAGCTACGTCGCTGCTGCACTCGCAATTACCTCTCGAATCGGTTTTGGGGTCGATGCTGCAGCACGCCATCGCGATCACCCATGCTGACCGGGGCTTGCTGATGGAGCCGGACGAAGGTGGTGCATTGAAGGTCCGCCTGGCACGTGATGGGAAGGGCGAAACTCTGTTTTCGGAGAGTTTTACGCCCAGCCAGACTGCGTTGAAACAGGCCCTCGACCGCCGAACTCCGGTGATCACCGACGACCTCAATCTCGCGGATGCTGCGCTGCAGAATGCAGCGAGCATCGTTGTCCAAGGGCTGCGCGCGGTCGTAGCTATCCCACTCTACGCAGCTCCTCGAGCCGGGGATGATGATGCTGCGGTTAGACCAGGTGAACTTCTTGGTGTGTTGTATCTCGACTCGCGCCACGTCACGGCGTTCACCGCGCTGGACCGCCAGATCCTTGATGCGCTCGGCGCACAGTCGGCAAGCATCCTGGACAATGCCCGGCTGGTCGAGCGGGAACGCGAGCGCCAGAGGATGGAGCAGGAACTGACCATCGCTCGCGACATTCAGCAGGCGCTGGTGCCGCAGGGGCTTCGCGACTTCCCGCATCTCGCTGTTACTGGGGGACACAATCCGTGCCACGAGTGCGGCGGGGACTATTACGACGTGTTTCCCCTCTCCGACGATCGGACAGCAGTCCTGATTGCCGATGTGGCAGGCAAGGGCATTGGGGCGGCCCTGTTAACTGCGGTGTTGCAGGGCGCGCTCTCGGGGATGACCATTGGCGCAGACCCGGTGAAGGTGTTCAATCACATCAATCGGTTTCTTTGTGAGCACTCCGGAACGGGGCGTTATGCCACCATGTTCTTCGCGACCATCGCGAGGGACGGGACACTGGAATACATTCCGGGCGGTCATCCCTCTCCGCTGCTGCTCCGAAAAGGAGAAGTAAGCGAACTTTTCAATGAAGGGTCGTTTCCGGTGGGCCTGATTGACGGCGCCGAGTATACCTCGACGAAGGTCCAGCTCGAGCCCGACGACACGCTGGTTATGTTTAGCGACGGCGTAACCGAGGCTGAAAATAAAGACAGAGAGCTGTTCGGCACCGAGCGGCTGTGCGAAGCGCTTGCAGGTCGCCAACAGGATTCAATTGAAGACCTGCGCCGGCATATTCTGGACCGCGTGAATACATGGTCGAGCGGAACCGCCCAGTCTGACGATATAACCGTGCTGATCGTCCGCTACCGGACGCCTGTCTGATCTCGGATCATTCAAAGCGGCTCATACCACGCAGGGTTGAGCCTGAGTTTTCTAACAGTTCTGTCACAATCGACGCGTAGCATAGCGAGAGACTCGGCGACACTTGGTATTTTCTGGGCCTGGACATCCCTCAAACGTCAGCCGGGCATATGAGTCAGGAGTAACGTATGACATTCGCTTCCGAGGAGTTGGAGGGCGGTATCACCAAGGTGGTCCTGAATGGTCGGATGGACATCGAGGGCGCCGCGGCGGTGGATCTCCGCATGAACGTGACGGCGGGGACCGCAAAGAAACTCCTGATTGACCTGCAGCAGGTTTCGTTCATCGGGTCCATGGGTCTTCGGTCACTCGTGGTGCCGGCCCAGGCCGTGAAGCGCCGCGGAGGCAAAGTGGTGCTGTTCGGCCCGGTGAAGCTGGTGGAGGATGTCCTGGTGGCGAGTAACCTGCAAGCAATCCTCCCGATTCATCACAACTTGACGGATGCATTGGCTGCGCTCGCTTAGCGCGGCGCTCCCCGACACGCTCAGCCCGACTATGACCCAGCTTCTTCCTCACCACGTCCTGAGAAGACTCTCGCTCGACAGCAGTCTGGCGGACCTTGCCCGGGTTTCTCCGTGGGTCGGCGAACTTGCCGGGGAATTTGGCATCCCGGGCGAAGTGCGCTTTGCGATCGAGTTATGTTTGGAGGAAGTGCTTTCCAACGTCGTGCGCCATGGGTACGGCGGCGAATCCGGGCACAATCTCACTGTCGACTTCAGTGTTCGCGGCGGGAGCGTCGCATTCGTCGTGGAGGACAATGCGCCTGCGTTCGAGCCCAGGCCGCCCGCCGAGACCGTTCCGGAAGATCTAAGTACGATCAGGCCTGGCGGCCAGGGGCTGCGGCTCCTGTTTCGATTCGCTAATTCGGTCGGGTATGAGAGGGTGGAGGGCAGAAATCGAACCACAATCGGTTTTGAGGTCCGAAGGGAATAAGACGCCGCGCATTGAGCCGAGCGATGGCCAGTCAGAGCAAAAGGGAAGGGCGGATTGATCGAGTTCTGGATGGGGCCTGTTCGGGACCTTGCAAGGATGAGCGGGCAATCCAGGCGATCCCGTCAGGCTGCCGGGTCGTACGAGTGTTCGGTTTTAGCCTCTCGCTTTGATTTCATAGCCAAAAGACGAAATGAATTCGTCCCCGAAGGCTGGAGAAGCAGAACGACTCGGCCTCCATCTGCCTCCCATCCGCTATTCTTTGCCGCTAACCAAGCACACAGTCGAGGATCCGCTATTTCCGGCTGATCACGCCAGAAATCATGTCCCAGTTCGCACTGAATCTGCACGTGATCCAGATCCAGGTCAACCGTCGGCACGCTTCTGGTGAAGTATCGCCGCACATTGCGGGTACCAATCCGAAGGCTGGTCACACCATGACCTTTGTCCTGCATTCTGACGATCATTGGGCAGCTCCTGGGTCCCGATCTCTACCTTGTCAACTGAAAACCTGCAGCGCGATGCGTCAACTTGGGAGGGCTTGAGGCGGCTGGGTGCGAATCGTGCTTTCGCGGTGAGATTTGAGCTGATCTTGACCGCTGACCGACTGGAAGTCAAGAACAAACAGGGCACCAGGGATACTAAGCGTGATATGCATCACAGTTTGGCGATCCATCGACACACCGCACTCGTTGGTCCATGCGGTGTACTTCGGCCATCATCCAGCCACGCTTGCTTGGTCCGCAGTGTCCTTGAAGGGAAGGCACGTTGGTTCAACAGGACCCCGCGGGATTGAAGACTCTGAATTGCTGCTGCAGGGCTGATCGACATGGCCTGTCCCGACCGAGAGCGATCACGAAAAACTCTCAGAGGCGTCGGATTCTGAGAGTTATATTTACTAGAAAGTAAATATACAAACTACTTAGATTTGCGGCTTGAGAAGTTAGTGTGATCCATCCGCATCCAATTGAGTGATATTTTCAGACAAACTTGGTATTTCTATAGTTGCAGTCTGCCGTTTCCGTTGTATGATGAGTCACTCTCCCCAACGTGGTTTTCAACGAATGCATGATGTGTCCTTTTACTGTGCGCAGCTGTAAGGGAGGATTGTCTGGCCGGTGATTCCTGTTGGTAGAGAAATTGTCATCAATAGCACCAGCCCTTGAAACCCAGGTGATGATCATCACCTTGAAATTTTCGGACCTGCACTAACGTTTTGTGGAAGCTAACATCTGTGCCGCAATCTTCGTAGGCGCATCCTTGCTTGATTGTTAGGGAGAGATGTAGTTCGGAAGTAAGGGCGGAATTCAGTTCTCTGCCTGCATCACACAAGGGCGTGTTAACACTATTGCCATCTAGCTGG
>Ga0335069_10000704_pt1 | contig 54532 bp, 45 predicted proteins | sample Lox_Sample_11_FD_206714 | JGI IMG/M metagenome (GOLD analysis project Ga0335069, IMG submission 206714) | Soil microbial communities from Loxahatchee National Wildlife Refuge, Florida, United States - Lox_Sample_1.1 | ecosystem: Environmental > Terrestrial > Soil > Wetlands | place: USA... | reverse complement strand
TCCCCGGGACGGTGGACGCGGAGCGGGCCCGCGCCGAGGCGAAGAACGGCGTGCTCGTGGTGAGCCTACCGAAGCGTGCCGAGGCGAAGCCCCGATCGATCGAGGTGAAGGTGAACTAGCCATTGAGCCCGGGTGAGCGGGCCCTTTCGAGGGGCCCGCTCGGCCGGGACAGAGGGACCACCGCGGCAAACCCTAGGACGGCTTCAGCGCCAGCGGCGCGACCGGGGGAGCGGGGGAAGCGAGGGGCTTCGACGACTTCTCCGGCTGGACGTCCATCTTGCACTGACCCTCGAACGCCACGCCCTTCTCGATCATGAGCGAGGGCGTCTCGATGTTGCCCTTCATCCGCGCGGGGTGGTGGAGCTCGACCGCGCTCTTCGCCTTGATGTCGCCGTGGACCTCCCCGTGGACGATGATCGTCCCACAGGTGATCTCGGCCTGGAGCTTCGCGCCCTCGCCCACCACGAGGACATCGTTCGTCACGATCGTGCCGGTGAACTTGCCGTCGATGCGGACGGTCCCCTCGAAGGTCAGCTTCCCCTCGAACTCCGAACCGCGGCCGAGGAGGGCGTTCAGGTCGCCCGTCGCCGCCGGGACAGAGGTCAGCTCATCGCGCTTCAGCATCGCCATGGATCTCAGCTCCTCGTTTCTCTCGGTCCGGGGTCCCCTGGGCTCGGCACACCGCGCCGCCCGTCGGCGAGGTGGCCTTCGCTAAACTTTGCTCCAGAAGGGCCCGCCTGTCTTCATCCCGGTCCGCCCCTCCCCAAGCGAGCGAACCCACTAGTTACGCACCGATTCGGGCAAGTATTCCGTCGAGTTCCTCTAGCGATGTGTACTCGATCTCGAGCTTTCCTGCGCTCTCGGACTTCGGAAGGACGCGGCACCTCGCCCCGAGCCTGCGCTCGAGGCGCCGGGTGAGGTCCCGAAGCCCTGGGGATCCCGCGTCTTCCTGGGCCCTGGAGCGCTTCGGGGGCCGTGTGGTCAACCTGCGCACCAGGGCCTCGGTCGCGCGGACGGACAGGCCCTCGCGCAGGACGCGCGCGGCTAGCTTCTCGAGCGCCTCGGCATCCTCGAGCCCGAGGAGCGCACGGGCGTGCCCCATGTCGAGCTCCCCGTCGCGGACGAGCTCACGCACCGCGAGGGGGAGCTTCAGGAGCCGCAGCGCGTTCGCGACGGTCGAGCGTTCCTTGCCCACCCTCCGTGCGATCTCCTCCTGGGTGAGGGAGTGGTCCTTGAGGAGGAGCTCGTACGCCTCGGCCTCCTCGATGGCGGTGAGGTCCTCGCGTTGCAAGTTCTCGACGAGCGCGAGCTCGAACGCCTCGCGGTCGGAGGCGTCGCGGACGATGGCGGGGATCTCGTGGAGCCCGGCCCGCTGGGCGGCTCGCCAGCGCCGCTCGCCGGCGAGGATCCGGTAGCCGTCCCCCTCGCGGCGGACCAGGATGGGCTCGATGACGCCGTGCTCGCGGATGGAGGCCGCGAGCTCGGCGAGCCGCGGCTCGTCGAAGCGCTTTCGAGGCTGGTCCGGGTTTCGCTCCACCGCCTCGACGGGCAAGGAGAGCACCGAGCGCGCCCCGTGGGCCGCGGGAGGGAGCGAGAGCACGCTCGCGGGAGGGGCAGCGTTCGAGAGGAGGGCGGCCATCCCCCGCCCGAGAGCCGGGCGGCGCTTGTCGGGCGGCGTCACGCGACCCCCAGGGCCGCACCGAAGCGGCTCGCCACTTCCCTCGCGAGCTCGAGATAGCTCTGGCAACCCTTGGAAGCGAGGTCGTAGAGCAAGACGGGCTTGCCGTGGCTCGGGGCCTCGGAGAGCCGCACGTTCCGGGGGATGACCGTCTCGAAGACCTGTTCCTTGAAGGTCCGGCGGATCTCGTCCACCACCTGGTTCGCGAGGTTGTTCGCCGAGTACATGGTGAGCAGGATCCCGTCCACCATCAGGGCCGGGTTCGCTTCTCCCTTCACGAGCTCGATGGTCTTGAGGACGTCGGCCAGTCCCTCGAGGGCGTAGTACTCGCACTGCAGGGGGATGAGGACCCCCTGGGCGGCAACGAGCCCGTTCACCGTGAGGAGCCCGAGGGAAGGCGGGCAGTCGATGAGCACGTACTCGTAGCTATGGGCCAGGGGATCCACGGCGCGCTTCAGGCGGAACTCGCGCCGGTCCTCCTGCGCGAGCTCGATCTCGGCACCGACGAGGTGGCGCGAGGCGGGGACGAGGTCCAGAAACTTGAGCTCGGTCTTCCTCACCGCCTCGTGTAGGGGGAGCCCGTCGAGAAGCACCTCGTAGATGGACCGGTCGGACTCGTCCCGGCGGATGCCCAGGGCGCTTCCAGCGTTCCCTTGAGGGTCCACGTCGATGAGGAGGGTGCGGCGCTCGGAGGCGGCGAGCGAGGCGGCGAGGTTCACCGCCGTGGTGGTCTTCCCGACGCCGCCCTTCTGGTTTGCGATGGTGAGGATCCGACTCATGACCTGGTCTTCGTTCAAGGCTTGGCCCCTCGCGCGTGGGCGCCCCCTTCGGGGCGGCAACTTCAAACGAGAGGATGCCGGACCCCCCTGACAGCCTGTTCCACGTGGAACAGGATCGCGGCCCCCGCCCGCTGTTCCACGTGGAACAGCGGGACAAGGCGGCGCCCTTCCCTCATCCTAAGTTCGCCCGGCCCCTTGCTCTTCCGACGGGAGGACCCACCGGGCGATCGCGCGGGACGACCGCGAGAAGGGGAGCTCGTACCTTCGGACCCCGGCCAAGAGGAGCCCGGCCGCCGCCCCGATCTCGCGGAGCTCCCCCTCGTCGCCCCGCCGCCCGAGCATGCCGAGCACCGCCCCGCCCGGCGCGAGATAGCACTTCCCCAGGGGAACAAAGACCTCCGGCTCGGCCAGGGCGCGCGATACGACCGCCTCCGCTCGCGGCAGGCCCTCCGCCTCGGGATCCCCGAGTGCCTTCCCCACGACCCCCCGAAGACCCAAAAGCCCGAGCTCGGCCGCCACCGCCTTCACGAAGGCGACCTTCTTCGCCACCTTGTCGCAGCACACGACGAGGAGGTCCGGCCGCGCGCAGGCGAGCGGGACGCCCGGAAGCCCGGCCCCGCTCCCGAGGTCGAGCACCGTCCTTGCCCCTTCCAGCGAACCGAGGACGAGCAGGCTGTCGAGGATGTGCTTCTCCGCCACCTCGGCAGGAGCGGTGATGGACGTGAGGTTCACCCTCTCGTTCCAGGCGAGGAGGCGATCCGCATACCGCTCGAGCAGGCCCGCTACTGCGGCTCCGAGAAAGAGACCCAACGCGCGAGCACCAGAGTCGAAGGTCTCGCGGAAGGCCTCGTTCATCGGGATGAAAGGCCGCGCCGCCTCGCGCCTTGCCGCCCGACGGCCGCCTCGACCTCCTCCCGGTGGGAGGCGAGGTACTCCTCCACCTCGCTGTCCAATAGCCCGAGGTCGCGCAGGACGCCCTCGTAGACGAACCGGAAGCCTTCCCGGTATTGCCCCTCCTGAAGCTCGAACGAGACACGCAGCACGGCCGCGGAGAACAGCCGCTCCGCCTTGGTCCGCTCCCGGCCCACTACGGCTTCCCTGGGGTCTTCGAGGGGAGGATGAGGAGCTGCCGGAAGATTCCTTCCCCCTCGCTGCGGGTCGAGACGTCCGGGGAGTCCACGAGGGCGAGGTGGATCTGGCGCCGCTCCCGGGCGCTGATGGGCGCGATGGCCAGCACCTTCCCGGTGCGCCGCGCCGCAGCCGCCAGCCGATCGGCCATGGCCTTCACGGCCGGGTCGCCATCCTCCCGGAAGCCGCCCAGGTCGAGGTTCACCCATTTCCGCCCCTCGGCGCGGGGGTTCACGACCCGGTTCACGAGGTGCTGCACCGCCTCGACGAGCGCCCCCGAGAGCTCGAGGGTGTTCCCCTCCTGCGCGGTCAGCGAGACGCCGATGGCCTCCGGCGTCTCCTTCACCTCGACCGTCACCCTGGCCCCGAGCCGCTTCAGGAGCTCCTCGCAGAAGGCCCGGGCCCGCTCGACCTTGTCCGCGGCCTTGATCGGCGGGGGCGCGCTCCTCTTGTCGTCCATCTCGGCCACTTAAGGCCTCCTTTCACTTGGCAGGAACGGCCAGGGGCGCCTGCTTCTTCATCATCACCTGCTGCTGGATGATGGAGAGGAGGTTATTCACGAAGATGTACAGGGTGAGGCCCGCGGGAACGTTCACCATGATGACCGTGAAGAAGATGGGGAAGAAATACAGCATCATCTTGGCCTGAGCGTTGTCCGCCGGCTGGGGCGACAGCTTCTGCATGAGGAAGCTCGTGATCCCCATGGCCGCCGGCAGAATGTAGTAGGGATCCTTGAGCGTCAGGTCCTGGATCCAGAGGAACTTCTCCCGGTACAGCTCGACCGAGGTCTGAAGAGCCGCGTAGAGCGCGAACCAGATGGGCATCTGCAGCACCATCGGAAGGCAGCCGCCGAGCGGGTTCACCTTGTGCTTTTGGTAGAGCTGCATGACCGCCATGTTCAGCTTCTCCCGGTCGTCGCCGAACTTGGCCTTGAGCTTCTCGATCTCCGGCTGCAGCTTCCGCATCTCGTTCATCGACTGCATCGACTTGTAGGTGAGCGGGAAGAGCACCGCCCGCACGAGCACCGTGAGGAGGATGATGGCTACCCCCCAGTTCCGCACGAACGCCTGCAGCCATCTCATGACGTAGAGGAGGCCGCGCGCGAAGAGCGCGAAGAACTTCGCCACCGAGCCGTAGTCGATCGCCGTGTCGAAGGACCGCCCGTACCCGCGGAGCGTGTCGAGCTCCTTCGGCCCCGCGTAGATCACAAACTCCGTCCGGCGCACCGCCTCGAGCGGAAGGGCGATCGCCGCGACGCCGCTCCCCCTCACCGGACCGTCCGCGAGGACACATGTCCCCTCCGCCTGCGGGGGAAAGATCGCCGACACAAAGTAGTGCTGATCCGTGCCCGCCCAGGCAGCGTCCCCCTCCACCCGGCTCGGCGCCTTGCCCTCCTTGGGCTCGAAGCGCTCGGTGGTCTGCCCCCCGCGACACATGGGGCGCACGTATTCGAGCGGCGGGCCGGAGAAGAAGCCCCCGCTCGAGGTGCTCGGCGGCATGTAGGAGGGGTAGAGAACGGAAACCGTTCCCCCTTCCCCGCCCGTCACCTCGAGCGCCATCGAGATCTCGAAGGGCTTCCCCGTGAGCCGGTAGACCTTGCGAACCTCCATCCCCTTCAGGGTTTCGGCAAAGGTCACCGAGCGCTCGTCCTTCGCCACGATGGCCATGGGGGCGCGCGCGCTCGCCATCGCCTCTTCCGCCTTCTCTCCCTCGCGCGTCACGATGAGGGAAAGGGGATAGGGTTGGCCCTCGGCGATGTGCACGAGATCGATCGGCACCGAGCCGTTCCCCTCCTTGCGCCGGAACTTCTCACCGTGGAGCTCGAGCGACTTGAGCGCCCCGCCCCAGGTCGAGAAGGTCGCCGAGAACCCGTTCCCGGAAAGGTTCACGGTCTCCTCCGCGGCCCCAGGCGACGGTGCGCTCGCCGCAGCGACCCCCACGGCGGCCGGCTCCGAGGGCTTCTCCGCAGGCTTCGCCACCTCAGCGGGGGCCGCCACGCGCTCGCGGCCCTGTCCGCTCTTCGGCGGCGGCTTCGGCGCGAAGAAGGTCGTCCAAAGGAACATCACGGCGATCGAGAGGACGAAGGCGATCAGGAATCGGCGGGAGTCGTTACCCAAGGGCTACCTCTTTGGCGTGATCTCCGGAACAGGATCGATCCCGCCGGGATGGAAGGGGTGGCAGCGGCCGAGCCGCCGCAGGGTGAGCCAGAGGCCTCTCGCCGCGCCGTGGCGCTCGAAGGCCAAGACCGCATAGGCCGAGCAGCTTGGGTAGAACCGGCACGCCGGCGGCAGGAGCGGAGAGACGAGCCCCTGATACAGCTTCACCAGGAGTGCCAGTAGGTGCCCCATCACTCCGCACTCCCGGTTGCGACGAGCGCCCTTCGAGCGCTCGAGAGGGCGCCCGCGACGCCCGAAAACCCCGCCTCGAGCACCGCCCGCCGAGCGACTATGACGAGGTCGAGGGCGGGGAAGCCGACGGCGACCGACCGCCAAGCTTCGCGGATCCAGCGCCGGGCGCGGTTGCGCTCGACGGCGTTACCGACCCTTTTCGACACCGTGATCCCGATCCGCGGGCGCCCCTTTCCCGTGTCGAGCGCGACGACGAGGAGCACTCCGGCATCGATGCGGCGTCCGCGCCCTTGCACCTCCAAGAACTCTCCTCGACGCCTGAGCCGCCCTTCCTTCCCGAGCCTCACTCCCGGCGCTACTTCCGCGGGGGGCTCGGGGCGAGTCGCTTCCGCCCCTTGGCGCGCCTCCTCCTCACGACCGCACGCCCTCCCGGGGTTTTCATCCGCTTGCGGAAGCCGTGCGTCCGGCTGAGCCGCCGCTTCTTGGGTTGGTAAGTCCGCTTCATGGCGCGGCAAACTCCCCGATCGCCCCATCCATGTCAAGGAATCACCGCTTTCCGTCGCCCGCGTGTCCACGCCCCGGAAATGCCTTCTGGGTGTCACGAGAAACGCTCGTCGTTACGCGTTCGATCCAACTCGGCCTTGATCCGCGGTGCCCTCTTTCGCTACCTTGCGCGCCAACGATTCACGGGCCCGCCCGAATCCTCGAAGCCCGAGCGATCGAACGGATGCTTTTCCCCCTCGCTGGGAAATAGCAGGCGGAGGGCGTTTTCGCGCCTTCGAACTGGGGATTTCAAGATGGAAGTGCCCGCGAGCGCAAACGCCCAGAACTTCCTCGAGGACGCGTGGTCAAGGGTCGATTCCTTCCTCCGCACCCGGCTTCGCCCCGACCTCTACGACCGCTGGTTCGCCCCGCTCCGCCCCATCTCGGTCGGGGAGGGGCGGCTCCAGATCGGGGCCCCCGACAAGTTCCACCGCGACTTCGTCGAGGACAACTATCGCGCCTGGTTCGAGGAGTTCGTCCCCGAGATCCTCGGCGAACGGCTCCGCATCGCCTTCGCCGTCGACGACACCCCGCGGCCCCCCCCAGCTCCGCCTGCGCCCCTGCCCGTCGCCCTCACCCCCTCGAGCCGCGAGCTCTTCACCCTCGAGGCCCGCGAGTCGCGCCCCAACCCGAGATACGTGTTCGACAGCTTCGTCGTGGGCGCGTCGAACCACTTCGCCTTCGCCGCCGCCCAGGCGGTCGCCCAGAACCCCGGACGGACCTGGAACCCGCTCTTCCTCCACGGGGACTCCGGCCTCGGCAAGACGCACCTCCTCCACGCCGTCGCCACCGCCATCCTCGACAAGCAACGCGGGGGCCGGGTCGCCATCGTCTCCTCCGAGCGCTACACCAACGACTTCGTGGCCGCTCTCTCCAAGGGGATGATGGAAGAGTTTCGCCAGAAGTACCGGCACTGCTCCGCTCTCCTCGTCGACGACGTGCAATTCCTCGCCGGCAAGGACAAGACCGCAGAGGAGTTCTTCCACACCTTCAACGAGCTCCACGAGCACCACGTCCAGATCGTCCTCTCGAGCGATCGGCCCCCCAAGGAGCTTAAGGGACTCGACGACCGGCTCTGCTCCCGGTTCGAGTGGGGCATGCGGGTCCAGATCGAGCCGCCGGAGTTCGAGACCCGCGCCGCCATCCTCCAGAAGAAGGCAGAGGTCGAGGGGATCGTCCTTCCCGACGACGTCACCCAACTCCTCGCCCAGCACATCCGGTCCAACGTCCGCGAACTCGAGGGCGCCCTGATGCGCGTGGGGGCATTCGCCTCGCTGAAGCACGAGCCCATCACCGTCCAGCTCACCCGCGACGTCCTCGGCGATGTCATCCCCCCGCTCGGTTACCGGCCCCCCATCGAGAAGATCCAAGAGGCCGTGGCCGCGCACTACGGACTCACCGTGGCGAAGCTCACGAGTGCCTCGCGCGAGCAGAAGATCGCCCTGCCCAGGCAGGTCGCGATGTACCTGTGCCGCGAAATGGCCAAGGAGAAGTTCCAGTCCATCGCCGAGAGGTTCAACAAGAAGGATCACACGACCGTCATCGCGGCGGTGGAGCGCATCCGATCCCTGAAGGAGACGGATCCATCCGTGAGCTCGGCCGTCGAGACCCTCACCGCCAAGCTCACCCCCTAAAGAACCGCCCGGACGGGCACGCGCCCTGCCCTGGATGGCCTTGGGGATCCCCGGTGGACAACGGCCGATTCCCCTGGGGACGGCTTGTGGACGGTTGTTGACACCTTTTCCCGCCCCGCGCTAGACACTCTCGACCGAGGGCGATCCAGGCCTCTTTCCAAGACGGAAAAACGAGGCACTCCGGAGTCCTAGGGCGGTTTTCCACACGGGTTCGCCCCCTACTTCTCCGACGACTGGTAAAGACGAGAGGATCCTTTTCCCATGGAACTCAAGATCGGCGTCCCGGACCTCGTCAAGGCGCTCGGCCGTTCCCAAGGCATCGTCGAGAAGAAGAGCACGATGCCGATCCTCTCCCATGTCCTCGTCGAAGCGCGGGAGGCCGGCCAGCTCATCGTGTCCGCGACCGATCTCGACCTCGCCGTATCGTCCGAGCACGGCTGCGAGGTCCTGAAGGAGGGCTCCCTGGCGGTCTCTGCACGCCACCTCTACGAGATCGTCCGCGCCCTGCCCGAGTCGAGCGTGAGCCTCAAGCGCGCCCAGAACAACTACCTTGAGGTGAGGAGCGGCTCGGCCGAGTTCCGGATCGTGGGCCTTCCGGCCGAGGACTTCCCTGCCTTGCCTCGCTTCGACAAGGTTCCGTTCGCCGACGTTGACGCCGCAACGCTCCTCGAGATGATCGAGCGGACCTTCTTCGCCGTATCCACCGATGAGACCCGGTACAACCTGAATGGCGTCTTCTTCGAGCCTGGACAGGGCACCCTCCGGCTCGTCGCTACCGATGGACACCGGCTCTCCCTCGCGGAGAAGCCCATCGATGCCACCTTCGGCCTGAAGCGCGGGGTCATTCTGCCCAAGAAGGGCCTCGCGGAGGTGAAGAAACTCCTCGCCGAGGCAACCGAGGGCGGCGAGGAACACCCGGAGACGAAGCTCGGCTTTCTGGAGAACAGCGCCATCTTCCGCCGCCCCGGGGTGGTCCTCGTGATGCGGCTCATCGAGGGGCTCTTCCCCGACTACAAGCAGGTCATTCCCAAGGCGGGCGAGAAGGTCGTGAGGCTCGGCCGTGGCCGGTTCTCCGAGACCTTGCGCCGCATCTCCTTGCTCTCCAGCGACAAAGCCCACGCCGTGAAGCTCGACCTCGGTAAGGGGATCCTGCGAGTGCTCTCTCAAAACCCGGATCTCGGTGAGGCCAAGGAGGACGTCCCGGTCGAGTACGACGGGGAGCCGCTAAAGATCGGCTTCAACGCGCGCTACCTCACCGACGTGCTCGCCGTCTTGCGGTCGAACGATGTCATCTTGGAGCTCGCCGACGACCTCTCGCCCGGAGTGCTTCGCGGCGCGGACGAGGGGGACCACGGCTTCACCGCGGTGGTGATGCCGATGCGCATCTGATGCCCTCCCGGGGCGGAGGAACGTGAAGCTCCTCTCCCTCGAAATCCGCGACTTCAGAAACCTCGCGGCCGTCGACCTCGAGCCGTCGCCTCGGGCGACGATCCTCGTCGGCTCAAACGGCCAGGGAAAGACGAACCTCCTCGAGGCCATCGCCTTTCTCACGACTCTGCGGGCGCTACGGGCGACTCGCCTGGAGGAGCTCGTCCGCTTCGGGGCCGGCCAGGCTCAGGTGGTGGGCCTCTTCCACGGTCCGGGAGGACCGCGGACCCTTGCCGTCCGCATCGCCGACGGCGCGCGGATGGCCTTCCTGGACGGAAAGGCGCTGGACCGGTTCGACGACTACTTCGAGGGGCTCGCGTCCGTCTCCTTCACCCCGGATGACCTCCTCCTCGTGAAGGGAGGCCCGCACGAGCGTCGTCGATTTACGGATCGGGCCGCGTTCAATCGCTGGCCGGCCGTGCTCTCGGAAGCACGAGAGTACCTCCGGTCCCTGCGGGCTCGGAACGCCGCCCTCCGCCGGGCGGATGCGGGGGTGGAGGAGAGCTTCCGGGCGCCCCTGGCCCGTGCCGGGGCGCGCCTGCTTCTCCGGCGGCGAGCCTTGCTCGCCGAGATCGCTCCGCGCGTCGAGGCCGCGTTCCGCGAGATCTGCGGAGGGGAGAGGCCGTCGGCCCGGCTCGAGTACCGGACCGCCGCCGGGGTTCACCTCGAGGGCGGTGAGGACGAGGTCGCGAACGGTCTTTCAGCGGTCCTCGCCGCGCGCCTGGAGCGAGACCGAGAGCGGGGCTTCACCTCCGCCGGTCCCCACGCCGACGACCTCGCTCTCCTCCTCGACGGAAGAGCGGCGCGCTTCTACGGGAGCCAGGGTCAGCAGCGCGCCCTCGTCCTCGCACTCAAGATCGCGGAGATCGAGAACCTGCGCAACGCGCTCGGCCGACCGCCGCTCCTCCTCCTCGACGACGTCTCGTCGGAGCTCGATCCGGCGAAGAACGGGTACCTGCTCGACTACCTCGCGAGCCTCCCGGGTCAGTCCTTCCTCACCACCACGGACGAGCGTTTGCTCGCGGCCGCGGCGGGTCCGGAGAGCGCCTTCTTCCGGGTCGAGAGGGGGGGGCTGTCACGGCTCGTTTCCTGAGCGCTTTCGCTGGGTTCAACCCTTTTCTTGGTCGTTGCCTGGGTGCCTTCGGCCTGCTATACCCTGAAATGGGCGTAACCCGCGAAAACCCCTCAGAGAAAGCGAATCGAGGCACCCCCTGGAAAATGCTGAGAGAAGCCCCCTCCCGTTCCTCAACGGGGACGACGAGTACGGGACCGACACGATCAAGGTGCTCGAGGGGCTCGAGGCGGTTCGCCGGCGGCCGAACATGTACATCGGCGACGTCGGCGAGCGGGGGCTCCACCACCTCGTCTACGAGGTGGTGGACAACTCCGTCGACGAGGCGATGGCGGGGCGCGCCAACGAGATCAACGTCTTCATCCACGCCGATAACTCCGTCACCGTCCTCGACAACGGTTCCGGCATCCCGGTCGGTCCGCACCCCAGCGTGCAGGGGATGGACACGCTCGACGTGGTGATGACGAAGCTCCACGCCGGCGGCAAGTTCGAGTCGAATGCCTACAAGGTCTCGGGCGGACTTCACGGAGTGGGGGTCACCTGCGTGAACGCTCTCTCCGAATGGCTCAAGGTCGAGGTCTATCGCGACGGAAAGGTCTGGGCGCAGCGGTACGAGCGCGGGAACCCGGTGGGCAAGGTGACGCCGGTCGGCGAGACGCAGCGGCGCGGGACCAAGGTCACCTTCAAGCCCGACCCGACCATCTTCGAGGTGACGGAGTTCTCCTTCGAGGCCCTGTCCGGCCGGCTCCGCGAGCTCGCCTTCCTGAACGCCGGGCTCCGCATCACCATCGAGGACGAGCGCAGCGGGAAGAGGCACGAGTTCCTCTTCAAGGACGGCATCCGCGAGTTCATCGCCTACCTGAACAAGAGCCGGGAGGCCCTATTCCAGCCGCCCATCGCGCTCCGCCAGGAGGTGGAGACCGAGCGGGGAATGGCGACGATCGAGATCGCCCTGCAGTGGAACGACGGCTACGACGAGAAGGTCTTCGCCTTCGCCAACAACATCCACAACCACGAGGGAGGGACCCACCTCATCGGCTTCAAGGCTGCGCTCACCCGGACCATCAACGCCCACGGGCAGAAGAACAACCTCTTCAAGGACCTGAAGGAGGAGCTCCCCTCCGGAGAGGACATGCGCGAGGGGCTCGCCGCGGTCATCTCCATCCGCCTGCCGGGCGCGAGCTTCGAGGGCCAGACCAAGACGAAGCTCTCCAACACCGAGGCGAAGAGCATGGTCGAGACCATGCTCAACGAGAGGCTCACCTCCTTTTTGGAGGAGAACCCGAACGTCGCGAAGCGGGTGTGCGCCAAGGTGGCCGAGGCGGCCCGGGCCCGCATCGCCGCCCGCAAGGCCCGGGAGACGGTCCGGCGCAAGGGGGCTCTCGACGGGGCGTCGCTCCCGGGCAAGCTCGCCGACTGCCAGTCCCGCGACCCGAGCGAGAGCGAGCTCTTCATCGTCGAGGGGGACTCGGCAGGCGGGTCCGCCAAGCAGGGGCGCGACCGCAGGGTCCAGGCCATCCTCCCCCTCCGGGGCAAGATCCTCAACGTGGAGAAGGCCCGCTTCGACAAGATGCTCTCCTCGGAGGCCATCGCCACCATGATCACCGCTCTCGGCACCGGCATCGGTCCCGAGGAATACGACGTCTCCCGGATCCGCTATCACCGCATCATCATCATGACCGACGCGGACGTGGACGGCAGCCACATCCGGACCTTGCTCCTCACCTTCTTCTTCCGTCAGATGCCGCAGGTGGTGGAGAAGGGATACCTCTACATCGCCCAGCCCCCTCTCTTCCGCGTGGCCAAGGGCAAGAAGGAGCGATACCTGAAGGACCAGGAGACCCTGGACGAGTTCCTGCTCGCGCTCGGCACCGAGAGGTCGAGGCTCGTCGCCGGCGAGGCCCTGATCGAGGGCGGAGACCTGGCCAAGCTGGCCCGGGAGGCCACCGCCTACCGCGTCATGCTGGCGCGGGTGGACCGCCGCCGGGACCGGCGGGTGGTGGACGCCGCCGTCCAACTCGGGGACCTCGACCTGGACCTCCTCCGCCACCACGACCAGGTGAAGGAGCAGGTCCAGAGGATCTTCGAGAAGGCCCAGCGGCTCCACCCCGACCTCGAGGTTCGCCACGCCAAGATCGAGCGCGACGAGGAGCACGGCTGCGACGCGCTCGTGTACCAGACCACCGTCTCGGGCGCCCCCCGGGAGACGCGGCTCGACTTCGACTACCTCTCGGGAGCGGAATGGGGCGAGCTCGCCGCCCTGCACGCCGCGCTGGCCGAGGTGGGCCCCGGGCCGTACCGGCTGGAGAGCCCCGAGGGCGTCCGGGAGGTGGCCGACGTCTTCGCGGCGGTGGAAGCCCTGAAGCAGTTCGCCAGCCAGGGGCAGAGCATCCAGCGCTACAAGGGCCTCGGGGAAATGAACCCGGAGCAGCTCTGGGAGACCACCATGGACCCCGCTCGCCGTACCCTGCTCCAGGTGAGGGTGGACGACGCGGTGGAGGCGGACGAGATCTTCTCGATCCTGATGGGAGACTCGGTGGATCCCCGCCGGGAGTTCATCGAGCGTCACGCCCTCGACGTGCAGAACCTCGACATCTAAGAGTCCTAGGCCGCCCGCTCGAACCCGAGGAGCCAAGATGCCCCGCACCGCCTTCGCCGCCCTGGGCACCTACACGCCGGAACGCGTCGTCACGAACGAGGAGCTCACCCGCTCCATGGAGACCTCCGACGAGTGGATCACCCAGCGGACCGGGGTGAAGGAGCGGCGGTGGGTGGCCCCAGGCGTTGGGAACAGCGACCTGGCCCTCGAGGCGACCAAGCGTGCCCTGGACGCGGCCGGCTGGAAGCCCACCGACATCGAGGCCATCGTCTACGCCACCCTGTCGACCGATCACATGTTCCCGGGCGACGGCTGCTTCTTGAACGCCAAGCTCGGGCTCCCGGGCGTGCCCGCCATCGACATCCGCAACCAGTGCACCGGGTTCATCTACGGGCTGTCGGTGGCGGACGCCTGGATCAGGACCGGAGTGTTCCGCCGGGTGCTCCTCATCGGTTCGGAGGTGCACTCGACCGGCCTCGACGTCACGACGCGCGGGCGCGACGTCGCCGTCATCTTCGGCGACGGGGCGGGGGCGGCACTGCTCGAGGCCACCGACGACCCCGACCGCGGGGTGCTCTCCTGTCACCTGCACGCCGACGGGCGGTTCGCCAGGGACCTCTGGACGGACGCGCCGGGAAGCGTCTACCACCCGCGGGTCACGAAGGAGATGCTCGACTCGGCCCGGGTCTACCCCCACATGGAGGGCCAGAAGGTCTTCAAGCACGCCATCGTGAGGATGCCCGAGGTCGTCCGGGAGGCGCTCGACGAGAACGGCCTCACCCCCGCGGACCTCAAGGTGCTCATCCCCCACCAGGCCAACCTCCGGATCTCGGAGGTGGTGCAAAGGGCGCTCGAGCTGCGCGACGACCAGGTGTTCAACAACATCCAGAAGTACGGCAACACCACCGCCGCCTCGATCCCCCTCTGCCTCGCGGAGGCGGTACAGGCGCGGGGGGTGAGGCGAGGAGACCTCGTGGGGCTCTGTGCGTTCGGGGCCGGCTTTACTTGGGCGAGCGCCCTGGTACGCTGGTGACTTGACCAGGATCACGCGGGCGGCTCTTCCTCGCCCGCCGCGAAGGCGCCGGGAGGCGCAGGTCGAATAGCGGGGCGAGCCGTGTCCCGAAAGGCTACTGAGGCGTCGTCTAATGGCAGGACCGCGGACTTTGGATCCGCTCATGAAGGTTCGAATCCTTCCGCCTCAGCCACGTCGACGCGGGCGGCCAACCTCGCCGACGAGGTCCGCCCGCGCGCTCTGCCCGCCCAGGTGATGGTCATCGGCCTGGGGACCCTCCCCCCTCGCCTGGTGGGCGAGGTGGGGGCGGGCCTGAAGCAGGCCCTCGGCATCGGCTTTCGGCTCGGCCCGGCGCTGGGCCGGCCCGCCTACGCCTTCAACGAGGCCAGAGGCCAGTACCACGCCCCCGCCATCCTTCGCCGGGTGGCCGCCCTGAAGGACGCCTCATGCGGTGCGGTGCTCGGCCTCGTCGACGGCGACCTGTTCCTCCCCGACGACGGCGAGTACGTCATCGGCGACGTCGACCGCGGCGCGGCCGCGGCCGTGGTCGGGGTGGCGAGGCTCGCCGGCGAGCCGGCCGCGCTCCGGCGCAGGGCGCAGGTCGAGGCCCTCCACGTCCTGGGCCACGTGCTCGGCCTCTCCGGCTGCCTCGACTACCGCTGCGCCATGTACGCGTCACGCGATGCCGTCGACATGGACCGCAAGAGCGTCGGGTACTGCCTCCACTGCCGAGCCGCGCTGGGGCTACCCTGAAGGGTGCCCCGCACCCGGTGTGACGTGCCGAGCCTCTGCCACAGAGAGGACGCGAGCTGCGGAGCCTGCTGCGGGCTCTACAACCGCGAGGACCTCTCACCGAACGCCGTCCGTGCCGAGTTGCGACGCACGACCGAGCTCCTCGCGCAAACGCCCCTGACCGAGGAGGCGTACCGGGCGGCGGGGGCACAGAGGGCTCGCGAGCTCCCCGTCCCCCTGTTCCCCTCGGTACGGATCTGCCCGATGCTCGGGTTCCTCGGCCCGACCGAGAGACGGGTGGGGTGCCTCGCCCACCCGCTCGTCACAGGCGGCGAGGACCTCCGCTCCTGCGGAGCCTATGGCCCCATGACGTGCCAGGCGTTCCTCTGCCCGAGCCATCGCTCCCTCTGCGAGGAAGAGGCGGCGCTCGTGGCCCAGGCGACCGGCGACTACTACCTGTACGGCCTCGTCGTGACCGACGCACCCTTCGTGCGGGCCGTCCTCGACGCCCTCGAGGCTCGAACCGGGGAGCGCCCGGCGCCCCCCCACCTCGCCCACCGGCCGTTCGGGCGCGCCTTCCGCTCCCTCCTCTCAGTCAAGGAGGAGCTCGCACCCGGGTCGGAGGGGGCCTTCGGAGCTTTCCGGCCCCTTGGCGAGGAGGAGCGGCCCGCCACATCCCCGGTCGAACGGATCCTGGAAGCGCTCGGAGGCGACCTCCGCTCCGGAAACGACGCGGAGAGGCTCGAGGCCGAGATCCACCGCCGCACCGACGAGGCTGCGGCGGCGCTCCGCGAAACGATCGGGGCGGGGCGCACCGCATAGGCCAGAAGGAGCCTCAAGCCTCGGCCGGCCCGGCGTGGAACCGCTGACAGCGCCCGGGGCCGCGGGCGATGAGGTCGGCGAACGCCTTTCGCTGCGCCGGGTCGAGGACGGCGTGGACGCGCGCGAGCGCCTCCGCGAGGCGCGTCTTCACCGCCTCGAGCTTCGAAAGGCGGGCGTCGAGGGCGCGGGAGACGGCCTCTGTGTCGAGGGCCGGGGCTCCATACAGGTCGGCCACCTCCGCCCGCAGAGCGAAGGCCTCCTCCCGGAACTGCCTGAACTCCAGGGCGAGCGCATCGGCCTCGGCGGAGACCACCCGCTCCTGCTCGGGGCGCGTTCCCAGCCGCCGGAACAGCCGCCTCAGAAACCAGGAACCGCCCCGGCCGCTCCGCCTGAAGCGTCGGTGATAGTGAGCCCGCCGGAGAATGCCGGCGAGGAGAAGAACGGTGCCGGCGCCGAGAGCGCCGGAGACGAACGGACTCATACCTTGCTCTCCCTTCCGTTGACGGTGTTACGCGTCGGGAGAAGTAGAGCGCCGTCCTTCCGGTCACCTTGCAGGACGGTGAAGAACCTTGAACCTCGCTAGGCGCCCCGGGCGGAGAGCCCCAGCGCCACCACCTCGGCCACATCCATCACCCGAATCGAGCCCTCCCGGCCGGTCTCGTTCACACCGTCGTTCAGCATCGTGAGGCAGAACGGGCACCCGGTGGCGACGACCCCGCCTCCTTCACCGAGGGTCTCGGCCGCCTCGGTGACCCGGTGCTGGTTGATGCGCGTGCCGAGCTTCTCCTCGAGCCAGAAACGCCCGCCGCCCGCTCCGCAGCAGAATCCCTGACGCCCCCGGCGGGGCATCTCGCGGAGGGGGGCCCCCACCGCCCGGAGGGCGAGACGCGGGGGCTCCACGATCCCGTTCAGGCGAGCCAAATAGCACGGGTCGTGGAACGTGACCGGGGGGAGCCCCTTCGCGGGACCGAGCGGCAACCGGCCGTCGGCGGCGAGCCGGGCCAGCATCTCGGCGTGGTGGACGACCTCGTACCGTCCGCCGAAGGCGGGGAGCTCGTTTCGCAAGGTGTTGAGGCAATGAGGGCACTGGACGAGGATCCTCTTCACCCGGCGAAGGTTCAGAGTCTCGACGAGCTTGCGCGCCTGGGCCTGGAACAGGTACTCGTTTCCGAGCCGCCTCGCGGCGTCCCCGGTGCACGTCTCCTCCTCGCCCAGGATGGCGAACGAGACCCCGGCGTGCCTGAGCAGGGAGACGAGGGCGCGGGAAACCTTCCGCTGCCTCTCGTCGAAGGCGCCGGCACAGCCGACGAAGAAGAGCCACTCGAAGGGCTGACCCGAGCCGGCCCGCGGCAGATCGAGGCCCTCGCACCACTCGGCCCGCCGGTTCGAGCCGATGCCCCAGGGGTTGCCCTGCGTCTCGAGGCCCCTGAAGATCCGCTGCGCCTCCTCCGGGAAGGTCGCCTCGACGAGCACCTGCTGACGCCGCAGGTCGACGAGGCGGGGGATGTTCTCGATGAGTACCGGGCAGGCGGTCTCGCACCAGCCGCAGGTGGTGCAGGCCCAGACCGTTTCCGGGGGGACCACCTCGGTCAAGGGCGAGAGCCGGGCCGCCGCCGCCTCGCGGGTGTCGCGATCCCGGGCCCTTACCAGGGCGAGGAGAGACGGTGCCGAAGCCCGCAGGTGGCGCCTCAGGGCTCGGTTCACCTCCTTGTGGCTGAGCGGCTTCCCCGTGACGTAAGTGGGGCAGTGCGTCTGACATCGCCCGCACTCCGTGCAGCTGTAGACGTCGATTGCCTCCTTCACGGAGAGATCCCGCACCGTGGCGGTGCCGAAGCGGGCGTCTTCGGCCTCGAGGTCGAGCGTCCGCAGCGCCGCGGCGGGCGGAAGCCGACCGAAGAAGACGTTGGGGAGGGCGGTGAGGACGTGGAAATGCTTCCCGTACGGGAGCAGGTTTCCGAAGACGAGGATGAGCGCCAGGTGGCTCCAGAAGGCTCCCGCCCCCAGGAGAGCGATCGCGCCCGGCGCCATCGGGCGGAGGACGGCCGCGGCCAAGGACCCGGCCGGCGCAAGCGGGGAGGCGGTCTCGCCGCGGGCCAAGAGCCCTGCGCCGTCGACGAGCATGTCGGTGACCATGAGCGCGCCGATGAGGAGGAGGATGGCGATTCCCTCGGCCGAGCGGGTGAGGCGATCGGGACGGGTCACGAGGCGCCTGAAGGCGAGGCCCGAGACCGCGGCCAGGGCGAGGAGGACGAAGATGTCCTTCGCGAACCCGTAGGCGCGCCCCAGGCCTCCCAGAGGGTCAAGGAAGGGCAGGTGGAAGCCGGGGGCGAACCCCTGGCCGAAGAGGGTGACCGTCCGGAGCGCCACCACGAGGAAGGCAACGAAGAGCAAAAGGTGCATCACCCCGGGATAGAACTCCTCCCGGTCGAGGAGCCGCCTCTGGCCGAGCCCGAATCGGAGGAGCAGGACCAGGCGCTCGCCGATCCTGTCCGTCCGCCGTTCCCGGCGGAGGGCGAACAGGGGGACGAGGCGCCAGAACATGGTGAGAGCGAACACCGCCGCCGCGGCGAGGAGCATCGAGAGCGTGAGGACGGGCCCCATGGGGAAACGACCCTAGACCCCGTCCCGGGACGGCGGCAAGCGGGCAAGCCCGTGGCCCCGCTCGGCCCGCTCCAGGGCGGGGCCGTCTCTAGTGCACCAGCCCGGCGCCGGGTCCGCCCAGGCGAGCGGACGCGTAGCGGCACAGGATCGATCGGTACTCCTCGACCTTCCGGGCGCCCACGACGAGCCACTCGTCGCCGATGACGAGCGCCGGTACCTCGCGGACCCCTCGCTCGAGAGCCGCCTGGAGCGATTGGGCGATCCTGGAGCCCGTGGCGGGCGAGGACAGGGCCGCGGCGAAGCGGGCCACGTCGAGGCCGGAGAGCTGGGCCAGCTCGAGGAGCACGTCGAGGCGGGCCACGTTGAGGCCGCGGTAGTGGGCCGCCTCGCGGATGGCGTTTCTGAGGGCCAGCTCGCGCGTCGCCCCTTGAAGCCGCGCGGCGTAGAGGGCGGTGAGCACCGGAAACGAGGAGAGAGGCGGGTCGGGCGACAGCCAGAGGTCGGGGACCGACCCCACCAGTTCCGGCTCGCGGCCGGCGCGCCGGGCAGCCCGGGCCATCGTGCAGCGCTCCGTCTTCGAGAGGGCGCGAGGGGTGACGCGGGTGGGAAAGGGCTCGAGCCGAAGGGGGAGGAAGGTGCTGGGCAAGGACGCCGCCGCAGCCTCGATCCGTTCCTCCGCGACGAGGCACCAGGGCGCGAGCGGGTCCTGATACAGGACCAGCGACACGAGGCTCGAGTGGCGAGGCGGGGGCGACACGCTCGAAGGCCGATTCTAGCGGGCGGGGCCGATGGGCCTGAAGGGGCGGTCGGGCGCCCGGACGGCTGGTTCAGGGGCGACCCGGCTCCGAGGGTGGGTCAGGCGATGTGGCGCCCCGCGTACCCGGAGTGGCGGGCGTGTGCGAACTCCACGGCGTGTTGAACATAAGGCGTGGCGATGTCCTTCCCGGTCGCAGCCTCGAGTCCCTCGAACCCGGGGGAGGAGTTCACCTCAATGATCTTCGGCCCGGTCCGCGCCTCGAGCATGTCTACCCCGGCGACCTCGAGCCCCATGACGCGGGCCGCCTTGACCGCCGCCTCGCCGAACTCGCGCGAGAGCTCCACCGCCTCGGCGCTGCCGCCGCGGTGGATGTTGGAGCGGAACTCGCCCTCCCGGGCCGTTCGCCGCATGGCTCCCACGACCCGGTCTCCCACCACCAGTGCACGCACGTCCTTCCCCCGCGACTCGGCCACGAGCTCCTGGAGCAGGATCTCCTGGCCGAGCGTCCAGAGCGCCTCGAGCATCCCCTGCACCTCGGCCATGGTGGTGGCGAGCATCACCCCCACCCCTTGCGTGCCCTGGATGAGCTTGATGATGCAGGGCAGGCCGCCGACCATCTCGACCGCCTGTGGGACCTCCTCGCGGAAGCGGCACATGACCGTGCGGGGGACGTCGATGCCGAACCGGGAGAGGAGCTGCAGGGCCCGGAGCTTGTCCCGGGAACGGGCGATGGGCGTTGCGGCGGCGAGCACCGGCACACCCATGAGCTCGAGCTGGTTCACGACGGCCGTCCCGTAGCCGGTGATCGAGGCACCGATCCGCGGGATGACCACGTGGATGTCCTGGGCGACGAGGTCCTCGCCCCCGTACAGGATCCGCGGCGCCTCCCGGGCGACCACCATGTCGCAGCGGAGGGTGTCGAGGACCCGCGTCGCGAGGCCCAGGTGGGCCGCGGCCTCCATCAGCCTCCGGGTGGAGTAGAGCCGCGGGTTGCGCGAGAGGATCGCGACGAGGAGAGCCCCCTCGCGCGGCGGCGGGGCCGCCGCCCGGGAAGCCCGCCGGGCCCGCGGGGCGCTCTTCTTCGGGGCGGGCATCGGCGCACGAAGGTTAGCCGCGCAGAGCGAGGGCCGCAACGCGCCCGAACGGAAGCCATGGGCGGCAAGAGGCTCGTTGATCACACCGCCGCCCGCTGCTAGAACCCTTGTCTTTCCGGGGGCGGAACGGACCGTGGACTACAAAGACACCATCAACCTGCCCAAGACCGACTTCCCGATGAAGGGAAACCTTCCCCAGCGGGAGCCCGAGATCCTGCGCCAGTGGGAAGAGCAGGCGATCTTTCAGCGGCTCGTCGCCCAGAACGCCGGCCGGAACGGCCCCCGGTTCGTGCTCCACGACGGGCCCCCCTACGCCAACGGGGACATCCACATCGGCCACGCCCTCAACAAGGTCCTGAAGGACATCGTGGTGAAGTACCGTAACCTTCGGGGTGACGTCGCGGACTACGTTCCCGGCTGGGACTGCCACGGCCTGCCCATCGAACTCAAGGTCGACAAGGAACTCGGCCCGAAGAAGCGGGACCTGAACAAGGCCCAGATCGTCGAGACCTGCCGGAAGTACGCCCAGAGGTGGATCGACAAGCAGCGCGAGTCGTTCAAGCGGCTCGGGGTGTTCGGGCGCTGGGAGACCCCCTACCTCACCATGTCCCGGGGGTACGAAGCCGAGATCGTCCGCACCTTCGCCCGAGCGGCGGAGCGGGGGTTCCTCTACCGCGGCAAGAAGCCGGTCTACTGGTGCACCACCGACCGGACCGCGCTCGCCGAGGCCGAGGTCGAGTACGAGGACCACACCTCCCCCTCGATCCACGTCGCCTTGGACCTCGTCTCTCCCCTCCCCGAGCCCAAGCTCGCCGGCCGCAAGGCGCGCCTCGTCATCTGGACCACGACGCCCTGGACCCTCCCCGCGAACCTCGCCGTCACCGCGCACCCAGAGTTCGCCTACGTGGCCTATGAGCTGGGCGGCGCGGTGGTGGTGGTGGCAAGGGACCTTCTCCCCCAGTTTCTCGAGGCGGTCGCGCCCCGCCACGCGGGGGGTCCCCCAAGGCATTCCCCCGCGGCGCACGAGGCGGCCACGGGAGGAGGGGGGTCAAGGCTCGTCGACCCCAGGAGGGTCCTGGCCACCTTCGAGGGGAAGGCGCTCGAGGGCCTCAAGTACCGGCACCCGTTTCTCGATCGCGAATGCCCCGTCATCCTCGGCGAGCACGTGACGCTCGACGCAGGCACCGGTCTCGTCCACACCGCCCCCGGACACGGCCAGGAGGACTACGAGGTCGGGCTCCGTTACGGGCTCGAGATCCTGAACCCGGTGGACGGTTCCGGCCGCTTTACCGCCGAGGCCGGGCCGTACGCCGGGAAGGAGATCTTCGCGGCCAACGCCGAGATCGTGAGGGACCTACAGGCCTCCGGCCACCTCTTGTCCGATCCCCGCGCCACCCTGAAGCACAGCTACCCCCATTGCTGGCGGTGCCACAACCCGGTGGTGTTTCGGGCCACCGACCAGTGGTTCCTCTCGCTCGAGCACCGCGGCCTGCGCGGGGCTGCGCTCTCCGAGATCGAAAAGGTCCGCTGGATCCCGCACTGGGGACGGGACCGGATCTACAACATGATCGAGTACCGTCCCGACTGGTGTCTCTCCCGCCAGCGGACCTGGGGTGTGCCCGTCCCGGTGTTCTACTGCCAGGGGTGCGAGAAACCTCTCGTCTCCCAGAGGGTCATGGAGCAGGTGGCTCGCACCTTCGAGGAGGAGGGGATCGAGGCCTGGCACAGGAGGACCGCGGCCGAGTTCACGCAGGGCGAGAGCTGTCCCGGCTGCGGCGGGAAAGACTTCCGCCGGGAGCAGGACATCCTGGACGTGTGGTGGGAGTCGGGGGTCTCCTGGGCGGCGGTGGCGGAGAAGGAGGGGATGGGCGTGCCGGTCGACCTGTACCTCGAAGGCTCGGACCAGCACCGCGGGTGGTTCCATTCCGCGCTCCTCACCGGTACCGCCCTCGAGGACAAGGCGCCCTACCGAGCGGTGCTCACCCACGGGTTCGTGCTCGACGGCCAGGGCAAGGCCATGTCGAAGAGCGCCGGGAACGGCATCGACCCCCAGGACGTCATCCGGAAGTCCGGGGCGGACATCCTGCGGCTCTGGGTCTCCGCGGCCGACTACCGGGACGACGTGCGGCTCTCCGACGAGATCCTGGCAGGTCTCTCCGAGGGGTACCGCAAGATCCGGAACACCATCCGGTTCGTGCTCGGGGCCCTGGAGGGCTACGACCCCAAGGCCCATGCCGTGCCGCTGGAGGAGCTCGGGCCCATCGACCGCTGGGCTCTTTCCCGCCTCGCGGCCTGGGACGAGAAGGTCACCCAGGCATACGAGGACTACGAGTTCCACGTCGCCTACCACGCCACCATTCAGTTCTGCGCGGTGGAGCTCTCGGCCCTGTACTTCGACATCATCAAGGACCGGCTCTATACCTTCAAGCGCTGGGGGAAGGCGCGCCGCTCCGCCCTGACGGTGCTCTACGCCGTGGCCGAGGACCTCATCCGGCTCCTTTCCCCGGTCCTGTCGTTCACCGCGAGCGAGGCCTGGAACCATCTCCCCGGCCGCCCGGCGGACAGCGTCTTCCTGGCCGGCCTCCCACGGAGAGGGCGGCCCGCCGACGCCGAGGCCCTCGAGTCCCGGTACGGGAGACTCTTCGAGGTCCGCACGGCGGTGCAGGGAAAACTCGAGGAGGCGCGCCGCGCCAAGCTCATCGGCTCGGGCCTCGAGGCGGAGGTGGTGGTCTACGCCGAGGGGGACACCCATCGTCTCCTCGTCGAGTCCCAGGACGAGCTCCCCACCCTCTTCATCGTCTCGGGGGTGGAGGTTCGCGAGGGTCCCTCCCGGGTGGAGGTGAAGAGGGCCAAGGGAACGAAGTGCGAGCGGTGTTGGATCTACCGCGAGGACGTGGGCGTTGACCCGGGTCACCCCACGGTGTGCGGCAAGTGCGCGGAGGCGCTCCGGTGAGCCGCCGGCCCGGGAAGTGGACGGTGCTCCTCGTCCTCTTCGCTACCCTGGTGGTCGTCGACCAGGTCACGAAGTTCCTGGCGGTCGACCGCCTCACCACCGCCTTCGAGAGAAACGGAGACGTGACCCTCTTCCAGAAGGTGCGCGGATTCTATGGCTACCGCCACCTCGAGCCGACCGCGAGGGCTCCCTACACGGTCTGGGCCCCCATGTGGCGGATGACCTACGTCGAGAACCCGGGCGCGGCCTGGGGGCTCTTCCGGGGGCTCTCGGAGCGGACCCGAAACGGGTTCTTCACGGTCATCTCGCTCGCCGCGGTGGTCTTGATCCTCGGCTACTACCGCAAGCTGCGCTACGACCAGTGGTACTACCAGGTGGCCCTCTCCCTGCTCCTCGCCGGGGCGGTGGGGAACTTCGTCGACCGGCTGGCCCGGCGCTACGTCATCGACTTCATCGACTGGTACGCCGGCAACTGGCACTGGCCCACCTTCAACGTGGCGGACTCGCTCATCGTGGTGGGCGTGGCCCTGCTCGTCCTCCGCCCGGGGCAGGGGAAGGCGAAGCCCACCCTGGCCCGGGCTGAGGGCCGGGGAGAAGCCCGCCCGCGGGGAGCGTGACCCTTGCTCCCGGTCCTCTTCACGATCGTCATCCCCAAGGGCTTTGGACTCCCCGTCGCCATCCTCGTCGCCGTCCTCGTGGCCCTGGCTCGCGCTGTGGCCGTCGCCCGCTCCGGCGGGCGGAGAATCTCGTTCGGGGGCGCCCTCCGGTCCGACGGGTGGTTCTTGGGGGCATTGGCCGTCGCGGTCGCGGCCCTCTATCGCCTGGGCCTCCTCTCCGGGGAGGTGAGGCTCCCCCTGCACAGCTACGGACTGCTCCTCGCCCTCGCCTTCCTCATGGGCGTCGTCCTGGCGCAGCGAGAGGCGCGGCGGCGCGGCCAGGATGCGGAGCGGATCGGGGACCTCGCCTTCTGGGTCTTGCTCGCGGCATGGCTCGGGAGCCAGGTGCTCTACGTCCTCCTCAACCTGGACGAGTTCTCGGGCGACCGGTTCTTCGGCGATCCGCCGTTTGCGGCGATCCCGCGCTTCCTGCTCGTGTGGCGGGTCGGGCTCGTCTTCTACGGCGGGTTCATCGGAGCGACGCTCACCGCCTTCGCCTACATGCGCCGCCACGGGATGCCCTTCCTCGCCTACGCCGACACCATCATCCCCTCGGTCGCCTTCGGCCACTTCCTCGGTCGCCTGGGCTGCTTCTGTGCCGGGTGCTGCTGGGGCAGCCGGGCCGATGCCCACCTCCCCTGGGCGGTGCGATTCCCCCAGGGTTCCAACGTGTACCAGGCATTCGCGAGCGGAGGCCCCTACTCGGCGAGCTTCCTCTCGGACGACCGCACGAGGACCGCTCTTCTCCACCCCGCCCAGCTCTACGAGGCGTTCGGGGAACTCGGCATCTTCCTCTTGCTCGTCCTCCTCGTCCGCCCTCGCAAGCGTTTCCACGGCGAGGTCCTCGCCACTTGGCTCGTGGCCTACGCGGTTCTCCGCGGGATGGTGGAGCTGTTCCGGGGCGACCTGGCGCGAGGGGTGGTCCTGGGACTCAATTCCGGCCAGTGGATCTCGGTGGCGATCCTCGCGGTCGGGGCCATGGTCTGGCTCTGGTCGCCGAGACCGGAGAGCCCGGAGGCTCCGGCGCCGGTGTAGGAGACCGCGGGGCGCCTCCTTGTTTGATCCCCGGCCCGCTCGGCCGCTAGACTGAGAGCACCGTGGCCCTCCCCCCCCGGATCCCCGGGCGCTCCGGCGGCCCGGTCCAGCCGCCGAAGCCCGGTACGCCCCCCTCCGTCGAGGACACGATCGCCGCCAAGCGGGCGAACGAGCTCCTCGCCGACGAGACCAAGGAGACGGAGGAGGACCTCGAGGCGCTGAAGGCCCGGTACGAGCAGTACTTCCTCGGCATCGAACGGCGCGAGCCAGCGCGGGAGCGCAGCGAGATGAAGCGCCGGGTGGAGCGTCTCAAGGAGGCCTTCACCAAGAACACCGGCCTCAAGTTCCGGCTCCAGACCCTGCACGCGCGCTACCTGGCCTACGAGCGGCTCTGGCTCCGCAGCGCGAGGGAAAAGGAGGCCGGGACCTACCGGCGCGACCTGTTCAAGGCACGCCTCCGCGCGAAGGGGGGGGCGCCCGGGACTGGTCCGGCGCCCGCGACCAAGGGCGAGGCCGCGGCGGAGGCGCCGGGGGCCTCGGCAGCGCCCCCGGAACCGACCCGAACCGCCTCCGCGCCGATCACGTTCTCGGGGACGAGCGAGCCACAGCTTCGCGCTCTGTACGAGGCGTACGTGGACGCGAAGAAACGATGCAACGAGGACGTCTCCCGACTCACCTACGAATGGCTGGCGAAGAGCGTGCAGAAGCAGGTGCCGGAACTCATGACCCGGTTCAAGGCGCGCAGCGTGGACTTCCGCGTCGAGGTCAAGGACGGGAAGGCGGTCCTGAAGGCGATCCCGCGGGTCTAAGAGCAGGACCGGCGTTCGTTGCGCTACACTCAAGGTGCGGGCAAGCGGACCCCTCACCGTTCCCCGGGTGAGTGCACAACCGTGTCCCGCAAGGTTGGGGCGCAATGTAGGACCTCGAGGGGTTAAGGGAGGTTCGACCAGCCGGGACCACCCGAGGATGGACCCCGCCGGAGCTTGCCTCGCATCCGAGAGTGAACAGGTTTCCCCATGAGGGTAGGCCCGACGTGGAGCCGCCCAGGGGGACCACGGGTGAAGGAGAGGATTCTCGGTATCGCCCTCGCCTGTTCCGCGGCCTGCGCCGGATCGACAGGCGATCGGGAGGTACGTCTCGAGCGGCTCTCGAGCGAGAACCGCGCCCTCTTGGCACAGCTTGAGGATCTGCAGGCCCGGCTCATCGTCGACCAAGGGCGAGTCCGCTTCTGGGAGGAGATGCGCGACCGGCACGCGAGCGTGTCAGCCATCGCATGCGCCTCGCAGGACGCCCACTCGGCCGGGATGGCGCAGACCTTTGAGCAGCAAGGGGAAGGCGACCGGCGGGATCTCAGGGCCCGGCCGGCCCGGGTGGCTGCCCTCCGCGCCGGGCCCACCATCGCGGGGCGACAGTAACGCTTCCGGGCCGAAGCGTCTCCCGGGCGCTTTCCCTTTGCATTTCGCGGCGATCGATCGTACAAGGCCACCCTCGCATCGGTCCCCGGCACCTGGGCCGGCGCGAGAGGCGGCAAGCCTGGGTAGCTCAGTCGGTAGAGCAGGGGACTGAAAATCCCCGTGTCGGTGGTTCGATTCCGCCCCCAGGCACTCTTCCGAGCTCGTTCATCGAAGCCCCGGCCTTGGCTAAAGCCAGCCGGGGCTCAGTGTTTCGGCCGTGGAGAGGTCTTCCGTGGCGGTCTCGGAGTTCAGGGTCTCGTCCCTGAACCGCCCGTACACGAGGTCCACGTTGAGGGAGAAAGGCAGCGTGACGTCGGACTCGTCACGCTCGGCGACGCAGACGTCTGTTGCCGCGGGGCGATCGTCTCTTGGGCGTGCTGAGGTAGTAGTGCCACAAGATCCTCGCCGCGACAGCGCGCCACGGACGCCACGCCTCGACGATCTCGAGCAGCCGAGAGCCTTTCGATGGACCATGCAGGTGCTTCGCCTCGCGCACCGCGACCTCGAGCGCGAGGTCGCGTCGCGGCCAGACATCGGGGCGACCGAGCGCCATGAGCAGGTAGATGTCAGCAGTCCAGGCGCCGATGCCGCGAAGGCTCGTCAGCTCGGCGCGTGCGCGGTCGTCGTCGAGCGTCTGCAGGCGCTGCACATCGAACTCGCCGCGAACGATGGCCTTTGCCAGACCGCGGATGTAGGCGCTCTTCTGGCGCGTGAGCCCGGAACGGCGGAGGGCGCGGTCACCGAGCTCCGCGACGCGTTCCGGCGACAACACCCTCGCGACCGAGAGAAGGCGCGCGTGGGCTGCCCGTCCCGAGGCGAGCGAGACCTGCTGCTCGAGGATAATCTGCACCAGCGTTGCGAAGCCGGGTTCACGACCCCAGAGGGGCGGCGGGCCGAATCGGGCCACGATGTCCGCGAGGTGCCGGTCGCGCCGGCAGAGCTCCCTAACGCCGCGAGCGAGGCGTCGCTCGGTCAGCGGCGCGAGCGGCCGTCTCATCAAGGGGCCCTACTCCCCACCGTGCCACCGCCCGCTCATCAGAGACCCACCATCGGCGAATGCCTGGTGGGGCCTAGAAGTTTCTGGACACGCTCGCGCTCAGATTAGCCTCCACCTAAGGCACACACTGGCCCGCTACAGGGAAGCGGATCGCCACGTTCTCGACCGGCAACGGTGAATCGGCCGGTGTCACGCTGGCTGTCGTGGCGGTGATGTCCACGGTGTCCAATCCCGTTGTCCCCCCCGCGCAGCTGACTTCCACCGTACGCACGGTCTGCGCGTATCCGCCGCTGCCGACGTCGGGAACGACGTAGCACGGGCTCGTCTTGCAGGCCTGCCCCGCCGGCCCGTCCTCGCACCCCGCGGAGAGCTTTGGTTGCGGGCAGTAGAGGAGCCGGAAACTCATCCCGAGGCTGTCCATGTCCGCCGCTGGAACGTCGAGGGTTGCGGCGAGCTTCCCGGTCACGGTCGTGGCGGAGTAGGTTACGAACGCGCTCATCGGATTGAGGTGTTCGTCCGCGAACTGAACAGTTATAGGCTGCGTGGTTGCCGGGGGCCCCACGTGAACCGTGAGCGTGCCCGGTGCCCCGGAATAGGAGATGGTCGAGAGGAGGCCAGACGGAAAGCCGGTGTACAAGACCCGAGTCTGGGTCCAGATGATCGCGTCCGAATCCCACTTGCCGTTAGGCCCGTCATAGACGCCGTTTCCATTGACATCCAGGAACCACTCACCGGGATCCCACTGGCCGTTGTCGTTCGCGTCCACATAGGGTTCGCCGAGATCGATGAACGGTTCCCCTTCGTCATACATGCCATTTCCATTCAGGTCGACGTACCCCTCCTCCCCACGCACCCAAGCAATTACAGTGACAAGCCCGTCGCGGGGGTTGGTTGTCCGCACGCCGCAACCGAGATCCGCCACGGCATGGGGCTCGTTGTCGAATGGGTCAACGTCGTACGGCAGGGGCGCGTTGCACACCTCAAGATACCCGACCGCGTGGCCGAGCGATTCCTGGTCGGTAATCGGCTTCGTGGAATCGTATGCCGGCGATGTCGCGGAGGGCGAAATGTCGCCCGCTTCTGATTGGAAGCCAACGATCATGGCCCTCTTGACCACGACTCCATCGCGGTCGGCCAGCTTCATGGTACATGGCACGGTACCGGCGACGCCGCAGTAATGCGAGTAGAGGCAGTCACTGTTGGTATACGCGGGAATGTTGTACGGCCTACAATCGAGAGAGATGTGGGCTCCGTTGGGTGGTTGAACCGCCGAACCATATGGCAAGCTGACGTTGCTGCTGCCATCACATTGGCCGACTGTAGTGGCCACGCACTTGTCGCTTCCGCAGCTTGCGAGTATTGCGGACCCAAGCACGACCATGAACGCGATACCAACGTAGCGGGTAGACACGCGGGTCCGAACCTGCCCAGCGAGAGCAACCATGACCGCTCCTCCAGGCTAATCACGGCTAGTACGTGCAGTACTCGACGCATGCGAACCGCTCAAGTGACTCCCCAGCCTCTCGACTCCGGTTCACCGCGTGCGTCACGGGATCGCCGCGATCGGGACCGGTGTCGACCCTGTAGAGATGATCCGCGCAGAACCAACCACCAGCGACGACAGGAAGACAAGAACACAGCCACGGGACACGCTGCGAGGTTCCCTGCAACGGGCACCGCCGCAAGGGGCAAAGGACTCGAAGTCGCCGACACATAGTTCAACTCTGGCCCTTTCGTGCGAACACACTTTGCCAGACGGGTTGGGATGACCCACCGCCCACCGTGCAGCGGTAAGCGCGATCGCGGCCCGCGCCGCCGCGCCTCGGAGAAAGAGCGCGCGGCGAGCAGGGGAACCTCGCTGGGAAGGCGCAGCCACTCCTCTTTCTCTTGATGCCCCGGCCTGCTCGGCCCTGCCACGTTTTCGCGTTCCCATGAGCGAGCTCGCGAGCCGTGGCTTGCCGCAGGTCGTGAGTCCAAACGCCTGCCTAGGAGAAGGCGACGGGCGGACGCCGCTCGGGATCGTTCCAACGCATGCTCACGGAAGACACGAACCGCGCTCGACAATCGAGCCTAGCGGTAGCCTAGCGGCCGCGGCGTCAGGGACCAGCGCGAGGCGATCCGCTGCCGCGTAGCCGCGCCACGATCTCCTGGAACGCAGGCACCGACCGCAGCGCGTCGAACTGCGGCTCGACCCCGATGAACACGATCCAGTTGAACCGATCCTCGTACGCCGCGCGCAGCTCCGCGACGGCGCGCTCCGTGTCGCCAAGCGCGGCCGCGATCACGGCGAAGTGGTAGCGGGACACGTACGTCCCACCCTGCGCGCGGCGCTCGAGCTCGTCGGCGATTGCGCGCGCGCCGCGGGCATCCCCGACCGCGGCCCGCGCGCTCGCGAGCTCGGCGAGCGGCGCCGACGCGCGATCGGAGAGCGCCACCGCCCGCGTCAGCTCGACAACGGCGAGGTCGGGGAGGCCCTGCTGGCGGTACGCTCTCCCGAGCTCCTGGTGCGCGCGAGCGAAGGTCGGGTCGAGCTCGACGGCCGACCGCAGCTGTTCGATGGCGGCGGGGTACCGGCGCGCGTAGTAGAGGTGGCGCCCGACGTCGGTGGCGATGATCGGCGAGAGGGGGTCGGCTTCCGCCGCGCGCCGCGACGTCGCAATGGCGTCGTCGAGCCTCCCTTGCGCGGCGAAGCAGAGCGCGAGCCACTGGAGCGCGGTCGCGTACCCGGGCGCGAGCTCCAGCGCCCGCCGGTACTCGCGCTCGGCGCGTTCCCAGTTGTGGTCGTGATGGGCGATCGCGAACGCGAGGGACGCGTGGGCCTCCGCCACCGTCTCGTCAATCTCGAGCGCGGAGCGCGCTGCAGCCATCGCGCGCTCGAAGGAGGCGCGCGGTACACGCGACCCGTACGCGCCGAGCAGATTGTACGCGTCCGCCAACCCGGACGCCGCCAGGGCGTAGCGAGGGTCGAGGTCGAGCGCGCGCTGGAACTGGGCGACGCTCGCCTCCAGCGCCGACTCCGTCCGGCGGGACCAGAGGTATCGACCGCGGACGTAGGCGAGCCGCGCCTCGGGGATCGCCGTGTCGCGCCGAGCGAGGAGCTTCCGTTCGTCGCGCGAGAGCGACCGAAGGAGCGACGCCGCGGCCCGTTCGGCGATCGCGTCCTGGACCCGGAAGACGTCGGACGCCTCCACTTCGAAGCGGTCGCTCCAGAGCGCGGCACCCGTTTGGACCGCGATGAGCTGCGCCGTGACCCGCAGCGCCTGCCCGGAGCGCTGTAGGTGCCCCTCGAGGACGTAGTCAACCCCGAGGCGCCGGCCGGACGCGCGCGCCTCATCCCCGGGAGCGATTCGCACCACGGAGCTGGTCGGCCGCACGACGAGACGCGTGACCGCGGAGAGCTTCAGGATGAGCGCGTCGGCGATCCCCAGCCCCAGGATGGTGTCGTCCTCCGCCGCAGCGGCGAGCGGAAGGAAGGGGAGCACGGCGAGCGACCCGGGGCGCTCGGGAGCAGGCACGTGCAGCGCCTGCCACGCCGCGACCGTTGCTAGCGTCGCCGCGGCGATCGCGAGCGCTGTAGCCGGGATGGTCCATCGGCGCGCCGGCGCGCGCTCGCATGTGGTCACCTCCGCCGCCAGCAGGTACCCGCGCCGGGGCACGGTCCGGATTAGGCGCTGCGCAGGGTCGCCCAATGCCGCCCGGAGCTCGTGGATGCACTGGACGAGCGAATCGTCGGTGACACTGACCGATCGCCAGACGGAGGCGAAGAGCGCCTCCTTGCTCACGACCCGGTTGGGTGCCTGGGCGAGTACGCCGAGGACGTCGAAGGTCTGCGGACGCAGCCGAATCTCGTCCTCCCCGCGGCGGAGCAGCCGCCGCGCGAGGTCGAGCGTGAATCCCTCGAACGACAGCAGGGGGAGCGGGGAGGGGTCCTGACGCTCCCCTGGCGGGAGCCCCTCGGTGGGACGGGCGCGGCCATCGCCCGCGATCCTTCGGGATTCTTCGTCCATTCTTCGTCGTCGCTCCCTGGATCGTTCGGTACCGCCGCCACCAAAACCTCCTCCAGCGAGATCGTACCCGCTCATGGGGCGATTCGCTTGGAGGTCCACGATGATTACCGCACGTACTCGTATCCTCGCAAAGGCCGCGATCGCCGTGGCCGCCCTTGCCGGCGCGCCGGCCGCCGCCGACGTCGTCACGGACTGGAACCAGGTCGCGATCCAGGCGACCGCCATTCCCCCGAACGCCATGCTGCAGGCGCGCGTGCTCGCCGCCGCGCACGTGGCGATGCTCGAAGCCCTCCAGGCGGGAAGCTCGCTCGAGCCTGGCGCGCGCGACGCGGCCGCCGCCGCGGCGGCGTACGGGGTCCTATCGCGCATGACGAGCGGGCAGGGTGACGCGCTCGACGTGGCGCTCAAGCGGACGGTCGACGCCGTGCCCGCCGGCGCCGCGAAGACAGACGGCCTCGCCGTCGGCACGCAGACCGCGGAGCGGATCGTGGCTCGGTGCCGGGCAGACGGTGCCGACGCGAAGGTCGCGTTCACGCCCACCCCCGGCAACGGCCGCTGGCAGCCGACCCCGCCGGCGAACGCACCCGCGATCCTTCCTCACTGGGGATCGGTGAAACCGTTCGTGCTCGACTCGGCCACCCGGTTCCCGCTCAAGGGGCCGCCCAAACTCGACGGCCCGGAGTTCGCGCGGGAGCTGGACGAGGTGAGGAGCGTTGGCGCAAGGCTCAGCGCGACGCGCACGGCGGACCAGACCGCGGCTGCCATCTTCTGGACAGTGCAGACGCCCGTCCCGTGGAACGCAGCGGCGCGGGCGGCCGCGGCAGCCCACGCCACGACGCGCGAGGAGAACGCGCGACTCCTCGCAGCGCTCAACGTGGCGTGCTCCGACGCGCACGTCGCGGCGTTCGAGGCGAAGTACCGCTTCCAGCACTGGCGGCCGGTCACCGCGATCCGCGCGCGGTCGGCGCCCGGCTCTAGGGACGAGACATGGGAGCCGCTCCTCGGCACTCCGGCGCACCCCGATTACCCCTCGACCCATGCGACCTGTTCGGGTGCGGCCGAGGCCGTGCTGAAGGGCTTCTTCGGGAGCGACGACGTTGCGGTGAGCGTGACGCACCCGCCAACGTTCGGCGTGACCCGCAGCTACACGAGCTTCTCGCAAATCGCGGACGAGGTGGAGGACGCGCGCGTATGGGGCGGGATCCACTTCCGGTCCGCAGACGTCGACGGACGCGAACTCGGCAGGCGCGTGGGGGAGTACGTGCTCTCGCGCTTCCCGGCTCCGCGGCGGGCATCGAGGTGAGCGGGGCCGACAGGCTCCTCGTGTTCGAGCTCGACCGCTCGACCCGCTCCGTCTGCGAGGGGCGACCTGCCTCTTTCGCGGATGCCTGTGGACGATCCTGGCGGCCGCCCTCAAGAACCCGGGCGGCGCATCGCTCGAGGCACGCTCCGCGCAGCACTCCGCGCGCGGGTAGTCCGCCTCCCTGCGACCCGGACGAACGGGCCCTTGTCGACCCGCGCTGGCACGATCCGCAGCTCCCCGCCGAGCGCCCGTGCTAGCGCCGCCAGCGTCGCGGCGGTGGGAGAGTCTGCAAGACGTCATTCATCGCGCGGCCGATGGCCTTGCGCTTCGCAGGGGTGAGATCTTCGCGCAGCCACCGGCGCACCGGCTCGTCGCCGTTCTCGTCCTGGTAGAACTCGAGCTCGTATGCCGCCACAGCGAGCGATCCCAGCACGAGACCCTGTCACCGTCGGTCGAACCGGAACCCAAGCTGCTGCGTCCCGGCGTCCCCCTGTTGCAGCTCTGCTGCAGTCCCCCTCTTCGGCACTCGCCTTTCGTCCGGATTTCGCGGCCTTGGCCAGTTCCGCGTCAGGCCTGAAAATCCCCGTGTCGGTGGTTCGATTCCGCCCCCAGGCACTCTTCCGAGCCCGCTCATCAAAGCCCCACCATCGGCGAATGCCTGGTGGGGCTTAGTGTTTTCGGGCTCGGAGAGGTCTGCTTCGACGGTCTCGGTGTTCGTCTCAGGAAACCGCTCCTGAGTCAGGGGAGCGCCAGATTCTGCTATCGTTCGGACCCGCACTCAGAGACAACGACGGCAGGCTCGGCGTTGCCAGGTCGCCGCCATCCGCCCGCCGCATCGCGCCTACCGGCCGGCGGCGTAATGTCGTCGAGCCCCAGAGCCGAAGCTCCTCCTCGTGGACGAGCTCGGGACCTACCATCGGTGGTGCTGTTCGAGCTGAGGCAACGCACCCACGCGAAAGCTAGAGCCCCATTGCTTCCGAGCGCTGCTTCGCCGGCAAGGTCCCCGTCATGGGCGTGACGTCCGGCCCCGCCCAGGGCCAGGGCGTTCCGGCGGGCCACCACCCCGGCTTCGCCGAGAGGTAGAGCGAGCTCGGCAGCGTGTGGTCTGCTGTGTTTGGATCCCAGACGACCGAGTTGTGGATCGTATCGAAGTTCGCGTGGCGGAAGAGCGAGGTGAACGCCACGTCGGACGCGCCCGCCCCGTTGCCGCCGGTCTGGTAGATCGCGCGCGGCCCGGAGTCGTGGGCGTCGTAGGTGGTGCTCCACCCCGCGGTGCCAAGCACGTTCCCGACCGCGTTCATATCGAGATCGCCGCCCTCGAACTCGAGCGCGGCGACACTGCCCGTCTGAGAGCTGTCGTTCGCGAACTGGCTCGAGGCGTAGTTGCGAAAGTACGTGAGGTATCCGGCGTTGCCGTGCGTGATGGTGGCGCCCATCTTCGGTGCCCAGTTTCCTTCCATGAGCTCCATGTGCGGGAAGGCACAGTGGCAATCGATTGGGACCTCCATCCAAGTGGATGGGGTCGACCATGCGTTGTCGGCATAATTGAAGGCCACCACGTTCCCACCGCCGGAGACGCTGAACAGGATGGGTTTGTTCATGTACCGGACGATGTTGTTCTCAATAAGGTTCTCCGCCGACCCGCATCGGATGACGATCCCGTAGCAGTCGGCGGCGTAGTTGTACACGGCCGAATGGTGGAAGGCGCCGTCCCGCACGACGCAACGGTAGGTGCCGGTGAGGGCGATGTGCATACCGGCGATCGTCGCGTCGGTCTGCACGTCCTTCACCCAGCAGTAGGCGGCGTTCGAGATGTCGATCCCGCCCGCCATCGCGCCGTTGTAGCTCGGATTCGACCCACCTTGGATACGCAGCTTCTCGATTCCAGCCCAGCGGATGATCGGGCGGGTAACCCGGGTCACCTGCCCGAGGTACGGGGAGGCCGCGCGGAAGCTCCAGTGAAGGGGCGCGCTCAGCGTGAGCGTACCGCTCGCGGTATCGACCGCCATCACCTCGACCCGTTGGGTAGCGGATCGCCCGCTCACGCGCTTGAAATAGGGGCAGTCAGCCTGGTTGATCGTGGCATCGTCCGCGACGTCCACGAGCGCGAGGTCGCCCGCGCGAAAGTTGGCGGCGGCCGAGCCGACCGATAGGGTCATCGACTCCTTCGCGCCGTCGGCGGCGAGCGGATACGTGGTCCCGGCTTGGCAGGTCGAGTCCTGGTCGGTGCCGATGGCAAGCACGCTCCCGCCGCCGGTCCTCACAATCGTCGTGCCCGCCGGCGCGCCTTGCGAACCTGCTCCGCGCAGAACGACCCCCTTCGTGAGCGTGACCGTGGCGGAGACAGTGAAGGTGCCAGCCGCGAGCTGCACCACCTGCCCCGCCGGGCACGCGTCGATCGCGCTCTGGATGTCGCCGCCGGGGTCGACGGTGGCGCACACCGTCGTCCGCTGCGGGATCCCGTCCGCCCCGAGCGGGAGCCCCAGCTGGTCGTCGCTCTTGATGCCGGGGTCCCAGGTCGTTCGCCGGTCGGCCGAGATGCCGCCTATGCCGCCCGGCGAGGCGTTGACCGTGACCGTCGCGGAGCCGCTCCGGGAGGGGTCGGCGACGCTCGTCGCGGCCACGTGAAACGTCCCGGCGAGGGCGGATGCGGTGTAGAGTCCAGTCGAGTCGATCGTGCCGCCGCCGCCCTCGGTGATCGTCCAGGTCACGGCGGTGTTCGTGGTTCCGGTCACGACCGACGTGAACTGCTGCGTTCCGCCTAAGGCCAGCGCCGCGGTAGCCGGTCTAACCGTCACGGTGAGCGAAGCTCCCCTTGGGGGCTGGCTCCCTCCTGCTCCGCAGGCGGCGACGATCGCGGCGACCGTCAGCACAAGAAGGTGAAACGAGGCTCTAGAGGGCATGTTTCCCTCCGACGGTTTTGCCGATCCAGCGCTGCTGCGGCGCGCCCAGGGCTTGGCGGTCATCCCGCGCGTATTGGCACGCCCGACGGGTAGGCCTCCAGGATCCAAGGTAGGTGTGGGAGAGGAAGGTAAGTGCTTGCCTGCGAGGCTCCCGCGCCGCCGCGCCTCGGAGAAAGAGCGCGCGGCGAGCAGGCGAACCTCGCTGGGAAGGCGCAGGGCGTTTGGACTCACGACCCGCGGTGTAGCCACGGCGACACGCTCGCTCACGGGAACGCGAAAGCGTGGCACGGCCGAGCAGGCCAGGGCATCAAGAGAAAGAGGGTGGCTGCGGGAGTCGAACGGACGCAGAAGCTGCTACCGTTCTGCTACCCCACAGCCTTCGTTCGAGGAAAGACGGTGTGAAGTTGGGGCGTGGGCCTCGGTGTCTTCTGGGATCGTCGAATCACCAAGATTGACGCTCGAGCCCGCATCGGCACAGAGTCCGACACGTACAGGGAGTCCGCCAAAGCCGCCGGTTTCCGCCGGGGCTGTTGCAATAGTGCTGCAGTCCACGCCCATCGCCTGAGCCAGCCTTCTCCTGAGATCTTCGAGGGGTAGCCGCCCGTAGACCCTCTCGACCATCCGCGTGTCGGCGTGCCCCATGACCGGTGCGATGAACTCGGGGGAGGCAGCGGCGTGGAGGTCCCACCGGACGTTGCTCCACGGCTTGAACAGGTGGCCGCACGTGCCCTGCGCGTGCTCGAGGGCGTAGGCGACCAACGACCGGCGGTCTCGCCCACGATGGGAACCGTGCGGAGACGCCTGCTGCGCTTCGTCACGCGGATGAAGACCGTCATGAGGTCCTGGGCGACGTCCGCCCGCTCTCCGCGGCAGGGCTCGCCCCAGCAGGCGCCGGTCGCGACGATGAAAGCGACGCGCGCAGCCTGGTCGGGCAGCAGGGCGCCCAGCAGCATGGAGGCCTCCTGGGCGGTGAGGAACTTCTCGCGAGGTCGGTAATCCGGCGCGAAACGCACCGGGAGTACCGCCGCAGGGTTACCGAGCCAGAGGCCAGCCCGGACGGCGAGCTTCAGCGCGGCGCAGAGGGCCACGAGCTCCTTGGCGATGGTCGCCTCGTGGGCCTTCGCAGCGCGCCGGCGCGAGATGTGGCCATCCACGTGGCGGGCCTGGAGCCAACCCACCGTACGTTGCCCTGCGGCCTGAGCGCCAGCCGGAGTTGGTTGCCCGCGCCCGCTGGAGCCCAGAGCGGTGACGATCCCGACTAGCGCAAGGATCTCACAGTCAGCGGTGCCGGCGACGCCGACGAAGGTGCAACGTCCTGGCGCTCCCCGAGGCCTTCAGCGACGGCGTCTACACCATCGCCATCACCCTGCTGGTGCTGGACCTCAAGGTCTGGGACGACCACGCGGCGGGCGGGCTGTGTTCGGCGCTGGGCGAGGGCCTGGCCGTAGCTACTCGCCTACCTGGTGTCGTTCTTGGTCATCGGCATCATTTGGGTGAACCACCACGGCGTGTTCGAGCGGGTGCGGGCCGTGGATCGCCCGGTGCTGTTCGTGAACCTGGCGCTCCTGCTCTTCGTGTCGGTGATCCCCTTCCCCACGCGGCTCCTCGCCGAGCACCTCACCGGTGACCCGGCCGACGCGCGGACCGCCGGCGCCATCTACAGCGCCACCATGCTGGCCATGGGGCTCTCGTACGGCTCGCTCTGGCTCACCATCACCCGGACCGACGGCCTGCTCCACGCCCATCTAGACCGAGCCCCTTGCCGGGCGGCCATCGTCCGGTTCGGGCTCGGGAACGTGGTTCACCTGGCCACCGTGGGGCTGGCCTTCGTGAGCCCCGTGGCACCATCCTCGCCCACGGCGCCATCGCCATCTGCCACTGCTTCGACCAGCTGCGGGCGCGGGACGGAGTCGGGCGGTGGCGCGGGCCCACCGGGGTGAGGGCGAGAGACCTCGGACCACGGCCGCCACCGCCGAGGTGGCGCGATCCACCTCGTCCTCGGTGTTGTACAGGTAGAAGCTGAGCCGGCAACTCACCGGCGGGGTGAGCCCCAGCGCGTGGTGAGCGAGCGTGGCGCAGTGGCACCCGGCGCGCGCCTCGATCCCGAAGGCATCGAGCGCCTCGGCGAGGTCCATTGGATTCCAGCCTTCGACATTGAAGGCAACGAGCGCGGTCCGGCGCCGTTCGTCGGCCGGGCCGTACACCCGCAGGCGGTCGATCCGGGCGAGCCCGTCGAGCGCGCGGCGGGTGAGCCGGCGACCGTGCGCCCCGATTCGGGCCATGGCCTCCCTGACCTCCGCCTGCACTAGCGCCCTCTCCCGCCCGAAGTAACGATGCCGGTCCGGGTTCAACGCCAGGTCGACGAGCAACCGGATCGCCTGGGCCGAGAGGATGGTGCCCAGCACGTTGGGCGTCCCGGCGGCGAACTTCCAGGGCAGGGCGTTGTAGTCCACCCGCTCCGGCGTCACCCTCCCCTCGGCGATCATGTCCCCGCCGTAGAGGAAGGGGCGGGCGGCCTCGAGCAGGCGCTCGCGGCCGTAGAGCACGCCCACGCCGAACGGCGCCAGCAGCTTGTGGAACGAGAAGGAGAGGAAGTCGACGTCGAGCGCCTGTACGTCGACGTGGGTGGAGGGCACGAGCTGCGCGCCGTCCACCAGGAGGAATGAGCCGCGGCTGCCATCCGGTTGCGGGTAGCCGCTGTGGCGGGCCACCTCGCGGATGACGGGGAGGGGCGTCCGCGTGCCCAGGAAGTTCGACGCGCCGGTGCAGCAGACCAGCTTGGTCCGGGCGTCCACCAGCTGGGCGAGGTGATCGAGATCCAGCTCCCCACTGGCCGGATCGAACCGCGCGAGCCGGTACTCCACCCGGACGCCGAAGCGGGGGAGGATCTCGCGGCACAGCCCGTACCAGGGCACGTAGTTCGAGTTGTGCTCCAGGAGGGTGGCGACGACGTTGTCGCCGTCGCGAAGCTCGGTCATGAGCATGTGCATCACCGCGTTGTTGGCCTCGGTGGTGTTGCGGCAGATGACGATGCCCCGCCGGCTGGGCGCGTGGATGAAGGCGGCGATGGTGTCGTAGGCCGCCTCGAAGCGCGCGGTGGTCGTCCTCGAGGCGCGCGACTGGCCGCGGTGAACGTTCTCGTACTCCGGGACGAGATCCCCCAAGAGCGACACTAGCTCGCGCGGGGGCTGGGTGCTGGCGGCGTTGTTGGTCACGACGCGCCCCCGGGCAGGGAACGCGAAATGGCTCCGGATGGCCTCGACGTCCAGACTGCCGTGGTCCGGCATGAGCTGTCTCCCGGAGGCCGCGGTCACTCCCAGGTGATGAGCCGGACGTGGGTCCCCTCGCCGATGACCAGCGCGCCGTCCGCCTCGACCGCTATGCCCGCGGGGAAGGAGAACTTGGCGGTGGCCCCGTCGCCGTCGGCGTACCCGGGCGAGCCTGGGTGCCCGGCCAGCGTGGTGACGATGCCGGAGGGCGTGATCATGCGGATGGCGTTGTTCTCGCTGTCGGCTACGTAGAGCTTCCCGGACTGGTCGCAGGCCAGGCCGGCGGGGAAAAGGAAGCGCGCCGTGGTCAGGTCCCCGTCGGCGTAGGAGACCCCGGTCTCGCTGCCGGCGTAGGTGGTCACGACCCCACCCGGCGCGATCTTGCGGATCTTCATGTTGTTCGTGTCGGCGACGAAGAGGTTCCCGTCCGGGCAGAAGGTCAAGCGCGAGGGGAACTGGAACCGGGCGGCGGTTCCGGTGCCATCGAGGTCGCCCACGGTGCCGCCGGCGACGACGTCGAGCGTCCCGGTCCCGAGGTCGTCGGCGAGGATCCGGCTGTTGCCCCGGTCGGCGATGACCAGGAGCTGCCCCCCGCCGGAGGTCACCCCGGTGGCGACGCTAAGCCCCGCGCTCAGGGCGGTGGACACCACGCCGTCCGGCGCGATCTTGCGGAGGTAGCTGGGCGTGCCGCTGGGGCTGCCGGGATCGATGACGAAGAGATTCCCGCCGGAGTCGAAGGCCAGGTCGGACGGCTCGTAGAACTGGGCCAGCACGCCCTTGCCGTCCGCAGCTCCCTCGGTGCCTCCCGCCAGCGTGACCACGCTCCCGTCGGAGAACACCTCCCGGATGGCGTGGTTCCCCGCGTCGGCGACGAAGATCGTCCCGGCCTGATCGATGGCGACGCCGGCCGGAGAGGCGAACCTGGCCGCGGTGCCGACGTCATCCACGAACCCAAAGCTCGAGCCGGCGATGGTGCCCACGGTGACGCTGGTCACGTCGTAGGTGAAGATCGGGCTGGCCGCGGTGTCCGCCTGCACCGTGACCTGGAAGGTCCCGCTGCCCGCCCGCCTGGGAACCTCGACCGTCAGCTCGGTCGGCGTCGCCGCGACGACCGTACAGGTCATGTTGTTCAACTCGACGTGGTCCTCGGAGGGCGCGGCGCTGAAGCCGCTTCCGGAGAGCGTCACCCGGGTGAGTGCCGGGCCATGGGGCGGGTCCACCGCGCTGACCTGCAGCCCGGACTGCCGCTGGCCCCCGCCCCCACCGCCTCCCCCGCAGCCCGCAAGGGCCGTCGCCAGCACCACCGCGCACCTCGCCAGACGCCGCCGCGATCCGTTCATGGGAAACCCCCGTTGGCATCTCCCACGCGGCGCGGCGAGCAAACCGGACACGGAACCCATCCCGAACCCCGACGGGGTCGGAGCTCCCCTCGGTCCGTCCCTTATGAACAATGCTCCATGACCAGTCCCATCGACCTGACCGGGCTCATCCGGCGGGCCCGGGCGGGGGACGCGGCGGCGGCCGACGCGCTCTTCGCGGTCACCTACCCGGAGCTGCGCCGCATGGCCCGGGCGCACCTGCGACGTGGCGGCCGGGACGCGGTCCTCGACACCACCTCAGTAGTGCACGAGTCCTACCTCCGCCTGGCCCAGGGCGGCCTCCCCTTCGAGGATCGCTTCCACTTCCTGGGCTACGCCGGCAAGGCCATGCGCGCGGTGGTGGTCGACCTGGCGCGCCGGCAGGTGGCCGCCCGGCGGGGCGGGGGCGCGCCGCACGTCCCGCTGGCCGAGGGCGCCGAGGTGCCCGCGGCGGGGGCTGAGGAGGTGCTGCGCGTGCACGAGGCCCTGGAGGCGCTGGCCGCGCTCGACCCGCGGACGGCCCGGGTGGTGGAGCTCCGCTACTTCGGCGGCCTCACCGAGGTGGAGGTGGCCGCGGCGCTGGGCGTCACCGAGCGCACCGTTCGCCGGGACTGGGAAAAGGCGCGGCTTTGGTTCGTCGAGGCGCTCCGGGACGGTTAGGGGGACTCTCCGTGAAGTCGGACGCCGAGCTCCTCTCCACCCTCGACCGGATCCTCGACCAGGTCCTGGACCGGGCCGAGCCCGAGCGCCTGGCCTTCGTCCGCGGCCTCCCCGCCGAGTACGACCCGGTCCGCTCCCGGCTGCTCGCCCTCCTCGTTCGCGCCGCCGAGCGCGGCTCGCCCCTCGATCGCCCACCCCGAGTCCTCCCCGAGGCCGACCCCGACGGCAGTCCCGAGGACGGCGACCATCGCGGAGGAGGGCCGCCAGCCATGCCGGAGACGGAGCCTGGCCTGCTCACGGTGGGTGATCGACTGGGCCGCTACCAGATCCGCGGGGTGCTGGGGGTGGGCGGCATGGGGCGCGTCTATCGCGCCCTCGACCCGGTGCTCGGGCGAGAGGTGGCGCTGAAGACGCTCTCCAGGGCCTTCCACCCCGACGCCGCCGGCCTGCGCCAGGTGGAGCGCGAGGCCCGTATCCTGGCCACGCTCAGCCACCCCAACGTCGGCGCCATCTACGGCCTGGAGGAGCTCGACGGCGCACCCTGCCTGGTGCTGGAGCTGGTGGAAGGCGAGACCCTGGCCCGGCGCCTGGAGCGCGGTCCGCTGCCCCTTTCAGAGGCCGCGGCCGTGGCCGAGCAAGTCGCGGCGGCGCTGGAGGAGGCCCACCGGCGGGGGATCGTCCACCGCGACCTCAAGCCCGCCAACGTCAAGGTGGGGCCGGGCGGCCGGGTGAAGGTGATCGACTTCGGCATCGCCCGCGCGCTCGCGCCCTTGGAAGAGCCGGCCGCACCGCTCACCGAGAGCGCCGGGCCCGTTTCGGCCCGGGGCACCGTGCCGTACATGAGCCCGGAGCAGATCCGGGGCGAGCCGATCGACGCCCGCGCCGACGTGTGGGCCTTCGGCTGCCTCTTCTACGAGATGCTCGCCGGCCAGCGGGCCTTCCGCGGGAGCGCCGCGCCGGAGGTGGTGGCCGCCGTCCTGCGCGACCCGGTGCGCTGGGAAGCGCTGCCGCCCCTGACGCCCCGGGCGCTCCTGCGCCTCCTCCGGCGGTGCCTGGCCCGGGACCAGGAGGCGCGGCTGCGGTCCATCGGCGACGCCCGGCTGGAGCTCCTCGACCTGGATCTTGAGGAGCTCCAGCCGGTCTCGGCGGTCGTCCGGCGCGCCGCCCCTTGGGTCCTGGGCGGGGCCGCCCTGCTCGCCCTGGCGCTGGCGGTGGCGATGTCGCGGGGCGGGCCCTCCCCTCCCGTGGCCCAGCTCAGCCTCGAGCTGCCCGCCGACCTCCCCTTGGCCGGCGGCCTGGCCGCACCGTTCGCCCTCTCGCCCGACGGCACCTGGATGGCCCTCGTGGTGCTGAAGGACGGGGTCCGCCACCTGGCGATCCGTTCCCTCTCGTCACTGGAGGTGAAAGTCCTACCCCAAACCGAGGGCGCCTGGGAGCCGACCTTCTCGCCCGACGGGCACCGGGTCGCCTTCTTCGCCCAGCGCATGCTCAAGACCATCGATCTCCGCGGCGGGCCCGCCCTCTCGCTGGCCGAGGTCGGCGACGTCCCCCGCGGCGCGAGCTGGGGCGCCGACGGCCAGATCGTCTTCGCGCCGACGCAGGTGGACGGGCTCTCCCAGGTACCGGAGGGCGGGGGGCCGGTGACTGTGGTGACCCGCGTCGACGCGGACCGGGGCGAGGGCTCCCACCGCTGGCCCCAGGTGCTGCCCGGCGGGCGGTGGCTGCTCTTCACGGTGGGGCTCGACGGCGAGAGCTTCGACGACGCGCGGATCGAGGTCGTGTCGCGGCGCACCGGCGAGCGCCGCCTGGTGATGCCCCGCGCCTCCCAGGGGATCTACGCGCTGGGCCACCTCTTCTTCGTCCGGGAGGGGCAACTCCAGGTCGTGCCCTTCGACCCCGGCTCGGCGCGGGTGCGGGGCACCCCGGGGGTGCTGGCCGAGGTGGTCCGCTATGACCCTCGGAACGGCGGCGCACACTTCGCCGTCTCCGATGGTGGCCAGCTCCTCTACCGACCCGGCGACGGACCTCCGCCCGACCTCCACCTGGCCTGGGTCGACTCCGCCGGCCGGCTGGCGCGCCTGGCCGGCCCACCCCGCAAGTTCCGCGAACCGCGGCTCTCCCCCGACGGCCGACGCGTGGCGGTGGTGGTGGGCTCGCCGCCCGAGGCCGACCTCTGGTTACTGCAGGTGAATGGGGGCGCCTTGACCCGCCTGACCTTCGGCCTCTCCCCGCGCCGTCCAACCTGGAAGCCAGACGGAAGCACCGTCACCGTGAGCGCCGAGCGAAGGGGCCGCTGGCTCCTGCTTGACGTCCCGGCGAGCGGCGGCGCGACCTCCACCCTCCTCGAGTCCAGCCATCGCCTCTATCCCGACGCCTGGACGCCGGATGGACGCACCCTGGTCTACGAGGAGTTGCGGCCAGAGACCGGTTGGGACCTCGTCTCCGTGGAGGTGGGGCCCGGCGGAGTGGCGGCGACCACGCACGATCTCTTCGCCACGCCCTTCCAGGAGCGGAAGGCGAGCCTCTCCCCTGACGGTCGGCTCGTTGCCTTCGAGTCGAACGAGCTCGACGGCGTGAACGGGGTCTTCGTGTCGGCATGGCAGCGGCCGGAGACCAAGACCCGGGCCACCGCGACCTTCGCCAACTGGCCGCGTTGGGGAAGCGATGGGCGGCTCTACTACTGGTACGCGTCACAGGCGCGGACGGGTGACAGCTCGGATCCGGAGGGGGTTTACGGGGTCGACTTGAACCCCTCCGGCTCGCCAGACCCCGGGGCGGGCCACCCCGCACCGCTCTGGCCGGGCGGTCCCAAGGCACAGGGGATGACCGGGCGACTCGTCGTCGGCCCTTACGCCGGCTTCGACGTGGACGGCGCGGGCGAGGCGCTGCGCGTCCTGGCTCTGGAGGGAGGCGACGAGGTCTCGGCGCGCGCGCCGAGTCCGGTGCTGGTCGTGGGGCTGGCGGCGAAGCTGAAGCACGCTCCCGATGCGCCCTGAGCGGCCTGTCGCGATGGCCGGATATCCTTCGACCGATGTCCGACCTCCCCACGGAGTCGCTCGGCTACCAGGCGGTGGCGCGCGCAGCGCGGCTCGTGCATATGACAGAGCCGTCGTTCATGCCCGGCTCGGCCTTGGCCTACGTCGGACGCCCAGAAGTGCTTCACGGGCGAGAGCTGCTCGACGCCCGAGGAGGCGGCTGCTTCCCAGACGACGCCGAAGCCGCCCCGCCCGAGTTCCCGCACGAGTTCGAACCGGCCGATCACCGCTCCGGGGACGAGCGCATCCCTTCCCGACGTTGCGCTCTCGGGAGCGCGGGCCAGGTCCGTGAGAAGCGTCGAGAGGGCGCCGGGGCGCACCGGCTCCGGCAGCTCGAGCGGCGTGCCCGATTCGTCCACGGAAGAGCTCACCCAGGGTTCCCCCGTGATCCCCGACCGACGGTCGCGCAACGAGAACCAGCGATCTCGGACGGGTCCACTAGGCCCGTCCTCGCAACCACATGAAATCGTCGAGGGTTTGCGCCCGGTGGACCGGTGACGAGGATGCGAGGTGGCGCGGAGGAGCCCTCCGTCTGTAGTCTCTCTGAGCTCGTCGAACGGTCACTTCGAGCGGTTCATCTCGAGACCCGCGCGTCCTGAGCCTGTCGAAGGGCGAGAGGGGCTCGACGGTTCGCGACCGGTGCATCGCTCAGAAGCGAGACCGGCAACCGGGTGGCGAGTACAAGGACCATCCCGTGGGGGAGCGTCCCCTCGGCGGAAAGCGAAACGGTGAAGTCTGGCCAGGATGGCGTCCAGCTCCTTCAGGGCCGCCTGGTAGTCGGGGCGGCTGAGTAGCCGGTCGAAGACCGGGTACTCTAAACGGCAGTTCGAGTTGGGTGGCCTTGAAGTGCCGGGCTCCGACGCCCAGCAGCATCGCGGCGGCCGATCTCCCAGATCGGCCGCCGCACCTGTCTCCGTACCTAAAGTGAGATCCCACTGCGAACTTGCGTACGCCCAGGCTGCAGCCAGGCTCGCCACTCAGGCCCGCGGAGACGTTCTGGACCTTCCGGGTCAGCGCCCCCTACCGGCAATCATCCCTGCCGTCGCCGGACGCGTTGCGCCCGATCGTGTGCATGTACACCACGGATCGCATCTGCCTCTCCGCGGGCGGCTGGTCCGGACCAGGCTCGGGGAACCGCTGGTAGCAGAAGGACTTGTTGGCGGGGGCCCATGACACGGCCTTGTTGTCGAAGCCGGTCCAGATCCGGGAGATGCTCTCGCCTTGGCTCTCCCCCGTCGCGACGTCGACGACGTGCAGCTCACCCCAGTCGGAGCCACCCAAGGCCAGGCCGTAGGCGAGATAGCGGCCGCCGCTGGACGGTTCGAAGAAGCCGATCTCGGCATGGCCCTTTGCCTGCGCCAGCGCCGTGGGATCGACCAGGAGGTGCTCGCTACCGGCGAGGCCATCGCGGAAGAACACCGTGGGAACCGCCTCGCCGGGGACGGTCCGGAAGTAGAAGTAGCGTCCACCCGTCTCGACTGTCGACGATGCCGTAAACCTCGGAGGTGGATTGGTGAAGGTCGTGGATACGGCGCAGCAGGGCCGTTCGCGACGGGATGTGATCGAGCCGCCCCTCGGGTATAGAGCGCCTGCTCCATCAGCCAGCGCACGAGCTCGCCATTGTTGGGCGCCTCCATCCACCGGTAAGGGTCGGCGACCTTCGTTCCGAAGTAGTCGTCCACCACCGGCGTCACCTGTCGTTCGTTCTTCCGGCGCAACGGCAGCGGACCGGACCGGTGGCGAGCCCCAGGGGTCTGGTTCGAGTCAGGTCGAGCCCCGCGTCCGCAGTTCCCGGAGGAAGTCGCCCGGTCGCATGACCAAGACACCTGGCAGCCCAGCAATGTCGAGCAGGTGGCGATCAAGGGTTAGGACGAAGTCCGCTCGACCGGCGAAGGCGGCCGCCAGTACCTTGTCGTCTCCAGGGTCCGTGGGCACAGCGCCGGCCGCTGAGATGGCCTCGACCCGCTCCGCAGTGGCCACGATGGCGTCGACGAACCCCTGTCGGTCCACTTTGGCGGCGTAGCGCCTGACTTGCGGGTACTCGACCGCGCGTCGGTACTCGGCCTCCGGCTCGTCGGCGATGACGAGTTCGACCACGCCGGCCGCAACCGCGGCGAGAACCACGCGGGAAGCTGACTCCGGGTTTGGCGTGGCCAGAGCGGCCACGACCACCGAGGAGTCGATGACGACCCTCACGCGCCGCCCTTCCTCACTGCTTGGGCGGCTTCCTCGCCGAGCCGTTCGGCCGCGGCCTCGCTGGCAGCACGACCAGGAGGCAGGCGCGCCAGAAGCTTGCGAAGGTTCTCGCCCGCCGCCTCACGCAGGACCGCCCGCGCCTTCTCCTCAGCGGCCAGTCGCAGGAACTCAGACGGGCGCTTCTCGACCACCTTGGCGGCGCGGCGTACCAGCTCGCGGAGGGCCTTGGTGGTCCGATAGGTCTCGACGGTCTTGGGCATTGAGGACTCCGTATTACGTCTGTCCCTATCATACTCGGACCGCCCCTGCCGCGCCAGTCCGGCCTGTAACAGGATGAGCCGACTGCCGTGCGCGTGGCAGAACACCCTGAACAGGGAGTGGCCGGGTGCCCCCGGGCCTGACCCTGTCCCGCAGGTCACGCCGAAGCCGAAACTCGAACAGGCCGCCGCCGAGCTGCTTTCCGAACTCGGTCGCGCAGACGGCGGCCCCGAGCCGCTGCAGCACGACCTGCATCGCGTAGCCGAGGGCCTGGCGCCTCGGAAGCGTGAGCTCCTCGCGGAGCCAGAGCGGACTGGAAGAGCGTCACCGTGCTCATCTTCGTAGAACTCAAGCTCGTATTTGGCCACGGACGCGATCCCAGCAGAACCTTGAACCCAAGCTGCCCCGTCCCCGCGTCCCCCTATTGCAACTCTGCTGCAGTCCCCCGTTTCAGTGCTCGCCTTTCCTCCGGAGTTCGAGGCCTTGGCCAATTCCGGGTAGGCCTGAGTCCCCAGGCACTTCTTTCAAGCTCGAACACCTGGGCCGTCACACAGCAACTTCTGGCGGGACCACCGGTTTTCGACGCTGGCCGGGGTCGCCGCCGCACGCCCCTCCTCTGGGCAGCCGTGCTTAGCTCCGGCGACCTATGGCTGACGTGCGTAGCACCAGGCCTGCGACACATGGTGCGGACCGCGGATCAATGGGTCAGGATCTTTGAGAGGAACTGCCGCGCTCGCTCCGAGCCGGAGGCGGCAAAGAATCGGTCGGTGGCCGCGTCGTCGACCACCTGCCCCTCGTCCATGAAGACGACGCGATGGGCCACTCTGCGGGCGAAGCCCATCTCGTGCGTAACCACCACCATGGTCATGCCGTCCCGGGCTAGGCCTACCATCACGTCTAGCACCTCGTTGATCATCTCCGGGTCCAGGGCCGAGGTGGGCTCGTCGAAGAGCATGCAGATGGGGTCCATCGCCAGCGCCCGGGCGATGGCCACTCGCTGCTGCTGGCCGCCGGAGAGCCGCCCGGGATGCTTCCCGGCGTGGGCCAGTAGCCCCACCCGCTCCAAGAGCGCCCGCCCCTTCTCCCACGCCTCCTCCGGGCTCCGGCCCAGTACCTTCACTTGTGGCACGGTCAGGTTCTGCCGCACCGTGAGGTGCGGGAAGAGCTCGAAGTGCTGGAAGACCATCCCGACGTGGGCCCTCAGCCTGGGCAGATCGGTGCCGCGGGCGCCCACCGAGACGCCGTTCACCACGATCTCTCCCTCCTGGAAGGGCTCGAGTCCGTTGACGCACTTGATGAGCGTGGACTTTCCCGACCCCGAAGGCCCGCACACCACCACCACCTCGCCTCGGGCCACCTCGACCGAGCAGCCGCGCAGGGCCCGGAAGGCGCCGTACCACTTGCCGACGTTGCGGATGGAGATCATGTCGCGAGCCTCCGCTCGAGTTGCTTCACCAGGTGTGAGGCGGCGAAGCTCACCGTGAAGTAGATTGCGCCGGCGAAGAGGATGAGCTCGGCCTGGCGGCCGTCGCGCCGCCCGACCGCGTCGGCGGTCCCGAAGAAGTCGAGCAACCCGATCACGAAAACCAGCGAGGTGTCCTGGAAGAGGACGATCGCTTGCGTCAACAGGAGCGGAGTCATGTTACGGAATGCCTGGGGCAGGATGATGAGCCGCATGGCCTGCTCGCGGCGCATCCCCAGGGCCAGGGCGGCGGAGAGCTGGCCGCGGGAGACGCTCTGGATGCCGGCCCGGATGATTTCCGCGAAGTACGCGGCCTCGAACAAGACGAAGGCCACCACGGTCGTGGTGAAGCGCACGTCGGCAGATCGCGGTAGGGCGAAGACACGGACCAGCACATCGGGGACTACCAGGAAGAACCAGAGCAGCACCATGACCAGCGGGATGGTGCGGAAGGTGTTGACGTACGCTGCCGAGAGCCAGGACAGGGGGCGGGCCGGCGAGACCCGCAGCACCGCCAGCACCGTCCCTAGCGCGATCCCCCCCGCTAGCGCCGCGCCGGTGATCTCCAGCGTGACCCGGGCGCCTCGCCCGAGAAGCGGGAGCGCGGCCGGGATGGCGCTCCAGTCCAGCTCGGTCATGGCGCGACCTCGGGAGCACCGCCTCCGTCCCGTTCCTCGTGCCCGTGCAGGAACCCCGGCACCCGCACCCGACCCTCCAGGAGGTGCATCAAGGCCACCAAGGCCAGGTTGATGCCGACGTAGAGGGCGGTGACGGTGAGGAAGGACTCGTAGGGCTGCGCAGTGTAGTCGGTAAGCTGGCGCGCCTGGGCGGCCAGCTCGAGGAGGTTGATCGTCGAGGCTACCGCCGAATTCTTGAAGATGTTGAGCAGCTCGGAGGTGAGTGGTGGGAGGATGATCCGGAAGGACAGCGGTAGGAGCACCGTCCGGTACGCCTGGGGAAGCGTGAACCCGAGGGCCAGCGCCGCCGCTCGCTGGCCGCGGGCGAGCGACTCGATGCCCGCCCGTACCTGCTCGCACACGCGAGCTCCGGTGAAGAAGCCCAGGCAGAGCCAGGTGGCGAGGAACGACTGGGTGAACGGCGGAAGCGCCTTCACCCGCGCGCCCAGCGCCGCTGGTAGGAGGTCGGGGACGACGAAGTACCAGACGAAGAACTGGACCAGGAGCGGGACGTTCCGGAAGAGCTCCACGTAGGCGGTGGCCACGGCGCGCAGGGTGCGGCTGGGCACGGTGCGGAGCACGCCCATCAGCGTCCCGACCAGGAGCGCCAGCGTCCAGGCAGCCAGGGACGCAGCAACGGTGGTGGCGAGCCCGGAGAGGATCCAATCGAGGTAGGTGGCGCCGCCCGACGGTACCTCTTCGAGCAAGACGCCCCAGCGCCAGTGGTACATCCAGGGGAGTCTAGTCCAGCGCGCGATCGTTCGGGCTCTTGAAGAGCGCCTTCATGTCGTCGGAGAGGGGCAGGTTAAGGTTCAGCCCCTTGGGCGGGATGGGCGACTGGAACCACTTTCGATAGAGCTTCTCCGCCTCGCCCGAGGTCATGGCCCGGGTGATCGCCCCGTCAACCACCTTCTTGAACGGCGCGTCGTCCTTGGGGAGCATGCAGCCGTACGCCTCGCGCGACTGCGGCGTGCCCACGATGTGCCAGTCATCCGGCTTGCGGGCCTTGGCCATTTCGCCTGCCAGAAGCGCGTCGTCCATCATGAAGGCTACCGCCCGCCCGCCCTCAAGCGTCAAGAACGACTCGCCGTGATCCTTGGCGCTGATGATGTTCATCCCCATCTTTTTCTCCTCGTTCATCTTGCGGAGGAGTCGCTCGGAGGTGGTGCCGGCAGTGGTGACCACGGTCTTGCCGGTCAGGTCGGGGAAGTCCTGGATGGGGGAGTCCGTCCGGGTCATCAAGCGTGTGCCGATGATGAAGAAGGTAGTGGAGAACGAGACCTGCTTTTGCCGCTCCAGGTTGTTGGTGGTCGAGCCGCACTCCAGGTCGATGGTACCGTTCTGGATGAGGGGGATGCGGTTCTGTGAGGTCACTGGCGTGAGCTTCACCTGTAGGGCGGGGAGCCCGAGCTCCTTCTTTACCGCGTCAACGGCTAGGAGCATCAGTTCGTGCGAGTAGCCGATCACCTTCTGATCGTTGTCGTAGTAGGAGAAGGGGATCGAAGACTCGCGGTGGCCGATCGAGATAACCCCGCTCTGCTGTATGCGGGCGAGCGTGCCGGGTGCGTCGGCGAGCGCGGGGAGGGACAGGCAGGCGGCGAACATTGCGGCGAGGGGGCGCTTCGTCATCGGGGTCTCCAGGGACGAACGATGTGGCGTGGGACATCCCTCACCGGATTCTCCCCGGAGTCAACACCACTTGAGGGACGTCGAGAGGCCGCGGCGGGCATCGGGCTCTCGGAGAAAGCGTCCCGCATCAACGGCGAGCCCGGGGAGGCCTTTTTGAGGCGGCTGAATCCCGCCCGCCCCGGTAGGTCCCTCCTAAGAGGTCCCGGTTGGGGCCCGCCTGGGCAACAGATAGGCAACGGCCTTGGCCAGGAGGAAGAGGGCAAAGGGTGCAGGCCAATCCCTTAACCCTCGGAGCTGCGACTCCACCGCCCATATGTGAGACGCACTGGTAGTGCGGTTTTCTTGGCGCCATTTCGTGGCGGCAGACGTCGGTCCCCGCCGCTTCCTGGCACCGGGCGTCGGTTCTAAGGCCGCGAACTCTTGGACTTTCGCGATCTTATGAGGCTCTCCAGCACTTCTGAAAATCCCCGTGTCGTTGGTTTCGATTCCCCCCAGGCACTAACGAACCGGGCCGCCTCGCACGCGGAACGCCAGCGCTGAAGCACGGTTGAGCGGGGGATCACCTCAGGTCGGGCGGTCGCGCTTTGCCGAGAGCCACGCCCGCTGGCAGTGTCGCTCAGGCTTCCTCTTCAGTCACGCAAGGCGATGGAGGTCCGCGGGGCCGGCATCCGATGTCCGGGGCCCCGCACGCTTTGCCAGATGGCCTCGTTAAGAATGCGGGGGTTGGCCGCGTCGGGCCGCGAGAAGTCCATGCGCTTCATCTCTGCGGCCAGCGGCGCACCCGGCTTGTTCAGCTCGGTCAAGGAGACGGTTGGCGCGCGGACGTCGTAGGGCGTGAAGTCGGGCCGCGATGTAAACGCCCTGCGCATCGGCCGCGCGAGCGCGTCGTACTGGGTGAGGGGTTTGACGCCGACGATGAGCTCCATGGTGCGCAGCATGGACACGGTGGAGTAGCGCGTCGAGTCGACTGTCCCGGTCTGGGTGAAGGGGCTGATGACCTGGCCGATGGTGCGGTGTCCGTCCACGTGGTCAGGCCCGTCTTGCGCGTCGTCCTCGATGACGAAGATGGCCGTGTCCTTCCAGAAGCGGGAGTGGGTCACGGCGTCCACCAACTGACCCAGGGCGAGATCGTTGTCGGCCACCATGGCGGTGGGTGAGAAGGCGCCGGTGGCGGTGCCGACGGTGTGGTCGCGCGGCAGGTAGACGAACTGCACGGTGGGCATCGAGCCCCCCGCCTCGAACTGCCTGAACTCGCGCAGCCACTCCTTGAGGCGCTCCACGTCCGGCAGGTCGAGGTCCCAACCCGAGTACGACGGGTCCGTGTGGTCGAGAAGCCCGGGAATGGAAACAAGCGAGCCGGACAAGTCCTGCGTGCCGCTCGTCCCCCCACTGAGTCCGTTCAAGAAGAAGCCGTAGTTCCGGTAGGAGATTCCCTTCGCCGCAAGTCGGTCCCAGAAGAAGGAATGCTGCGGGTCGGGGCCGGGGAAACCGGCGCTCTCGGTGTTGCCGAAGCCCCCAAAATCATAGAGGCGATTCGACCAGCCGTAGTCGAGTGGCCAGTTCTTCTGGTTGTAGCTGTTGGCCGACGCAGCGTTGGACCAGATCCAACCATCGGCCGACACCTCGCCTTCGCAGTACAGGTTGTCGAAGGTCACGAAGCGCCGAGCCAACTCATGCTGGTTGGGGGTGACGGTCTCCCCGAAGAGCACGAGCGAGGGGTCTCCGTTGCCTCGCCCGAGATCACCGAAGACCTGGTCGTAACTGCGGTTCTCCTTCATCACGTAGATGACATGCTTGATGGGGCTGCCCTCCCCGGGCCTCGCCGGGATGATGGGCGCGAGCCCCTCTTCCTCGGCCCGGTTCATCTCTCCATCGACATCACCGGGAAAGCGGTCGTTGCGAGCCACCTGCTCGGTGTACTCCTCGACGGCCTCCTCACCGGGCACGTCGATGCGCGACAGCGTCCCCGCGAGCTGGTCGCCGATGTACCCGTACTCGGGGACCGGCCCGACGCCGAGGCCCTTCATGTTGATGACGTAGAGGGTGGCGCCGGAGGGAGCGACGGCCACTCCGGAGGGAAACCAACCAGAGGGGATGAGTCCTGCGATTCGGTCCGCAGCCCCACTCCCACGAGACAGGCGGACCTGGGCCAGGTCGTTGTCTCCGGCGTCTGCCACCCAGAGCGTGCGCCCGTCCGGTGCGAGGGCGAGGGCGTTGGGGCTCGCTCCGACCGGAGCGCCGGGCCAAGGCCGCAGGGAGATCGTTCGCAGCACCTTGCTCGAGTGGCTGTCCACGACGGAAATCTCGTCCGAGTCGGTGTCGGCGACGTACAACTCGTCGATTCTCGGGTTCTGCAACAGCGCGCTCGGATGCATGCCGACCTTCAAGGTCGCGACCCATGCGGCGGTCTGGGTGTTCACCACGCTGAGCGTGTCAGCCCCCCAGTCGCTTACGTAGGCCCTCTGGCCGTCGCGGGACAGGGCGACTCCGTAGGGCAGGTGGCCCACGGGCTGCGCTGCTACCGCGGCCCGCTGCTCGAGGTCCACGATGAGGACCTGGTCGGCGAGGTTGCCCGCGACGATGAGATGCCTGCCGTCGGCGGACAGGGCAAGACCCGCGGGCCACGTGCCGGTCGGCAAGCCGATGGGAGTTCGCTCGACAAGCGTGTCACCAAGGGCGAAGACCCGAATGGCGTCGTTCGTGCCGTCCGAGGCGTACACCGTCTTGCCATCTTTGGAGAGGACCAGGCCGTTGTAGAAGCTGCCCGGGCCGTCGGGGAGGCCGAGCAGCGTCTGCAGGACGCGGCCGCTAAGGGCGTCGATGAGCATCAGAGACTGATGGTCATAGCCGGCATTGGCAACGAGCAGGCGAGCACCGTCGGGGGTGAGGGCGAGAGCCAGCGGACCCGAGCCTACGAGGGACTGACGGCCGGCCGGAGAGATGAGCCAACCGCCCGGGGTCAGGGCAGTCGCGTTTTCGTCGCCCACCCAGAAGATGGCGTAGGCCAACACCGAGTATCCGTCGTCGGCGAGGAAGTACGCCTTCCAGCGGCCGTTCGGGAGCGGCCACTTCCCGGAGCCTGCGTCGAACGTCAGCTGCCCGTTCTTCAAGCCGGCTTTGGCGGTCTGGCTTCCCCCCACGTAGTACCAAAGCGTTGAGCCCTGGGAGCCTGGCGTGACCTCATCCGGATAGATGCCCACCCAGTCGGTGGGGTTGCCCGGGCCACCCGAGAAGTTGGCGATGATGGGCTCGCCCGGCCGGTAGATGGTCTTGTTCGTGGATAGGATGGCCTGTGGCCCGGGTGCGACCGTGAAGGCGGTGGAGGCGAGAACGGCGTAGCCGTTGTCGGCGAGGAAGAAGGCGTTCCACTGCCCCGCGCTAAGGGTGCTGGAAGAAAAGGTGAGCACGCCGCTCGTGATGCCGGGGGCCCCAGCCGTCTGGCTGCCATCGACGTACTGCCAGAGGGTGGAGGCCACCTGGCCTGGTACTTGGCCCACCCGGTAGATGCCGACCCAGTCGGTGGAATTGCCCGGGCCACCCGAGAACGTGATCTGAATGGCCTGCCCGCTCCGATAGCTGGATTGGTCCGCGACGACGGAGGGTGCCGCCTGCGCGTTGGACGCGAGCCCGACTGCGGCGACGAGTAGGACGAAAGAACCGATGCGCAATGGCTTAACGTTCATGACTCCCTCTCGTATCTGGAGGCCGTCGGGCTCACGGCGGGACACGCTCTTATGCTGAGCGGGCGGAGCGTGGCGGTTCATCGGCGATCCCGTGCCGTTCGCGTGCCTGCTCGAGAGCTGCGGCGTCGCGGCAGGACCGCAGTCGCTCGATACGTCGTGGGAGTGTCGCTCCTGCCACCGCTCCGCTCGAAACACTCGTTCACCTCCTCGCGCCGGCCATCGACAGATACCCGAGGACCACGGAGTGAACATTCGCGCGTCGCCAAGTTCTGTAAGCGGCTCCTGCGCCACGGAAGGTGTGAGCCTCGGCGAAGAGGGTCCCACGATCTGCTGTGGCCCGAGGCCGTCGACGCCGAAGCGGGAAACCGCCCACCCTGGTGTTCGCCGGTCGTCTCTGAGGAGACTTCTCCTCGGTCTAATGAGCCATCGAGTGGCCAGGGGCCGACACCCGAGCCCCAGGGACCGGGCGCCCAAACGGCGCGGGCCGGCTAAGCTAACCGGTCATCTCGCCACGCCGCGCCCGGGACGGTGAGGCCATCGTACGGTTGAGAAGCTGGTACGCGCCCGGCACCCCGAGTCCAGGGGACGGACGGTGACGAGTGATCCCAAGGTGAGACCGCACCTCGCCGGTGTGGCCGGCAGCCAACAGACGTTCACCGCGCGATTCGGATTCACCCGAACGTGCTGCCGTCGTGGCCCCAGCGGTCGCCCGGGATGTCGGTCATGTTGAGGTAGACGCGGTCGCCGGGGATGTCGAGCTCCTTCCGTAG